>Ga0224558_1001186_pt1 | contig 28126 bp, 13 predicted proteins | sample 714S32024metaG_FD_180682 | JGI IMG/M metagenome (GOLD analysis project Ga0224558, IMG submission 180682) | Peat soil microbial communities from Stordalen Mire, Sweden - 717 S3 20-24 | ecosystem: Environmental > Terrestrial > Soil > Wetlands > Peat | place: Sweden: Norrbotten County, Stordalen... | reverse complement strand
CATGAGCTTACGCAGTTGGTTCACAGAGAATCCTCCTTCTCTGTGAAACAAGCTACCCCGGCAGCCTCAAAAGTCGGATCAGCGACACGCGGATGCGTCCGCCGCCGCAGCGGCTTCGTTCAAGTCGCCTACTCGGACATTACTCCCGGCGCGTCGTCCGGAACGCTTGATTCAATGCTCCGCAATCGCGCCTACAGCCCTGTGGACGCATCGGCGGAAAGCTCGGGTGGGGTAGGAACCCCATTTTCGGGGTTACTTCCGGATTGCCGACCACACGACCGGAACCGGCAAAGCTGGTCCGCACCCCGTCTGGAAACGTACATCGGGGCTGTTCGCGCCCAGTGAGCCTGATCGGTTGATGTCAAGGTCGAAACCGCTGCCGAAACGCTGCTCCGGCTCAAGACAGGCCCTGACCAGCTCGCAGCCCTCGAAGGCCGCCTGCGCGAGCTGCACAGCGATGAGACCCCCGAGTTTCTCGCGCTCAAAGTCGATGCCGTCAGCCAGCCATACCTCGAATGGCTTGTAGAGAGCCGACTTGCCGAATCTCTTTGCCTCTACCGGTGCCCGCCGCCGCCACTGGAGCCACCACCGCCGCCGGTATGACCACCACCACCGCTGTATCCACCACCGCGCGCACCGCTGCCATACGAGCCACCGCCGCCTCGGAAGCCTCCGCCCCGCGCCTGGAGATCGCCGCCGCGGTAGGAGAGCGGCGTGGCCACGGTCACGTTCTTCCCCCCGCGCATCACCTGGCTGGCCATCATGAAGCTCTGCGATTTGTGGTCGAAGCTGAGCGGGATGGCGGTTGTCTTCAGAGGAACGGCATCCTTTGCGGAGAGCGTAGCGTTGACCGGGTGAGCGCCCATGATCTGATGGGCTTCCATACGCGGCTCTTCCGCCCGCCCCAGCGGAGGCAGAGGCGCATTACGAAACTCCCTGGGAGAAGACTTGAGCGCCTCGATAGGGCTTCGGCTATCGAATTTGACCGGCTCGACCGAGAGGCCGTTCTTCTTGCTCACCACGAAGATCTCGTGCTTCCCATTGATTGGAGGCTTGCCTTTGACGTCGTGAGGATGGAGCGGGACATAGCCCACTTTGTTGCCGCACTTGATCCAGCGAATGGGCTTATGATGGTGCCTTTTATGTCCCACAACCCAGACATAGCGATGATTTCTAGGAATCCAGCTTCCGGCGTGACAGACGGCCCAGTCGTACGAGTCGTTCGGTTCAACTGTGGATCCAACGATCTTCTCCTTACCTGTCTTCGTATCCTTCTCAACCAGGGATCGAACGGCTATCGGAGAACAAGGAAAGTCTTTATACTCCGTGCGCAAGATGGACGTCGTCGCGGTCGGCTGCGCTGCCTGCGCCGGTTGCGGCTGATCTGCCGCGGAGACCACCTCCGCTCTGCTCTCCAACGCGCCAGCCGTCTGGCCTCCGGGTTGCTCCGAATCGTGAGCGGCGTTCGGCTCCCAGCAGGTTCCATACGGCGCACACTCAAAGAATCTTCCCTGCCCGTTCATTTCCGCCAGGCCAGGAATCGGCTGGGTCAAACCCGAAGCCTGCATGACTGCGTTCATGGCTGCTGTTCGCTTGGCCACGCGCTCCGCGACCCACTTGTCCCAGGCGGCAAATTCCTCCGGTACGTCCTTGCCCGCGAGAACCGGCTGGCGATTTTGGAAATACATCATCGTCTGGCCTGCGTGAATGATCGTCTTGGAAGCTCTTGGCCCATATCGCGTAACTTCATTCTGATTTGTGATTGCCGTCGCATCGGTATAGCTGGTGATCCGCGCATAGATCTGCTGAGGATAGCGCGTGGTTAACGTTGTCGCAGGCGTCTTGAGAATAAACATCTCGTCGGCAATATTGGCATCCACTTGAAACGATACCGTGCCCGATAGAAGCGACAGATCGCTGTATGGAATCGTGCCCCAGGTATGAAGATCGTTGAAGTAGAGTATCGAGTTTTCAGCGAGATAGATGGTCGAGGCGTCTTCAAACTCGATCTCGGCACGCCCCGTGCCGGTCACCAGGCTGAAGCCGGTCTCCAGCGGCAGATCGGCCACGGCCTTCTCCCAGGGCGCGCCGTGGTCTTTTCGTTTTGCTTGCCGCGATAAATGCGCACATCTCCCTCGACGTAGCTAAGACGAACGATCTCCGGATAGATTGGAGTGGGTTGCGGCTCGGTCTTTGCCGGAGTTGACAGGGGGCTAGCCAGGCAAACCGTGAAAAGGGCAAGAGCGATTCGGGTCTTCATTGAATCTCACTTCCTTGGCGGGCAGCGCCTTCGTGTTGAGGCCTTGACGTCCTTTTAGAACCGGAGACCGTCAATAAGTTTCTCTGCTGCAGAAGTTTATTTTCTGCTGCCGGTCTGTTCGCGGCCTGATTGCGGCCTGGCCGGTGGAGTCTTGATTTTGCTGACTGTGGCTTTGGCGGCAAGCTGGATTCCGGCGCACCGCGCGGCGGGGGTGCAGCCGATGGAGGCGTTACGGCATGAATGAAAAAGGAGATTGGGAGTTGGAAACGCGGAGATTCCAAGCTTCGAACTCTTGGCCTGTTCCAAAGCCCCTTATTACTCCGTGAGCCAAACAAAGGATTAGCCTGCTTGAACGCTATTCCTGGTTTACCGCCCGTCCACCGAGACGCGAATCGAGCGTCTGCAAGGCAAAGTCTGAGGTTCTGGTCGAATGACCGGCAAACAGGAAGTAACCCCATTTTCGGCCTTCCCGGGGTTGAGGAAGGGTGGGCGACAAACGGGAGCTATGGCTGCTCTTGTTCCGTTGACGCCGGGGTAGGAGGCGGCGGGAACTTGCCAAACGGAACCGCGTCGAAGAAAAAAGGAGGATTGGTGGAGTTTTCGAGAATTGCCCCGAAACGGATCCAAGGGCACCCTCTGGCTCCTGCCGGAATTGAACGCCACTCCTTTTTTATGGGTAATAATGAGACTTCCTGCGATGCTGTAATCTAGCACGAAGCCGGGAAGCCAAAACGGAAATCCCGGATTGCGGAGGGGAAGCATGTCGACGCTCTATGATGTGGCCATCGCCGGCAGCGGCCTAGGCGGCGCAGCTCTCGCCAAGAACATGGCGGAGCGTGGCGCCAACGTGCTCGTAATTGAGCGCGAGCGGCAATTCAAGGACCGCGTTCGCGGCGAAATGATGTTTCCGTGGGGCCATGCGGAGGTTCAGGCCCTGGGAGTCGCCGGATGTCTGGCCGAAGCTGGAGGGCATCCGATCGGCTGGGTGGATTCTTATGTCGTGAATGACCGTGTGGCCCATCGCGAAGTGGTCCCCACCACGCCGCAGCAACTCCCTTGCCTGGCCTGCTATCACCCCGCCATGCAGGAATCGCTGCTGAGAAGTGCGGCTGCAGCAGGCGCCACGGTGCGCCGCGGCGCGTCTGTTCGCGAAGTGCGGCCGGGCGTACCGCCCGCCATGGTCATTGAGGAAGAAGGCCGCATTGAAACTATCTCCGCACGCCTGATGGTGGGGGCCGAGGGACGATCTTCCGTGGTGCGCTCCTCGGCTCGCTTTCCTGTCCTGCGCGATCCTGAAGACATGATGATCGCAGGGATTCTGCTCGAAAACGTGCCAGCGGCGGAAGACACTTGCCAGGCCATATACCACTTCGCGCTGGGGCAACTCGTTGTCATTGCGCCCCAGGGGGGTGGACGCGTACGTATGTATCTGTGCTACCACGACGCGACGCAAGCGCGCTTCCAGGGGCCCGGCGACTTGGCGAGATTCGTTGAAGGCTGCAAGAGGACCGGCACAAACGCCGCACTCTTCGAGGATGCGAGGCAGGCCGGTCCGCTGGCGACATTCAGTTGCGCGCACAGCAGGGTCGATCACCCGTACCGCGATGGAGTGGCCCTGCTGGGAGACTCGGCCACATCGAGCGATCCCTCGCACGGTCAGGGTCTCTCCCTCACCTTGCGCGATGCCCGGGTGCTGCGCGATCACCTGATGTGCTCCGACGATTGGGATGCTGCCGGCCATGCCTACGCCGACGAGCATGATGGTTATGCCGGCCGGCTGCGCACCTTCAACAAGTGGCTCACCGAGATGTATCTCGCCACAGGACCGGATGCCGATGCCCGCCGTGCGCGTGCCATGCCGCTCATCGCAGAAGATCCCAGTCGCCAGCCGGACTCGCTGTTCAGCGGGCCCGATCTCCCAGCGGATGAAGCAACAAGGAAACGGTTCTTCGCCGAAGCCTGACAGCGTACCCGTCCCCGAGAAGTGACCCGCGCCGCCACCTGCCGGCGGTTAGTCCCGTATCACCGCCAACTCGTCGCCAATGCCGTTTCCGGCCTTTCAGGGTCTCTGGCAGGCTCAAACCGGGGTTGGAGACGGATTGGCGACAACACACTCAGTACTAGGCAGTCGGCCAGGGAAGACACGACAGTCATCGTCGAAACCAATTGAGCGAATTCCACGATTGAACTGGCATGTGAGCATCTGGTCGACTTAAACGTAGGCCGCAGACGTCAAGGTATCAGGGCGAGATGAGCGGTGAAAACGGTGGAATGAATAGACATCCTGCGCCACTACATTGCCCGTCTTCTGCGGAAAACCATTTCAGGAGCGAGGGACTGTTCTTACGCAAACTGCTCGAGGCTGAACCCGAGTTGCCAGTTCTCCTTTTGAGCCAGCATCTGATCCCAGGTTACTTCGTGCTTCTGATAACCGGCCATCCGGCCCAGAATGCAGCTCAATGCAGTGTCCACTCCCTCGGGGATTTGGTTATGGGGCGGGCCCGAGACGATGCTGTCGATGAATGTCCACTCCTTGTCGCGATCGGCGAACTTCAGGTTATCGAGAAACGCGCCGTTGGCGTCAAACTTGCCGGAACCCGCCGCTGTAGCCTCTGAATCCTTCCAAGACCAAGCGTTGGAGCCTGTAATTGCGATCGGTCCAGCATACGGACAAGTCGCCGACCCGCTGGCGCCGAACAGCTTGAGGCACGCGTCGAACATACCGTCTGTGCCGAATTGCGTGGAGGCAAACGAGAAGTGCACGTCGTTGGGATAGGTAAAGTCGACTTGGTAGTTATCCCAGATATCTCCGTAGTGAGCAAGTATATTGCGGCCCCCAGTAGCCGCGGCCTTCAGCGGGTGCGCTCCGAGCATCCAGTTTGCGAGGTCGATGATGTGGATGTTCTGCTCAACGAGGATGTCGCCGGAAAGGACGCGGTCCCAGAGCCAGTTACGCAGTCGATATTCGTCCGGTCCCCCGCCTTCGCGCTTCTTTTCAGTGGAAGCCGGTGCGTTGTAATTACCGGAGACGGTGGCAATCTTGCCCAGCGCGCCCGCCTTGATTCTCTCAGCGAGAGCGGCGATCGGTGGGGCATTGCGGCATTGGAAACCGACATCGATGCTCTGGTTCGGCTTTACGCGTTTGGCGATTTCGAGAGCATGTTTTGTCTGCGCAATGTCGATTCCCACCGGCTTCTCGCAGTACACGTGCTTTCCAGCGGCTACAGCCGCTTCAAGGTGCTGAACGTGGAAGTATGGCGGTGTCGAAATCTGGATAAGATCCACGTCTTTCGAGTTGGCCAACTGTTCATAGGCATGCGGACCGCGAAAGAGAAGCTCGCTGTCGATCGGCGGCTGGCCAAGGCTCGCATTCACCTTGTTGAAGCGATCCTGACCGGCTGCGAGATTGTCGGCAAACAGATCCGCGAGAGCGACAATCCGAGCCGATGTATTTCGCGCGAACGACTCGGCGACCGACGAGCCTCGATTGCCGCACCCGAGCAGTCCTTGCCGCACTGCCGAATTTGCCTCGTAGCTGAATACTGTGCTTGGATTGAGCACCAAAAAGCTCGAAACCACGCCTGATCCAGTTTGCAGAAACTCCCGACGATTCATGTGACCTCGCGTTCCCAAGAGTACGTAAACAGCCCGTAAGTCGCCCTTCCCTGAGAGCCTGGGGCGTGAGCCCTGAGATCAGGATAAGACTTCATCCAGGATCCGCTGCAGATAGAGCTTTTCGTTCTTCACATCTTCAATCTGCTGCGGACCCGACGTCTCGCGTTCAATTGTGATGGCGCCGGTATACCCGACGTTGTGCAGTTTCGTGAATACTCTCTTGAAGTCAACCAGTCCCTGCCCGATGAGCACCTCTTCGCCGAGATTGTTCGGATCTGTCGGCCACTTGCCATCCTTTGCATGCACGCTGCGCACGTGCGGCCCAAGAATGTCAGCAGCATCGACTGGATTTGCCTTGCCGTAGAGGATAGGGTTGGCGGTGTCGAGGCCGACGCCGAGATTGGGCATGTTCACGTCTCGAATTGCGCGCGACATCGTGGTGGGAGTCTCCTGCCCGGTCTCCATCAAGAAGTACTGGCCATTGCCCTGGCAGTGCTCGGCAACAGTGCGGATGGCCTCAACCGCACTGGGATAGAGCGCTTCGGCCGGGTTCTCCGGGATAAAACCGCAGTGCGTCTGGACCTGCCCGATGCCCAGCAGTTTGGCAAAATCCGAGACCTGCCTGAGGGCATCGATGCGGGCAGAGCGCGTTTTCGGCGGCACCAGACCGATGGTGGAAGGGCCCTGAAGAAAGTTCCACACAAGCGGCCCCGGGCCCACGATTTCAACCGCCGTTGCCACCAGGTCGTATTTTTCCAGCAGATCGCCGATATGCTTCGCGGCATCGGGCGTGAACTTGCCGATGTAGCCATCGAGCGACAGGAAGCAGTTCGAGAACCCCATGTCGCGAACGCGCTTGATGGTAGCTTCAGGCGCGCGATAAGGACTGATAAGAAGACCCAGGGCCATGGGTTTCAGCTTTGGCTTTTCAGGATCGGCAAATGAGGGAAGTGGATGAATTCCACTTGCAAATGCGGTGGCAGCAGCGGCAGCCAGAAATGTTCGGCGATCCATAGAGCTCCTTTCAGTCGACCAAACTCTGGAAGAACGCTCCAATGATAACGTTTGCAGACCAAGCTGGCCACCAGCAATGATCGTCCCCTACCGCAAAGTCCCCGACCTCTGCAGGGTGGTTCACTGTTAGCCCTTCACGAACAGCACCCTCGCCCCGAGTTTCTGGCCCAGAATCCGAGTCGTCGACGTGTAGGCGACGACACACCCAGAGCTCACGATTTGGCCTCCAACCTGTCTTGACCGTGCCTTTTGCTGTGGCACCACGCTAGGGCCAGACTTGCCGCAAAGGAGTCACCCGTTGGTTCAGGCGAGACATCACGTTTGCGTTCCCAGCCGTCTTATTGCCGATGCAAGCCACGAAGGAAAGCCCTCGCGGCCACACCAATCCGAATTGTTCAACAGTTGAACCCGACCGAAGACTACTGCACGGTGAGGGCAACAGTGCCGGTAGCCGTTGTTGTGCCTGACGTTGCTGTCACGGTTATGGTGTAGGCGCCGGCAGTGGTACCGGGATTGCTGTTACCGCCGCTGCCAATACCCCCACCGCCTCCACCGCCGCATGAAAGCACACCACCAGTGAGTGCCACTAGCAGCGCCGCCATTCCGAGCATGGTCCGCCATCTACGGCGCCGCGCCGGTATGCCTATGAGCAGGATGCAGGCCAGGGCCGCGCCTCCCTCGGTATACCACGGAAATCCGTGAAGCATAGGTTTGACCAGCGACGCGCTAGTAGCCGGCGTGGTGGAGACAGTAAGGGTAGCCGTTCCGGCAGTCGCACCGGTTATGCTCACCGGAGTGGTTGAGCCGAAGCTAAACGTGGGGAGATATTCGGCCCCAGTCGGGCTGGATGTGATCGCTGCCGTCAGCGCCACGTTGCCTGTGAAGCCGCCGCTGGGCGTCACGGTGATCGTCGATGTGTTGCCTGTGGTCGCGCCAGGCGTGGAGATTGTCACCGTCGTGCCGGTGATGGCAAGCCCGGGGGTTGGGATAGACGTAACATTGACGCCCATATTGTTCGCATCGGCGAGGTAGTTCGAGTCGCCGCTGTAAGAGGCTGTGATAATATCGCCGCCAATGGCCAACGAATTCGCGGGCACCGTGAAGGCAGCTGATCCGGCGGTCAACTGGACTGGTGAAGAGGTATAGGTGGTTCCGCTCGATAGTGTCAGTGTGCCGGTCGGCGTTGGGTAGTTGGCGAATCCGCTGAGCGCAACGGTTATATTCAGGGGCTGATTGACTGCAATGGTAGCGGTGCCGGGCGTGAATGTGAACGATGCAAACTCGAAGATGTTCACACTGCCTGAACCACTGCCGCTGGTGTAATTCGAGTCGCCCAGGTAGGAGACAGTGATGGTATTTGGACCTTCCCCCACTTGGTTGTTGGCAGCAAAAGTGACCGATCCGTTCGTGAGCGGCTCATTATACGTACTGCCGTAGTTACTGTTGCGAATCAGGACCGATACTGACCCTGTTGGAACTGGATCGCCGCTGGGGCCGCTTACCGCAACTGTGAGGAAGAATGGATAGGCTACGGTCCCGGTGGGTGCGGTAACAGTAATTACTGGCTTGATTGTGCCGGAGGAGTTCACGGTAATTTGTGTGCCGCCAATCGCCGATTGGTATGCGGCATCCCCACTGTAATTCGCTTGTACGCCCTGCGATCCAAGGGGAAAAGTATTGGCCGGAATTGTGAAGCTGGCGGTTCCGCTGACAAGGTTGACAGCGGGAGTTGTAACAATAGTGGTCGCATTGTAGTAGCTAAGCGACACAGTTCCGGTCGGAGTGGGAAGTCCACCAACTGGAGCCAAACTTACTGTGACTTGTAGAGGCTGATTGACAGTAATAGCGTTTGACGAGGGCGTCACAACAACCGTTGGGTTGGCCTTGTAAGTCGTGACGGCCAGCCCCGCTGATGTTGACCCCGCGTAATTGCTATCGCCTCCGTAGACCGCTGTAATGTTGTACGTCCCGGCAGGCAGACCGGAAGTGGAAAATGTAGCTGTACCGGTGGCTGGCGTGATACCAACGGAAGCTGTGCCGACGAGCGGTGCTGTCCCCACCGCTGTTGAGCCATTCATGAAGGTTACTGTTCCCGTAGGCGCAATGCCCAAGCTGTCCGTAGATAAAATTGCCTCGATGGGCCACGGATTGGTTTGAATATCGTATTGAGCGACAAGGGTAGTAGCCGCCGGAACTACGGTGAAGGAATAAGGAGCACTGGTGCTGGCTTGGAAGCTGGCGTCTCCTGGAAAGACTGCAGTGAGACTATTCGTGCCCGCGGGAAGCAATGAGGTCTGCATCTCGGCGATGCCGTTGCTGGCGATTTTGCCGGTGCCTATGTTGGTGGTGCCGTCCATGAAGGTGATGGTGCCCGTGGCGGTGCCGTTGGGTTTTGCGGCCGAGGCGCTGTTGCCGTAGGGTTGTGCGTCAATCAAAAAGTTAAAGCCGTAGTAGGGCGTTGTCGCTGCCTTGCCCGTTGCCGGGTCGGAATAACCCGCGACTTTGACCGCAGTCGTGCTGCCTTCCGGAGCGACAGTAACAGAGATGGCGTTGGAGTCGCTTTGGGCATAGGTACCGTTGCCGCCATAGTGAGCAGAGACCTGGTAACTTCCGCCGGGAAGGGATGTGGTTGCCCCCGACACCGATCCTCCGGTCAGCGGGAAGTCGGCGATGCTTTCGTTGTTGGGCAGGATGGCTGGGCTGAGGCTGTCAACCAGTGCAATGTTTCCGGAGGGCGTGCCGGAGGCGCTGGCTACTGTGGAATTTACAGTAACGCTCTGGCCGTGGGTTATGCTGAGCGGGGTGGTTGCTCCGTCGAGTTGCAGGGAGCTGGTGGTGGCGACAAAGTTCACGCCGGCCCACTTACTCAGCATCTGACTGGCATTCACGCTGCCCAGGCCGCTGGCCATGTCATACCCGACGGCTGCGTTGTAGCCGTCCATAAAGTAATAGCCGCCCGAAGTCACGCTGCATCCGCCGTTGGTAATCTCGCAATTGACCGAATTGTCGCCGGTGGTGACGTCGTGAAAGACCGCGGAGTAGCTGCTCTTGGCGAGATCGTAGAGTACATTATCGGCCTGGCCGAGCCGAGCGCCGGTCTTCTGCTTGACCAGAGCAAGCATTCCGGCAAAGGCCGGCGTCGAGGCCGATGTGCCGCCGATTCCGGTCAAATAAAGATCGGTTCCAGTGGCTCCGGCAGCGCAATCTGAGTATCCGGTCGGCGCCTGGTCGGTGCAGATGCTCCACAACGCGCCGTAGAATCCATTGCCCGCCAGTATAGAAACGTCAGGCAGGTTGCGATAGGATCCCGAGGCAAAACCGGATTGCCAGCTTGGAACGCTGTAGAGCTTGCTCAAGCCCCCGCCGCTGGCGATGATATTGTCTCCGCTCCAGCTTGAAGGGTTGTGGTTGAGATCAACGTTGAGCACAACTGCGGTGTTGGGATAGGTGGAGTCGTTCCAGGGTTCCTCGGGAATGTAGCTAAGCGCACTGCGGCGATTGGGCAGCGTGTTGGTTGTGTTCACGTAGGTGGTAAAGCTGGAGGGGAAGTTGCTGTACAGAATGTCGAAGTCGGTGCCGCCCACGGCGATGTTATAGGGGGTGGAGGCGAGGCCATTCACTGCCAGGCCCAGGTAAGCCCCTTCCTCCGTATCGGCGTCGTCGCATCCGGCCGAGCCGCTGTCGCCCGCCGAGACTACTACCGAAATGCCTTGCGCCGCCGCCTGTTCCCACAAATTCTGAATGAACTGATTTCCAGAGGCTCCCTGCGCTGCTTCGCAGGAGCCGAAGCTGACATTCAATATGTCCGCCTGATTGTCGTCGATGGCGCGCTGTATGGCCAGAAAGAGTCCGGGCTGCAAGGAGGTGTCGGCAGCCGTGTACAGGATGACGTTGGCGTTGGGGGCAATGCCTCCGGCGACCTGGGTGTCGAGATAAGCCTCGATGGAGTCTCCGTTTTCTCCGGGGTCGTTGCCGTCCACCACAACCGTTGTGGGATTTGCACCTAGCCCGAAGGTGGCACGGTAGTTGGCATTCTCAGCCAGGTTGATGTTGGAGTCGCCGGCGACTCCAATAGTGGCACCGGTACCGTCATATGCGGTGCCGAGGAGATTGGCGTTGAGGACAGTCGGGGTGTTGTAGATGGTGGCTGCGTCGGCTGGGCCTAGATAGATGTAGTAATTGCCGTATTGATCCGTGTTGGTGTATGCGGGAAGGACGGCTCGCTTTTCGGCATTGTAGATACCGCGCGGCCCAAGAATGTACTGCGTCCTTGGCTTGAAACTGTTGAGAGAGGCTAGACCGGCGACGACTGGAGCCAGGGCGCTGGGGATTTGCGGGTCGGTCGTGTTGGCCCAGTACTGTTTCCCGCTGACGACGTAACTGTGAATCGAAGTGTGGAATGTGTTCTGCACTTGGTCCACGGTGCCGGAAAACTCAATGGCAGTGCGTCCCTTGGAAATGCGGCTCACCGCGAATCCGTGACTGGTGAGCCAACTCTGGGTCGACTGGAGATCGGAGTCACCCACGCCAAAGCGCTCGCCAAACTCTTCTGGGGTGAAGAAGCGGTGATAGTTCGGCGAACTCGCGTCCTGTATAGATTGGAGCCAGGTCTGAAGCTCGGCCTCCTGCTGTTTGCTGCGCGAGAGGACCAGGACGAGCCGGCTAGCAGACATCGAAATGGGTGCCGAGCCTTGGTCGTATGCCGCCTGTGCACGCGGGTGAATGTTGCCGTGCAGGGCAACCAACGATGATTCGTCAATGACACTGGTAATGCGCGGCTGCGAGGAAGAATGCGGCAACCCCAATACGGTGGGACAGGCAGCCTGACTCTGCGCCAGGATCGACAATGAAAGCATTGCATATGTGAAAATGATAGCTTTGAACGCAGCTCTAACCATGCGTGGGAGCCTTCTTTCCGGGACCAACCATAATAACGCTCGCTTGAGGGAAGTGTCGAATCATTAAGAGAATCGAAATTTGGCCAATGGGATTCTCAGCGCCCACTTTGCCCATTCCTGTTGGATCACCCAACCGGCGAAGATGCCACAATACGGGATCGCTTCACGCTTGACGACAATCCGCTCGGAACTCGGATGACAGAGACGATTGCGCGTAGAATCAAGCTGTCATAATCGCGGTGCATCATGCGGTCGGGAGGTTGGATGAGTAGACGGGAAGAATGGCAAAAAGTGCTCCAAAGAGAGCTGAGCCATTGGTCTTCAATGTCTTGCAATGATTTGCCCGCTGAACTTCGCACACGAAACGTCTACGAGGTGGTTGCTGAGTCGAAGCAATACCAGGTTGAAGTGAAACTTCTAGAAGATACTCCTGAATATTTGCACGGGAGCGTCGCGGTCGATGACGGTAGCCTGCCGGCATCGATTCGTCCTGAATCTGAGAGCTTCCTCTGTCGAAAAGTTAAAGAGCTACAGCGGTGATTGTTTACGTGGGGCGGTTGAAATACGGGTCCCGGGCGGTTGACCGGCTACCCGGAAATTACTACTTGGTTACTGCCGAATAGGCGACCAACCGTCTGGAGCCGCAAGACGGGGCCGGGGCGAATCTGGAAACGTGCATCGGGCTGTTTGCAACAGTTGACATCCGAATTTCTGAATACTTGGCGACATATCGGGACGAATCTATTGAGAGCTGCACAATTCGCTCGTTCTTAACGGTCTGACGTAGGCTAACAAGCAACCGCTACGCTGCCGATGGGAGGAATGCTACCCACAGGTACTCGGACCAATTGGTCTTGCCACCATGATCGTTTGTATCTCAAAGGCTGCAAAACGTGCGTTGACTTCAGGCGCAATCGTGTGTGCTGCTAAGATGCACCGCACCTCCTTATGTGGGCGCTCAAAATAATAGGCCAGCATGGCACGGTATTTCATGCACTGTAATGGCCCCGCCAAATGGTTTCGGTCGCACTCGACCTCAACTTCGACGGCGACGAACTTTTTGTCTTTGTCCCGCAGAACGACGTCAATGCGATCCCCCGTACAATTGAAGGGGAATTCAACCTTATATAGACTCAAGCCGTCTTCGCCCAAGACCGCAGATGGATCAGCAGCGATTCGCTCCTTCAGGTTTCGGTGTACGCCGCCTTCTCCACCCGGGCCACCAAATTGTCCTCCGCAGGTGTTGCTCTCAACACGCTTTCGGTCCTCCTGATCGGCGGATTCTTCGTACGCTTTGCGTAAGGCCGTGAACTCCCCGGCGGTCAATCGCTTCACACCGGAATGATTGTCTCCGAACCCGTGAAGGTTCCAACTCGCGGCATAGCCGATCAGAGGGAGAAACTTCACCCGAGTAATGAACCCTCCAGAGTTAACAGGTTCGGTAGGAGCCCGATAGCGCCACCACATTGTCTCACCATTGTCGTACTGCTCTGGAACACTGTCTCGCGGTTGCATCGCTGGTTCGATAACGCGAACAATCGCCACGATGCCAGCCTTTCCACGAGCCTTCCGCACCTTATCCGGATTGAGACGTAGTGGTAATGGGCCCGACTCCGATTCGTATATGAAGACCATATCTCCAGGAGCCAACTGCTCAATGACGTTCCATTGTCCGTTCTTGACCCAAACATCCCCGTGGACGCACTGGCGGAAAGTCCGGGTGGGGTAGCCGCCACGTTTTCAGCAAGGGCAACGTGGGCACGAACGGGCGGAGCTACGCGGGACGGGGACAAAGCACACAAATTGACCGCAACAATAACACCACTACTAGGAAAGAGGATGGTACTGTTATTAACCTCAATGCTGCACAAAGAGCAAAGCTTCGCTTTTCTTTGCTCATTGCGCAACACAGCGGTATTGAGCCGCCGATAGTGTCGGACGCGGGGGCGGGACACGAAAGGCTGAAAAGAAGGAGTGACCGCCTATAGAGATTCGTATGACGATCACTCCGCCACCACCACTAGAGATTCCCATGATGGTGATGATCACCGTGGACGCTTCGCTACCACCACCATCCCCGTCCCCGTACACCCTCGCAAGCGGGGTGGACGTTGACAGGGTAGGTTTTGGCATTTGATTGACGGACAAAAACCGCGACGGGGTCTTGACGGACCAAAGGCTGAGCAACGCCGCCGCTCTTAGATAATCTTTAACGGCGGTAGGTCTTCCGTTAGTCATCCACACCACCGTGGGGTATTTCAAAAAGTCAATACCCCCCGAAAGGTTTGGATTGTGGCCGACATTGACGGTCAAACGGGCGGAGCTACGCTACGGGGACGTTGGCGAGTCCGGGCCGACTCGACAGGCGGTACTCTCAAGGGGTAATCCGCCCACCACCCTTAGGAGTTGATTTAATGGCGGTGGTGGTCATCTTTCTATCTCCACAACCAGAGTCGGACATATCTAAAGCTATGTCCTTCCAGGTCTTTGGATTGTGGCTCCGATGGTGCCTGTCATTGCCCGCCAACGCCCCAAGCGCCCTACAAGCGTCCCCCCCAAGCGCCCTACAAGGCCCCGTCCCGGCGCGTGCGAAGGGGAGGGGTTTTCTTGGTGGCTGTTTTGGTGGCAGTTGGGTTTATGCCTGGGCGCGTTTCACTGCGACATAATGCAAAGATCGAATTGGCTGAATGTGCCGTAGATACTGGAGTTTTTCGACATTCTGCGACACTATGCGACGAACTGCAAAAGGGCCAAAAACGGATTCGTAACCCGTAGGTCGGCAGTTCGATCCTGCCTCCCGCCACCAATCAAATCAATACGATAGGCGATTCGGCGAACCATAGGCCCAAATCCTGTGGCTGAAGTTCATACGGTGACTGAGTCTTCGATTTCCTGTCCCTGGAATTCGGCACAGGACTCTCGAACAGCCCATCCGGCGATAAGCAGACTGGGCGCGAGAGCGGGCGGAGCGTCGCCGAGGTCGGCGAGCGTGGAATACAGGATTTGCTGACCGGGCTGCGCGGCATGTGAGACGACGGCGCAGGGAAAGTCGGAAGGAAGGCCTTCGTCGAGCCATTGCTGCGCCAGCGACCGCAGGTCACGGCCCGGCATGTAGACCACACGGGTCGAGTCTTCCAGTGACGATAGGACGTCGGGTTGCGATTGGGCGTGATGGCCAGTGGAAAAAATCACGCTCGATGCGCTGTTACGGCTGGTCAGCGGGCAGCTAATGGCGGCGGCCGCGGCAAAGGCGGCAGAGACGCCGGGGACAATCTCAAATGCAATGCCTGCCTCTGTCAGCGCGGCTATCTCTTCGGCAGCGCGCCCGAAGATAAGCGGATCGCCACTCTTGAGCCGGACAATAGTGAGGTTTGCACGGGCATTCTCAACCATCAGAGCGTTGATCTGTTCCTGCGAAATGTTCTTCACGCCGCATCGCTTGCCCACATTGATGATCTCGGCGGCAGGTTGCGCCAACTCAAGAATCGCTTGCGGAACAAGGTCGTCGTGCAAGATGAGATCGGCTGACTGAATGAGGCGCAGCGCCCTGATGGTCAGCAACTCCGGATCACCGGGACCAGCGCCCACCAGGTAAACGGTTCCACTTGAATTAGCGCTCTGGCCCCCGCGCGGCCCAAATGCCATCTGATGCGAGGGGCACGTGGCGGAGTCGCAAATCTCGCGGTGGGCCAACCGATGCAACAGCGCTTTGCGCAACTCGCCGGGAGGATGCGTTACGAGAATCTGGCGGCGCAGTCTTCCCAGGTCTTCAAGCCACGGGCCGAGGTCACCGGGCAACTGCGCATCGATCTCGCGACGCAACCGCTGCGCGAATGCAGGGCTCTCGCCAGCTGTTGAAATTGCAATCTGCAGCTTGCCGCGACTGACCACCGAACCAAAATAGAAGTCGCAGTGAGGAGGGTCGTCCACGCTGTTTGCCAGAATGCCGCGCTCGACAGCTCCACGGTATGCGGCGGCGTTGACTTCGGAGGAGTTGGTTGCAGCGATGACCAGAAAATTGCCTTCGAGGTCAGTAATTTCAAAGGGACGCTTAATCCATTCGATTCTGCCGTCCATTACAAGCTGCTGAATTTCAGGCCGTGCAGTGGGCGCGACTACGCGCAGGCGCAATCCAGTTTTGAGCAGACTGCCGATCTTTTCGAGCGCAACCGTGCCCGCGCCTACCACTAGGCCAGGGCGACCATCGAGTTTGAGAAAAACTGGCAACAGATTCATGGCATCCTCAATCGGCCACGCCGTGAGGCACGCGGCCTGTGGGCAGGTCGCGCTCTACGGCCGAGACAGTTTCTCCGGCGAGGCGCGTACGCAATTCGTCGTTGCTGTGCCGCGCAAACCAGGCGCGCAGATTCTCTCCAGGCGAGCGGCTGGCGAGATAGTGGCGAAGCAGGCGCTCAATCGCTTCAGGCACCAGCGGCGCGGGGCAGCGATAGCCTACCGGGCGGGCGATTGAAGCGTGCTGGCCCACCGCTCCGCCGAGGCAGAAATAATAGGCGTCGGTGAGTTTGCCCTCGTGCTTTATCTTTTTTCCCTCAATGCCGATGTCGGCGATCCAGTGCTGTCCGCAACTATTGGGGCAGCCGGTGACATGCAGCCTGAGCTGCTGGTCGAACTCGGGCAGTCGCTCTTCAAGCTCATCAACGATCCAGCGCGTAAAGCCCTTGGTCTCCGTGATGGCCAGCTTGCAGAATTCTGTGCCCGTGCAGGCGACAGCGCCACGCCAGAACGACGAGCCGTCAACTTGGAGGCCGAGTTGGCCCAATTCACGCGCCAGCTCCGCCGTTCGCTGATTGGGAATGTCAATGAAGAGAAGGTTTTGCGCTACCGTGGCGCGCAACGCGCCACTGCCGAAGCGCTCGGCAAGTTCGGCGGCCGCTTCCAACTGCTCTCCGCTCAGCCGTCCGCGCAGCACCGATGCGCCAACATAGCTCAAACCAGGTTGGCGCTGCAGATGAATGCCCGCGTGGTCGCGGAAGATGTCATCTGGAACCTGCTCCGGCGCAGCGGGAAGCAATTTGAAGTCAAGGCGCGAGTGAAGCTCGGCTAGAAAACTGTCGGCGGTCCAGCCCTCCTTGAGGAATAGATACTTCATGCGGGCTTCGTTGCGGTTTTCGCGCAGGTGCTGCTGGTCGCGAAATATTTCTGCTATTGCACGCGCCACGCGGACAGCCTGATCGGGAAGTACAAACGCATTGAGGCGAACCGCCAGGTGCGGTTCCTTTGAGAGGCCTCCGCCCACGCGCAGTGAGTAGCCAATCTGGCCATCGTGCTTAGTGGCCGTGAGAGCAATGTCGTTGATCTCCGGATACGAGCACCATGAAGGACAGCCGGTGACGGAGATTTTGAACTTGCGCGGTAGGTTGTAGAAATCCGGGTTTCCCTTGAGCAGTTGCGAAATCTCGGCGGCAAGCGGAGAGGCGTCGATTAATTCATCGGCGGCTACTCCGGCCAGCGGGCAGCCAGTCACGTTGCGGACCACATCGCCGCAAGCTCCCTTGGGCGAGAGCCCGATGGAGTCAAGCGCATCCACGATCTCGGGCAGCGATTCAATGGTAAGCCAGTGAAGCTGAATGTTCTGGCGCACGGTGATATCGGCGAGATTGCGCGCGTACTTGCGCGTCAATCCGCCGATGGCGCGAAGCTGCGAAGAGGAGATGATGCCGTTGGGAATGCCGATGCGCATCATGAAAAATTCGGAAGCCAGGCCTTCGCCGCCTTTGCCGCCGGTGGCGCCTACTCCGTCGCCTTGTGTATAGATGCCCCACCATTTGAAATAAGTTGAAGCCCAGTCGGGCAACACGCTCCCACGACCATCGCGGGCAAAGGAGCGCACTTCATCAAAAGCAGCCCACGGGTTCTTTTCGCGCTTCAGGCGCTCAGCCTTTTGGGCCTTCGTTTCCTTCTCTTGAACTGCTTCAGTCATTTTTCCTCATCACCTAAAAACAGAAATGCCGCGGCAGCATTGACTGTATCGCGGGCATTTGGGAACCGTGGATTTTGATTTGAACTTTAGACCCAGGTCACCTGGCCGCGCGTGGCAGCATACAGCAGCGACAACAGGATTGACCATTCATAAACGAATATTACGGGCGAGCAACTCCAAAGTCAAGGTGGACGCGGAGAGCTGGTTCAAGAATTACCTGTTGACAAGAATTCAGAACTTCGCTAAGTTAAGCAAACAAGGTCGCATCCGAGATGCAAACTGTTTTCACCAAAATCGCGTGTTGTTGCTGTCTTCGCTAGCGCCCGCTGGCCCTTCCGCGATTTTTGTTTGCTCCGGCACAAACTTTCTCCAGTGAAACTTCAGGTACAGAATGACCTTGCACACACCCATCTCTACACTCACGCTTGAGCGCTCTGCCTTCGTAGCAGGCAGGCTAGGAACCGCGTGTTGCTGTTGTTGCCGATGTCGCGCACTCTTGCTCCGCGGCTGAGTTCCCTCGGGGTAAAGAAAAGCAAAATTCAAAGGAGAATCCAAAGTGCCAAAAGCTCTTGATGCTTTTATGTCCGCTTCTCTGCGCCGGTTGCCGCTGTCGATCTCTGCTGTGCTTTTTCTGTTTGCTATAGCGGCCGGCCTGCCTTTGACCGCACAGGACGACATCACCACGCAAAACGCGACGTCCGCGTACAATGGCGCTTTCATCACCGGGCCGGCCTCGAACCCGTTGAGTTTCCTGAACGGCGCGGCCTGGCGTACTACCGGCAACCCTGCGCCCTATGACTTTCACGACTTCGCCCCGGCGACCTACCTTGACGCAAAGCTGCCCAATTGGATCGATCTGCAGGCCGAGGAGCGATTCCGGTACGAGGCGTACGACAATTCAAGCTTCAAAGCGAATGTCGATGACTCCTACCTGTTGAACCGCTTCCGGTTCCAGGTGGATTTGCATACGCCCAGTTGGCTGCGGGTTACGGCGCAGGTTCAGGACGCCCGTGCAGGCTTCCAAAACCCGCCGATCGGGCCGCCGAACACGGTTCGTTGGGATCTGAAGCTGGCTTACGCTGAGATTGGCGACCCGGAGAAACACTGGTTCAGCCTGCGCGTGGGCCGGCAGCTCATCAACTACAACAACACCATCATCGCCAACTCCGAGTGGCGCAACCAGGCCCGCTCCTACGATGCGGCGGTGCTGAACCTGAACGCGAAGCGCGAGCACCTGGGCATCTTCGCCGCCTCGGCTGTGGTTCCGGAGGCCTATGGTGTGAGCCCGCATCAGGAAGGCAACAACATCTACGGAGCCTACTACCGCATTGATGATTTTCTTGTGCCGCACTCCAACCTTGAGCCGTTCTTCCTGTGGCGCGTGCAGCCGGCAGGGGTCGTGGAACCGGCCGCTGCCAAGACCACCGGCAAGGAAAACGAGAAGGCTGGTGGTGTGCGCTTCAAGGCGCAAGCCCACTCGGCGCTCGATTACGGGGGCGAGGTGATCCTCGAAGACGGCACGGTGGGAGTGCAGACGATTCGAGCCTGGGCAGCGCAGGCGGGCATGGCATACCAGTTCCTCACTGTAGCGGCCAAGCCGCGCATCTTTACCCAGTACGACTACGCCAAGGGAAACAGCAACCCGGCGCACAACGCAACGCACACCACCTTCGACACGATCTACCCGACAGCCCACGACCGCTTTGGAATCACTGACCTGTTCGGCTGGCAGAACATTGAGTCGGTGCGGGCGGGAGCCACTGTTGAGCCCCACCGGCGGCTCACCTTCACAGTGCAGGGGCTGGACATTTGGGCGGCTGATGCGCTGGACTCGATCTACAACACTTCGGGCAGTGCGATCGTGTCCAACAAGACCGTCCACGGCCGCCATGTGGGCACGGAAATCGATGGCTACTCCTGGTATGAACTGAATAAGCACTTCAACCTGGGCGGCGGCATCGGCTACTTCGGCGGTGGCCAGTTCTTGACGAATGTGACAACCAGCCACTCGTACACGACCTACTACTTTGCGCTCAACTTCAAAGACAACGGAAAGAAGTAGCCAACGCCGTACTAGAACTCCGGGACGAGGCTGGTAGGCTATGACTTCAAAGGCAGCGCGAACAGCAAAGAATAAACCCCAGGGCCCCCATTTGTGAGGCCTGGGACGGCCAAGTTTAAAAGCGCCGGTGGCGAAGCGGCTAACGCGCAGGTCTGCAAAACCTGCATTCGCGGGTTCAACTCCCGCCCGGCGCTCCAGATTCAGAGGTCACTCACTAATGACCGGCACAATTGCACGCTAATTGAAGATTTGGTACTATCAATCCACACATGGTCCGCGCCTCCCAACGCCGCTCTTGTTGTCGCCTGTCGAATATCTTCGACGGGGGCCTGTACTAGTCTCTGATTTCCCTTTCGCATTTCATCAGAAGACGCACCCGTAGCTGAAAAGCCGGTGTGCTATCCCGCAGCATTGGCCTTCAGCGATCCCCGCACTGAATGAGGTCAATCATGCCGGTCACTGAAAATGCACCACCCGATTTATCTCCGCCCACGCAGATCTCCGCTCCGCAGCGCCTGAGCCATCTGCGCCTGTTGGAGGCAGAGAGCATTCACATTTTGCGCGAAGTGGCCTCTGAATTTGAGCGCCCTGTCATGCTCTACTCGGTCGGCAAAGATTCATCGGTCATGTTGCGGCTGGCGCAGAAGGCCTTTTATCCAGCGCCGATTCCCTTCCCTCTGCTGCATGTGGATACCGGATTCAAGTTCGCGGAGATGCTCACGTTCCGCGATGCCATGGCCCGCTCTGTTGGCGCGGAGTTGCTGGTCTGGCGCAACGAAGCGGCCATTTCGGCTGGGACCAATCCTATTGCGCTCGACACGAAGCGCTGCTGCGGACTGCTGAAGACGCAGGCGCTGCTAGACGCGCTCAGGCATTACAAGTTCGACGCGGCCTTCGGCGGCGCGAGGCGCGATGAAGAAAAATCCCGCGCCAAAGAGCGCATTTATTCCTTCCGCGACAGCGCAGGTCAATGGGATCCGAAAAACCAGCGCCCCGAATTGTGGAACCTTTACAACGCGAGGATTCATCCCGGCGAAAGCATTCGCGTTTTTCCGCTCTCCAACTGGACGGAGATGGATGTCTGGCAATACATCCACGAAGAAAACATTCCTGTGGTAGATCTCTACTTTGCCAAAGAGCGCCCTATGTACGTGCGCGGCGATGCGCTTCTCCCCATCGAACAATCCTTCGTGGCGAGGAAGGGCGAGCAGCCCCAAATGGTCAAGTCACGGCTGCGTTCGCTGGGATGCAGTCCTTGCACCGGCGCCATTCGCTCCGACGCCGACACTATTCCCGCCATCATTGCGGAGCTGCTCTCGTTCCGATTTTCCGAGCGCGCTAATCGCGTAATCGATCACGACCAGGAAGGTTCCATGGAGATCAAGAAGCGGGAGGGATATTTCTAAATGGCCGCAGCTTCTATGCATCCATTCCCCGCAAGCGAGTTTCTGGCAGAGGAGCGCGAAAAGGATCTGCTTCGCTTCTCGACCGCCGGCAGCGTGGACGACGGAAAGTCGACGCTCATCGGCCGTCTGCTCTACGACACGCAGTCGGTTTATGAAGATCAGGTCCGCTCCATCGAGGGCAAAGGAACTACCGCCCCCGGACAGATTGATTTCGCACTGCTCACGGACGGCCTGCGCGCGGAGCGCGAACAGGGCATCACTATCGATGTTGCTTACCGCTATTTTTCTACCCCGCGCCGTAAATTCATCATTGCTGACACGCCCGGCCACGAGCAATACACGCGCAACATGACCACTGGCGCATCGACAGCCGATGCAGCTGTTGTGCTGATTGACGCCAGCAAAGGCGTTCTGATTCAGTCGCGCCGTCATGCCTACATTGCATCGCTGCTGCGCGTCCGCCACGTTCTCGTTGCGGTGAACAAGATGGATTTGATCGGCTACGATGAAGATGCCTTTCGCGCCATCAAGCGCGACTTTACTTCCGTCTTAGATCAGATTGCGGCTGATACCGGAACTCCTGTCGAGGCTAGCTTTGTCCCGGTCAACGCGTTGGCAGGAGATAACATCGTCCATAAGTCAAAAGCGATGCCGTGGTACGAGGGGGCGCCGCTGCTGGAGCTTCTGGAATCACTGCCATCGTCGCAGGACACACGCACTGAGCCTTTCCGCTTTGCTGTGCAACGCGTCCTTCGCCCCGATCAAACTTTTCGCGGATTTGCCGGGCAGATTGCTTCAGGAACAATTGCTCCGGGAGACAGAGTTACTGTGCTTCCTTCAGGCAGAAGCGCTGAGGTCGCGCGCATCGTAACCTTTGATGGCGACCATAATAAAGCAACTGCGCCGCAATCGGTCGCTTTAGTTTTAGATCGCGAAATCGATATCAGCCGGGGCGATATGATCGTCTCCGCGCAAACTCCGGCGACTGTCGCCAGGAATATTCAGGCCGCGCTGGTCTGGATGGATCAACAGCCTCTCCAGCGCAATCGCCGCTATCTGCTCAAACACACCAGCCAGACGGTTCCTGCATTTGTTTCTTCAATCGCGCATCGCACCAACATCGGCACGTTAGCGCACGAAGCCGCCGATTCACTGGAGATGAACGGCATCGGCGTGGTCAACATCGATTTATTACGCCCGATTGCTCTCGACCTTTACAGCGAGAATCGCTCGACCGGCGCATTCATTCTGATCGATGCCGAAACCAACAGCACCGTCGCGGCCGGCATGATTACCGCGGCGTCCGCGATTACCGCAGCAGGTGAACACCTTCAAGCAGACACCTGGGGGCCGGTGACCGCCGGCGAAAGGGCCGCGCGCTGGGGACATCGCGGCGGTGTGATCGAACTGAGCGGACCCGCGGATCTGATTGACTCCATCGAGCGTTCACTATTTTCCGTGGGAGTTGTTTCCACTCGCATCGATACTGGCAACGAAGCCTTTCTTCTTCGTCCCAGCCTGCTGGAAACCGTCACCAGGCTCGAGGTTCAATCCGGCCTGCTTGCGCTGGTTGTCAACGCTAACGAAGGCGGCACACTTATCGCCCAGATAGACGGCCACGAGCTTTCTCTTGACGCCTACGAACCTATGCAGGCTATTTCCGCAGTCCATCGTTTGTTGCATGACGCGGGCATCTTCATCCCTTCGGAAAAGGCGGGTTTGTAATGAGCACAGCGGAAATCCATGCACAGACGAAGTTGAAACTGGACACAGTGCGCGCGGAGCTTGCGAGTGAAATCTCAGGCAAACAGGATGCGTGCCTGACCTGCAGTTTTCAGGCTGAAGATGTGCTGCTGGCGAAGCTGGCCATCGAGTTGGATGCGAAGATTCCGATTCTTTTCCTGGATACCGGCTATCACTTCCGCGAGACCTATGCCTATCGAGATCGTATTGCGAGGGAATGGCAACTCAATCTGATCAACCTGTTGCCTGAGAAAACCGTCGCAGAACAGGAGGCAGAGTATGGCCTTCTTTATCAATCAGCGCCGGACGAGTGTTGCAGGCTGCGCAAGGTTGAGCCGCTCTTCAAGGCGGTCGCAGGATATCGCGTTTGGATTACTGGTTTGCGGCGGGAGCAGGCAAAGAGCCGCGCTGCGCTGGAAGAACGGGCGCTGTTCACGCTGCCCGGCGGCAAGCAGGTGCTCAAGCTGGCGCCTCTCGCCGCGTGGACCACGCGAGACATCTGGTATGCCTGCGAAGAACTTTCGATTCCTCTGCTGCTGCTCTATGAGCGCGGCTACTCCTCCATCGGCTGCGAACCATGTACGGCGCTGCCACTCGATCCGAGCGATCCGCGCTCCGGGCGCTGGGCCGGCCGCAAGGTTGAATGCGGCATTCACATCGAAGCAGCGCCGCCAAAATTGAACGGGCGCGAAGGGACCTGATACGAAATGCAATATCTTCTTGGATTCGCCATCGCGTTGTTTATCGCGCTCACCGGGGTCGGCGCAGGCACCATCACTGTGCCGGTTCTGATTTTGTTTCTCGGAGTGGCTGCGCCGGATGCCGTCGGCATTGGCTTGATGTTCGCTACCGCTGTGAAAATGATTCTCGTGCCCGCGCAAATTATCCGCCGCAACGTGGTCTGGCGGACTCTGGGATTCATGCTCCTGGGCGGCGTGCCAGGCGTCATTGTTGGATCTCTGTTCCTGAAGCATCTGGTGCACGCCGGTTCGCAGAACCTACTCAACGCGATACTTGGATTGATCCTGGTGACAACCGCGAGCTGGCAGATATTCTTTTCTTTCCGCCCCATGAAAAAGAATCCTAATGCTCGGGATCGCAGCCCTCTGCTTTCGTGGCTGATGCTTCCGGTGGGTGCTGAAGTCGGCTTCTCTTCCGCTGGGGCAGGCGCCCTGGGCAGCGCCGCGTTGCTCAGCCTCACTCCATTGGAGCCTGCGCAGGTGGTCGGCACGGACATTGCCTTTGGCTTTGTTGTCTCGCTCATAGGCAGCGGCGCGCATTGGTTCTCGCACGCCTCCAATCCGGATTTGCTGATTCACCTCATCGAGGGAGGCATCGCCGGAGCCGTCCTCGGAACCATCCTCAGCACCCGCATTCCGCGCCGTCAGTTGCGTTTTGCGCTTTGGGTTTGGCTGCTGTTGCTTGGCGGGCAGCTCCTGTTCAACAGTTATGAGGGGTGGGCAATTCCACACAAGCAAAATGTAAGCCAGCCTCAACCGTCGCAGGGGGCAAAAAACTATTTGGAAAGCGCTGCAGGACACCGAAATCCGGGGTAGATTGCGGATCCAAGGCCCAAATAATCCCTGCGCGAACGGCCTCTTTGGAATTCCGGCGCTATCCATCCTTGACCACTTCTCGCCTCAGTGCGCTTTTCGCGGATTGCGCGGCGGCGAAAAAATCATTCCCGAGAGTCAGCGGTCGTTCTGCTGAGCAAAAGGCACGCTGGGACGTCCTGCTGCCACAAGATACGCTCTGGCCGTATGGCGGATTCTCGTTGCGCCCAGGCACTTTTGCCAGCCGGCGGATTGGCCTCGTCCGGCGCCTTCACACAAAAATTCTCGCCGGGAAGCAAAATTTTCGGTATATTAAAGACTCCGGCACCATCCCAGACACGTTCGAGCCTGCTCTGACAGGCAATTTCAGGAACGATAAGGCGATTTCCTCCCTCGGAATCGCGCGGCATTTGTGCATCTCGGGTCAAACATCGCAATCAGTACGGAAACATTCCATCGGGAAGGTTGCAATGCAATCATCGGATCGCCATATTCGCACTCCGCGCCCTCAAGGGCTTTACCATTCGCGCAACGAGCACGACGCCTGCGGCATGGGCCTGGTCGCCAGCATTCGCGGCGAAAAGAGCCACGACATTATCCGCAAGGGTCTTGAGGTGCTGATCAACCTCACCCATCGCGGCGCGGCGGGTTGCGATCCGGAGACGGGCGACGGCGCGGGTATTCTAATTCAGATTCCGCACATCTTTTTCGCGCGCGAATGCGGCGAGTTGGGAATGCAGTTGCCTGAGTCGGGCGCCTATGGCGTGGCCATGGTCTTTCTGCCTGTGGACAAGCACAGCCGCCTGCAATGCGAGGGCGTCTTCGAGCGCATCGCCCAGGAAGAGGGCCTGACGATGATTGGCTGGCGCGACACGCCGGTCAATGGCATTGCCATCGGCCGCGAGGCGCGCGCCTCCCAGCCCTACATCGAGCAGTTATTCCTGGGACGGCCCGCGGACCTGGATGAAGACTCCTTCGAGCGGCTCCTCTACAAAGTTCGTCGCCGCACCGAGAACGAGATTGCCGCCTCGGAGATTGAAGGCAAGGACTTCTTCTACGTGCCATCGCTTTCCTGTCGTACCATCGTTTACAAAGGGCTGATGCTGGCGCCGCAGATTGAAAAGTTCTACTTTGAGCTGGCCAATCCGCTGGTCACCAGCGCGCTCTGTGTGGTGCATCAGCGTTTCTCCACCAATACGTTTCCGAGTTGGAAGCTGGCGCACCCCTACCGCTATGTATCGCACAACGGCGAGATCAACACCATCCGCGGCAACTTGAGCTGGATGAATGCGCGCCAGTCGGTGCTGGAGAGCCCGCTGCACGGCGACCAGATCGACAAGCTCTACCCGGTCATCATGCCGGACGGCAGCGACTCGGCCTCGCTGGACAACGCCGTCGAGTTTCTCTTCCAGTCAGGCCGCTCGCTGCCCCACGTCATGGCCATGCTGATTCCCGAAGCCTGGGCGGGCAATCCCGACATGGACGAGGACAAGCGCGCCTTCTACGAGTACCACGCCTCGCTGATGGAGCCCTGGGACGGCCCGGCGGCCATCACTTTCACGGACGGCCGCGTTGTCGGAGCCACACTCGATCGTAACGGATTGCGCCCCGGCCGCTACATCGTGACAAAAGATGATTTAGTGGTGCTGGCCTCAGAAGCCGGTGTGCTGGACGTTCCGGCGAAAGACATTCGCAAGAAAGGCCGCCTGCAGCCCGGCCGCATGTTCCTGGTCGATACGGTCCAGAAGCGCATCATCAGCGACACCGAGATCAAGAAGCAGTTGGCCGGCCGGCAGCCCTACGCAAAATGGCTTGAGGAGCAGCAGGTCACGCTCGATCAGTTGCCCGAGCCTTCGCGGATGATCGCCTCGAACCCCGAGACGCTGCTGCGCCGCCAGAGGGCATACGGCTACAGCGAAGAAGACCTGAGAATCCTGTTGGCGCCGATGGCCGCGCGGGGCGAAGAGCCGATCGGTTCCATGGGCACCGATGTGCCGCTGGCCTGCCTCTCTGACCGTCCGCAGCCGTTGTTCAGCTACTTCAAGCAGCTCTTTGCGCAGGTCACCAATCCGCCCATCGATCCCATCCGCGAAGAGATGGTGATGTCGCTGATCAGCTACATCGGCACGGAGCGCAATATTCTGGACGAGGCGCCGGAAAACTGCCACACGCTCAAGCTGCCGCATCCCATCCTTACCAACCGCGACCTGGAAAAGCTGCGCCGCGTATCTTCGGGAGACTTGCTCGCAACCACGCTGCCGGCGCTGTTCCGCGCAGCCGATGGCGAAAAGGGCCTGAAGCACTCGCTGGAAGACCTGAGCGCCCGCGCCGCGCACGCCGTCGAGTCAGGATATACGCTGCTGATTCTCTCCGATCGCGGCGTCGATGCAACTTACGTGCCGATTCCCAGCCTGCTGGCCATGGCCGCGGTGCATCACCGGCTGTTGGCCGACAAGACCCGCACCCAAGTGGCGCTGATCATCGAGAGCGGCGAGCCGCGCGAGGTGATGCACTTTGCCCTGCTGATCGGCTACGGCGCCAGCGCCATCAATCCTTACCTGGCCATCGAGACCCTGCACGACCTGAAACGGCGAGGCCTGTTGCCGCACAACGTCACCGCCAACCATGCGGAGAAAAACTTTATCAAGGCCATCAACAAGGGCCTGCTGAAGACCTTTTCGAAGATGGGCATCAGTACCCTGCAAAGCTATCGCGGCGCTCAGGTCTTCGAGGCCGTGGGGCTCAATCATTCGCTGGTCGAGGCATACTTCTCCGGCACGGCTTCGCGCATTGAAGGCGTGGGGCTTGATGTTCTGGCGCGCGAGGCGCTGCTCAAGCACGCTTACGCTTTCCAGCCGCTCACCGAATCTGAAACCGAGCTGGTCGTCGGCGGCCACTATCAATATCGCGAAGGCGGCGAGTATCACTTGCTGAATCCGGAGACCATCAGCAAGCTGCAACAAGCCGTGCGCGCAAACAGCCCGGCCACCTTCCAGGAATACACCGATCTGCTCGACGATCAGAACCGCCATCTGTGTACGCTGCGCGGACTGCTCAAGCTCAAGTACGCAGCCAAGCCCGTGCCGCTCGATGAGGTTGAGCCGGCCAAGGAGATCGTCAAGCGCTTCACGACTGGCGCCATGAGCTTTGGGTCGATCAGCAAGGAGGCGCACGAAACGCTGGCTATCGCCATGAACCGCATCGGCGGAATGTCCAACACCGGCGAGGGCGGCGAGGAAGAAGAGCGCTTCAAACCCGACGCTAACGGCGACTCGCGCCGCTCGGCCGTCAAGCAGGTCGCGAGCGGCCGCTTCGGCGTGACGACGAATTATTTAGTCAACGCCGACGAGTTGCAGATCAAAATGGCGCAGGGCGCAAAGCCCGGCGAGGGCGGCCAGTTGCCCGGACACAAGGTGGATGAGATCATCGCCAGAACACGCCACTCCATTCCCGGCGTGGGCCTCATCTCGCCGCCGCCGCACCACGACATCTACTCCATCGAAGACCTGGCGCAACTGATCTACGACCTGAAGAATGTCAATCCCACGGCGCGCATCGCCGTCAAGCTGGTCTCCGAGGTCGGCGTGGGCACGGTGGCCGCAGGCGTGGCCAAGGCTCATGCCGATGTAGTGCT
>Ga0224558_1001184_pt1 | contig 28132 bp, 29 predicted proteins | sample 714S32024metaG_FD_180682 | JGI IMG/M metagenome (GOLD analysis project Ga0224558, IMG submission 180682) | Peat soil microbial communities from Stordalen Mire, Sweden - 717 S3 20-24 | ecosystem: Environmental > Terrestrial > Soil > Wetlands > Peat | place: Sweden: Norrbotten County, Stordalen... | reverse complement strand
TTGCGGCCTTTCCGAGAGACGGTGGTGATGCGGACCTCTTGATACAGCACGCCGACGTCGCCATGTATGCCGCCAAGGCCGCGAACGGTGGTTTCGCCATGTACGAGCGCTTCGCCGATCCGCATACGCCGGATCGACTCGCGCTCATCGGAGAGCTGCGTGGCGCGCTCGAGCGAGAAGAGATCGTCCTCTACTACCAACCACAAATGACCCTCTCGACAGGCGGCATCATGGCCGTCGAAGCTTTGATCCGCTGGCAACACCCTCAACGGGGCCTCATCCCGCCTGACGAGTTCATCCCCTTCGTTCAGGAAACCGGCCTCATCAAGCCGCTCACGCACTACGTGCTCGACCGGGCGCTGCGGCAGTGCCGGGCCTGGATGGACCAGGGTCGGCCGATGAAGGTGGCCGTAAATCTGGCGATGCGCAACCTCCTCGATGCCGACCTCCCAGTTGACGTCGCCGACCTGCTGAAACTCAACGGCGTTTCCACGGACCTCCTCGTGCTCGAGATCACCGAGAGCGCCGTGATCTCCGACCCGCTGAGGACTGAGGCCGTCCTCGCACGCCTCGCCAAGATGGGTGTCCGGCTCTCGGTCGACGACTTCGGAACGGGCTATTCGTCGCTTACATACCTGACACGTCTCCCCATAGACGAGATCAAGATCGACCGATCGTTCGTGACGAACATGAACAGCTCAGCTGACAAGGAGGTCGTCGTGCGGTCGACGATCGACCTCGCACGGAACCTCGGAAAACAGGTGGTAGCAGAAGGCGTCGAGACGGCTGGAGTCCTGCAACGTCTTGAAGAGCTCGGCTGTCATCTGGTGCAGGGTTACTACGTGAGCAGGCCGTTGCCCGCCGAAGAGCTCGATGCCTGGCTCGCCGAGTCGGCGAGCCTCTCGAGGACTTGACGAGGGACGACGGCGACGCCGGCCACGTCCGGTCCGGGTCTTACCGTCCCAGACCTTGAGCCTCACGCGACTGTCACCTGACTTCATCCAAATCGTCGTCCGCCAACCGGCCGGCGGGACGCTCCGGCCTGCAACAATCGGTTGCATGCCCCGACGGCCCCCAGACCGGCACCCGCGCCGGGAAACCGCACCGGGGCGTTCGCATGCCCACAAGAGCCGCCGCGTCGGCGGCGCGAACGGCCGCGCCACAGGCTGGACCGGCTTCGGCGAGGACTCGTTCGTCGAGGACCCAACGGGTACCGGCACCGCGCAGATCCGCCGGATCCAGCCGTACCAGGCGGACAAGACCTACATATGCCCGGGCTGCAACCAGGAGATCCGACCCGGAACCGGCCACCTCGTCATAGTCCCGGTGTCGGACCCCGCCGGCAGGCGCCACTGGCACTCGCCCTGCTGGGAGCACCGCGCACGGCGACGCCCGACCGGGCGTTGACGGCCCGCCCGCCGACTCGGCCGGTCAGAACGCGTTCTCCAGGACCTCGATTCTTCCGTGCTGGACCGCCACGACGTCAAAACGTACGACCGTGGTCGTCGGAACCGCCTCCAGGAGGTAGAGAGTGGCGAGACGGCGAAGACGACGACGTTTTGCGGAGGTGACGGCCTCGAATGGAGAGCCGAACTGTTCCGTGGTTCTCGTCTTCACCTCGCATATGACAAGCACTGGCCCACGCCGGCAGATCAGGTCGATCTCGCCGGTGCGACAACTCCAGTTCCTCTGGATGACCTCGTAGCCGTGCTGGAGGTACCAGGCGCCTGCCGCCTCCTCACCCAGGCGTCCCAGCGCTGATCCGCCGGCACGAGGTGCCATCGTCAGACCTCGTCTTTGGGCAGTGCCTCCACGTTCACGTCTTTGTAGGTGACCACGCGCACCGACGATACGAACCGCGCCTGGCGGTACATGTCCCAGACCCACGCGTCCCCGAGCTCGACCTCGAAGTAAGTGGCACCGGGCCCTGTCTTGGGTGTGACCTTGACGTTGTTCGCCAGGTAGAAGCGGCGCTCGGTCTCCACGACGTAGCGGAACATCGAGAACACGGCCCGGTACTCACGATAGAGCTCGAGCTCCACTTCGGCCTCGAACTGGTCGAGGTCCTCCTCGGCGCTCATGGTCGCTTGCCTAGCACGTCCCCGACTTCGCGAACGCGCGGGCCGAGGGTCTCAAGAACCTCAGGAGCCGGAACGACGAGCTCGCACAGCGTCTCAACGGACGTCGCGCTTCTCCTTGATCTTCGCAGCCTTACCGGCGCGATCACGCAGGTAGTACAGCTTGGCACGGCGAACGTCGCCTTCGGTGATCCGTTCGATCTTGGCGATGATCGGCGAGTGGACCGGGAACGTGCGCTCGACGCCGACGCCGAAGCTCACCTTGCGCACGGTGAACGTCTCGCGGATGCCCGAGCCCTGACGGCGGATGGCGGCACCCTGAAAGACCTGGACGCGTTCCCGGTTGCCTTCGACGACCCGGACGTGCACCTTCAAGGTGTCCCCGGGGCGGAAGTCGGGAATGTCGTCACGAAGGCTCTCGCGGTCGATGAGGTCGGTGGGGTTCATGACAGGTCACGCTCCTCGAGGCGATCAGACGGGTCGCCGACAGTTTGCCGCTTACCGGATTCAGAGTCCGACCATTCGGCTCGTCCCGTTCCGTAGCCACCTAGAGGATAGCCGTGCTCGCGGAGGAGGCGCACCTCGTCCGCTGAAAGTCCGCCTCGGGCGTCCAACAGGTCCGGCCGGCGCTCGAGTGTGCGCCAGAGTGCCGCAGCGCGGCGCCATCGTTCGACCCGACCGTGATCGCCCCCACGCAGGACTTCAGGAACCTCCCAGCCCCGGAACACGGCCGGGCGTGTGTACTGCGGGTACTCGAGCAGCCCGGTCGTGAAGCTCTCGTCGCCGGGCGAGGCCGCGTTGCCAAGTACCCCCGGAACGAGCCGAACCGCGGCCTCGACGACGACCAGGGCCGCCAGCTCCCCGCCGGCGAGCACGAAGTCGCCGATAGAGAGCTCACCGTCGGCGAGGTGGTCGGCGATCCGTTGGTCCACGCCTTCGTAACGCCCGCAGAGAAGCGAGAAGGCCGGCGGTCCAGCGCCTGGCGCGACGCGCCCGAGGCCTACGAGCTCCGCAGCGACCGACTGATCGAACCGGCGACCCCCGGGCGCGAGCAGGTAGAGGGGTCGCGGCGGGTCCGCGAGCTCGACAGCACCGAAGACCGGTTCCGGGGCGAGCACCATGCCCGCCCCGCCGCCGAACGGCGCGTCGTCCACGCTGCGGTGCGGGTCGGTTGCGGCGGAGCGCAGGTCGTGGATCCGGATGTCGACAAGCCCGTCCCGCCTTGCCCGCCCGACGACGCTGGTCGTGCAGTACTCGTCGACCACTTCGGGAAAGATCGTGAAGACGTCGATGCGCAACGCTGCCGCCCCGCTCTCCGGCGTAGCCCCGGCAGCTGAGGGCGCCGTCGCAGGTGCCGGAACCTCGCGCTGAGTCACTCGAACAATCCAGCCGGCACGTCGACCACGAGGCGGCGGTCCTCGCAGCCGACCACGAACCTCAACGGCACGAGATTCCCGTCCTCCATCACGAGCAGGTCGCTCGCGGGATTGGCCTGGACCGCGACCACGGTCCCGTGTTGAGTCCCGTCGACCTCCACCACTTCACTGCCGACCAGATCGTGCACGAAAAGCGCCTCAGGGTCCTCGACCGCGACCGCCACGAGCAGCACACCGCGAAGCTCGTCGGCCGCCTCCCGGGTGTGAACGCCCTCGAACTCGACCAGATAACGCCCTTGAAAAGGCCGGGAGCTGCGCACTTCGAGCTTGCGGACACTTGAATGCGACCGCGGGCCTCGCGCGTCGGGCGTGCTGGGCGGGTAAGGAGGGCCGGACGCGGACGACGCGGCCACGTGGTAACACGTGAGCTCAGCCCCGGGAGCGAGCCGCTCGGTGCGATTGGTGGTGAGCGCGACCACGACTTCTCCCGCCAGCCCGTGCGGCCGCGCGATACGTCCCACCTCGAGGAGTGGCCGCTCGTTCCCGTCGCCACCCGACTTCGGAACCATCTCGTGCTCAGTCGACGATGTCGACCGACGCCTCCTGGCCGTCGCGGGCCGCTGCTGCACGTACGAGGGTGCGCAGCGCCTGAGCAGTGCGTCCGCGTCGGCCGATGATCCGCCCCATGTCGCCCTGGGCGACACGAAGGGAAAGGCGGATGCCGCTTCGGGTCTCCCCCACGTCGACCGCCACTCCCTCAGGGTCGTCGACGATGGAGCGCGCGACGTGCTCGAGCACCGAGCGGGCTGTGCCGCCTTCGACACGGTTGCCCGCGTCGTCCGCCTCGGCCCCGTCATGCTCGATCACGGCCGCGGCTTTCACGGGAACTTCGTCGACGTCGTCGAACTCTTCGCCTTCCTCGAACTCGTCTTCGTCTTCGAGCTCGTCCTCGACGTCCTCGACGTCCTCATCGCCGTAGCTCTCGTCGGTTGCATCTTCGGCGCCCGGAGACTGAAAGGCACTGAAGTCCGGCTCGGCGAAGGGGTTACTTCCGGTGTCGGTCATTGCATTGCTCAGCTTTCGGCTTCAGCTTGCGAGTCACCGGCGACGACATCACCGGCGGGGACCTGCTTGGCGGCCGCGTTGCCGGCAGCCACTTTCTTGGCAGGTGCCTTCTTGGCAGGTGCCTTCTTCGCAGGTGTCGTGGAGCGGCCCGGGCGGGCGTGGCGCTCGGAGACCTTCTTGGGGGGACGGCTCGACTCGAACTGCTCCCAGGCTCCCGAGATCACGAGCAACTTGCGCACGGTCTCGGTAGGTTGCGCGCCCTTGGCCAGCCAGCCCAGCACTCGGGCGTTGTCGATCTCGATCGTGGATGGTTCCATGCGAGGCGCGTAAGTTCCGACGGCCTCGATGAACCGCCCATCTCGGGGCGAACGGCTGTCGGCCACGACGACGCGGTATGTGGGCTGCTTCTTCTTGCCCATGCGCATGAGGCGGAGCTTGACGGTCACAGGGTTTCTTCCTTCTTTCGTGGTGGAGACGATTAGCGGGTCGGGCCGAGGCCCCTCGAGGATGGGGTGACGCGACCGCCCTTGACTTTCTTGCGGCTGCCCTTGCTCGACTTGGACGGGTTACCGGGCCGGCCACCGCCCACGAGCTTGGCCATTGGCCCGATTCCCCGCATCATCTTCTTCATCTCCTTGAACTGCCGCAGGAGATTATTGACCTCGGTGGTGGAAGTGCCACTTCCATGCGCGATCCTGAGCCGACGCGAACCGTCCAGCACCGTCGGGTCGGTGCGCTCGAGGGGTGTCATCGAGCAGATGATCGCCTCGATCTTGCCGACATCGCGATCGTCGACCTTAGCGTCACGCACCTCCCTCGGAACGCCCGGCATCAGCGACAGCAGTCCTGTGAGCGGGCCCATCTTCTTGAGCTGGCGGAGCTGATCGAGGAAATCGTCGAGAGTGAACGTCCCAGTCTGGAGCCGCTCGAGGGCCTGGCCGGTGACCTCCTCGTCGTACTCGCGCTCGGCCTTCTCGATGAGGCTGAGCACGTCGCCCATCCCGAGGATCCGGCTGGCAAGACGGTCAGGGTGGAACGTCTCGAAGTCGGCAATCCGTTCTCCAGTGGACAAGAACGCGATCGGCCGTCCCACGACCTGCTTGACCGAGAGGGCGGCACCGCCGCGCGCGTCGCCGTCAACCTTCGTCAAGATGATGCCGTCGAGCTGCAATGCCTGGTGGAAGGCCTCAGCAGTCTGGACGGCATCTTGACCCGTCATCGCGTCGACGACGAAGAACGTGTAGTTCGGGCGCAGCGCTTGAGACACCCGCCGCACCTCGTCCATCAGCTCCCGGTCGATGGCGAGACGGCCGGCGGTGTCGACGATGACGACGTCGCGCCCGAGGCGCTGGGCCTCGGCCAGGCCGCCGCGCGCGACGGAGACGGGATCGGTCGGCTCGGAGAAGACGCCGACGCCGATCTCGGCCCCGAGCACCCGCAGCTGCTCGACAGCTGCCGGGCGTTGCAGGTCGGCACCGATCAGGTAGGGATGGCGCCCCTGCTGGCGGAACCAGCGGGCCAGCTTGGCGGAGGCGGTCGTCTTGCCGGAGCCCTGGAGACCGACGAGCAGCACGACTGTCGGGGGCTTTGACGCGTAGCTGATCTTCAGCGCCTCACCGCCCAAGGTGGCCGTGAGCTCCTCGTTTACGACCTTGATGACCTGTTGGGCCGGGGTGAGATGCTTGGCAAGCTCGGCGCCGGTGCAGCGGACACGGATGGCTTCGATGAGGTCCCGGACGACGGCGAGATTGACGTCAGCTTCGAGAAGCGCGACCCGGATTTCGCGGAGAACCTCCGCAACCTCGGCGTCGCCGAGCCGGCCGCGGCCGCGAAGGCGCGTGAAGATTGCGTCGAAACGATCGGTCAACGTGTCAAACATGGGTCAGCTCAGGTTAGTCGGGCCACGGCCTGGTCACCGGTGACGATGACGAATGCGTGGGTGTCAGCCGAACAGCGCCGAGACGAACTCCACCGGATCGAAGACCACGAGGTCCGCCGGACCCTCACCGACCCCGACGAGCTTGATCGGCAGTCCGAGCTCGGATCGGATCGCCAGCACCACGCCACCTTTGGCCGTGCCATCGAGCTTGGTGAGAACGATGCCCGTCACGCCGACCGCCTCGGTGAACTGGCGCGCCTGGACGACCCCGTTCTGGCCTGTCGTGGCGTCGAGCACGAGGAGGACTTCAGTCAGCTGGCCCGGGGGTCGCTCGGCCACGCGGCGCACCTTGCGCAGCTCGTCCATCAGGTTCACCTTGGTGTGCAGGCGCCCGGCGGTGTCGGCCAAGACGAGTCCCGCCCCCCGGGAGGCTGCGTGCTGGACGGCGTCGAAGATGACCGAAGAGGGGTCCGCACCATCGGAGCCCCTGACGATGCGTGCCCCGGCACGCTCGGCCCAGGACTCGAGCTGCTCTCCCGCAGCGGCTCGAAACGTGTCCCCAGCTGCCAGAACGACCCCCCTGCCTGCTCGGGTCTCGCGCAACGCGAGCTTGCCGATCGTCGTGGTCTTGCCAACCCCGTTCACGCCGACGAAGAGCCACACGGTCGGCCCATCGCCGTCGGCGTAGGCAAGCGACTCGACATCGCCCTCGAACATCGAGGCGAGATCGTCCTGGAGCGCCTGGAGGAGAGCTGGCGGGTCGGTGACCGAAAGGGCACCATCGCGCAATTTGTCCCGAAGATCCCCGAGGACCCGCGTCGTCGTCGAGACACCCACGTCGGCGAGGATGAGAGCCTCCTCTAGCTCCTCGAAGGTCGCCTCGTCGATGCCCCCACGGCCGCGGACCTGATCGAAATAGCCGGCCAGCAGGCCTCGGGCGCGTCCCAGCCGGTCCCTGAGCACCGGACGAGCGGTCTGGGTCTCGGGCGTCGAAGAGGTCTCCGGTTCGGTTGCGGCCATGACCGGCGGCGACGTCGGCGGCGACGTCGGCGGCCGCGGGGCACCGGGCCGCGGGGCGCCAGTCCGAGGGAGCGCCGGGGCGCGGCGACGCGAGCGCGTGCCGACGACAACTCCCCCGGAGACCAACAGCACGGCGGCGACGGCGATGAGGACGATCACGAGGGTCATGACGTGCGCAGACTACCGGGCGGCGAGCGAAGAGCCGGGAGGTGCCCTCTCAGCAATGGCGCACCACAACCGGCCCGTAGCTAGTCGAAGGCAGCACTGCGGGCCGACGGGCTCCCCATTCGCTCGCTCACGACCTTCGACGCCCCGCCCGCTTGCATGGTCACGCCGTAGAGGACGTCTGCTGCCTCCATGGTCCGTTTCTGGTGGCTGACGACGATCAGCTGAGCGTCGGCACGGAACTCCTCGACGAGGTCCAGGAAACGGTGAAGGTTCACGTCGTCGAGGGCCGCCTCGACCTCGTCCATCACATAGAACGGGGACGGGCGGCTGCGGAAGACGGCGAAGAGGAACGCGAGGGCCACCAGCGACCGCTCGCCTCCCGACAGGAGCGAGAGCCGCCGGACGTTGCGGCCGGCCGGCCGGGCCTCGATCTCGATCCCGGTCGAGAGCAGATCCTCTGGCTCGACGAGGCTCAGGCGGCCGGTGCCTCCGGGAAACAGCATCGTGAACAGGATCTCGAAGTGCCGGGCGACATCCGCGAACGCCTGGGTGAACACGCCGACGATCTCCTCGTCGACAGCGCGGATGACCCGTCCGAGCTCCCGGCGGGCGCCCCGGACGTCCTCGAGCTGCTCGGCGAGAAACCGGTCCCGCTCCTCGAGGCCAGCGAGCTCCTCGAGCGCCAGGGGGTTCACCGGGCCCATCAACCGGAGCTCGCGATCGAGCTCGCGCACCCTGGCCTGGGCGGGGATGCCAGGGGGCAGCTCGGGGCACAGTGCCGCGATGGCCTCAACCGGCTCGCACTCGAGCTCGCGCCGCAATGTCTCCACGGCCGTCTCCAGCCGGACCCTCGCCTCTGCGCGTTCCAGCTCGACCCGCTGCAGGAGCTCGCGTGCGCCTGTGAGCTCGCGCTCAGCGACGCCACGTTCGTCTCGTAGCCGGCGTAGGCGGTCGACGGTGCTCACAACGGCCCTCTCCTGCTCCGCGCGTTCGGCTCGCAGGCGGTCCCGTGCCGCCGTCAGCTCGACATCCAAGCGGACGAGCTCGCCCGCGATGCGCGCGAGCGCAAGCTCGGCGGCTTCGAGCGATTCCCTCCGGGCGGCTGCGTCGGAGCGAGCCGCGTCGAGTCCGGCGAGCCGCCGCTCGACCTCGTCACGGCGCGTGGCGAGCAGTGTCCTCCGTTCTTCGAGCCCTGCAGCACGCATGCCGAGATCCGCCCCCAAAGCGGCAAGGGAGCGAGCACGGTCGTCGAGCGCCTTGCGGGCGCGGGCCGCCTCCTCTGCCACGGCGAGGGCCTCGAGCTCAGCACCTTCAGCTCTGGCGAGCTCGGCTTCGCGCAGCGCGAGCTCTGCCTGGGTTGCCGCGAGCAGTCCCAGGCCAGCCTCGTGGGCTGCCGACGCGTCGCTCAGCTCGGCGTCAAGCTGCACGAGGCGCCGGGCCAACTGCGCCTGGGCAACCTCGGCCTGGGTCCGCGTAGCGACAGCATTGTCGAAGCGCCTGGTGGCCTCGACGGTCGCCGCGCGGGCGCTGGCGAGCATCTCGCGATCGGCTTCCGCCCCGGCCATCGCCGTGCGTGCGAGCTCGACGGCGGACTCGGCGTCGCGCCGGACGGTTTCGAGCGCGGCGCGGGTCGCTCCCGAGCGCGCCACTCCGATTCGCCACCCCCGCGCCGAGAGACGGTCGCCCTCGATCGTCACGATCGTGCTGGAAGGCCACTGCTCAGCGAGGCGAAGCGCTTCGATGAGCCCGCCCCGACAGAGCAGGACGCCGGCGAGAAGCCGGTCAAGCACGGCGCCGACGCCGAGAACCTCTGACCTGACCCGATCCCGCAGCAGCTCCGCCCTGCCCACGAGCTGGGTGGGCAGTGGCCCTGGCACGGGCAAGGTCAGCTGCGACCCACCGGTCGGCAGCACGCCGCCGTGGAGACCGGCATCGTGCAAGTGGCGCAGAGCATCACGGGCCGCTCCGGTCCCGTCCACCACGACCGTGCCGAGGGCGTCCTCGACGGCTGCCTCGAAGGCCCGCTCGCAGCCGTCGTCAATGTCGACGACGTCGGCGAGCGTTCCGAGGACACCCGGCAGACCGGCGAGGCGCTCGACGCCTGCGCGCGCCCGGGTCTCGTCGAGTGCTGCCTGCAGTGCCTCGGCCCGGGCCTCGAGCGTGTGTGAGCGGTCCGTCGCCGTGCGTGCGCGCGACTCGCTATCGCGTTCACGCGCCTCGGCAACCTGCTCCGCCGCGAGAAGCCGTTCGTGCTCGGTCCGGAGTCGTCCGTCGACGACCTTGGAAGCCTCCAGCTCCGCCGCCAGCTCCGCCAAGCGCAGCTCATGCTCCTCGCGCACGCGATCGAAACTGGCAAGACGCTCGGCCAGTCGCGCCACCGCCTCCCGGGCGTTCGACAGCCGGGTGAGCGCCGCGTCGCGCTGTTGACGGGCACTGCGAGCGTCCAATTGCCCGCCAATGCCGGACGAGTCCGCGGATAGTGCCGGGGATGCGGTATCCGAGACATCGCCCAGGCCGGCGACCGCCTCGAACTTCGCCTCGTCGCGCCGCAGCTCGTCCTCGAGCCTCTCGAGCGCCTCACGTTCGGGCACGAGTGAGCCCGCAGCCGCTTCGGCGGCAGACAGGTCCGCTGCAAGGCGGGACGACTCAGCCTCGAGTGACGCGACGACGTCCGCCTCGGTCATAGCCGCGAGCGACCCGGCTACGGTGCGGCGCCGCTCGGCAACTACGTTCGCCACACCGCGCTGGCGCTCGAGCAGGCGCTCGGCTCGCCCGAGCCGGTCCGTCCCGTCCCAGGCCTGCAACTCGGTGAGCGCTGATTCGGTCGTGGCAACCAGCTCGTCGAGACGTGCCAGCTCGTTGCGCTGGGTGACCTCCTGGCCGGTGAGCTCGGCATGCGAACGCTCGGCGCTCTCGAGCCGCCGACCGAGCGAGCTGAGCTCACGACCCGCGAGATGCAATCGGAGCGCCCGCAACTCGGCGACGAGCCCGTCGTGCCGGCGGGCCGCGTCGGCCTGACGCTCGAGCGGGCGGAGCTGGCGGCGCACTTCTCGCTGCAGGTCCTGCAACCGAAGGAGGTTCTGCTCGCTGGATTCGAGGCGACGCTCAGCCCTCTCACGGCGGCGGCGGAACTTGAGGACCCCCGCGGCCTCCTCGATCACCATGCGCCGATCCTCCGGGCGCGCCTGGAGCACCGAGTCGAGCTGGCCCTGGCTGACGATCACATGCTGCTGGCGGCCGACCCCGGCGTCGGAAAGCAGCTCTTGTATGTCGAGCAGCCGGCACGGTGCCCCGTTGAGGGCATACTCGCTCTCACCTGTCCGAAACAGGGTCCTTGTGATCGTGACCTCCGCCACCTCCACCGGGAGGCGTCTCGAGGCATTGTCGATCGTCAAGGAGACTTCGGCGCGCCCGAGGGCGGGCCGTCTCGAGGTACCGGCGAAGATGACGTCGTCCATCTTCGTCGAACGGACCACTTTGGGCCCCTGGGCGCCGAGCACCCAGGCCACGGCGTCCACGACATTCGACTTGCCGGAGCCGTTCGGGCCCACGACCACCGTGATGCCGGGCTCCAGCTCGATCGTCGTCGGGTCGGCGAACGACTTGAAACCCTTGAGAGTCAGCGTTTTCAGGAACACGTTGAGATCACGTTATCCGCGTCGGGGCGGGACCCCGGGGATTGGCCGAACACCTCGGCTCGTCACCGCCGCCCAGCCCTCAGAGCTGGCAGCCTTCGCACAAGTACGCGGACCGTGCACCGATCTTGAGCCGCACGACCCGGCTCCCACAGCGCCGGCACAGCTCCCCCGCCCTGTCGTAGACAGCGTGACGTTCCTGATAGGACCCCAAATCGCCCGCGAGGTCACGGTAACGCAGGTCCCGTAACGACGACCCTCGCGACGCCACGGCCTCGCGGAGCACGGCCCGGGCGGACTTGGCGAGAGAGGCGACCTCGCCAGCGTTCAACGAGCCGCCGGAGCGGTCAGGCCTGAGCTTCGCGCGAAAACAGATCTCGTCGGCGTAGATGCTCCCGATGCCGGCGACGATCCGCTGATCGGTGAGCAGGCCCTTGAGCCGGACTCGGCGACCGGCGAAGTGGGCCACTAGGTAGGCGGTCGGGAGTCCCTCCAGCAGCGGGTCGCGTCCGAGATGCGCAAGCTCGGACGGGACGCCGCGACTGTCGACGTCGGACGAGACGAACCACTCCCCGAAGGTCCTCGGATCGACGAAACGCAGCTCCGTCCCGTCCCCGAGCCCCACCATCACATGGGTGTGCGCGGCAATTGGCGGGCGTTGCGTGCCGCTCAGGTGAAGCAGCTGACCGCTCATGCGCAGATGGACGACAAGCACAGCGTCATCATCGAGCGACAACAGGAGGAATTTGCCACGGCGGCCTGCTGCGGTGAACGTTCGCCCCACGAGACGGGTCGTGAGATCGGCCGGCGCCTGGCGCCGCACGGTCCGGCGCCCGAGCACTTTGACCTCGACGATCCGGCGCCCGACAACCACGCCCTCGAGCCCGCGGCGAACCGTCTCGACTTCGGGAAGCTCGGGCACTTATGTGGCGGGGTCGTCGCCCTGCCGGGCCTCGATGATCTCGAGCGCGGCGGTGGCAGCGACACGCTCGGCGATCTTCTTCGAGGTACCCGTGCCACGACCCAGGATCTCCCCGCCCACGGTCACCTCCGCGAAGAACACCTTGGCGTGGTCCGGGCCCTTGTCGGTCACCGTGTACGACGGGAAGTCGAAGTTGAGCTGCGCGGCCAGCTCCTGCAGCCAGTTCTTCGGGTCGCCGAGCCTGCCCTCGGCGATGGCCTCGATCGTGTCCTCCAGCAGGCCGACGACAAGACGGGTGGCGGCCGCAAGCCCTAGGGAGAGGTAGACCGCAGCGATTATCGCCTCGAGGCAGTCGGCGAGGATCGAGTCCTTGGAGCGACCGCCCGAAGTCTCCTCTCCCTTGCCGAGGAGGACCGCCTCGCCCACGCCGAGCTCCGCGGCAACCGGCGCCAGCGCCTCGGTGCTGACGACCGACGCCCGAAGCCGCGCGAGATCTCCTTCGGACAGGTCCGGAAAGGCCCTGTACAGGTGGTCAGCGACGACAAGGCCCAGGACTGCGTCGCCGAGCAGCTCGAGGCGCTCGTTGGAAGGCCGGCCGCCCCACTCGGCGCAGTACGACCGGTGAGACAGCGCCTGATGCAGCAGGTCACCCTCGACGGGGTACTCGCGAAGCGCTCGGCTCAGCTTCCCGCTCTTTGGCTGAGGCTCGCCCGTGGGATTGCTCAGGCCGCCTCGACCTTCGCGCTCACATAGTCCACGGCGTCGCGGACGGTACGAAGATCCTCGAGATCCTCGTCGTCGATGCGGAAGCCCGGCAACCGGTCACTGAGCTCCTCCTCGAGCGCCTCGACCAGCTCGATCAGCGCGAGCGAGTCCGCGTTGAGATCATCGGCGAACGAAGAGGACTCACTGATCTCCGAGATGTCCATCTCGAGGATCTCCGCGAGCTGGGATCGGACGAGGTCGAGTACCTCGCCGCGGCTCATGATCGCACCGGTCGTCTCGGCCACCTGGGCTCCTTCGTATTGCTCTCGCACAATGTTAAAGCCTGCCGAGCAACATCGCTCGTCGTCCACCGCCCTCGAGGGCGCAGTCGCCGTCACAGATGCAAGGTACCCCGCGAGGCGTTCGCTCAGGTCTTCGCAACTGCCTCGCGTAACGATCCCACCAAGTCGCCGGTCGCCGCTTCGTGGGCGACGCGCACTGCGTTCAAGATCGCCCTCGCCGACGAGCTCCCGTGGCTGATGACACATACGCCGTCCACGCCGAGCAACATCGCCCCGCCGGTCTCCTCCGGGTCGAGGCGTTGCGCGTAGACAAGTAGCTCAGGACCGAGCACGTTTCCCGCGGCACGCGTCTCCGGAGAGGTGCTGATCACGCGGCCGAGAACATCGAGCAGGGCCCGCAGTGCCCCCTCGAGCGACTTCAGCGCGACATTTCCGGTGAAGCCGTCGGTCACGATCACATCGACGTTGCCGTCGAGCAGGTCCCGGCCCTCCACGTTCCCCACGAAGTCAACTCCTACCCCGGCCGCCAACAGCGCGTGCGCCTCCTTGGTGAGCTGGTTGCCTTTCGTGGGCTCCTCCCCAATGGACAACAGCGCGACCTTCGGGGCGAGGATGGCGAACCGCCGGGTCATGAAGGCTGACCCCATCTGGGCGAACTGGACCAGCCATTCGGCGCGGCAGTCGGCATTGGCACCGGCATCTACGAGAACCGCCGGGCGCCCACTTACCGCAGGGATGAGCGCCGCGATCGCCGGGCGGGCCACGCCCGGCAGCCGGCCCATGCGCAACAGGGCACTGGCCATGGTGGCTCCGGTGTTGCCGGCGCTCACCATTGCCGATGCCCGCCCGTCACGCACCGCCTCCGCAGCGCGCACCAGCGTCGAGTCCTTCTTGGTCCGCACACTCTGGGCGGGGTCGTCGTTCATCGCTATGACCTCGAATGCGGGCAGCACCTCGAGCCCACCTGTGTCGCCGAGCGAGCCGTCGGTCGGACCGACGAGCACGATGGGGATCCCGAGCTCCTCAAAAGCGCGCCGGGCTCCGGCAACGATCTCGGCCGGGGCGCGGTCCCCGCCCATCGCGTCGACGGCGACGGGCAGCAGGGCGACAGGTGGCGGCGCGGCACCCGCTTTGGTGGTCGGCGCCACGACGGTCAGTTGACCTCGACCGCCTGGCGACCCTTGTACCACCCGCAGTGCGGGCAAACGACGTGCGGCAACTTCGCCCGGTTGCACTGGGGGCAGAGGCTGCGCGAAGGCGCCTCCAGCGTCCAGGCCGACGCTCGCCGGCTTCGACTCTTCGACTTCGAGGTCTTCTTCTTGGGGACTGCCATCGTCACTTTCTCCACTCGGGTATCGCGTCGAGCGCACCAAGCCCGGCAAGACCGGCCCACCGCGGGTCGGTCTTCTCCATGCAGATGCAGGTCTCGTGGTTACGGTTCACGCCGCACTCGGGGCAGAGCCCGAGGCAATCGGGCCCACAGAGCGGCGCGAGCGGCAGCTCGAGGATACAGGCATCGTGAGCAAGGGGCTCAAGGTCGAGCCAGTCGTCGGTCATCGCGTACTCGATCTCGGAGTCCGCGTGGTCGGTGTAGACCTCGCGAACCCGGGCGACGAGGCGGCCGGTGGCGGTCTCGAGGCACCGGCGGCACTCGCCCTCCCAGCTGGCCGAGACGGCGCCCGTGACGACCACGCCACCGAGCACGGACTCGAGCACCACGTCCAGATCGACCGCGGAACCCGCCTTCACCCGGGAGCTGCTCACATCGAGATCGGCGATCGGACCGGAGACCTGCAGCCGGCGCCGCGTGCCTGGATGCTTGCGCAACACGGCCACCGGGACGACGAAGGGCCCGCCTCGGCCGCCGAGCCTGGTCACTCGAGATCCTGGTCGAAGAACCCCTCACCCGAGAGCCAGGCATCGTCGCCGAGCTCGCCCTGTGCCTCGTCGCCGGGCTGGGGCTGGGGCGGCGGCACCGAGGCAAGCCGTTCGCGGCCGGCGCGCACCGTCTTGAGCGTCCGGTCGAGGACGATCTCGAAGCCGGCGAGCTTCTGGTCGACGTAGTCCTCGGCCTCGTGGCGCATCTGGCGCGCCTCGGCTTCGGCATCCTCGACGATCCGCACCGCCCGGTGCTCGGCCTGGCGGACGATCTCTGTCCGTTGGACCATGCGCTCGGACTGGACCCTCCCGTCGCTGACGATGTCGGCCGCCTCCCGTCTGGCGGCGGCCAGCAGCTCCTCATGGTCCTTGAGCAGCCGACGGGCCCGTCGGAGCTCCTCGGGCAGCTCGTCGCGGATCGCCTCGAGCAGGTCGAGCACCTCGTCGCGGGTGACTATCGCGGACGACGAGAGCGGCATCGACTTCGCGGAGGTGATGATCTCGATGAGCTCCTCGAGGAGGTCCTCGGCGCCGCCTGGTTCGGCAACTGGTTGGGTGCCGGCCCCGGGCTCGGTGCCTTCGGTGTCGTGGATGTCGGTCACGGTCGCAGCTCCTTCATCCGGCGGGCAACGGGGGGCGGCACGAACTCGCTCACGTCGCCGCCATAACGGACAACTTCGCGGATGAGCCTCGAAGCGACGAACGAGTGGGACGAGCTCGTCGGCAGGAACAGCGTCTCGATACCCGAGAGGTGCTGGTTCATCTGCGCCATCTGCAGCTCGTTCTCAAAGTCGGACACAGCTCGCAGGCCCTTGACGATGACGTTGGCCCCGACCTCGAGGGCGACCTCGACGACCAGCACCGACATCGACACGATCCGGACCGAGTCCAGATGCGCCAGAGACTCGGCGATCATCGCCTCGCGCTCTGAGAAGTCGAAAAGCGGCTCACCTTTTTGGGGGTTCGTGACCACAGCCACCACGAGCGCGTCGAACAGCCTCGAGGCGCGCTCCGCGACCTCGAGGTGCCCGTTGTGGAACGGGTCGAACGAGCCGGGGAACAAAGCGATGGTCACACGGTGTCCTTCTCGGTGGTTCTCGGGTCATGACGGCCGGGCCCGCGGGCTTCGACCAGCGTGACGAGCGTACCGCCGTAGCGGTACTCGCGGCGGACCAGGAACCTGTCTCCGAGCGCGACGGGAGCGGACGTCTCCAGGACGCCAAGGTCCGCTTCCAACAATTCGAGCAGCGACGGCCAGCCGTCGAAGGAGTACGGCGGGTCGACGAGAGCGAGGTCGTAGCGCGTGCCGGCCTCGCGGGCGAGGAACTCGAAGACGTCCGCCCGCACGACGCGAACCGCGGGCGAAGCGCCGAAACCTGTCGAGTCGAGATTGGCGCGGATGGCGGCGATGGCGCGGCGGTCGGCCTCGACGAGGCACACCGAAGAGGCACCACGAGACAGCGCCTCGATGCCGAGGGCACCCGATCCGGCGTAGGCGTCGAGCACCGACGCGCCCTCGACCGCCCCGAGGCTGGCGAGAATGTCGAAGATCGCCTCGCGCACCCGATCGCTCGTCGGCCGCAGGTCTGGCAAGTCGGGAGCGCTGAGCCGGCGCTGTCTCGCCGTGCCTCCGATAACACGCATGCCACCACGGTAGAACCGCGGGGCCCGCCGAGTGCTCAAGGGTCGGACGGGTGCTCGGTCGCCGGCTCAGCCCTTAAGGACGAATTCCTCGGACTCCTCGGCCACGAACAAGTGGACTTCGTCTGCGAGCAGCGGGTGTGCCTCCAGGGCCGGGTCCTCGTCGACGATTGCCTCGGCCACCCGGCGGGCCGCCCGGACCAGCGACTTGTCCCTGCGGAGTGACGCGAGGCGCAGATCGCTCCTGCCCTTTTGCCGTATCCCGAAAACGGTGCCCTCACCCCGAAGCTCGAGGTCGACCTCTGCAAGCTCGAAACCGTCACTGGACTCCTCGAGCGCACGCAGGCGCCTTGCCGCCCCATCGGTCACGGCCTCCGCCAAGAGATAACACCACGACTTGTCAGTCCCGCGGCCGACCCTGCCCCGGAGCTGATGGAGCTGGGCGATGCCGAAGCGGTCCGCGTCCTCGATCACCATCACGGTCGCGTTCGCCACGTCGACACCGACCTCTATGACCGTCGTCGCAACGAGCACCTGCAGCTCACCGCGCCGGAAGGCGGCCATCGTGGCTTCTTTCTCCTTAGATGCAAGCTGCCCGTGGAGCAGCCCGACCGCGAGCCCGGCGAGCTCTCCAGAGGAAAGCCGCGCCTGCTCCTCCACCACCGATTTCGGTGGTTGCTTGGGGGTCTCGCCTGCCGCGAGACCGAGTCCGGCAATGGGCAGCATCGGGACCCGGATCCGCCCGGCCCCGTCACAAGGGTCGCTCTCGTAGTCCTCGGGCTCGTAGTAGTCGGGCTCGCGTGCCTCTTGCAGGGCTTCTGGCTCCTCGTCCTCGGGCTGCCCACCGCCTACGAGCGGGCAGATGACATAGGCCTGGTGGCCGGCCGCGATCTCCTTGCGCACCCGCTCCCACGCAGCCGCGTGCCCGTCGGGCCCGTTCAGCCAGGCGGTGGTCACCGGAGTCCGCCCGACCGGCAGCTCGTCGAGGACGGTCTGGTCGAGATCGCCGTAGACGGTCATCGCGGCGGTTCGCGGGATCGGGGTCGCGGTCATGACGAGCACGTCGGGATGCCGAGAGCCCTGCTCGGCCTCGGGAGTCCCGGTCGGACCTTCACCCTCGCGAACACCGTCGCCGGCGATGGTCGCCGGGCCCTTCTCCCTCAGTGCCGCCCGCTGCTCGACCCCGAATCGGTGCTGCTCGTCGATAACCACGACCCCGAGCGAGCGGAAACGGATGTTGTCGGTCAACAAGGCATGCGTGCCCACGACGAGGTCAAGGCTCCCGTCCACGAGCTCGGCTTGGATCCGAGCCCGCTCGCCGCCAGTAGTCCGGTTCGTGAGCAGTGCGACCTCGAGCGGGCGCGCGCCTGCTATGCGGGCGCTGTCGTCGACCTCCAACCCGGCCAGGAAGCTGCGAGCGGCGAGGTAATGCTGCTCGGCGAGCACTTCTGTAGGGACCATGAGGGCGCCCTGATGGCCGCCCTGCACGCCGTACAGAAGAGTCGCCAGTGCCACGACCGTCTTGCCGGCGCCGACGTCGCCCTGCAAGAGACGGTGCATCGGGTGCGAAGCGGCAAGATCAGCTGCAACCTCGCGGATCGCCCGCTCCTGGGCGGCGGTCAGCTGGAACGGCAGGCGCCCGAGGAATTCCTCGACGAGGCCCGACCTGCCCGAAGGCGGTGTGATGACGTGAGGGATCCCGGGAGCTTGGGTCGCGGCGGCACGTTTCTTCATGACAAGGATGAGCTGGAGCCTCAGCAGCTCGTCGAAAGCGAGGCGGCGGCGGGCGGCGTCTTTCTCCTCGAAGCTCTCGGGGGCGTGTATCCCCCGGAACGCCTCCGTCCGCCCGACCAGGGCGAGCTCGTCGATGAACTGCGGTGGCAGGACCTCTGCCAGGGGCCCGCTGCGTTCCAGCGCCTCGGCGACATATGAGGCGATCTCGGACGAGCCGATCTTGGCCTTGCCCGACTGCGGGTACACGGGCACGATGCGGCCGGTCTGGTCGCCGACGAGATCCACGACCGGGTTGGTCATCTGGCAGCCGCCCCGGTAGATCTCGGTACGTCCGAAGACGACGACCTCCGAGCCCACCTCCAGGTGCGCTCGCCAGGGCTGGTTGAAGAACACGATCGTGAGGCGACCCGTCGCGTCCTCAACGACGATCTGTACCATCGACTTGCCGCCCCTCGTACGGCGCGTGGAGACGCGACGCACGATCGCGGTGACCATCGCCTCCTCGTCCTCGGCGAGGACCCCTATCTCGGACTGGTGCCGGCGGTCGATGTAGCGCCGTGGGTAGTGCATGAGCAGGTCCAGCACGCTCTCGATGCCCATGGACTCGAGGCCGGCGGCCTTTCGCGCCTTTACCTTGCGCAGCTCGGTCACGCCCTTGTCCTGGAGAAACCGCAACTTGCGGCCTCCAGCCGCCCCGCTCACTCGACCGAGACGAAGTACGGGTAAAGCGGCTGGCCCCCGTGGTGCAGTTCGAGGGAGATTCCCGGCCGGTTCTCGTGCAGCCACTCGGTGACCCGTCGGGTATCGGCCGCGGTCGCGCCCGCGCCCTCGATCAAGGTCACGATCTCGTCGCCATCACCGAGCAGCTTGACTAGGAGGCCGCAGGTGGCCTCCGGGAGCGTCGTGGCAACCGACTCGATCCCGCTGCGCGACAGCCCGATCCAGTCCCCCGCCGCGATGCGGCCTGCCGCCGAGTCGCTCGTACGAACCGCCCGGGTCACCTCCCCTGCGCGAACCCTGCCGGCGGCCGCCTGCATGACGCTCGCGTTCACCTCAGCGGTGGCCTCGGGGTCGTACTCGAGGAGTGCGGCAAAGCCCTCCTGGATGCCGGGGGTATTGACGACGAACGCCGGTTTGCCCGAGAGCTCGCAGGCCTGTTGGGCCACAGGCACGATGTTCTTGTTGTTGGGGAGGATGACGACCTCGGCACCCGGCACGGACTCGACGACCTCGAGGATCTGCGCGGTGGACGGGTTCATCGACTGGCCCCCGGCCACGATGTGGTGGACACCGAGCGAATAGAAGATGCGGCGGATCCCGTCGCCTGTAGCCACGGCGACGACTGAGGTCACCGGCGCAGGCTCCTCGGCGCCCTGTGCCGCGTCGGCGTCGAGCTCGACCGCGCGGCGCACCCACGACTCCTCCTCGACCTGGTCGAGAAGGTCGGTGACTCGTATGTCGCGTGGGCGTCCTACATCGAGCGCAGCTTCAACCGCCGCGCCGATGTCGTCGGTGTGGATGTGGCAGTTCCACAAGCCGTCGCCGCCGACGACGACGATCGAGTCGCCGATGCCCGCCCAGACGCTCTTGAACGCCCCGAGCGTCTCGTCTGGAGCCTCGAGGAAGTACATGACCTCGTAACGCGGGCCTGCGTCGCCCGCGGCTTCGCCGCCGGCCGAGCCTCCGGGACGGACCATCGGGCCGTCGTGATTCGAGCCTTGACCGGTGACGCCACGGCCATGGCCGGGGAAGCCGCCTGCGCTCGGTGTCGAGTGGTCACCGGCAAAGCCGGCAGCGATCTTGTCGGCGACCTCGGGAGGCAGGGGCAGGCGATCGGCGATGGGCCGGCCGTCGATCACGTGCAGGAAGGCGTCGTACAGCAACAGGAGGCCTGCCCCGCCCGCGTCGACCACACCGGCCTGCGCGAGCACCGGCAACAGGTAGGGAGTACGCCAGAGCGACGAGACCGCGGCTTCCCTCGCCGCCTCGAATACCTCCAGCAGGCCCCCACCGGCGTTCTCGTCCACCTTCCACGCCGCTGCGGCCGCGTCGGCCGCGACGGTGAGCATCGTGCCTTCGACCGGTCGCATGACCCCTGCTCGCGCCGCGGCGCTGCCCTCTGCGAGGGCGACGGCTGCCTCGTGTGCCCCAACCATCTCGCAGGGAGCGAACGTGCCCGAGATGCCGCGGAGGATCTGACAGAGGATGACTCCCGAGTTGCCCCGTGCGCCCATGAGCGACCCGCTCGCGATCGCCCGGCAAGCGGCGCCCATCGCGCCACCGTCAGCGGTCTCCAGCTCCAGGCCGTCCAGCGCCTTGACGACGCTCTCGACCGTGAGGGCCATGTTCGTGCCTGTGTCGCCGTCGGGGACCGGGTAGACATTGAGGCGGTTCACGACGCCACGGTGCCGCTCCAAGCCCTCGGAGAAGGCATGCATCACCATCACGAGGTGCTCGGGAGTCAGACCGGCAGTGAGGTCGGCTTGAGCGCGACGAGCGGTCACCGGTGCACAACGCGACGCGGCGCTACCGGTGGTCGCGGATCAGTTTCGCACGGTGCCATTCCAATGGATGCTAACGTCACACCTCGTCCATTTGTAGGAACTCTCTCTCGAGGAACGCGTCAACGTGGCAGCCGTATGCGAGATCTGTGGGAAGCACCCGAACTTCGGGATGAACGTGTCCCACTCCCATCGGCGCACGAGGCGCCGCTGGGACCCGAACATCCAGCGCGTTCGCGCTCTTCTGAACGGGACCCCGACCCACTTGAACGTGTGCACCTCGTGCATCCGTGCGGGCAGGATCGTCAAGCCGCCGCGGCGGATCTTCGCCGGGCACACGACCTGAGCCTCGCTCAGGTACGCGGGACCCCCGCCTACGCGAGGCGCCTACCTGCGCCTCGCTCTCATCTCAGGCCGTGCTCCCACCCCGAAGCCGGTAAGAGCTCGGCCCCGATGAGCCGCAGCGTCGGGTCTGCCACGCACGCACCGATGCGGATCGGCGGCCGCAGCTTCGCGGCTGCGAAAGCTCTCGCGACAGCGTCCGCGTCGCCGGCGGCGAAGACGAGCTCGTAGTCCTCGCCGCCGGCGAGCGCTTCGTCACGAGTCGCCCCCTCCGCCGTCGGGACCGCGTCCAGCACGACTCCGACTTGCGAAGCGGTCGCGAGCCGGTCGATATCGATCCCGAGCCCATCGGAGATGTCGATCATCGCCGTCGCCCCGCTCGCCGAGGCCGCCACTCCCTCGGCCACGCGTGCGACCGGTCGGCGGTAGGCGGCGACGAGCTCCGGAGACGCCGCCGGGCAACCGGCCGGCTGCGCCATCCCGCTGAGGTCTGCCGGCGCCGTCGCCCCACGGCCTGCCTGGGCGCGCAAGGTCCTGAGCCCCGCTGCAGAGCGGCCGAGGGCCCCCGTGACAAACAGCACGTCACCTGGGCGAGCGTGGGAACGAAGGACCGCCTCCCGGTCCCCCGCGGTACCGGTGATGGCCACGGAGACGACAAGGCACGGGCCGGAGGAGAGGTCTCCTCCGACGATGGAGCACTCGTAGGCCGCCGCGGCCTCTGCGAGCCCGCGGACCAGCCCCTCGATCATGGATGCGCTTGCCCCCACGACCGTGACGAGTGCGTGCAGGGGTCTTCCACCCATCGCAGCGATGTCGCTCACGTTGACGGCCAGTGCCTTCCAGCCCACGTCCGCCGCGTCGACGAGCTCGAGGTCGAAGTGCACGCCTTCGACCACGGCGTCGGCTGCGAGAAGCAGGGATGCCCCCGCGGGCGCGGCGACCACCGCGGCGTCGTCGCCGATCCAGGTCTCACCTTGGGGTGGTTGCGGCAAGCCGCGCCGGATGGTCTCGATCGCCGCGATTTCGCCGTTGGAACCTGACACAACTGCGGACGCTACCTCGGAGGCGGGAGGCATGTTCCACCGCGCAAGCCCGCCCTGGCGAATTGGGAGCACGAAGTACGGTCGCCTACGATCGCTCAATGGCAGAGACTCGCAACCGCAAACTCCTTGACTGGGTCGACGATGTCGCTGCGCTCACGCAACCCGACCGGGTCGAGTGGTGCGATGGTTCGGCCGACGAGTACGAACGACTGTGCCGAGTTCTCGTGGATCGGGGAACGTTCACGAAGCTGTCCGACGCAAAGCGCCCGAACAGCTACTGGGCCCGCTCGGACCCGGCCGACGTCGCCCGGATCGAGAGCCGTACGTTTGTCTGCTCGGCCAGTCCACAGGATGCGGGCCCGACCAACAACTGGGTGGACCCCGCCGAGATGCGCACGACGTTGAGGGACCTGTTCGGGGGCGCGATGCGGGGCCGGACCATGTACGTCGTGCCCTTCTCCATGGGCCCGCTCGGGTCCTCGATCGCTCACATCGGCGTCGAGATCACCGACTCGCCGTATGTGGTCGTGAACATGCGCATCATGACGAGGATGGGCTCGGCAGTGCTCGAGGTGATGGGCGACGACGGTGACTTCGTGCCCTGCCTGCACTCGGTCGGGGTCCCTCTCGCCCCCGGCCAACACGACGTTGCGTGGCCCTGCCACCCTGAGCAGATCTACATCAGTCACTTTCCCGAGACCCGCGAGATCTGGTCGTTCGGTTCCGGCTACGGCGGCAATGCCCTGTTGGGCAAGAAGTGCTTTGCGCTGCGGATCGCGTCGGTGATCGGGCGCGACGAGGGCTGGATCGCCGAGCACATGCTGATCTTGAAGCTGACCTCGCCTGCCGGTGAGGTGCGCTATGTAACCGGGGCCTTCCCTTCGGCCTGCGGCAAGACGAATCTCGCCATGCTCGTCCCGACGATGCCGGGCTGGAAGGTCCAAACGATCGGGGACGACATCTGCTGGATGAAGATCGGACCGGACGGGATGCTCCGGGCCATCAATCCGGAGGCTGGTTTCTTCGGGGTGGCGCCGGGCACGAACATGGTGACCAACCCGAATGCGCTGCTTACATTGGCGGCCAATTCCATCTTCACGAACACGGCGCTCACCGACGACGGCGACATCTGGTGGGAGGGCCTCACCGAGGAGCCGCCGGCCCATTGCACCGACTGGCGGGGCAACGACTGGACACCTGAGTCCCCGACGCCCGCCGCGCACCCGAATTCACGCTTCACCGCCCCAGCCAGCCAGGATCCGGCGATCGCCGACGAGTGGGAGGACCCCGAGGGTGTGCCCATCTCGGCCATCCTGTTCGGTGGCAGGCGCGCATCGGTCGTCCCGCTCGTCCACGAGGCTTTCAGCTGGGCGCACGGTGTGTTCCTGGGCTCGATCCTGGCTTCGGAGACAACCGCCGCCGCGACGGGGGCCGTGGGTGAGCTGAGACGCGACCCGTTCGCGATGCTGCCGTTCTGCGGCTACAACATGGGCGACTACTGGGCACACTGGCTGTCGCTCGGGGACCGGATGGACAAGACGAAGCTGCCCCGGGTCTTCTATGTCAACTGGTTCCGCAAGTCCGCCGACGGGCGCTTTTTGTGGCCCGGCTTCGGCGATAACTCCCGCGTCCTCGAGTGGGTCTTCGACCGCTGCGCGGGCCGCGGCGAAGTCGTCGAGACACCCATTGGCTACCTTCCGGCCACGGGCACGATCGACGTCGAAGGCCTCGACGTCCCCGAGGAGGACATGGCCGAGCTGCTGCGGGTCGACCGCGACGAATGGCGGGCGGAGCTGCCCCCCATCGTCGAGTACTTCGCCCAGTTCGAGGATCGGCTGCCGAAGGCCATCTCCGACCAGCTCGAGGCGCTCCGCCAGCGCCTCGGTTGAAGTCGGCGAACCCCGTCCTCACTATTGGTCCCAGGTGGCGCTCGTCAACTGGTTGGCCGGCACCGAGACGATCATCCCGGTCGAACCGTCCGGCTTGAGCACCGCGTAGTCGCCCGCAGGCAGGCTCGGGAACACCGCCGCGTAGACCGTGACGCTCTGTCCCACGCGCGGCAGCACCCACACGTGCGTGTGCCGTGACGGGTCCGAGGCGGGGTGGATCTCGACCTCGAAGCCCTCACGCTCCGCGGGCGCCGTCAATACCAGTGCGCCCCTGTGCTCACCGACGTCCACCATCACCGCACGGCTCGGGTCGGCCGGCCGGGGTGCCTCCCCGGCCAATGGAACTTCACCGGGGTGAGCGTGGTGGGCCGGGCCAAGGTGGGAATGCACGTGTTGTCGCATCGTCGCTGGCCTTGGTCCACTCGGAGCCATCTCGTCAGCCGGCAACTGGGAGGTTCTGGGTTGACGGGTTGTCGTAGCCGTCCCACGCGTCGCCGAGGTAAGGGAAGAAGTCCCGGTAGGTGAGGCCGAAGGCGCTCAAGAGCGGGTTGCCAAGGCGCGAGATCTGCATCCACGGCCCCGCGTGGGTGGCCGGGTTGCCGTAGATCAGCGTCTTCTGGCGGCTGGCCGTGGTCCACAGCCCGATGGTCGAGGCGGGGGCGCTGTAGAGGGTCGGCCTGGATCCGTCGCGCGTGAGATCTCCGATCGAGACCTGGATGGCGATGCTGTGGACGTTCAGCCCGGCGAGGGTGTTGACTCCTGCCACCGCCGATCCCTTGAGGAGGAAGTCCGCCTGAAACGGCCGGAGGTCGCCGAGATCGAAGATCGACCCGAGGTCGACGTAGAAGCCGTCGGCACGCTGGCCGGCGAAGACGTAGCCGCCCGAGCCGAGTGGGTGAACCGCCTCAGCGGCGAGCGGGGCGTAGTCGGGAATCGAGTTCTTGCCGACGTTGCACGGTGGGCACGCCAGGTCCTTGGCCAGCAGGTGCGAGCCGTTCTTGTCCACGCGGGTGAGCGAATAGAACTGCTTGCGGTTCCAGGTCTTGTCGCTCAGATGCTTGATCTGGCCGGTGTTGTAGAGGAACAGGTCGTTCGCACCGGTGTTGGTGAGCACGGTGTTGAACCGGAACTGGTAGGTGATGTCGGCTCGGGCATCGCCGTCGTTGTCGATGTGGACCTCGTACAGCACGTCGTCACCGAACTCATAGAAATTCGGGCCTCCGGCGGGCTGTTGAAGGGGCACGTAGTTCGCGATGTTCGTGACAGTGCTCGGGCTGTCCGGGCTCACGAACGCATAGAGGTCCGCGCTGTCTGCTACGGGGTCCCGTGAGATCTCGGGAGCTTCTCGGTGAGAAGACATCGTTTCTTACACCTCACTGTTTGTCCGGGACCGGGTCATGGGAGATCGCCTGGAGGCGATGCTCGGGCGGGGTCCGCCTGGCGGCGGTACTTGGCTCAACCGGCCGCGCGCAACAGCCGCGCGACTAGAGTCGAGTCTCGGGTGACCACTTCACGGGTGCCGACCATCAGGTGAACTTCACCGCTGCGCGGGTCCGGGATGTGCACGACAAGCGGCCCGGTGGCGGCCCGCCCTGCGGGTGCAGCGACGCCGTCGTTGTGAACCGTCGCGGGCCTGCGTGAGGCCAACGCCAGCCCAGGGAACGACGGGACGGCGGCAAAGACGCCCGCCGCTGCAACCCCGGTCCCACCTCGCTTGAGAAAGCTCCGTCGGGTGATGCTTTCCATCTGCTGCCCCCCTTGTCCAAAGAGTGCCTGCGTCCGCACCGCAACTGCGGCTTGTCACATCGCCACGCCTGCGGTGGGAACTGCCCCGAGCTCGTCCCGGGTGCCTCTCGACAGGAGTACGGCACGGGGCACCGGTGCGGATGACCAGCCTTGCTCGAAGGCGGACGTGGCTCAGTTCGGCGACGTGCCCGGAAGCTCGCCCCGGCCCGCTTGACGCTGCGCGATACGGCTCTGGGTCACGGCACGGCGCATCGAGACATGGAACCCTGCAGCGACGGCACAGGTCACGCCTATCAAGACGTCGCCCGCCTGCAGGGAGAACCCGACACCCACAGCCAGCAGTGCACACAGCACCCAGACCAGCTGAAGCTGTGTCTCGAACCTGGCGAAGGCGCGCCCGAGCAGTGCCGGGGGCACGTGTCGCTGTGCGATCGAGTCGAAGGAAGGCTTGGCCGCCGTGGTTGCGAAGCCGATGGCGAAGGTGAGCAGCGGCTGGGCCCAAAGTGAAGCCAGAACCGCGGCGATGACGCCGAAGAGCGCCGACAGCACGAGCGAGTAGAGGATCAGCTGCTGCTCGGACAGGTACCTGCGCAGCACGGGCACGAGAAGCGACCCGAGCAACGAACCAACCGCGCTGGTCAAGAGCACAAGACCGAACCACCACGTCGAGGCGTGGAGATGACGTAAGGCGAAGGCCAGGAAAAAAGTGAGGAAGCCGACCGATCCCCTGATCACCGACATCGCCGCGAGCGAGAGCACCACTTCGGGGACATACAGGGGGAGTCCCAGCCGCTGCCGCTCGCGGGCGACGTTGATCCGCACCTGACGCTCCCGGTTGGAGGTCGGCGGGCGCTCGTAAAGCGGTCGCCCCGCTGCTTGCGGCCGGCGCCCCTTGTCGGGAACGGGCGGTCCCAAGATGGGCTGGCCATCGGGCGTCGCTGTCGCCGGCTTGGTGAGGACGGCGTCAGCGGTCTTCGGAAGCCGCATCGCAGCCACCCCTCCGAAGACGAACACGACGCACGCGAGCCGCAGCACCCAGGGTGCCCCGAGCTGCAGGAGGCCCACCGCCACAGGAGAGCTCACAAAGCCGGCGAGAGTGGCGAGCACGGCAAGCTTTGCGTTCGCACTCGCGAGATCGTCGTCCGTCTCGGTCATGGACGGCACCAGCGCCGCCTTGGCCACCAGGTACAGCTTCGAGAGCACGAGGACGCCGAACGCCTCGGGGAACAAGAGCAGTCCTTTGATGTCTGCGGCCATCATGAGGACCAGGACCGCGCTCCCAACCGACGCGACCGCCATGGACGTGCGCCTTGCGTAGCTGCCCCGGTCGAGCAGCGGGCTGAGGGCCGGCGCGACCACGGCGAACGGCGTGATCGTGAGCAGCAGGTAGAGCACGACCTTGCCCTTGGCGGCCTCCGGCGAGATCGTGAAGAACAAGGTCCCCGCCAGCGAGATCGTCACCAGCGTCGTGCCCACCGAGAAGACGGTGTGGACGAGCGCGAGCCTGCCGAAGGCCTGGGACTGGTCGAAAAGATCGTGGACTGCGCTGCGGACGAGCCGGGTGAAGCGAGCCCAACGCGCGGAGCTGTCCACGTCGCCATGGTACGTGTCGGCCCATCGGTTCGAGACGCCGCTACGATGCGCCAACACCGAACGAGGAGGCCACAAGTGGGAGTTCGTGCCTACGTGCTGATCCAGACAGAAGTTGGCAAGGCGGCCACGGTCGCAACGAAGGTGGCGGAGATCCCCGGGGTCGTGCAAGCAGAGGACGTGACAGGCCCCTACGACGTAATAGTCCAAGCCGAAGCCGAGACGGTCGACGACCTGGGCAAGATAGTCGTCAGTCGGGTGCAGCTCATCGAGGGCATCACGCGCACACTGACCTGCCCCGTCGTCAACCTCTGATCAGACCGTAGTCAAATCGGTCGCCGGCGCTTGCTGGCGCGCGGCCTCTCGCCGGGTGACCGGGTTCGAGCCCGCGCCTTTACAAGCCGCCGGGAAACGTCTCGCCGAGGCCCAGCTCACCGAGCCCGGCGTCACCGAGTCCCGCCTCTCCGGGCGCTGCGGCATCCTCCCGGTAGGCGGCGTAGCCGGTCCGCTCGAGCTCCTCGGCGAGCTCAGGTCCTCCGCTCGCGACAATCCGGCCCTCCGACAGCACGTGGACGCGTTGGGCGGGCAGCTCAGCGAGCAAACGGCGGTAATGGGTGA
>Ga0224558_1001183_pt1 | contig 28144 bp, 27 predicted proteins | sample 714S32024metaG_FD_180682 | JGI IMG/M metagenome (GOLD analysis project Ga0224558, IMG submission 180682) | Peat soil microbial communities from Stordalen Mire, Sweden - 717 S3 20-24 | ecosystem: Environmental > Terrestrial > Soil > Wetlands > Peat | place: Sweden: Norrbotten County, Stordalen... | reverse complement strand
TCTGTCGGACAACCATCGCCCGAACAAAACGCTGGCTTAAGCCTCGTCTCCGAAATTACCCGCGTTGACGCCGAGCGCTTCCTCCGCGACCTGCTCCGCTCCGGTGATCTCGGCGACACGCTGCGCCAGCAAATTGCCGCATCGCTGCTCTCCGCTCTCCAGAAGGGCACCGACTTCAAAGCCACACTCCCGCCCGTCGCGCAGGAGTCCGCCACCCTCCAGAAAGCGCAATTCCAGGATGCCGGCGCCGGCCAGTTAACCCTCGTCCTCGACGGTCAGCTCCAGTTCTCCGACGAGCAGACCCAACAATTTGCCGCCCAACTGAAGCAGCCCTTGTCTGCGCAAGGCAAGCCAGCACCATAGCCGAGTTCGTGTGGGGACGGGGCTCCGCCCCGTCCGCCGCAACCCGTCCAGCGTCGCGCCCAGCGAAAATAGCGCCGGCGTCCCGCCGGCTGTCGCGGGGGCGTCTCGCCCCCGCCCACCGTCCAAGCCGAGCACAGCTCGGCCCCGCCTCGAGCACCAGCAAAGCGACGCTTCGTAAAGTTATGCAAAGATTTGTCCGAATCCTGTTCCGCGCGCAACTTCCGGCTCACAATTGCATTCATACTTGTAGACAGCTCGTTTTGAAAAGGAGATCTCATGCTCAAGCAGTGCCTTCTCGTTCTTCTCGCGGCCGGCCTCATCTCGATCGCCGCGCCTTTCGCGGCAACTCAGGATAGCCCGCCCAACAATCAGCAGCCCAACGGGCACCACGGCCGGCCCGACCCCGCCCAACGCACCCAGGAACTCAGCAAGAAACTCAACCTCACATCCGATCAGCAAGGTAAAGTGCAGGAAATCCTCCAGTCCGAACACTCCCAGATGGAGAACCTGCATCAGGACAATTCTCTTTCCCAGCAGGATCGCCACGCCAAAATGATGGACGTCCGCAAGAGCAGCGACACACAGATCCGCGCGCTCCTCGACTCTCCCCAGCAGAAAAAATGGGACGAAATGCAAGCCAAGCGTGAGCAATGGGGACAAGGCCATCGCCACGGTCCGCCCACCGGAGGCGACCAGCAGGCCCCACCACCCCAGCTCTAAAACGAGGAGGTCAGATTGCTGAAGTTTAACCTCTGCAATCTGACCTCTAACCTCTAACCTCTGCAATCACCCCAGCCCGATCCGCCCCGCGTGTCGTCCAATCTCCGCCAGAATCGCGAGCCCAAGCTCCAGCGCTCGCCGCCCGTCCTCCAGCGAAACCACCGGACGCGACCGCTCCCGCACCGACTGCAGGAAGGCCTCAATCTCCGCCAGCAGCGGCTCCTCCGCCGTAATCGCAGGCTTAGCCATCGAGATCTGCGGAATCCCACTAGGTCCATTGCGGGTGCCCCATCCTAACGTCGCGTTTTTTGCGACGTTAGGGTGGGCCCCGTCGGACGCGCTTCCCACCGAGAACACCAGCACATCCTGCCGTCCATAGTCGATCGAAATATACTGTCCCGCCTGAAAGAAACGCAGCTTGCGCACGCGCTCCGTCGAAACCCGGCTGGCCGTGAAGTTGGCCACGCAGCCCGATTCAAACTCGATGCGCACATTCGCGATATCCACCTTGCCCGAAAGAATCGGCAGCCCCACCGCCCGGATTTCCTTCACCTCCGACTTCACGAACGCCAGCACAATGTCGAGGTCGTGGATCATCAGGTCCAGCACCACGTCCACATCCAGCGCCCGCGGAGAGAACACACTCAGCCGGTGCACTTCAAAAAACATCGGCCGCTTGATCAGCGGCAACGTAGCCCGCACCGCCGGATTGAAGCGCTCCAGATGCCCAACCTGCGCCACCCGCTTGCGCTCCGCCGCCACGCGAATCAGTTCGTCCGCCGCGCCCAGCGTCGCCGCCACCGGCTTTTCGATCAGCACGTCAATCCCGGCTTCCATCAGGGTGCGCGCCACCTCCAGATGCAGCACCGTCGGCACGGCAACCGAAGCCGCCTGCACCTCGCTGTGCGTAGTGAGCATCTGCCCGACCGAGCCGAACGACTTGCAGCCGAACTCGAGCGCAACTGCGTCGGCCCGCGCCGTATCCGGATCGACCACCCCCACCAGCCGCACGCTGCCCGACTGCTGCAGCTGCCGATAGACACGCGCATGATTGCGCCCAAAAGCGCCCACCCCAATCACCGCGACATTGATCGGCAATACTTTGCCCGGAAATACCTTGCTCGGAAATTCTTTGTTCAGATGAGTGCTCCGGAACGAAGAAATAACGCGCTATTGTCGCAGTTCCAGCCCCAGATAGGAAAGCGCAAACCTAGAAATCCTGCTGTAGAGACGGGGCTTGCCCCGTCTCCGGAGTGGCGGGTGCCCCATCCTAACGTCGCGTTTTGTGCGACGTTAGGGTGGGAACCTCACCCGCCGCCGCAGAAAGTTCTTCTACATCTTTTTCAGCAGCGCAATCTGCCCCGCATGATACAGCTCGTGCTGCACCACGCCATGAAGCATGTAGTAAAAGGTGTAGTGCGCGCCCTCTTTGCCCGGAACCACAGCGGCAAGCCGCGAGTCCGGAAGAGAAGCCACGGCCGCGACCAGTTTCTCGTGATCGCGCCGCACCTGAGCCAGCGCCTTGCGCCATGCCGCCTCGCTCGCGTCCGTCACCGGAGGAAAATTCTCCGCATCGGAGGGCTCCATCGCCACCCCACCCAGCCGCCGCAGCACCGCGTCATCCCACGCCGCAATGTGCAGCACCAGCTCCCAGATCGTGTGGGCGCGCGCGATCGGACGAGCCGCCGCCTGCGCCGCCGTGACCCCCTCCAGAATTTCAAACACAGAATCGCCATGCCAGGCCTCGCCGTCAAACGCCCAGCGAAGCTGGTCGGCAATGCGAGCCGCTTCAGACCGATCTGTTTTGGACATGGACTGCCTCCATTTCGCAACCATACCTGAATAACGGGTATTCAGGTATACTGTCTTTGTGATCTCCAGCTTCGGGGATTCGACGACTGCCGAAATCTATCACGGGAGCGACACCAAGGCGGCCCGCAGGATTCGGCGTGAACTCTGGGACCGGGTGCAGCGCAAACTCGATTTGCTGAATGCCTGCACCTCCGTCGAGGATCTGCGGATACCCCCCGCCAACCGGCTGGAGAAGCTGAGAGGAAATCTCGCGGGCTTTTATAGTATCCGCGTGAACCAGCAATATCGCATCGTCTTCAAGTTTGCGAACGGCAACTGTGAAGAGGTCCGCTGCACAGACTACCACTGAGGAGCAACGTGTATGCTGCCACAATTTCGCATCGCAACTCATCCCGGTCAAATCCTGCTCGCGGAATTCCTCGAACCGCTGCGACTCACCCAGGCCGAGCTTGCCCGCTCTCTGCATATCCCTCTCAACCGCGTCAACGAACTGGTTCGCGGCAAGCGCGGCATCACCCCCGAGTCTGCACTTCTGTTTTCTGAATACTTCCGGAATTCTCCCGAGTTTTGGATGAACCTCCAAACCGCGCACGATCTGTCGCGCGCCCGCCAGGAAATGCGCCAAGACATGCAAAAAGACATGCGCAAACGCCCCGGCCGAATCGCCAGAATCAAGACGCCCGCGAAACCCCGCCGTCGCGCCCAAGGCGCAAACTGACCTCTTCCTATTCCGCGCACACCGCGATCCCCGCCTCATCCGCCGCTCGCGTCATCGCCTCGCCATCCAGCAACAGGCATAGCCCCGCATCCACCGCCAGACAACTCGCCCCGGCCCGCGCCATCGTCTCGATCGTCTTTACCCCAATCACCGGAACGTCGAAGCGCAGATCCTGCTTCGGCTTTGCGATCTTCACCACCGTCAGCGCGCGGCTCAGCGTCGAAGCCTCGCCCGGCAATACCGCTTCCGATCCTAATTTCAGTTCCAATTCCAATACCAAAGACCGCATCAGCAGCCCCGCCCGCTCAATCGTCGCATCCGTGCCTTCCATCGCCTCCACCGCCACGCACGCCGCTGCCGCGATCACCACCGTCTGTCCAATGTCATACTCCGCCAGCCGCCGCCCCACCGCGCGTCCATATTCGATGTTCTTTCGTTCCTGCTCGCCAGGGGCCCGCTTCGTGAGCACGCCCGTTTTCGCCAGCAGCGGCTCCAGCAGCGCCGTCGAGTTCTCCAGCATGATGCCCTCATCCGCCAGAACCTTCGCCACCGCGCCCAGCAGCGAGTCCGTATTGCGCGTCGCCAGCGAAAGCAGCAGCTTAGCCAGCCGCCAATCCGGCTTGATGGCGGAAAAAATCTGCTTGTGCTTGACCTGCCCCGCCATCACCGCGCGGGTGACGCCCTCGGCTTTAAAAGTGTAGATGAGCTTGGACAGCTCGCCCAGAGAAAGCCAGTAAACGGAAGCGGCGCCGTGCGACTCGATCTCGGGAGAAGTTTCTTCTTTGATGGCGGCGACGACCACGTCGTACCCCTGCGCCCGCGCCGCATCCAGCACGAGGAAAGGAAACTTGCCATTGCCGGCGATGAGTCCAAGTTTCATAGTCAGTGGTCGGTGGTCAGTGGTCGGTGGTCAGTTTTTAACAGTGTGATTTTCCCAGAGAGTTTACTCAATCGCTCCAGCTCTGACTCCCCGATAAGGCATCGACGTTCTTGGGTTTCTACTGGCCACTGACCACTGCCCACTGCCTTACCGGCGTGATTTTTCCAGAGAGTTCATCAGCCCATTCAGGATTCGACCCAACTCAGCCGCGTGCCCGATAAGCATCTTCGTTGTCTTGTTGTCTAGATAATCTAAGCGTTCGCATAGCAAAATCTGCGTTTCCGTTTCCAGCAGAGACCCACGAGCATGTCCCAGAAATTGTCGGAACTCACCGGTGGTCTGCCGCCCCTGACCTTCCGCAATGTTGCTCGGAATAGAGACAGCGGCGCGGCGGAGTTGGCTCGTTAGTCCATCATCTCCTCTTTCGGAAACGTGCGCGTAGCCCTATACACCTCAGCAACAAAGTCCATCGCCTTCTGCCATACAATGAGCTGCCGATATGACTGTACAGGCATAACACGTCACAGTCCCGGATTTTCCACTGGCCACTGGCCACTGGCTACTGGCCACTGGCCACGGCCCACCGACCACTGGATTTTCAACTGGCCACTGACCACTGACCACTGACCACTGACCACTTTATTTAATAACTCCGCGTTCCGACGATTCAATAAATCGAATCAGCACCTCAACATCTTCCCCGCCATCCGCTTCCGCCTTCAGCTTCTCCAGCGCCTGCGAAGTATTCAGCTTCGAAGTGAGCAGCACCCGATACGCATGATGAATTTTCCCAATCCGCTCCTTACTAAATCCCCGCCGCTCCAAGCCCACGGCATTCAATCCATAGGCGTGCGTCCCGCGCTCCGCGGAGGTCTTCGAAAATGGCAGCACATCCCGCGTGATGGTCGTGCCCCCGCCGATAAATGAATACCTCCCAATCCGCACGAAGTGATGCACCGGGCACAGCGCCCCCACCGTTGCCCAGTCTTCCACGGTGACGTGTCCGCCCAGCGTAGCCGCGTTCGCCATGATGATGTGACTCCCAATCTGGCAGTCGTGCGCAATGTGCGTATAGGCCATAATCAGGTTGTGATCGCCGACTCGCGTACATCCCCCACCCTTCACCGTGCCGCGGTTGATGGTGACAAACTCGCGAATCCTGTTGTGGTCGCCGATTTCCAGCCGAGTCGCTTCGCCCGCGTAAGTGATGTCCTGCGGCGCGAAACCAATCGAAGTAAACGGAGAGAAATGATTCTCCGCCCCAATTTTCGTAGGCCCTTCGATCACCACGTGCGAAGCCAACTGGCAGCCCGCGCCCAGTTCCACCCCAGCCCCCATCACGCAATAAGGCCCGATCGTGCAAGACGAATGTATTTTACTTTTAGGATCGACGATCGCCGTAGGATGAATGGACATCGTCAAATCGCTCTTCCCTTGTCATCCTGAGCGCAGCAGCTACTTCGCGGAACGCGAAGTAGCTGCGGAGTCGAAGGACCCCTACTCATTCCCATTTTCCTGCACTGTCGCAGGGAGTTCTCACGATGGAGCATGTCTTGAAGAAACCTACCTTACGCTTCCTCGACTCCAACTTCCGCCGCGCCCATCGCACGCGGCACCAGCCGGCACGTGACAATCGCCTCGCAAACCACCTTGCCGTCCACGTATGCCTTGCCTTCCAATCGAGCCGCCGTCATCCGCCAGGCCCGCACCACCACCTCAATTCGCAATTGATCTCCCGGCGCCACCGGACGCCGGAAGCGCGCCTTCTCGATCCCCGTGAACACCATCAGCATCTCGTCCCGGTTCGGAACCTCAGTCAGCAACAGCAGCCCGCCCGCCTGCGCGATCGCTTCCACAATCAGCACGCCCGGCATGATCGGCTTTTCCGGAAAGTGTCCCTGAAAAAAAGGCTCGGTGATGGTCACGTTTTTCAATGCGACAATGCTCTTCATCCGCACCAGTTCGACAACCCGGTCGATCAAAAGAAAGGGATAGCGATGGGGCAGGATCTTGAGAATATCGCCAATGTCCATCGCGCTTTTCGACGTCCCCGCCGGTTCAGTCGTCCCCGCGTTACCCGCCGTCGCTTCACTAGTTTGGTTCATGTCCGTCAGCCGTTTCGTTCAAGGCGAAGATTATACCGTAGCGCAAGTTGATGATTTCTCATCCCCGTAAATTCCAGGCGACCCCCACCCATCCTCCGCCGCCACGCGCCCGCCCTGGGACGCTCCCCCTCGTAACCCTCCCTCTGTGACGCACGCCCTAGACTCGCCCATCCTCAACGCCGATGATCAACTTAAGGGCCCGGAAAGCAACTCGCTCCACCGAGCCCCGGAGCCAATCCATGAATTCGCCCGACGCCCAAACCTGTAACCCCGCTCCCACCGAACCAGATCGCCGCCAGCATCCTCGGTACACCGTCCAGGTCCAAATCGAAATCCGCCAGGAAGGCAGCGACGTCCCCATGCGCCTCGAAACCACTGACCTCAGTCGCGGCGGCTGCTACATCCAGCTGATGATGGCCCTCCAACTTGGCGCTCGCGTGCAAGTCACCCTCTGGCTCGGCGGCTGCCCCGTCGTCATTCAAGGACGCGTCGTCACCCGCCATCCCCAATTCGGCAACGGCATCATGTTCGTGGATTTCGAAGGTGAGGGAGAACAACTCCTGAATCGTTACCTGCAGGCCATCACCACCGAGCAGAGGTTAGACCTGGCAGAGGAATGAACCGCCAGGTAGCACGCTCAGCCAGTTTGTCGATCAAAAAATAATCCCCCGCCTGCAATCCCCGCACCGAAGCCTCAATCAATTCCCGAAGCAACGGAATATCGCAAGCCTCCGCCAACCGAATGCGTATGCTCATAACTGACTTCCAGCAGGCTCCGTAAAAATGAGGGTTTCATATCAGGGCATAGCCTGGGTGAAATCAGACGCCCTTCAGAAGCCAAGACCTGATGCCTGACGGCTGACCGCTGACGGCTGACGCCTATTTCCCCGCCGCCGCGCACTCCGCGCAAGGGCAAACTTCCCGCAGATAGAACCAGGAATAAATTCCCAGATCGTGTTTATCGTTCCACGAAAACTTCAGCGCGTACTTGCCCACCGCCTCCGCCGACAGTGCCTTCACCGCCGGCTTGAACATCGGCAAAGCCCCGGGAGCCACCTTCGCCTTCTCGCCCGCCTTTCGTCCCGACTTCCCCCGCTCCTCCTCGCAAAGCGCGCAAGGGCAAGCATCCCGCAAGAACGCAAACGTATAGACGGACCGGTGCCCATCCTTCCACTCAATCTCCATCCCCGTCCCCGTCGTCAAATGAATCACCACCGACTTAGGATCGTTCCCCACCCGAGGCGTAAAATTCGGCAGCGCCATAAATCTAAGTATCGCACGCCACCCACGCCGCCGATCAAATGTGAGGCAAGAACACCTGTTCGTTGGCCGTGCCCACTTCCAGCTTTAAGTCAGCCCGAAACGACTGGTTGATCTCCAGCGGAGCAGTGAGCACTTCCAGCGGACGAAAACCTTCGTGGCGCGCGGCAATCCGGTAGTCTTCCTGTCTGGGCTCGCATTGAGAAGCCTCTCGATGCCGCTTTTGTGAAGTAGCGAAAATCTTGTGCCCCCGCCACTTTTTTGTCAACCACCTCTCAAGCGGGTTTTGGGAAAGGCCCGACTTCACAGGGTGCGGAAAAACCCAGTTTCGTAGAGACGGGGCTTGCCCCGTCTCAGACTGTAGAATGGCTGGGCAGTGGCGTGCGGTACTGGCCACTGCCCACTTCCCACCGAACACTGTTCTCCATGGACACCGCCCGCATCGCCGCCCTCCTCGAACCCTTCCTCGAGCAACCGCTCAGCCCATCTCAGCTCGACCAAATATCGACGTACATCGATCTTTTGCAACGCTGGAACGCCCGCATCAATCTGACCGCCATCCGCAACGAAGAAGAAATCGTAACCCGCCACTTCGGCGAGTCCTTCTTCTTAGCCCGCCATCTCTTCCCGAACGTAACCCCAAACTCCGCGCCGATCCAAACTCTGGAGGGTGCCCCGTCCAAGCTCCGCTTGGGCGGGGGTTTTCGCGTCCTCGACATCGGTTCCGGCGCCGGATTCCCCGCCCTTCCCCTGAAGATCTGGGCCCCACGCACCCACCTGACGCTGGTCGAATCCAATCACAAAAAAGCCGCCTTCCTCCGCGAAGTAGCCCGGGCACTTACATTGACCAACATCAATGTAATCACCGACCGGGTCGAAACCGTGGCCGCCCGCCGGGACCCCGACTTCCCCCAAGCCGACGTACTAACCCTCCGAGCCGTAGAGCGCTTCGAGACTATCCTCCCCCAAGCCCTATCTTTCCTGGCCCCGCAAGGAACCGTAGCGCTACTAATAACCACCCCCCAGATCCCCCAGCTGACCCATCTGAGCCCCCTGAAATGGCACCCTCCAATACATATCCCACAGTCACATTCAAAGGTATTACTAATTGGATACAAGGCTTAAAGTAGGAAATATATAGTAAATATTACACAAAGAGTGGTCCACACCGCCACATAGCCTCAATAATTAGGTAAAAGTGGTACATTTGTCGTTAAATCTCATTATGAGACAATCCCATAATAAGTGTTTCACGTGAAACACTTCTCAGTTTTGCAAGCACTCGACCCCGTAAATCCCTACAAACTGACGATGTGTTTCACGTGAAACACAACGCAACAGCGTTCAAGAGCCGCGAAGTGTTTCACGTGAAACACTCGTCGCGTTGCACAAAAATCTGGCATTGATTTCCGCAGGTGCGTTCGCATATTCTGACCCGTAAGGCACAGAAAACAAAATCATGGGACGTGTCATAGCAGTTGCCAACCAGAAGGGTGGCGTCGGCAAGACTACGACTGCCATTAATCTTGCCGCCTCACTCGCCGCCGCCGAGGTCAACACGCTGTTGGTGGACTGCGACCCACAGTCGAACTCAACCAGCGGTCTGGGCCTGGTGAAAAATCCGGATCGCATCAGCATCTACGACGTCCTCATGGGCGTGGCCTCCGCGGAGGAGGCGCTGCAGCTCACCGAGCTAGAACAGCTCTGGCTGATTCCGTCGCACAAGAATTTGATCGGCGCGAACATCGAACTGGTGGCGGTGGAGCGGCGCGAGTATCGTCTGAGGGATGCGCTCGCCAGTTTGCTCGATCGCTTTCAGTTCGTAGTGCTGGACTGTCCGCCGGCGCTTGATCTGCTTATGTTGAACGCGCTGGTCGCAGCGGATGGGGTGCTGATCCCGATGCAGGCGGAGTATTTTGCGCTCGAGGGTGTGTCAGAGTTACTGGACACCATCGGGCGGATACGGGCCGAGCTGAATCCTGGGCTGGTGGTTGAGGGTGTGGTGATCACGATGTTCGATGAGCGGACGAACCTGGCGCAACAGGTGGCGGATGAGTTGAAGAAATATTTCGGAGAGAAGCTGTGCACGACCACGATCCCGCGGAACATACGGCTGGCGGAGGCTCCGAGCCACGGGCTGCCGGCGCTGATGTATGACGTGCGCTCGCGGGGAGCGGAGAGCTACATACGTCTGGCGAAGGAGATCCTGGACCGGCAGGCGAGAGCGGCGAGCGGTCCGGGAGAAGCGGCTTAGATCGATGGACATAAATATTTATATGCATCGATATGTTATGGATGGCGCGGTTCTGCGACAGCGCAGACAAAAAGCAGGTCCTTCGCTTCGCTCAGGATGACAAATCTTAAAAGGGTATAGGCAAGGCCGGGGAGACTACTTGATGACTACATCGGATGCGGCGGTTGATAAGACGGCTGAGAATACTGGGGCGGAGAAGGTTCGCGAGAAGCTGGCGGAGAAGCGGCGGGCTTTGGGGAAGGGACTGGAGTCCCTGCTGCCGGGGCCACGCGTGGCGCCGGTGCTGGCGGCTCCCAGCCTTCCGCAAAGTACGCGGAAGGATGGGGCACCCGCACCTGCTAGTTCTCAGTTCCCAGTTCCCGGTTCTCAGGAGCCCGGCTCGACGTCATCCTCTTCTGGCGCTAAGGGTGGACTGGCGGGGACGGTCGTCGGTCCAGCCGATGCGGTTCCGGGGACTGTGGACGAGTTGCAAGCCGCGGCTGCGGGGCAAACACCCGACGGCGAGCACGTATTTGAACTCGCCCTGGATCAGATCCAGCAGAATCCGTACCAGACGCGGTCGGATTTCGACCGGAATGCCCTGGCAGAGCTGGCGGCTTCGATCCAGGCGCAGGGAGTATTGCAGCCGATCGTGGTTCGGCCTCGGCCGGTTTGGCCAGGGTCGCATATGCTCGGGCCGCATGGGCAAGGCAGGGTCGGACCGCCAGTGATGCCCCCCGAGGGGATGGTGCCTGAGGGAGAGCAACGCTTTGTCCTGATTCTGGGCGAGCGGCGTTATCGCGCGTCGAAGATGGCGGGGAAGACTACGATCCCGGCGATCGTGAAGCGGGTCTCGGAGCAACAGGCGGCGGAGATGACGCTGGTCGAGAACCTGCAGCGGCAGGACCTCGAATGCCTGGAACAGGCTCTGGCCTTCGCCAAACTGAGCACGGAATTCAGACTGACGCAGGAAGATATCGGGAAACGCGTGGGGGTGTCGCGCGAGCAGGTATCGAATTATCTGCGTTTGTTGAAACTGCCGCCCGAAGTGCAGGTGGCGTTGCGCAACAAAGAGCTGACATACAGCCATGCACGCTTGTTGCTCTCCCTCGATGACGAGAGCCAGATCATGAAAGTGGCGCGAGTGGCGATCGCCAAGAAGATGTCGGTGGCGTTGCTCCAGGATATGGTGATGGACAGCCACATTCCGAAGGACCCTCCGGAATCGCGGAAGCCGGGCGGGGCGCGGTGGGTGGATCCGAATGTGCGGGCGGAACAACGGTCGCTGGAGGCGGTGCTCGGGTTGCGGGTGCGGATACGGGATCGTAAGGGGAAGGGGAAAATCCTGATTGAGTATGGGACGGTCGAGGAGTATGGGCGGTTGATTCGGATGCTGCGGGGGAAGTGAGGCCGGGTTTCAGGGTTTCGGAAATATGTTTCACAGGGAACATTTTGCGGCGGCGATATTATACGTACAGCGATGTACATACATTGGGCGCATAATGAAAATCTACACGATTCCTGCCGCGGGCGACGGGTTCTTAAGTTATTGATAACGCTGGAAGTTTGGGTGTGGTTAAATAGGCACAACCGGGTAATTATTACACTGTAATTATTACACGGTTCATTATTTGGTGGGTGGGATGCGTCTCGGTCCCCTTACCTTCCCCCACGGGCGCCAATGTGGGTGGGAACTGGGTCGTCCCTCCGGGACTTAGATCTTTTATCGTTTCCCGGCCCAGCGCTGAAGCGCTGGGCTAAGCTGGGTCGTCCCTCCGGGACTTGAATCCATTGCTTCCACTTTTCCCAGCGCTGAAGCCCTCCACCCCATCACGCCAAAAGCGGGCGTGCTGGGGACCCGGGCGCTGGGCTACGCTCGGTCGCCCTTCCGGGGCTGGGTCCCACTCGGGTGCCTTCGCGATTGAATCAGAGGCTCATCCGGCAATCCTCCCTTATCCGAATGGCTAGCCTATCCCACTTTTTACTCACCTGATTCTCCCTGCCCGGAAGAAAAGGTTTAGCTCGCTACGGTTTTGTTTTGCTCTGACAGTGGGCTTCGCGCTCTCAGTTTCCACGCTCTCGGCCGAAGTGGTCGCCATGTCTTTGCCAGCCGTGGCGATCAACCCTATAATTGAAGTTGGGCACGAGTCCACGGCGCCGACTGTAGGTCTGACTCGTGATTTTCAACGATCGTATTGCTGAACATCCTCACTGAGCAGCTAAGGAGAACTTCATGTCCGCACCCAGCCGTCGTCCGGAAATTCGCCGGCGCCGCACTCGCGCCGAAAAAATCGCGAAGCTGCGCAAGCGCCTCGCCGCTGCTTCCGCTTCCAATGACAAAGACCGCCTGACCGCTAAACTGCAGCGCGTCGGTTTGGTTTCTCCGGGGAATCCGTTGATCAAGAACGCGTAGCGGGCTGCGGAAAAACTCATAGCGAGCGCAAAGAGCACACCTCGGGCGCTAAAGCGCAAACCATTTTAAGGGACTTATCGGCACGACTGAAGTCGTGCCCTTCCCACAACCCGCTCGAATCAGAGTTTTTCCGCTGGCGACGTGGGCGAAGTTTCCCGCCGTAAACCGCGTTTCGCCATCCGCGAGCTTGAGGTCCACGGGCGACTTGCCCTCGACTTCATTGGAGAGGTGAGCATCGCCGAGGGTGACGAAGACGTAGTCGTGGCGATGGCGGTGCATCAGCGTCGATGTATGGGGCGCGACCTCGACCTTGAAAACACGCACATGCTCGTTGTCAACGACAAGATGGTGCGAGGGTTCAGAGGTGATCTCGACTTCGGGCGCAGTTTGCGCGGCCAGGAATGGAAGCAGCAGGAAGAAAAGCAGAGCGCGTTTCATGGGCGGGAATTGTAGCACTGGAGGGGGTGTTGCAGCGCGCGACGGCGGAACACAATTCGAGCTGCGCTCGAATGGACAGCCGAGGGCGGCTGTCCCTACGCAATTCTAAGCGGCGTACACGATCTTCCCTCCGACTATGGTCGCTACTACTTTTCCCGTCAGCTGCCATCCATCGAAGGGCGTGTTCTTTGATTTCGAGCGGGACTGGGCGGCGTCGAAGGTCCACTTCTTTTTCGGATCGAAAAGGGTAACGTCGGCTATCGCGCCACGGGCCAGCGAACCGCGGCCGCGCAGATCGAAACAGCGCGCCGGACCGGCGGTGAAGAGTTCCACGATGCGGGCAAGAGGGATGCGCTTCTCGCGGTGCAGCCTGGTGATCGCGAGCGCGAGCGCGGTTTCCAGTCCGGTGATGCCGAACGCGGCGCGCTCGAATTCCATCTCCTTTTCGTGGGCGGCGTGAGGAGCGTGATCGGTGGCGATGGCGTCCACCGTACCGTCGGCGAGGGCGGCCAGGATGGCCTCGAGATCGGACGGCGAGCGCAGCGGGGGATTCATCTTGTAATTGCTGTCGTAGTCACGCATGTCCTCGTCGGTCAGCGTGAAATGGTGGGGCGTAACCTCGAAGGTGACGCGCGCTTTGGCGCGCTTGCCCCGGCGCACACTCTTCAGCGCGTCGGCCGTGGAAAGATGGGCGACGTGCAGGCGGGCATTGGGAATGTGCGTGGCGAGCTGGACGTCACGCTCGACGATCGAGGCTTCGGCAGCCGCGGTCATGCCGCGCAGTCCGAGACGGAAGGAACGCGCACCCGCGTGCATGGAGCAGTTCTCGGTCATGCGCGTGTCTTCGGCATGTTGGACTACCGGGAAATTCAGCTCCCCGCTCAGGACCAGGGCCTCGCGCATGATGATGTCTTCGAGAATGGGCTTGCCATCGTCGGTGACCGCGATGGCTCCGGCTCCTTGCAGCGCCCGGAAGTCGGTGAGCGTGGCTCCCTTGCTTGCTCGGGTCGCGGCCGCGACGGCAAACACATTGACGAGCGCGCCGCGTTCGGGCTGACGAAGCCAGTCGATCCACTCGACCGAATCGACCACCGGAACCGTGTTGGGCATGGTGCAGACAGAAGTGAAGCCGCCAGCAGCGGCGGCGGCCGTGCCCGTTGCGATCGTCTCTTTGTGCGCCTGGCCGGGCTCGCGCAGGTGCGCGTGCAGATCGATGAAGCCGGGCGCGACGATGAGGCCGCGGGCATCGAATTTCTCGACCTTTTCGTTCGCGCCGCCCTTGATCTTGTTGGGAGGAGCAACTTCGGCGACGCGGCCATCTTTCAGCAGCAGGTCCAGGGGCGCGTCGATGCGCGCCGCCGGGTCGATGAGGTGGCCGCCCTTGATCAGCAGGGCGCCTTGATCTTTTTTCGGGCCTGTCATCGTCATCGCATTTTTCCCATGGCCCGCGCCAGAATCGCCATGCGCGTGGGCACGCCGTTGCGCACTTCCTCGAGGATGCGCGCCTGGGCGCCGTCGGCGACCTCGCTGGTCAGTTCCAGACCGCGAATGATCGGGCCGGGATGCATCACGATGGCATCTTTCCTGGCCATCTTCAAGCGGGCCGGGTTCATCTGGTAGCGCGCGATGTATTCCAGGAGGTCGATCTTCAGTCCGGAAAGGCGCTCGTTCTGGACGCGGAGCAGCATGATCACATCGGTGCCGCGCAAGGCGTCATCAATGTGGCGGGTCACGCGGATGCCGGGCGCGAGGGTGGTCGCAATGTCGGGCACGAGTTCCGGGGGACCGCACAGAACGATCTTGACGCCGAATTTGCTTAACAAGTGGCACGCCGACCGCGCCACGCGACTGTGAAAGACGTCGCCGACAATTGCGACCTGCAGACCTTTGAAGGTTTTCTTGTTGCGCAGAATGGTGTAAGCGTCGAGCAGCGCCTGCGAGGGATGCTCGTGGAGTCCGTCTCCGGCGTTGATCACGGGCACGTCGATGTGCTGCGCCATCACGAAGGGAGCGCCGGCGTTGGGGTGGCGGATGACGATGATGTCGGCGCCGACGGCTCGCACCGTGTATCCCGTGTCGAGCAGCGATTCGCCTTTCTCAATACTCGAACCGATGGACTGGATGAGGACGGTGTGAGCGCCCATGGACTTGGCCGCGATTTCAAAGGAGCTTCGGGTGCGGGTGGAAGCCTCGTAGAAAAGAAGAAACACGCGCTTGCCCTTGAGCAGGGGCCGGGGCCTGTCCGGATTCATGCGCCGGGCAAACTTGAAAAGTCTCAGGATCTCGGCTGCTTCCAGGTGCTCGATGCCGAGGAGGGAACCGCGCGCTGGATTCATAATCGTCTAACTTTGTCTTCCTGAGCGAAGCGAAGGATCTGCTCTTCGCGGCGGACAGCAGGTCCTTCGCTTCGCTCAGGATGACAATTCGTAAAAAGTGTTTACGCCGTCGTGCTCTGCTGCTTCTCCATCAGCAGAACTTTCTCCGCGTCGTCGACTTCGCGAAGTTTGACCTCGATAATCTGATTTTCCGTTGTCTGCACCGTTCGCCCAATGAAGGCGGCCTCGATGGGCAACTCGCGATGGCCGCGATCGATCAATACGCACAACTGCAAGCGCCGGGGACGGCCGGAACGGAACAGCGCGTCCATGGCGGCACGGGTGGTGCGGCCGGTATAGAGCACGTCATCCACCAGCACCACCGACTTGCCGGTGATGGGAATTTCCATTTCGCTTTTCTGCACCACGGGCTTGGTGCCGAGAGTGGAAAGATCGTCGCGATAGAGAGTAATGTCGAGCGTGCCGAGCAGCACCGGTTTCTTTTCGATGCGCTGAATGATTTTCGCCAGCCGCTCCGCCAGCGGAACTCCGCGACGGCGGATGCCGACCAGAGCCAGGTCATCGACGCCATTGTTCTTCTCGAGAATCTCATGGGCCAGCCGGATCAAGGTGCGCTCGACCTCGGATGCGGACATGAGCTGCGCTTTCTGCTGGATCTCTTTCTGCTGGATCTCTGGGGGACGCCCTGGCGCGCGTAAATTCATAAACGCTGCATCATACGCGTGGGGATGAGGTGAGGGCAAGGGCCGGGCGGGAAATCCGCGTGGGCAGCGAGGGAGCGACGGGCGTCTGGTCCTCGGCGCGGCGGGCGAAGACGCCCGCCGGACAGCCGCCGAGACGGCGGCGCTACTCTCAGCGGTGAAACGCTACAAATCATGCGGTCACGGTACTAGCGATCTTGACATTACACGCGGGGGTTGCGCGGCCGCATAAACAGAGAGGCCAGCGCACCGCCAATGGAGGCGAGCACCACCGTAAGAATCATCCCGAAAAAGAAGGTGAACGCCAGTCCCGACGGAGTGAACAGGTTGTGAATGCCGGCTTGAAAGTCAGGGTCCGCCGCGTTGGCGCCGAACTTTTGCGCGAATTTCAGGATGGCATCGATGTATTCCTGCTGGGCATGAAAAACAAAAATCCGGATGGTGATCAACAGAGCGTTGATGGCGCAGGCGACGACTCCCGCTGCTCCTCCAAGTCGCGCCGCAAGAGCGGCAGGAAGGACGAATCTACTTTCACGGCGGTAGAAGAAGACAGCCAGCGCCCCGGTCAGAACGATGCCGAGCAACGGGATCATCGAGATGAAAACGCCCAACACGCCGGCCTTGAGCGCGGCACGAACGGCGACTCCCTTGTTCATCGCGCTGGCGGACGCAGCTTGCCGCGTCTGAGACGAGGCGAGCCTCGTCTCTACGGGAATCTCGGGAGGAAACTCGTCCGGCGCGGGATTCAAGCCGGCCGGAAGTTCATCATCCGGAATCGCAATTTGCACGTGGATTTGAGGAGCGCGGCATTGCGGACAAAACGGACGGCCGTCCTCGACCGTGGTCCCACAATGTTGGCAAGGGTGCTCCACCTCTTTGAAGCTAGCGCACAACGAACCGGGAGAGCAAGGCAACGGGGCATTGAATCGTGGGATCGTCCGAGCCCGAGTCGGATCTCGGCAATGTCGCCAAGTGATTGTTGACGTATACTGATTGACTTCAGAATGCAGAATGCGGCGATGAAGCAACTCGTCATCCTGGCGACGATACTGGCGGCTCTGACCGTAGTGGCGCAACAGGCGCCGGTCAATTCACCGCTGCTCGACCATCTTGCCGGCAAGTGGCTGCTGCAGGGGACCGTGGGCAAGCAAGCCGTGACGCATGACTTCGATGCGGAGTGGGTGCTCCAGCACCATTACCTGCGCTTCCACGAAGTCTCGCGGGAGAAGAACGACAAGGGCGAACCGCAGTACGAAGCGACGGTATTCGTCGGCTGGAACGAGAAGACCAAGCAATACGCCTGCGTGTGGATGGATGTGTATGGCGGAGCAACACCGGAGTCCATCGGGCTCGCCACGCCCAAAGAGAATGAGCTTGCTTTCGTCTTCAGCGATGAGCAGGGCGAGACCAGCTTCACCAACACTTTCATCTACGACCCCAAGACCAACACCTGGGAGAACCGGCTCGACAATGTAGTCAAAGGCGTAGCCAAGCCATTCGCACGATTCAAGCTGACGAAGCAGTGAATTGCAACCGGGCATTGAATCATTGACCCGCTCAGATGGTGTCGTCCTTGCCCGTGCGTATGCGCACGTAAACCAGGGCAAAGCGGGATCCCTGGCTGGTGGGCTTAACGGCGACGATGTGCTGGTTCCCCTCGGTTCCAACCTTCAACTCCACCGAGTCTCCGGTACTGTCATTCCCGCACGAGACGGGCTTCGAACCTTCATCTTTCTTGCCCTCGTAGTTTACGTGACCGCCGCTCCAAGCGCCGTGGCACTGGATGGGTTTGCCAAACTTCTGCAGCTCTTTGTCGTAGTAGGCGATGATTTTTTCAGGAGCGTCGTCGGAGACGAAATCCGCCGCCACCACTTTCAGCGAGAATCCCGGCAGGGAAAGGTTTACATTGGCGCTCTTCTTGTCGTCGCTGTTGTCTTTCGGAGTGGGCTTGGCGCCGGGGTAGAGCGACAGCCCAGCGTCGCGAATGTCGGCTTGCTCGCTGACGTGCAGATCGCCTACGGGGGACTTGATGTCAACGTGCGCGTCGCCATTCTTTTTGTCGTGGGCATCGATGCTGCATGCGGGAAGCGCGCAGAGGGCGGCAAACAACGCGCCCAGAGCCAGTTTTGCGATCACGGTACGGCTGGACGTTTTACGGGTTAACATTTTTTGGCGGAACATGGGAGGAACCTCCTGAGCTGGGTCGAGCTGAGCTTGGCCGGGCGGGACGTTCGATCCCCTCGCCTCGGGATGCGATGCCCGGGATTGTAACGGGCAGATGACCGCCGATCGGGATCTCGCCGAAGATCGCCTTCACGGCGGCGGTTTCCGACACGGTTGCATTGGAGAACGCGCACACATAATTCTCGATCGCGGGGAAATCCTGCACCCCATAGGGATTGCCCATCGCGAGTACTACAGTACGACTGGCGGCGCGATCGAGGATGGCGGTAAGTAAGGATCCCGTGGCGTCGTCTAGGGCAACCGTATTCTTCAAGCCTTCATTCTTCAAGTCTTCATTCTTCAAACCTGCGGCGGCACGCATGGCCTTGCCCGCGGTCGGAACCACATAGACCGCAGCGATCACATGCTCCGCCGCTTCCACCGCTTCGACCACGGACGGCTTCATGCCGGCGGCCGAGCGTGCGTCGACGTAGATCACGCGGGCGTCAGGCACACGGGCTAGAATCTGATGTTCGAGCATACGTCCGGAGTCGGCGCGCAGGTCGTCGAAAAAGATCACCGCGACCAGGCGGTTGCTCACCTCTGCTAATGGTTGATACGGAAGCGCGGGCTTCGGAGTTCCAACAGAAGACTGCAGCGGGATCACTTTACCGTTGTCGCGGACGAGGGTAATGGCTTCGTCGGCAATGCGCTGGCCGACGGCCACATTCTCCGGCTTCGCAATCTGGCTCGAGAGTTGACCGGGATCCACCAGCCTCGCCTTGTTCAAGCCGAGAGAAGCCTTTAGTTCCAGAATCTTACGCACCGATTGATCGAGCCGCTGACGGCTGATTTCGCCGCTGCGCACGGCTTCGAGCAGCGCGCGGTAGCTGGCGTCGAGATCGGCCGGAATGATCAGCATGTCATTGCCGGCCTGGAAGGAATCGACCGCTGCCTGGCCTATGTTCTGCGCGTACAGGCGCGTCAATCCCGCCATGTCGAGGGCGTCGGTCACGACGATTCCTTTGAATCCCATTTCTTCTTTGAGCAGTCCCTCCACAATTGCCCTTGAAGTTGTGGCCACACGGTTGGGGTCGGGATCGAGCGCGGGAACGGTTACGTGCGCCACCATCATGGCATCCACGCCCGCTTCGATGGCGCGCCGGAACGGCGGCAGCTCCACCGCATCGAGCCGCGCCCGGTCGCCGGTGACTTGCGCGAGGCCGAGATGGGAGTCGGCGGCAGTGTCGCCGTGTCCGGGAAAATGTTTGGCCGTGGTCAACATGCTGCCCTGGTGAGCGCCCCGGATGTACGCCGCCACGAAATCGCCCACCTGCCTGGGATCTTCTCCGAAAGAGCGCGTATTGATGATGGGATTCGCAGGGTTAGAATTCACGTCGGCATCGGGAAAGAAATTCCAATGCACTCCGATGGCCCGCGCCTCTTGCGCGCTGATGCGTCCGAAGGCTTCGGCATTCTCTGGCTTGCCGGTAGCGCCAAAGGCCATGGCATGGGGGAAAACGGTAGCGCCATTCAGACGCATGGACATGCCGCGCTCGAAATCCGCCGCGACAATGAGGGGCAGCTTGGATGATCTTTGCATCCGGTTGAGCAACTCGGCGGCGACATCGGGATCGCTCTTGAGCAGGACGGGGCCATCCACCGGGACGGTCATGACCAGCGATCCGATGTGATATTTGCGGATGTTGTCGCGCAGTTGAATGAAGATGGGGTCGGCGTCATTCAGGAATTGCGCCAGCACCTTGATCCCGAAGAGTTGGCCGACTTTTTCCTCGGGCGACATCTTGCGCAGCGCCTTGTCGGCCCACTTCTTGCCGGCTTTGTCGAGATGGATGGGGGCGGGCTGCTGACGGCGGTCTTTGCTCTTGTCTTTAGCGAAGCAGAGCGGGGCGACTAGCAGTAGCGCGATCAGCAGCGGATGGCGGAGCATGCCATCGACAATAGCAAAAACGGATGGGAACGTCCTGCGAATGCTGGCGATCTCAGATTTGCGGTTCGATGGTTGCAAGGCTCTCCGCCTGGATGGCTGCGTCGTCGCCGAACCCGGCCAGCCAATGCACATCCGGTTCTTGCCGGAACCATGTGATCTGGCGCTTGGCATAGTTACGATGCGCCTGCTGCGCCGCCGCGAGCGCCGACTCACGATCGACCTCGCCGCGCAAGAACTGTACGGCCTGCTTGTATCCCAACGACGCGAGCGGGCGAGCCTGGTCGCCATATTTTTTGAGCAGGCTTTCCGTCTCGGCGATCAGTCCTCCATCAGGCGGTCCTCCGGCAATCAGTCCTGCATCAAACATCTTCGCGGCCCGCTGGTTGATGCGAGCATAAAGAGCTTCGCGCTCGGGATTGAGTCCGAGACGCAGGATGCGAAAGCCGCGCAGTGGTTCGCGTCCCTGTTGCCAAAGTTCGGTCATAGTCTGGCGCGAGGCCAGACACACCTCGATCGCCCGGATCACCTTGGGAACGTCATTGGCATGAATGCGGTGCGCGGCCGAAGCGTCGAGGCGCCGCAGGATGCGATGCAAGTGCTCGGGGCCGTGTTTTTCCGCGCGGGCGCGCAGTTTGTTGCGCAGCTCTTCGGAGCGCTGCGGACCGGGAAAAAGTCCTTCCAGCAGAGCGCGCAGATAGAGTCCGGTGCCTCCGCTAACGATGGGCAAGTGCTTCCTGTGCTCGATCTCACGCAGAACCTGCCGCGCCTGGCGGGCATATTCTCCGGCGCTAACGTCGGCGAGCGGATCCACGCAATCGAGCAGGTGATGCGGAACCTCGGCTCGCTCCGCCGCGCTGGGCTTGGCCGTGCCGATTTCAAATTCGCGGTACATGGCAACCGAATCGCAGTTGACGATTTCTCCGTGGAAGCGGCGCGCGATGGCGAGCGCCAGAGCGGTCTTGCCGCTGGCCGTGGGACCAAGCACGACGACGACCAGCGGCTCGCGGTCTAACTTCGGCAAGCTCTTCGGCAACTTCCTGGGCAACTTCAGCGCGCGCTCCAAGGGATGTACCGCCAGTAGCGGATGATGGTGAGAATAAGCAGGAGAACCGCCATGAGAAGCAATCCTGTGGCTTCGGCGGCGTAGATGGCATGGTGGTGGTGCTTGCTGTCCGGATGCGGGCTGTCCGGATGCTGGTCAGCTGCGGGCTTCGACCGAACGGGGGCGTTCACGCCGATATTGTAACTTTTTTCCGTCGTTGGTCGTTGGTCGTCGGTCGTTGGTCGTCAGTCGTTGGCAAACAGTTCATCGCGAACGACTGACGACTAACGACCAACGACTTATTCGCAGCGCTGAACCGCCGAACGATTGCCGGAACGGACTAGGCGGCCGCGGAAAAGGTCGCATTCCGATGCCCAGCCCCTAAAGGGGCATCTGCTTTTGAAGGAGTTACGGTATCGCTGAAGCGATACCCTGATACGAGCCAAAGTTTTTCCGCAGCCGGCTAGGCGAGCAGTTTCGCCGCTTCCTTGGCGTAGTAGGTCAGGATCATACTCGCCCCGGCGCGGCGGATCGAGATGAGCGATTCCATCATCACGCGCTCCCGGTCGATCCACTGGTTGCGGGCCGCGGCTTCGATCATGGCGTACTCGCCGGATACCTGATAGGCCGCGAGCGGCAGGTCGAAACGGTGGCGGGCGGCGGCAATCACATCGAGGTAGGGCATGGCCGGCTTCACCATGATCATGTCCGCGCCCTCTTCAATATCCAACTCGATCTCCCGCATCGCCTCGCGAACGTTCGCCGGGTCCATCTGATAGGAACGGCGATCTCCGAACTGGGGCGCAGAATCCGCCGCCTCGCGGAACGGCCCATAGAAACCGGAAGAGAACTTCGCCGCATAGGAAAGAATCGGCGTATTTTCGAAGCCGGCGCCGTCGAGCGCCCGACGAATCGCCCCGACCCGTCCATCCATCATGTCGGACGGGGCGATGATGTCGACGCCCGACCGGGCCAGCGAAACCGAGGTGCGCGCCAGCAACTCCAGGCTTGCGTCATTCACGATCTCGTACTCGGCGGTAGCCGGTGGCGCCGCGGCGGCCGCACCCAGGGATTGCGGTTCCGCTTTCACGATTCCGCAATGCCCATGCGACATGTACTCGCACAGGCAAACGTCGCCCATGACCACGAGGTCCCGCACCTCGCTCTTGATGGCGCGCGCCGCCCTCTGCACGATGCCGTCCTCGGCCCAGGCGCCCGTGGCCACTTCATCTTTTTTCTCCGGCAGCCCGAACAATATGATCGACAACACTCCGAGGGCGCGCGTCTCACGCACTTCCTTCACGGCCTCGTCGACCGAGAGGTTGAAGACGCCGGGCATGGAGCGCACTTCCTTCCGGACACCCGTTCCGGGGCAGATAAATAGTGGATACACAAAGGATTCAGGCGTAAGGCGGGTCTCGCGGACCAGGGTACGCAGCGTTTCAGTGCGCCGCAAACGGCGCATGCGATTGGCGGGGAATGCCATAACAGGAATTCTAGCAGCTGTCGTGGCAACCGCGACCGGCTCGATCACTGATCTCGGTGAGCAAGTTGGGACTGCGGTTACGGTTCTAGTTCCGCGACCGCATGATGACTATGGCGTAGAAAACGAGTAGCACCGGCATCTTGCCGGCTGTCCCGAGAGCGCCTTGCCCTGGGTGCGGCGGGCGAGGGCGCCCGCCGCACAGCCGCCGGGACGGCGGCGCTACTCACGCGGTTACGGTTCTAGTTCCCGGGGCGCGGCGGCCTTCTTACCGGGGGAGCTTTGGCTCGGCGATCCCAAATCATCCAACGCACGCGAGAGTGGAATATGGGCGGGCCGTCCAGCGTCGCCGCGGGCATGTGAAACTGCACGTTGATGAAAGCTTCCTGCTGAAAACCCGACGGCGGAAATGAGGTGCTCCTCACCATCTCTATCGCCGCGCGGCTCAAGTCCCTATCGGAATTTTGCAGCGCTTCCGCGTCCAGCACACTGCCGTCCTGCGCGTCCAGAATCGCGTGAACGATTATGGGCTGGAAGAAAGGCGAGGTCGGCGCATCGGAAGGATCGACGCGCATCGGAAAGCGACTGGGCGACGCCAGCGTGGACGATTCGCCCGCGTCCGCCATCTCGGGCGCCGGTTTGAAGAGATTGGGATCGAGGTTGGGCGCGTCTTCGAGGCTTTCCACGCGCACCTGCACGGCGGGGCGGCCATCTTCGAATATGGAAATCTGCCGCGGGAGAGTGTGGCCGTGAAATGCCGTGGCGCCGTCATAGTCGTAGACAGCGTAAATTCCCGGCGCTTCGGACCATGTCTGCAAGAGGCCGGTTGCGCGATCGATGCAGTATTCCCGTTCGACCCAGGCGCGCGGAGCGGGATTCGGCGGGATGGAAGCGCTGAGCAGCAGGCACGACATTGCCTTGCCGTCGCGCTCCACATCCGCGGCGCGAATCGCGGACGCGCCCGCGTTCCGCATGATCGGCCAATGCAGAGCGGAACGGACCAACTGAACCCGCAACGGAACCGGTTCGGAGGGATTCGTGCCATAGACGTGACCGTTGGCGCCGATGCGAATCACGACGGAATCCTGCGACTGCGCCGTCGCCATCCAGCGCCAGTGCGCTCCCCCGTCGGATATCTCATCCATCGTCCATTCCCCCTCCATCTCTGCCGCGCCGTTGGTTTCGAACGAAAGTTTGAGCGCGTAGGGAGTGGAGATGTCGTGCAGATTGAGGTTTTGTCGAGCGCGATCCAGAAGATCGAGCGCGGCGGAGCGATCCGCCGGTTTGGTGAGAGTGCGCGGTTCGCGCGTCACCATCTCGTGCGGATCGGGCGGTGGAGGATTGGTCTGCGCGAAGATTGCTTGAATCAAGATTGTGGAAAGGCAAAGCAGGGGAGCAGCGAACAATCCAAATCTAGAACCAAAGAGCCGGGTGAGGGTTCGCATCGGGCCTCCTCAAAATCCAGTGAATTCCAGCAGGGGACCGGCCACGATTCTAATCAAAACTGGCCTCGGGGTGCAATTTGGGGGTCCCCGTCGGCTCAATCATTACCTTAGTAATCTCCGGTAACCTGTCCGTGATCTAAACATCTCATGGTGAACGTCATATGATGCAAGCTGATGTCCAGGCTCCACATCCCGGCACTCCTGTGCGGAGTTGGCCTGCTGCTGGCCTTTGCTCTGGCGCCCGCAGTGTTTCCCAACCCGTTCGTTCGCGTGGCCATGGGAGACCTGATCCTGCTGCTGGTGATCGCGGCTGCCTTGACCCTCTGCGCCAGAAATGCCTTCGACAGCCGTGGGCATACGCGCCTGTTCTGGAGTCTCATGGCCACGGGCGTGGCCATGTGGTGCTTCAACCAGGCATGCTGGGTGTGGTTTGAAGTGGTGGCTCGCAAGCCGGTACCCGACCCCTTCCCTGGGGGTATCGTGTTGTTCCTGCACGTTGTCCCCATGATGGCAGCGGTGGCCATCCGCCCCCATCAGGCCGATGAACGCGATGGGATGTTGCCCAGCGCGCTGAATGTCGTCATCCTGCTGGTGTGGTGGGTCACGGTCTACGCCGTCTTTGTCTTTCCCGACGAATACCTTTTCACCAATGTGGCGGTGTCCGAGCTGCGTTGGGATCTGCTGTACTTCGTCGAGGGAGCGATGTTGATTGCCGCGTCAGCATCGGCATTCTTCAGCAGTTCCGGAGCGTGGCGCGAGCTCTATCGCAACATTTTTTTCGCCACCGTTCTCTACACATTCTCTTCGGAAGCCGTGAAGGCGGTCATGGTGCGCGGCTACAGAACTGGCGGGATCTACGACCTCCCGTACATCGCCGCTGGACTGGCGTTCCTGTGGGTGGCCATCGCCGGGCGGCGCCGCCTTCGCGATGAGATGACAGCTTCGATCCCTGGCGCCAGTCGCCCGGTCGCTCCTCTACTGGCGAAACTCGCGCTGCTCTCTCTGCCCTTCATGGGATATTGGGCGCTGTTCCTGAGCCATGATCCGCCCTATCTGCGCCAGGTCCGTTTTACCGTGGCCATGGGCGGCGTCGCCCTGCTGGCCTTTGTCATTTTCTTCCAACAACAATTGCTGGACCAGAGGCTTCTGCAGTTGCTCAAGCATTCGCACCGGAGCTTTGACAACCTCCAGCGGCTGCAGGGAAGAGTGATTCAACAAGCCAAGCTGGCTTCGCTAGGAGAACTGGTCGCGCTCGCGGCCAGCGAACTGGAGTACCCGCTCTCGGCCATCCTGAACAGCTCGGAACGGATGGCAGCCAGCAGCAATCTGAGCCGCGAGCAACTCTCCAACGCGCAGAAAATCGGCCAGCAAGCCCGGCGCACTCGCGAACTGGTCGACGATCTGCTCAGCTTCGCCCAGCAGACTCCGGGAGAAAAAAGTCCTCTCGAACTGAAGCCTCTTTTGCAGCGCGCGGTTCAAATGGAAGGATTCAAGCTCGATAAGAAGAAGATCAGCCTGACCGTGGAAAGCAATGACAAAGCCCCCTTGCCTCGGGTTCTGGGCAACCCCAACCAGCTGTTGCAGGCGTTTGTTCAGATCGTCGAGAACGCCGTGGACGCATTACAGGAAATCGGCGGCGGGCGTCTGCAGGTCTCTCTCTGGCGCGAAGGCAACGAAGTCGTCGTCCAGTTCGCCGACTCCGGCCCCGGCCTGCGCGATCCCGAGCGTGTCTTCGATCCTTTCTACACCACCAAGCCGGTGGGCAAAGGCACCGGTCTCGGACTCAGCGCCACCTACGGCGTAATCCAGGACCACCAGGGACAAATCAGCTGCTACAACCGGCCTGAAGGCGGAGCCGCATTTGAAATTCGGCTGCCCGCACTCAAAATCACCGCTCCGCTGGCGGAAGCCGCCGGCGCCTGAACGACCAGATGCAACCCGGCGAGCTACGCTCGCTTGGACAGCCGAGGGCGGCTGTCCCTACGTTTGCCTTTCTATCCTCCACTGGCAACGATCGCATCGGCCACACGTGCCGCGTCCACCGCAGATCGCACATCGTGCGTCCGGATGATGTGCGCCCCTTTCAAGATCAAAATTGTTTCTGCCGCCAGCGTCCCGTAAAGTCGGTCGGGGAGGCCCGCATCCTGGCCATCGCGCGCCAGCATTCGCCCAATCAATGACTTCCGCGAAACTCCTGCCAGCAGCGGAAATCCCATCTGCTGCAACTCGGCGAAGTGCGCCAGCAGCGGATAGTTCTCTTCGAAACGCTTCCCAAACCCAAACCCCGGATCGAGCACCAGGCGATCGCGCTTGACGCCCGCCAAGGTCGCCGTCTCCGCCCACTGTCGCAAGTCCCGCTTCACCATCAGCACCGGATCGCCAATCGGCGGCAGCGACCGCCATTCCTCCGGTCGGCCGCGGGTATGCATCAGCACTGCTCCCACTTTGAGTTCAGCCAGCGTTTTCGCCATCTTCGGATCCCAACGGAACCCACTCACATCGTTCACTACCTCCGCCCCGAGTTCCACCGCCGCCCGCGCCACGCTTGCCTTGTAGGTATCGACACTAACCACCGCATCGGGCCGTCGCCGCTTCAAATCGCGGATTACGGGCAGCACCCGCCTCCGCTCTTCTTCTTCCGATACTGGTTCCGGTGCTCCGGGCCGGGTCGATTCCCCACCCACGTCAATGATGGCCGCGCCTTCGTCCAGTAACTGCTCGGCGCGGACCACGGCCTTCTCGGCGTCGATATAGATTCCTCCGTCGGAAAACGAGTCGGGAGTTAGATTCACGACGCCCATGATTAAAGTGCGCCGCCCCAACTCCAGGACGCGAGAGCCGACGTTCCACTGAAAAATCGCCCGCATGTTACCGCTATTCTAGAACGAGCCCATTTTTTCTGGGTGTTACAATCCACTGCATGCTTCGCCGGCGGTCAGTTGCGCGTCTGCTTCCCATTGTTCTTCTGCTGGTCGCGCCACTGCTGGCCGCACCCGTCAAACCATTGCAGGATCGCATTGCCGGCGTGCTCAACGCTCCCGATCTTGCCCGAGGCTTCTGGGGAATCGAAGTCGTTTCTCTGTCGTCCCTTAAGACGACGGGCAAAACTTTGTACTCGCAAAACGCCGACAAGCTCTTCTCGCCCGCGTCGAACACCAAGCTTTTCACCACCGCCGCGGCGCTGGCGCTGATCGGTCCCGACTACAAGTTCCGCACGACGGTTGAAACCACCGGCACGCTCGACCGCTACGGCCGCCTGAACGGGGATCTCGTTCTGGTCGGCCACGGCGATCCCAATCTCTCCGGACGTGAACTGCCCTACGATCTCCACACGCAGCGCAACGACGATCCCATTCAAGCTCTCGAAGCGCTCGCCGACGCGCTGGTGCAAAAAGGCGTGAAATTCATCGACGGCGACATCGTGGCGGATGACTCTTACTTCGCCTTCGAACGCTATGGCGAAGGTTGGAGCCAGGACGACCTCGTCTGGGCCGACGGCGCTCCCGTGTCCGCGTTGACGATCAACGACAACGTAGTCTTCGTCAACATTCTGCCCGCCGACCGCGCCGGCGAAAAAGCGTTCGTCAGCGTCAAGCCCTTCGCCGATTACTACCGCCTCGACAATCGCATCATCACCACGCCCGCCGGCACCGGGCGCAAGTTTTTTGTCAACCGCGAGCCCGGTTCTATGGTTCTCACGCTGTGGGGCAACATGCCGCTGGGTGACGCCGGCGCCAACGAAGCCCTTGCCATCGAAGATCCGGCGGAGTTCGCCGCCGGGCTGTTCCGTCAGTTGCTCGAGAAACGCGGCATCGTCATCTACGGACACCAGCGCACCCGCCACACCGAACTCGCCACGCTTTCCACTTTCAGCGTGAACGCCGTCGCGCCGTCGCGTGGAGGCAGAGACAACGACGGCCCGTCAAGCCCGCTGAAAGCCAGTCAGCCGATCACGCTTGCCAGCTACGAATCGAAGGCGCTGCTGCAGGATATTCGCGTCATCAACAAAGTCAGCCAGAACCTGCATGCCGAAATCCTGCTGCGCCTTCTGGGACGCGAGCGGGGCAACGCCGGAACGGTT
>Ga0224558_1001181_pt1 | contig 28189 bp, 21 predicted proteins | sample 714S32024metaG_FD_180682 | JGI IMG/M metagenome (GOLD analysis project Ga0224558, IMG submission 180682) | Peat soil microbial communities from Stordalen Mire, Sweden - 717 S3 20-24 | ecosystem: Environmental > Terrestrial > Soil > Wetlands > Peat | place: Sweden: Norrbotten County, Stordalen... | reverse complement strand
GAATTGCTGGCGGGTGGCGATGGCGGCCAGAACCTGCGCCTCCGCGCGCTGTTCGAACTGCGGCGCGATGGGTTCAAACACCAGGACCTCGGCGTATTTCGCGTTCCAAAGATCGTTGGCGGCAGAGTAGGGAATCCAGGTCGACTCATCGTCGCTGGAAAAGTAGTTGCTAAGCTGGATCTTGCGATCCATGGTGCCGATCACGGTAAACCGCACTCCCGCAATTTCGACTGTTTCGCCCACGGCCGGGCGCCCGCCGAACAACTGCTCGCGCACGCGGGCTCCCAGGAATACCACGCGGCGACGCTCGAGTTCGTCGAGCGAGTTGATCCAGCGGCCCTCCGACGGCTGTTCGTTGCGCATATCGCCGTATTCCGGGCAAACGCCGCGCACGGGCGCAGTGCCGACCATGCGGTTTCCGTAGGCGACGCCAGGACGGCGCACGGTCTCGAGACAGGCGTGGCGTACATAGTTGGCGGTCTCCTTGATCATGTCGAGGTCGGCTTGCTCGAGGACGACTTTCTTGCCGGCGCGCTGGCCACCGGGTTGTTCGCTGGTCTGCTGCGGCCAGCAGATGACTGCGCCTTTGCCGAAGGCATCGAAGCCACTGACCAGGATCTCGCGGAAGCTGTCACCATATGCGATGAGCAGCGTGACCGTGGCGATTCCCCACACGATGCCAAGCATGGTAAGCGCGCTGCGAGTGCGGTTACGCCGCAGCGCCCTCCAGGCTTCGTTCAAGACCTGATAAATCATGCCCATGCCCATGCTAGCCACCTGCCTCATGACGCAAGGCTTCGATGGGATCGATGGCGGCGGCGCGGCGGGCCGGATACAAGGCCGAGAGGATGGCGATGGTTCCGAGAACCGCCATGGCCACGGCACCCGTCTGCCAGGTGGGCAACAGGCCGGCGAAAAAGTCCGGCATCGGCAGCAGGTCGACCAGGGCACACAGGCCGAACGCGATAAGCAGACCCGTGCCACCGCTGATCAGCGCGACCAGGAGCGCTTCCAGAAAGAACTGCCGCAGGATGCTGTGCGCCGGAGCCCCGATGGCTTTTCGTACTCCGATCTCGCGCGTGCGCTCTTGAACCGCCACCAGCATAACGTTCATGACACCGAGGCCACCGAGGAACAAGGTTACGATACCGACCGCACCGAGAAAGTACTTCATGCCATCGGTCATGGTGCGGAAGGCTTTTGCTTCCTGGATGGTGTCCCAGATGGGGCAGGCTTCTTTGTCACTGGGATCGAAGTCGTGCAATCTTCCCAACACTCGTCGGATCTCTCCCTTGCAGGCTTCGTGGTGCTCGACCGAGCGGGGAACGACTAACAACTGGTCGAAAGTTTCGGGCGTACCCGGGGGCTTGTCGGGAAAGTCACGCCGCATGGCTGGGAAAGGGATGAAGATTTTGTTGATGTCCCACCCGTCGTAGCTGGAGTCCTGTTTCTTGGACGACATCACGCCGATAACGGTGAAGGGAATGTCGTTGAGGTAGACGAACTGCCCAAGTGGTGGACGACTGCCGAACAACTGCTTTTTCGCGTCGGAACCGAGGAAGGCGACGCGACGGCCTTCGGCGATGTCGCTCTGATCGTAAAAGCGGCCCTCGCCGATGCCGAGGCTGCGAATCTCGGCAAACTCCGGGGTTGAGCCGGTTACCGTGAACGCAGCCGCATTGTAAGCGGTGTGCGAACGCACCGTGTCCTGTTCCAGCTCCGGGATCACGTCCTGACAATCGGGGGCCTCTTCCTGAAGATGGGGAATGTCGGAATCAACCCAATGCACCAGTCGTCCCGCGCGCGTACCGCCAGCCTGCAGGCTGGTGCGGCCGTGGAAGACAATCATGAGGTCGCGGCCCAGGGTCTCGGCCTGCTTGGCCTGGCCGACGCGCAGGCCCTCGCCGGCGGCGACCATCAAGACGATCGAGACCACCCCCCAGGCAATCCCAAACATGGTCAGCACTGTGCGCACTCGGTGCGCCCAGAGGGTTCGGAACACATCCTGGATGAGGTCGCGAAATGACATCTGCAGGTTCGACGCGGTTCGACCAGAAATGAAAGCGCGGACGCGCGTCCTGCTTTGATATACGTGGGAAGGTGGGGTTTAGTTCCTGCGATGACGAAGGGGGCGTTGTTGGAGCGGGATTCTCGGCCGGTGGAGCGGCGGGCGTCCCTTCGGCAGGCTCAGGGCAGGCTCTCGCCCGTCCCGAGAAATGCTATCAACTCAGAGTCGCGCAGACTTGGCGTATTTGAGCTTTTTATTCCCACGCCGCAGCATCCAGCAGCTTTCCGGTTCTCAAATAGTGATTGATCGCCTTTTCCCAGCTTTGCATTTTGTGACCGAACCAATCCTGGTTGTAGCGCTCCACCTCTCGATTGCCCGCGTCCGACAGCCCAGTGTAGAAGTAGCAGATGCGCGCGTCCGTCGTGCCTCGCGAGTTGCCGACTAGCGAGATTCTGATCCGTGCCGCCACCAAGCCCGGATTTACCCAGACGAAGGCGACGCGTAATGCGGCGGGATCGTACTCGGTGACAATCCAGATTGTCTCCGGGCCATTCTCGTTCGGGGTTGCGAACACGCAGCCGGCTTCGGCGACTCCGGAAAGGGAATAGATCATCCGGTATTGCCATCCGGGAACCCAGTCGGTTTCTCGCACCGGACATAACAACGGGAAAACCTCCGCCGGCGCGGCGGGATTGGTTTGCGTGTATTCGTGAGTGACGCGGTTGCCTCGAAACTCAGTCATCACTCTCCTCCAAAAGAAAATGGCCCGCGCCAGAAGCGCGAGCCGAGAGCAACGCAAGTCTTGTGCGATAGATGAATCGACCGCAAAACAAAACGCCCCAGCTCAAAGAGTCATGGGACGTCAGTCGAGCAGTCCTCCCCCGAAGCCTGCTCATAATTAGGCTAACGGCGTGGCTCGTGAATGGGAATGGCACCGATGGGCTATTCAGGGAATGCTTCCGGACAAAAAAGTGGGTTGCTAGTGTAATGGCCTGTGGGTGTCGAAAAACTCCCTCCCGATAACTTATTTTCCCACTACGCTTACTTTTTCACCACGCTTATGGTGATGCTGGAGGGGTATTGTTTTGAGTGGTGGACCTCGTTGTGGGCGACTATGCCTTGTGATTCATTGTAGTTGTCGCCGCCGGTGTTGAGGTTGCGGTCGAAGCGTGGGAAGTTGCTGCTGCTGACTTCTATTCGCAACTGGTGTCCGGGGGCGAAGTAGTTGCTGGTTTGCATGGGCTGGAGCGTAACTTTGTAGACCTTGTCCTTCTCCATCCAGATGGGCGGCTTGTCATACCCCTCGCGGTAGCGGACACGCTGGATATTTTCGTCGATGTTGTAGGCGGTGCCGTCGGGCAGCACTTCGATGAGTTTCACGGTAAAGTCGGTGTCCTTCGCGTCGCTCGACACGTAGAGGGTGACGTCGATGGGGCCGCTGACCTCGATGCCTTCCTGGAGCGGGCCGGTGCTGTAGACGAGGATGTCGCCGCGCGTTTCCAAGCTGCGCTGATCGACCGCGCCGGCCTTGTAATCGGCGCCCATGCAGCAGAAGCCTCCGCCGTGGGTGGGGACGGGATTCATGGGATCGTAGACGAATTTGTCGGCGCTGTCCTTCTGCTGCGGCGAGGGGAGCAGAGCGCCATCTCCGTTGAGGGAATTGGCGTGGCCGCCGCTGGCCAGATAATACGTAACTGGCTTAGCGCCTTCTGGCGGCCAGGTTTCGGACGACTGCCACTTATTGCTCCCCATGGTGTAATAGCGGACCTTTGGAGTCTTGGCGAGGAGGCCGTTGTCCTCCCCTTTGAGGAAGTGGTCAAACCAGCCGTAGGTGAGGGCGTCATAATCGAGTCGCGCATCGCCCAAGTCGCGATCGCCCACGATGGTGTGTTCCGCGGCACGCTTGTAGTTGCAGTGGGCGACGGGCGCGATGACGGCGTACTGCTGGCTGGCGACGGCGGTGTTGCGGACGTAATTGTATGCGGCAAGGTTGGGGGCGACGCTGATGTCATACCAGGTCATGAGCCAAAGGCCAGGAATGTCGATGCGCATGCTGTCGTTCCAGAGGCCACCCTGGTACCAGGAGGGATCGTTGGGGGTGCGTGCGATCATGCCGGGCTTGCCGGAGGGCGTAGTGTCGGCGTAGATTCCGTGCGGGCTGCCGACAGCGGCGAGGATGTCCTTTTCTGGCAGGTGCTGGAGGGCCTTGGACCAGTCAACGGTGGGCGGGTGCGCGGAGAGATCGTGGGACTTGGCGGCTGTAACTAAGGCTTGCTGCGACATGCCCGGCGGAAGGGTGGGGCGGCCGTCGCTGGTTTCAAGGCCGTAGTCGTAGAGCCAGGGGCCGAAAAGCATTTGCACAGCGCCGCCACGGAACAAGTTGCCCTGCTCGTAGTACGGGCCGACGCGGCCGACGCCGGCGCCGAAGCTCTCCGGGATGAAAGTAGCGAGGGCCTTGTTGCCGCGCGAGGCCACGGCCAACTGCCACTCCGCCGTGGAGGAGCAGCCGATAAGGCCGACCTTGTCCGCAGACCAGGGCAGCGCACCCATCCAGTCGAGCGCATCGTCGGAGTCAGTGAGGGGCGTGCCGAGAATGTCATAGTCGCCTTCGGAGAAGTAGCGGCCGCGCTCGTTCATCTCGATGTAGGCGTAACCGCGCTTGACGGCTTCCAATTCGTCCGACATATCGCGGGGCGCGCCCAGCTCCACATCCCAGTAGTTGAAGTTGTACGGGGTGCGGACGAAGATGATGGGATATTTCTTCGACGGGTCGTTGGAGCGGTAGATGTCGGCCTGCATGCGCTTGCCGTCGCGCATGGGCACCATGACCTTGCGCTCGATGATGGCAATGGACTCAAGTTTTTGTTCGGTGGCGTTGCGGCGTGCAATGGTGGCGGCTTCCGGCGGCTTGACCTGCGCCTGTGCGGACGGGACGATGCCCGCGAAGATGGTGTTACTTAAAACTGCCAGACACGCCAATTTCGCAACACGGTTCATTCCGGCTCTTCCTTCACGGGCTGTGGGGGATTAGATCCCGTGCAGACACTTCACGATCCACTCAGGTTTGTAACTTCGCTTCCCCGCCTTGTACTCCGCAACGTAAACCAGGTCTTCCAGTTGAATCCTGAAGGTGTGGAGCCTGTCGGGAATCGGGGCGGCTATAACAGCAGTTCCTCTGCTCACGTCAACAGCCGTTCCTTTGCTCAAGTCTTCGACCGCTACGTCAAGCAACCTGCCTGTTTGGTAGGACTTCGGTTGTCTTTGGAAACGGCGGGAACCGCAACCGACGCGATCACCATCAGCGTGACACCGACCACCGTAAAGCAACGCATCACGCGCACCTCTCTGCGATCCACAACGTTGCGGAGTGCAGCAGACAAATTCTACTCCGCCTTCGGATTCGAATCGCCCATCTGCGGATCAATTGCGTCCAGGTAGGCCTGCACGCGATTCTTCGTTCCTGCGGGCATGCCGGTGAACTCGATTCCATTGCCCACGCCCGGATCCGACGTGCGCACCGCCGCCGTGATACTGATATGCTCCGAGTCCAGCCAGAAATCTATCCGCAGCACAGTTCCGAGCGGAAATGGCATCATACTCTCGACGTAGCAGCCATTGCCGCTCACATCGGTGGCATTCATGCGAATCGGCGCTTTGGCGTGCTCGGCGCGAAGTTCCAGCGGAAACGAGATCCTATGCCGGGACCAGCGCCGGGTGTTGGAGGGAGTAACCGTCACGGTTGCGCCGTCGAGCGGCAGATAGCTTTTCCACGGGCACTCCTGAGCGTCTAGCAACTTAATTTCCGCCAGATTTTTCTTGACCGGACCGGCGTGCCTAACTGAGATCACGGTGCAACGCGTTTTTTTCTCATCGAACTGCACTCCGATCACGTCACCTACCTTCAGTTCGCTCTCGACTCCCGAGATCAATGCGCCCTCCGAACTGATGTTCAGAACGTGAGCAGCTTGGGAAAAAGGGCGTCCCGCCGCAGTCATTCCCCAAACCCGCACCGGCAGGTCCACACTCAGGCGAGGTTCGGTTTGCTGGTCATCCATGCCTTATCCTCGTATCCGGCTCACGCGATGATAACGCTTCTCACCCTCTGCTTGCCAAAAGCCAGCCCCCGGAGTCGGTCACTTAAAATGCTGGGCTTTGGCCGTTAGACTCCTCGACCGAGCGTTGTTGGGTCAACCTAGCGCAAGAGGCACACTGAAAACTTTGATATCAGAAGATGTACTTGGCACTCAACTGAATCTGTCGCGGCGGTTTATTGCTATAGGCATTCGCCGAGAGAATAGAGCCATAATTCCCCGCTGGGCAAAGGAGGCTGCCATTCGGCGGAGGACACGGGGGCAAGTCAAACGTATGATTCGGGATGTCGAAGTTAGGATGGTTCAGTAAATTGAAGAACTCACCACGAAACTGCAAACGATGGTTTTCGCCGCGAAGCGGGATACTCTTGGCCAAGGAGAAATCGAGATCGGTGAAGCCCGGGCCGGTGAGAATGTTGCGCCCTTCCGTGCCAAAAGCCGGACCAAAAGGTTCGGCGGGAGGTTGGGCGAATGCACACTGGTTAAACCAGTTCTGTGGCGTCCCCACCTGAGCGGGGGCCTGGCACGTTGGGTTCGCCGCCACCGGTCCGGCTTTGGATGGGTTTCCTACAAGGTCGGGCCGCTCCGGGTTGCCGAAAGCCGCGGCGGAGGCGGCGGGAGCTCCCGCCAGAACCACGGTAAAGGGGGATCCCGTCTGCGCCGTGAGGATTCCTCCCGTCTGCCAGTTGTCCAGCAGTCTCCGGCTCCAGCCCGGACCCTGGGCCCACATGCGGCGCAATGGCAGGTCGTAGACGAAGCTCAGGGATAAGCGGTGCGCCGCATTGAAGTCGGAAAGACCGCGGTCGCCTCTGAGATTTTGTGAGTTCTGCGGCAAGCCGGAGCCCGCACTGCCCCCGAAGATCGAGGAAATGTCGTCGATGGACTTGGAGTACGTGTACGAAGCCAGGAAGTCCAACCCGTGGCTTACACGTCTCTCCGAGCGGAACTGCATGGACTGATAGGAACTGCTGGCGTTCGATTCCACGTACAAGACCGAGGAAAACTGGCCGTAGGGCGGACCGGTCAAGGGATTGGACTGGTTCTGATCGATCACGTTCGCCAAATGGGTGCCCTTGGAGCCGACGTACGCGAGGTCGATCATCCAATTGGATCCCACCTCATACTGCAAGTCGGCGTTCCACTGCTGCATGTATCCGTCGCGGAACCTGGGAGAAATCATCTGGGCTTGGACCACGCCCGACTGCTGGCCGGTCTGGCTGAGGATGTCCTGTACCGTACACAACCCACCGGGGCAAGTCGGGGTCTGGAAATAGGCGGCCAGGTCGTAGAACGGCGGATTGATGCGAGGAAGAATATTGATCTGGGAAATGGAGACATCGTAGAAGATGCCGTAGGCGGAGCGGACCACCCAGCGCTCCGACTTCAATGGCCGCCAGGCGATTCCAATCCGCGGGGCGATGTCTCGGTAGGTGGGGTTGTATGTAGCCCGAGGGATTCCATTTGTCCCCGCCACGGTGAACTGGGGAGTGGCGGAGCAGGGCTCGGGACAAGGAATGAGGTCGGGAACGCTGAAGCGATTCAGCGCCTCGACCGGCGGGCTGTTGAATTCATAACGCAAGCCGACGTTGAGCAAGAAGCGCGGGATGACGTGGATGTCGTCCTGAACGTAAGCACTGACTCCGTGGCTTCGCAAGGTGTTGTAGGTGTTGCCGCTCACCGCGAGCGCGTAGTCCGGGACGCCGGCAAGCAACTGCGCCAGAGAACAAATCGAAGGGTCACAAGGGGCCCCGGCGCCGGCAAATGTCAGCCCCGAGAAGAACCAGTCGCCTCGTGCCAGGAAGTCGAGGTAGTCGTCGATGCGAACGCGGCGGAAGTCGTCGCCGATCTTGAACTGGTTACGGCCAACCGTCCAGGCCACGTTATCGGAAACCTGGAGGGTGGTGTCCTTGCGGTTTTGCGGATAGTTGACGGGCTCGCCGATACCGTCGAAACCAATCAGGTTGATATTGGGAGCTCCGAGATCCACCGGGTTGGTCAGGATGTCAGGGAAGCCCAACTGTTCTTCGATGTTATCGCCGTGGTTCTGCTGCAGGACGGTGGCCCGCATGCGGATGAAGCCCAGTCGGAGTTCGTTGACTATGCTCGAGCGAAATACGCGGGTCCATTCCAGGCCGGCGTTCTGGCCGTGATTCAAGGTGAAGCTGCCGTAACCGGGCAGCGAAGAGAAGGCGTTGACGGGATCGAAGGGACTGAAGAGACTGTCCTGCGCCAGCGAGTAGTGGGCCGAGACCGTGTCCGTGGCGCTGAAATGCTGGTCCACCTTGGCCGAGACCAAGTTCTCCGTCTCGCGGATGACCGGAGCAGAAAGGAAAGTATTCCAGTCTGCCGGATCAGAGCCAACAGAGCCAACGTTGGCTGCCGGGTAGAGATTGAAGACATTCTGGCCGACCTGGCAGGACGGAAGGGCGGGGCACAACATGAGTGCTTCGGTCAAACCTGCGGCCTCTTGCCATTGCACCGTTGAAGGCACGGTGGCTTCCCGCGTAGTCGCCTGCCGCCGACGCAGTCCTTCGTACGACAGAAAGAAAAAAGTCTTGTCCTTGCGCAGGGGTCCACCCAGAGTTCCGCCGAACTGATTGCGATCGAAGCGCGGAATGTCGCCGCAAGTGCCGGGCACGGAGTTGGTGGTGCAACTGGGAAGGTCGAAGTAATTCTTGGCGTCCATCTGGCGGTTGCGGAAGAACTCGAAGAGGGTGCCGTGGAACTGGTTCGTGCCGCCTTTCAAAATGACGTTGATCTGGGCGCCGCCGGCGTGGCCAAATTCGGCCGAGTAATCGCTGGATTGCACCTTGAATTCCTGAATGGCATCGATGGAAGGGAGAGCGACATACTGGTTGATGTAGGGATCGTTGTTGTCTACGCCGTCGAGCAGGAAGTTGTTCGACTGCTCGCGGGCGCCGTTGACGCTGAGGGACCCGCCTTGCGTCGAGTTTTCGGAACCTTCGGCCGGTAATTGACTCCCCGGCACCAGCAGAGCAAAGGACAGGAAGTTGCGTTCGTTGAGCGGCAGTTCCTGAACCAGGCGATTGTTGACCACCTGGCCCAGGGTGGAGGTGTCGGTCTGCACGATGGGAGGAGTCTCGGTGACGTTCACTTCCTCGGTTATTGCGCCAATCCGAAGTTCGAAATCGAGGCGCACCGTCTGATCTACATCCAGGCTGACGCCGTTCAAGACGCTCCGGCGGAAACCTGCGCTCTCGACGGCGACGCGATAGCGGCCCGTGGGCAGAAGCGCGACGGTGTAGTCGCCGTCTTCGTTGGTCACCGCATCGCGGGTGGCGTTGGTTTCCTGGTTGCGCACAAGCACCCGCGCCTTTGAAATCACCGCGCCGGAGGGGTCCGTTATTGTGCCGGTGATCGTACCGGTGGGACCGCTGGCAAGCAGTGGCGAAGCGACGAGAAGTATCGGTAAGAAAGCAAGTTGCAACCATCGACTAACCATGTAGCTCTTCCTCAAGCGATTCAAATTCGAATATGGCGAGCTGATGGCAGGTTCCCCTATCTTCTCCACCTCGCCAAAAAATAGCAAAACTGCAGGTTGCAGCGTCATGGCCTAGCTCTCGAAGTACATCCATGCGGCAAGCGCGAGCGAGATGGGGTCCTCTGCTGCGCAGCAAACGGTATGGGTGAGAGGAACAGGAAAAGTATCAGGTTTTGGCTGAGCATTTGTGTTCCAGTCGGCGCCTTTCCCGGTCGTTTTTTACACATTGGCGGAAGCGTGTGTGAGTCGAACACACCGGCAACATCGAAGATGCCGCCCGCCGGTTTTGAAGACCGGGACGATCACCGGACCGCATGCGCTTCCGTAGTTCGTTTGGAACTTAACACGAACTACTTCGGCTGCGCCACCACTCGCAGATAAGGCTTCAGGGTCTTCCAGCCGGCGGGATATTTTTGCTTGGCCTGATCTTCTGAAACCGAGGTGGGAATGATCACGTCCTGCCCCGGCTTCCAGTTCACCGGCGTGGCAACATTGTGTTTCGCGGAGAGTTGGATGGAATCCAGCGCGCGCAACACCTCGTCGAAATTGCGTCCGCTGCTCATCGGGTAGATCAGCATCAGCTTGATCTTCTTGTCCGGACCAATCACGAACACTGTGCGCACGGTGGCATTGTCGGCGGCGGTACGGCCGTCGCAGTTGTTTCCAGCCTCGGCGGGCAGCATATCGTAGAGCTTCGCCACCTTGAGTTCCGGGTCGCCGATCATCGGATAGGTCACTTTGTGCCCCTGCGTTTCTTCAATATCGGCAGCCCATTTGCCGTGACTGGTCACCGGATCCACGCTCAGCCCGATAATTTTCGTGTTGCGCCTGGCAAACTCCGGTTCGAGACCCGCCATGTACCCTAGTTCCGTCGTGCACACCGGAGTGAAATCCTTGGGGTGTGAAAACAGGATCGCCCAGCCGTTGCCGATCCATTCGTGAAAGTTGATCGTGCCTTGCGTGGTTTCGGCAGTAAAGTTGGGAGCTTCCGAATTGATGCGTAAAGACATATTCGTTCCTCGCGTAGATTTTTGAAATCGATGGATGGCCCGCGCGTTTAAACCCCACTATATTGATAGAGAATAGAATATCCAAGGGCCTTTAGCTCGTCAACCGGGGCCACGCCGGTTCCGGCTGAAGTCATGGTATCGCAGCGGGCCGCGATTATGCCTTGGCCGGCGAAATAAGGCGCGGTAAGATCGCAGGCATAACTGCTTCGGCGTGAGGTCTTTCCATGGTCCCATTGTCAATGGTGCAGGTCGATGTGTTTACCGACCGCGCCCTCACCGGCAACTCGCTGGCGGTTTTTCTCGACGGACGCGGCCTTAGCACCGAGCAGATGCAGGCGCTGGCGCGCGAAATGAATCTTTCCGAGACTACATTCATTCTTCCCGGGGACGCCGCTGCGGAAAAGAATCGCGGAGTCCGCGTGCGCATCTTCACGGTGCAGGAAGAACTGCCCTTCGCCGGACATCCTACGCTCGGCACGGCTTTCGTTTTGCGTGGCCAGGCCGGCGCAGCCGAAATCCGGCTTGACCTGAACGTCGGCACCGTCCCTGTGTGCTTCACCGAGAATCCACCGCTGCCCGCTTTCGGAGAGATGACGCAGAAGAATCCCGAGTTCGGAGCGATCCACGACGTGAACGACGTCGCGCGCCTCACGGGCCTCAGCGCGGCTGACTTCGACGGTTGCGCGCCCATCCAAACCGTCTCTACCGGCGTGCCTTTCACCATCGCCGCGCTGCGTTCGCTGAAGACGCTGCAGAACCTCCGCCTCGATCTCGACCGCGCTGCCGAATATCTCGCGGGCAGCGGAGGAAGATTCTTCTATTTTGTTTGCCGCGAAACCGTCGATCCCAAAGCCCGCCTCCACGCCCGCATGATTTTTTACAACGGAGAAGATCCGGCCACTGGATCTGCCGCCGGATGCTGCTCCGCCTGGATGGTTGCGCACGGCGTTGCAGCGAGCGATGAGCAGGTCTTGATCGAGCAAGGGCTCGAAGTGCATCGTCCCAGCCGCATTTTTGTTCGCGCCACAAAGCAGGACAACCAGCAGGACAATCGGCAGGATAACCAGGTGGTCAATGTGCGTGTCGGTGGAAATTGTGTAGAAGTTCTCCGTGGTGAAGTCACGCTTGCCATCTAGCGGAGCGAAACACCGCGACAGTCGCGGCTCTCAGTTCGATGGTACGATCTTGCCAACCACCGGAGTGCCATTGGCGAGCGCGGCACTTTACCGGCGCTCCGAATCTGTATAGCATTCACTTCGCTCACGATTCCCAAAAAAAGAAATCAAGTAGCGAATTCAGAAAACATTTGTGAAGACAGTCTCCCGGTCATCCCAATGAAGCCCAAGAAAACGATTCTTTGTGTGGACGATAACGAACAGTCACTTTCCATCCGCAAAATCCTGCTGGAAACGAGGGGCTACCGCGTGCTCGCGTGCAACAGTGGCGAGATGGCTCTCGAAGTCTTCCGCCGCGGCGGTGTTGACCTGGTGCTCACCGACCTGATCATGCCCGGCGTAGATGGTTCGCGGCTGATCGAAGAAATCAAGAGTCTTTCGCCGCAGACTCCGGCCGTGCTGATCTCCGGCCGAACCAAAATCTACGAGCGCGAAACGGTTGCCGATGTTTTTCTGTCCAAGGGAATGTACGAACCCGCGGACCTGCTGGAACGCATTCGCCTGTTGCTGGTGCGCAAGCGCGGCCCCAAGCGTCAGGTTGAACTCCGCGCCCGTGCGCTGGACGTGGAGGAAGCGACCGTGGCGTGAAGTCATTGAGGCATTGAGTCATTGAGACATTGAGTCATTGCCACAATGCCTCAATGGCGCTCCTTCCTGTGATATGGTTTTCACTGGATGGCGGCCTTCATCGAAGCCAGGGAACTGCGCAAAACCTACCGGGTTGGCAGAGTCGATGTGCCTGCCCTGCGCGGCGTCTCCTTCAACGTGCAAAAAGGGGAGTTCGTTACGGTCGTGGGCCCTTCGGGCAGCGGCAAGTCCACGCTCTTTTACCTGCTCGGCGGACTGACCCGCGCCGACTCGGGAAGCGTCACCATTGACGGCGTGGATTTCGCCACCCTGTCCGACAGCGAGCGCACCCGGTTGCGCAAAAGCAAGATCGGATTCGTCTTCCAGAAATTCAATCTTCTGCCGACGCTTAGCGCGCGCTCGAATATCGAGATCGCCGTTGACATTGCCGGCCTGGCCGCGCCCGATCCCGCGTTTCTCAAGAAGATCACCGAGATGCTGGGCATCGCCCAGCGTCTGGAGCATCGGCCGAACGAGCTTTCCGGCGGCGAACAGCAGAGGGTCGCGCTCGCCCGGGCGCTCATCAACCGCCCCGCCATCGTGCTCGCCGACGAGCCCACCGGCAACCTGGATTCGAAAAGCTCGAGCGTCGTCCTCAACATGTTGCGCCAGTCGAACAAGGATTTGGGACAGACCGTGCTTATGATTACGCACAATCCCGAGGCCGCCGAGTATGGCGACCGCATCGTCCACATGCGCGACGGCCAGATGGTAACGCCCGATGAAGATCCGCAGTGGTCGCCACATCATCCCGCCGAACACTTGCAGTCCTGACCGCGCATCGCTTCCCGGTTCGAGAGATCGTTCGAGAGATGGAAGACCGAACCGTCTACTTCCTTTCGGCCGACGGGGGCGCCAGATCCTGCGGGAAGCTCTTCAGTGCAACCTCGTGCGAGCGGGAAGATGTTTTCTTCGCTTCGTCGGTTGTGTTCTCGACCAGAGTTCCCTTGAGCACGTAATACGCGTCGTCGCCCCGGTTCTTGCCTTCGCCGCGCTCGACCGTCCCGCGAAATTCGAACGATACGCCATGCACGGTCTCAGTGGTAAATGCGAGTTGGTTGCCATCGAGCTTACCCGACTTAAAAAAGTGATCCAGAAAAACGCCGCGATCGCTTTCCGAGTCGCTGTAGCGCGAAACAAAGCCGGCAACGAGTCCCTGGTCTTCGACGGTGACCTGAACAAACTCGCCGTCTTGCAAAAAGGTATACATGCCGGAGCAATCCGCGCCAGAAGCTGCTGGACTCTGCCGATCTTTATTCTGTCGATCCGGTTTCACCTGCGCACCGGCCAGCATCAAAGCAAAAAGGACGAAAGACGCAAATTGCATTGCGTAGAAGCGGGCGGTGTGGATCGGCATGCTCACCCCGAAACAGTATAGCGGTCATGATTATGATGGGGGCAAAACTTGATGCCCGGCAAGCCACCCCCACGCGGTCAGTTATAATCTGTCTAGAGAGTAGCCGTCCGTGGCGGACCAGCGATGGCGCCTCGGATCCCGCCTTCCGGGGGCACCGTTGTGGGAGTTGGCTAGCGCGCAACTTGGAGCCAGAGATGGAATCCCCGGAGAAAAGACTGCTGAGACTTCTGGTGGAACGCGATCCTGCGAGGCCGGAATTCGTCAGCGAATTTCGCGCAGCACTTCTCCCGGTACTACGCCGGGCGGAGTTCCCGGGCGACGACGGATTCGACTTGTGGCGGGATGTGTTCGTCCAGCAAAAGCTACCCTGGGGACGATTTCTGCAATCCGCGCTGTTGCACGCGGCGGCAATTGTTCTGCTATGGACGCTTTCGCTCTCCTGGATTCGACAGCAAAGAGTTCTGGTTCACGCCGCGTTTGACCCGTCGTCGCTGGTAACTTATACGCCGGAAGAATATCTGCCACCGCTCGACACGGGCGCATCTGAAGCAGCGACGGAGCAAGCGGGAGACCCCGCCTACGCGAAGCAACCGATCATTTCGGTTCCGCGGGAAGCGGGCAATCGGTCCCAAACCATCGTCGTGCCGCCCGATCTCAAGCTCGACCGCGATGTCGCCTTGCCCAACATCGTAGCGACCGGAGCCATCGTTCCGGCGATTCCGCTGGATGCGACGCGAGCCGCGTTGAACCGCATGGTTGCGCTGGATGCCCAATTTCCGGAGGCCCAGGTCGTGGCGCCCGCGCCGGACGTGGAGTTTGCGCCGGACCGTGTGGTTCAGGCGGCAATGAAGGCGGATGTGATTGCGCCGCCTCCGGAAGTGACGGCTCATCAAACGCGCGGCTTGGCCGGGCCCGAAACGGCGGTCGTGGAACCGCCTCCGGAGTTAACGCAATCGACTAAGGGGCAAGTTGGGCTCGTGAACATTGGCCCGAGTGAAGTGGTGGCCCCCGCACCCCAGCTCACGCTTGAGGAACAACATTCGCTGGCGGCGCGCGGCAGCGGACGCTTAGGGGGCGGTAGCGTACAACCGGTGGGCCCGCCGCCGAGCGTGGCTGCGACGAGCGGCGCCAGCGCGGGCGGATGGCTGATCGCGTTGGGAATTCATCCCGTCACGCCCGCCGGACCCGTGGCTGTTCCCGGAGGCAATCGCCGGGGAACATTCGCCGCGACTCCACAGGGAAGGCCCGGCGCTTCGGGAACGCCAGATTTGGCGGGATCGAAATCGGATGCGAAGGGCGGTGGTTTCAAAACGCGAACCAACGGCTCTTTGCCGGCTGGCCTGTACGTGGGAGCGGCGGACGCCGGCGCGGACGACGCGCGCGAGATGGCTAGCCTTTCGTCATCGTCATCATCGGGAGCGACGCCGGGAGCGCGGCCGGGTGCCCGCGTTGCCTCTCCGGTCTCCGACGACAAAATCACCGAGGTGGACCGCAAGGTTTTTGGCGGCAAGCGCGTCTATGGCAGGACGATGAACATGCCGAATTTGAATTCCTCGACGGGCAGTTGGGTGATCAAATTTGCGGAACTCGACGGGGGGCGGAAAGACGGGCAATTACTGGAGCCGGTTGCCATGGAAAAATCGGACCCCGGCTATCCACTGGAATTGATTCGCGCCAACGTACACGGCGTGGTCAAGCTCTATGCGGTCATTGGCGCCGATGGTGAGGTGGGCGACATTCGCGTCCTCAACAGCCCGGATGAACGTCTGGATTCCTACGCCACGAAAGCCCTGGCCAGCTGGAAATTCCTGCCGGCAGAAAGAGCGGGAAAACCAGTGGCGGTTGAAACGGTGGTGGAGATCCCGTTTCGGGTTCGGCGGAGTTTCTGAGCGCGGGTGAGGCGGGACGTGATCGTAGAAATTCTAACGTGAAGCGGACGCAGATTTTTCTCCAGGCAGGACGGCGTATACGGCGGGGTTGGCGCAGACTTCGTAGTAGCAGCGGTCGGTCCAGTGCAAAATGGATAGATCGCGGACGTCGACTTGGGCAATACGGTTCTTGCGGATGGCAATCTTGCGGAATACCCCATTGGCGACGGGAACCGTGCCCACGAAGAACTCGCGCTGCTCATCGATCCATGGTCCGGTAAACCCAGGTCCGGTAAAGCCATGTTCGCTCGGATTTGCCGCCCAGGGTGAGAGCGAGATTTCCTGCTGCAGTTTGTGGAAGGCCGATTCACTCAGACAGATTCCACCTATATTGTAGTTAAGGCGCATCTCTTCCGCTTCGGTTTCGGCGCTCGCGCCGTCGTTTTTATTACCTCCGCCTCCGATCTGAACCGAGTACACCTGGAAGACTCCGGCATCGGGTGCGAGTTTCTTGCGGACGCGCTTGCTGCAGGAGGAGAGACGGTCGCTCTCATTGATGGCGTCGGAAATCATGATGCGGTGCTCGCCATCCATGAGGTAGAGCGGGGGCGAATCCTGGTAGGCGATGCCCAGGCCGACTTCCATCTGGGGCAAACCGGAGCGTTCCAAAAGTTCGTTGTATTCGCGTAGCAGGTTTACAATCTCGCACGCCAGCACGCAGGCGCGGCCGACGCTGAGCATAGCCTCGCCTTCGCGTTCGAGCAGCGCCACGATGATGGCATCGCCTTCGAGGAAGACTTTGGTAGCACCGTATTTCGCCAGCAACTTGTTTACCGGATCATAGAAATTAAGGCTGAAATAGGAAGCGGCGTTCATGCCTTTTTCCATCAGCGAGCGGGTGAGGCGTGAGGAGTCGCGCACGTCGGCTTTCAGGATCACGTGATGAACGACTCGATCCCCAGCGGGCTTCTGGTCTTCGGGAGGCAGGAACTCGTAGAGCATGCCGTTGAGGGTAGAGAGTTCGCGGACTTTGTCGTCGCTGACCAGGTTGATACTGTCAAATCCGGCGCTGAGGGCTTCCAGGCCGCGCAGGTCGCGGTGATAGCAAAATAGATCGTGCAAGAGACGCGCGGCAAAGCGGCTGCGCTCCGAGCCGCGGCAAGAGGCTACGCGTCCGACGGCGGCAAAGAGACGGTCGGAATGGAGACGGCTTTCGGCAATTATTTTTTCCACCCGCTCCGCTTCTTCGCGGAAGATCAGCGCGTTCTTGATCTGCTGCGGATTTACCCGCGGCGCATACTCGGCGAGCAGAGGAACGGCTTCATAGGAAGCAACGACGTGCGACAGAACGCCTTGGCGCTGGAGCATACGGGTCCAGATATCGAGGCGGTCTTTTCGATTGCGATCTTCGGGCGTCAAGTCTTCGCCGTTGCCGGTGCCAACGAGCGTCGTCGCGTTTTCGGGAACATTGAGCGCCTGCTCCAGATGCTCATCGTCAATGCCTTCCCCGTATCCGAGTTCGCGCAGAAAATTCAGCGCGAACTGGCGGAGACTGGGGAAACGGTCGGGATCTCGGTCGAAGTTGCCGAACATATAATAGTGCTCGGCGCAGAGATAATCGTCGCGGCCATCTTCGGTAAGAATCAGCGGATTGAGGAACAGACGATAACAGTCGGCGGGCAATTCGCCGAGCAGCGACCGCCGAGTCCGCGCCAGCGTTTCTTTTTCGATTTCGCGAAGCAGACGAAACACCTCCTGCCCGGCGCGGCGGAGGATGATCTTCTTGCGCACCTGGAAAGAGGATACGAGCTCCTGGGTCTGCATCATTTTCGCTTGCCGCACGCCCTCGAGCGACTTTGACTTCATGCGGCACTGTTCGAGAATTCTGGCAAACTGCGTTTGCAGTTCACTGCGTATGAACTTGAGCACGGCCAGGCGGCCGAGCACATCGACCGATGGATTGCCTTCTGCCTTGGCGCGATTCAGGATTGCGAGATGAATCGAGATCAGCAGAGTTTTCAGGTCCGCGGGGCCGGGCTTGCGCAGTTTGGTGGTGCCCTCGGCGGCGCGTATGAATTTGGTTTGGGCCGCGGAGGGAACGTCCATTTCGAAGAGCGATTCCACCTCGCCGAAGCGGCAGATGTACCGCGCGAGATGAAAACTTAAATCAGCGGTGATGCGCCGGCTGAGAAAAACATCGTAGCGGAGATTGTCGACGCCCAGTTGCAACTCGCTGAACGCGAGGGCGAGCCCGTAGTATTGAAGATCGGGCCGGCTCGGTGGTTCAGAATTACGCAACCGAAAAACCGGGAGTTTGGGCATCGGCACTCGTCTCTTGCGCTGCTTGCAAATTGCTGAAACTGCAATACTAAGCAGCAGGCTAGCACGTCGCCGGGACGGGTCCAAAGTTACGCTAGTGCAAGCGCGGAACGAACGCGGTAACGGCTGTCGTCACGTATCGACTGGCGCGCTCCTTCGAATTCGTCAACTTGCAGGCTGCCGTTCATCTTCCAACCTGGCTCTTTTCCCGCGACCGCGGGATCAGTTTTTCGAGCCTCAGCCAGGGCAGTAGTCGCGGACGTCGTCTCCGGGGCGAAACAGCCGCCGTATCGAGGTCCGGTTGGCATCGGCCAGGCGGCGGTTCAGATCTTCCACGTCCGCTCTTACCCAGCCTACGCTGGAGATCTTGATCTCGGCGTCCTGCGCGATGAGGAACCACGACGGCACGTTGGTAAGACCGTATGCGTTTGAAACCACATAGCCGGCGGGATCGTCGAGCAGCGCGGGGAAGGTTACGCCATACTCCTTCAAAAAGGCGGCGGTGCTGGGCTTGTCGTCCTGAGAAATTCCTACTATGGCGACTTTCTCGCCACCGTACGCTTTGCGCAAGCGCTCGAAAAACGGAAACGCATATTGGCAGATCGGGCAGGAGACCTTGAAGAACACCGCCAGCACTTGCCCGCGCTGGAGCGCGGCTTGCAATGAGAACGTGCCGCCATCGAGGGCGGGCAAAGAGAAGTCAGGCGCTTTGGTCCCTTCCCGCAATGCAGTCATATCTTTCCGACCTCCGAAAAGGCGATCAAGCCACTTCATAAAAGAAGTGAATCACGACATTAGATGATACCGCTGGCCTTCAGGATTTTTCGCGTCAACCCGGTGATTGGCATCCGAGGGATGCGATCAATTGCGATCCATTTGCCTTTCGCAGCGGGCGGAGCATCTGGCAACGGCGTATTCCGCAACGGCATATTCCGTAAAACATGAACCGTGTAGTCGGTGATGGTAATGGAATGGCGAAACGTGCGCCAGCGCACGGAAGCCGGCAATGGACGCGGGGGTTCGGATGATTGGGGCAGTTCCCACATGCCGGGCATGAGCGAGGCTTTGCGCGGGCGTTGCACCAGCCGGACTTTGCCATTGCCATCCCTGTCGCGCTGATCAAGGGCACACCAGATTTCTTTCTTTTGCTGGCGGGATGGCGGCTTGGCGCACGGAATTTCTCCCTGCGTGACACACCATTTCCGCACAGGGCACTTTGGGCAATGGGGCTCGCGCGGCACGCACACGGTTGCGCCGAGTTCCATCAGGGCCTGATTGAAGTCCCCGGGCCGGGAGCTCGCGAGAAGCGCTTGCGCGTGTTGCCAGGCTTGCGGTGTGGTGAGATTGATGCCGATTGATTTATTGCCGATCAGTCTTTGCAACACACGCTCGACATTTCCATCGACAACTGCTACGGGCTCGGCAAAGGCGATGCTGGCGATGGCAGCGGCGGTGTAGCGTCCGATGCCGGGCAGGGCGAGTAGCGCTTCGGAATTCGGGGGGAAACAGCCGCCGTGTTGCCTAGCGATTTGCCGAGCGCAGCGATGTAACATGCGCGCTCGTCGATAGTAGCCCAGCCCGCTCCAGGCGGCGAGGACCGCGTCTTCAGAGGCTGCGGCTAGCACTTCGACGTTGGGGAAGCGTGCGAGAAAAACGCGGTAGTGTTCCAGCACTGCGGCCACGCGCGTCTGTTGCAGCATAATTTCGCTGAGCCAGATGCGGTAGGGATCGCGAGTCTTGCGCCAGGGGAGGTTGCGGCGATGCTGGTCGTACCAGCGGAGGAGGGCGCGCCGGAAAGGGCCGAGATCCTTGAGGGTCGATGGAACTGGAGACGCGGCAAGCCGCTTCTCTACGGCGATGGAACTGGATGCGCGCATTATTGTTGGCTGACGCTGTGCGCGATGGCCACCCATCCGGCTTTTTGCTGCTGCCACACGGTCATCATGTGCTGAGGAGCCGAGGGGAGCGGTTGCGAGGTGTCGGTTCCATTCACGGTGACACCATTCATAGTGATCGTATAGGTCACCACGATGGTGGTTCCGTTCAACTCCGTTTTCAGATCGCCGAGGGCACAGTCTTTTAGCTGCCACCGGCGATACTGCTCAAGCGTGGCGGAGCGATCGAGCGTTCCGCCGGGGGTTACGCCCACGTAATTTGAGGCGAGAACGCGCTCCACCTCAACCCAGTTCGCAGCTTGCACATCTTTCCAGAAGACGCGCTCCAGTCCCTCGCCTCCCGTTGCTTCGGACAAGGCGCGCGCCGGTCGATCGCCGTAAAAGGTACAGCCCGGCACGAACATCAGCGCGAAAGTCAGCATCACAATCAGAGGAACCGGCGGAGATTCGACAGTTATCTTCGGACGCATGGCGTGATTGTATCGTGACTCGGCGGGTGTGGGGACGGCGCGGGGCCTGCCCTGAGCGGAGCCGAAGGGCCCCGTCCAAGCGGGCAAAGCCCCGCTTCCACACAAAGCCAATTGACCGCCGGGAGAGGGCCCACGATAATAATGAAGCCTGGTAACCGCGACACACGCGTGGACATTAATCCAAGCCGGCAGGGTGTGTATGACAGAATTCGACCGCAAGGTGGAGGAGGCTTCCGCGCGCTTCAACCGCTCGGTAGCGAATATCTCCGAGACTCTGGAAAAAGAGACGAAGGAACTGGTGACGTACCTGAACGACGAGGTCGTACCAGCGGTGCGAACGCATTCTACGAAGGCGCTGCGAACGGCGGCGGGAAAGCTCTCCGAGTTCGCGGACTTTCTGGAAACACAGCGCAAGGGTTCTTGAACTGCCTCTCTTCCAGTTGCCCGCCCGAGAACACGCGGCGGCCGTCGCGGTGGCCGGCGACCTGCCCGCTGCTATTTCTTCTATTGCTGGGCAGCGCGCTCCTGAGCGGCTGTGGTCATAAAAGGACGCCGGCGCCCGTTCCGCCACCGCCGTCACTTCCGCAAGAAAAAGAGAAACCAGCCGCGACTCCGCCTGCTGAAAAGACGGGCGAAGACGAGAAGATCGAGATTCCCGCCGGCGCGAAACCGATCTTCGAACAAACCGGCATGGCGAGCTGGTACGGCGCTCCCTATCACAACCGGCGCGGATCGAACGGCGAGGTTTACAACATGCACGCGATGACGGCGGCACATCTTACTTTGCCGCTGGGCTCGATCGTGCGCGTCACGAATTTGAAAAGCGGACACTCGGCGCTGGTGCGGATCACCGATCGCGGGCCGTTCGTGGTTGGGCGTATCGTCGATCTTTCGCTGGCCGCCGCGAAGGCGCTGGATGTGTACTTGCCAGGCACTGCGAAAGTCCGACTGGAGGTACTGCAGGCGCCTGCGTCGCTCGATACGGGTGGACGCTGGGCGGTTCAGATCGGTTCCTTCACCGGGCAGAAGGCGGCCGCGGAATTAGCGGGGCACCTGCAAAAGCGTTACCAGACAGCCAACGTCTTGAAGTTTGTGAGTCCCGTGGGAGACTGGTGGGTGCGGGTGCGGGTGCGAGACGACGACCGCCAGCGCGCGACAACTCTGGCCCACGAGACCGAGACGGCGGAGGGATCGGTGTTTCTGGTGCGGCTCGACTGAAAATTTCTTGCCAGACGCCGTTAGCTGGAGTGGTGTATTGTTTCTTCCAGAGATATAGAGAACTTATCTCCGGGTTGACTTGCCGGATGATCGTAATCCCAGGCAAGGGGAGACTCACCTATGGCGGGTTGTCTATTCTGCCGAATCATTAGCGGAGAAGTGCCATCCAAAAAAGTTTACGAAGACGAGCACACATTTGCCTTTGAAGATCTGAACCCACAAGGCCCGACTCACGTGCTGGTCATCCCGAAGAAACATATTTCCGGATTGAAGGAAGCGACGGCAGAGGACGCGGAGTTGGTAGGTCGCTGTCACCTGGCGGCCGCGCAGATTGCGCGCGAGCGGTCGATTGAAGATGGCTACCGCACCGTGCTGAATGTGGGCCCGCGCGCGGGGCAATCGGTTTTTCATCTGCATGTGCACCTGATCGGCGGGCGCTCGCTGCACTGGCCGCCGGGCTAGCGTCAGGTGTCAGGTCTCAGGTGTCAGGAAATCACGTAGGTCTAGGTCTTTGGGTTTCCTGACACCTGACACCTGAGACCTGACACCTTTAAGCCGCGCTTCCAGTCTCTCGACGCACATTTCCTGGCTTACAATCGTGGGATGGCAAACCTGATATTGGTGTACGGTCTGCGTCTGCTGCCTTCCGATGAGGTCGCGGAGGTTGGCGCGGCCACCATCAAACTGAAGAATGGGCGGGATGCGCACATCGCCATGCACATTCTCGAGGGCGGCAAAGACGAGATCGAGAAGCAGCTCAAGGCGAGTCTCGCGGCCTTTTTCGACATCTATCCTGAGATATGACGCCTGAGATATGAGGGCAGGCGCGACGTCCTATAATCAGGCGGCGAATCAGGCGAGCGGATGAGACTGATTTCTCTGGAACTCGAGAGCAAGCTGCGCGACAAAGGACTCTGGCCGCAGAGCTGGATCGCGTGGGCGGCGCTCTACGTGCTGGCTCTCGACCTGCTTCTGTTCGCGGTGCAATGGCTAACGCGGCGTGCGAGCCCAGCAACATCGGCGAGCCTGACGGGCTGGGTAATTTTTCTCAGCGCGCTGGCAATTGTGTTGCTCGCGGTTGCCGGCTTCCGCTGGCTGCGCTCGCAACTCCTGTGGCGGCTGCGGAACCGGTTGCTTGTTACCTATGTTTTTACTGGCGTGATTCCGGTTTTTCTGCTGGTGATGATTTCGCTGATCACGCTCTATCTTCTTGCCTGGCAGTTCGCCGGCTTTGTCGTAACCTCCGACATCACAACTCACCTGCGCAGCATGGAGGCAGCCAACCGAGCCATCGCCAATCACCTGGCGTCGCAAATTTCGGGCGGTGGAAAGCTGGATGTGGGAATGCTCGGGCGGGCCAGGCCACGTCGTAGGGAGTGGGCGCGGCGGCAGGTGTGCGCCTGGTACCGGAACCAGCCGCAGCCTTACTGCTCGGGGCCGGAGGGCGCGGCTGGCTTTGACTCTCCGTCGTTTATCACCGGGGATTTCCGCGACATCGTGCGCGACCATGGCACACTCTATCTTCGGACAGCGACCGTGCTCGCGGCTGAACCGGAAGCTTTGCGCGTGATCCTGAGTGAGCCGCTCGACAAGGAGTTCGTCGATAAAATCGCGGCGGACCTCGGTAGGATTGCGGTCTATGGAAACGAGAGTGCGACTGCGAACTCGGCCGCTCCGGCGCCGCAGAACCCGTCGGAGCCCTTCCTTGCATTCGATGACGGAAAACAACGGCAGCAGGTTTTTTCTGCGGGGACGATTCCTCCCGCGAGCGGCGCGCTCGATCGTCAAATCGGCTTTCCGATCCCGCTGCAGGTGGTGGATTGGGCTAGGGGAGAACGACAGCGCGATGGAGCGCTGGCGGAGGTCGAGACGCGGCCCTCGGTGCTCTACGCCAGACTTTTTGCGGCGCTGGGAGATTACGCCAAGGGCCTGGAATACATTTTGCTGTCGATCATGTTTGTGTTCGCGATCATCTGGCTGCTGGCGCTGTTCGTGGGAACCAGACTGGCGCGCACCATTACCTCGGCGGTGGACCAACTCTACGAAGGCACCAAGCACGTCAATCGTGCCGACTTCAGCCACCGCATCACGGTGCAGTCGAGCGACCAACTGGCAACGCTGGCCAACTCCTTCAACTCGATGACCACTTCGATCGAGAAACTGGTCGAGGAGCAGAAGGAAAAGCAGCGACTGGAAGGCGAATTGGCGATTGCGCAGGAAGTGCAGGAGCAGCTTTATCCCAAGTTGATCACGCAACTGGAGACGCTGGAAGTGCATGGGTTCTGCCGTCCGGCGCGGACGGTGAGCGGGGACTACTACGATTTTCTTGCGCTGAATTCCGACCGGCTGATGCTGGCGGTCGGCGACATCAGCGGCAAAGGAATTTCGGCGGCGCTGCTGATGGCGACGATCTACTCGGCGGTGCGGGCCTACAGCATCGAAGACAGATCCCTGCTTCGCGAACTAACGCTGCGTGAACCAGCTACGGTCGGTGCGGCGGGAGGCTCGGGGTTAATGCTGGCCTCTGAGTCGGGGGAGACGGAAGCGTCCCCGGCGACGCTGCTGACGCTGCTCAACCACCAGCTTTACGAAAGCACTCCGGCGGCAAAGTACGCGACTTTGTTTTTGGGAATCTATGACGGAACGACGCGCCGGTTCACGTACACGAACGGGGGTCACCTGCCGCCCATCCTGATTTCAGAAGATGGGTCGTCTCAGCTGCTGAGCTGCGGCGGAACCGTGGTCGGCCTATTCGACAACTTGAGTTTTCCGGAAGCAACGGTGCAACTCTGCGCCGGCGACGTGCTGGTCGCTTACACGGATGGCGTGACCGAACCGGAAAACGACTATGGCGAGTTCGGCGAGGAGCGGCTGATCGAACTGGTGCGCGCGAATCGTCATTTGCCGCTGGAGCGCATTACCGAAATTGTCATCGCCGCCGTGGCCGACTGGATCGGCGACAACGAACAGCCCGACGATGTGACGCTGGTGCTGGCGCGGGCGCGGTAGGGCGGCGCCGTCGCATCCATCGTTTCCACCCGCCAATTACACAGTTTGGCAAAGATTGCCAGCCCTATACCCCCCCTCTCCCCAGTCTATTGGAATCATGGGGTTAGGAAGAAATTCCCGCTAGATCTTTGGGTTTAAAGGACTTATATGCAAAATATTCCGGGATAAGGACTTAGCGGAGAAATACTTCGTTTTGGTTCCGAATCGGGAGGGAGTGACGGCTACTGAGGTGTCATTTAGGTTGTCAAGGAGCGCTGAGAGTGGCTTCTATGCGGCATCGCAATCCGTCTCTGGAGACGGACATACTTTTGCCTTGGCCAATCAGATTTTCATTTTCGGGCATGGCGAGCGATATGTCTGTGATGGCGCTCACTGGCTGGATGTGATGAATGGAGTGAACGTTGGGACGGGGCAGAGCCCCGTCACCACACGAGTTTTCCGCACATGAAAAAGCGGAAGGGATTGCTCCCTCCCGCCTGCCTGCTTACCTCCGCGCTGCCTCGATCTCATCGACAATGTGATTCATGTGGTACACCTTCTGCAGCCCTTCGAGGAGGGCGCGGCTGTCCACCGCTACCGATCGATTCTTCGCCGCATCATAGCCGTAATCGCCGCCCAGAGAGAAAATATTCCCGTCGAAGATGAGGCCGACAACGCTCGCGTCCCGGTCGATGAGCGGACTGCCTGAGTTGCCACCGATAATGTCGTTCGTGGTCGAGAGATTCATGGGCAGCGATAGATTCAGCGAGGCTTTGGCCTTGAGCCAGCTTTCGGGCAGCGCGTACGGAGGCGCGCCTGTGGCCCGATGGAACAGGCCTTCGATCTTCGTGTATGGTTCTACGAACTTGCCCCCGGCGTCTTCGAAACCTTTTACGCTGCCATAGCTCAGCCGGGCGGTAAACGTCGCATCGGGGTCGACGCTGGTGCCGTAAACCGCAAAGCGCGCCTTCGCAATCTTCTCCGCAGCTGCCCGCGTCGGGGCGTCCACACGCGCCTCGTAATCTTTGCGCACAGCGCGGCGATCGTCGTCGAGTGAAGCGGCGAAGCGCATCATCGGATCGGTCGACTCGCCCACGGCAGCCTGGCCGCCGTTGTACAAACCCTCCCGTACCTTGGGATCTTCCAGATGCGTGCCGGTCACCAGCCGGTGCGCCAACTGCGCTGGGGATTCATTGCCCAGCATCTTGCGCACGAACGGATCGTCGGCCCCCAGGTTCCGTCGTATTTCGGTGAACGTGAGGGTCAGGTTGAGTTCTTCGAGATCCTTGTAAATTGGGACGGCCGCCGACAGTTCCTGCTGCACGTTGACCAGGGATTGGTCGGTGTATTCCGGCAGACGTTCGGGGTTGGGCTTGGCGCGCTCGGCCGAGGCACGCACCAGCGTTACCGCGTAGCCCAGCAGTCCCTCCCGGAAAAAATGGTTGTCGAGGCTTTGCCGCCGAGTAAACAGCTGTGCGCGTATGCGCTGAATTTGCGCGATGTCGTCCCAAGCCGAAAGGTCCGCGGCCAGCTTTGGGTCGGCCTCTACCGCAGCGCGCAGGTGTTGTTCCTCCTGCTGCTTGCCCGCGAAAAACTTCGGATCCAGCAATGCCCCCTGAATGCCGAAGTAGACCTTGAAATCGTTTTCGATATAGAACAGTTGCTGATTCGCCTCGCGCGCCTGTTCTGGTCCCCGGGTTGCGAACTGTTCCAGTTGACCGCGATACTCCGCGATTTCCGGGATTATGAATGGAAGCCTCGTGTCGCGCTCAAAGGCGAGTTGCGCCATGGTCAGTTGGCGGCTTGTGCCGCCCGGGTTTCCGGGTACGAACACCAGTTCCCCGTCTTTCGAACCGTTCGCGCTCCAGCACAAGTAGTCGGAACTGCCGGCCGGTTTGCCGCCTTCGTATGCCCGCAGGAGGCCGATATCGAAGTTGAAGCGCGGGAAATTGAAATTATCCGGATCGCCGCCGAATTGCGCGACCGCAAACTCCGGCGCAAACACCAGGCGTACGTCGGCGTAACGCTTGTAGCGGTACAGATCGTAGACCCCGCCGTGGTAGAGCGATACCAGGTCGCAGCGCACACTGGGATCCGAGCCGCAGCTCTGCTGCAGCTCTGCTTGCTTGGCATGAAGGGCTTTGTTCGCGTCATCGCCTGTTTTGCCGGCGATCGCACCCTGGACCTCTGCGGTTACATCGCGAATCTGCAAGAGTTGATCGAGTTCGAAATCAGGACACTTCCGCTCCTCGGCAACCGTTTTCGCGGCGAAACCGCTTTCGACAAGGTTTTGTTGCGGCGTCGACAGCTGTTCTACGCAATCGACCACGCAGTGATGATTGGTCATGACCAGTCCCTGCGGAGAGATGAAGGATGCGGAGCAGTCGCCGGTTCGTAACGACGCCAGGCGCACGTGGTCAAGCCATGATTGCGAGGGCGTGAAGCCGTATTTTGCCGCCATCGTCTTCGACGGGAAATTGTCGAATGTCCACATACCTTCTTCGGCTGGCATCGCCTGCGTCAGGACCAGGCATGCCGCCAGCAATCCCGCCACTAAGCCCACACATTTCGATAGATTCTTCGTATGTATTTTCATTGCATCCTTTTTGAGGTATGGATTTTGGAGGTATGGATTTCGACCTCTCGTCTCCGCCTGCATCCGCATGCCGCGACAAGCCGATGGTTACCCCAGCGCCATCATTACCTAGCATCAGAATTCTCGTCAAGGCAGGCACTAGCAGGCTGGGGAAAAAGGCAATTTGGCGAGGAAGAACGACCACCGGGGCTAAAGCCCGCGCTGATTTCAAAGCGCTTACGCGGCCCTGAAGGGCCGCTCTTCCACGGTTGTGTACACATTCACGGTTGTGTACACATTTGTGAGTTTTTCCGCAGCCTTGCTAGGGAGAATACAGCCCGAAGGGCAAGTGCGTCTGCGGTCTGGTAAGAGTGAAGGAGTGGGAGGTGCTTAAGATGAAGATCCGTCAGACTGCTGACGGATTGGGAGTGGGGTTGGGTGCGCGGGCGGGACGCCCGCACGACAGCCGCCGAGGACGGCGGCGCTAGTTATTAGAAGCGCGGGAGGGATCGCTCCCTCCCGCGTTGTTTCCGTGCCCAGTCAAACTGCAGATCCCTCGCTTCCCCCACCCCATCGCGCCAAAAGCGAGCGCGCTGGGGGCCCCGGTTCGCTCGGGATGACAATCCCGAGTAAGGAGAGACGATCTGCTTACACCAGGCCCTGATCCAGCATCGAGTTGGCGACCTTCAGGAAGCCCGCGATATTGGCGCCGTTCACCAGGTTGCCGGGCGTGCCGTACTTCTCGGCCGTTTCGTAGCAGTTCTGGTGGATGGCAATCATGATCTTGTGCAAACGATCATCGACTTCTTCACGGGTCCAGGAGATGCGCATACTGTTCTGCGCCATTTCCAGTCCGGAGGTGGCAACGCCGCCGGCATTGGCGGCCTTGGCCGGTCCGTAGAGGACTTTGGCGTCGAGGAACGCCTTGGTGGCTTCGAGGGTGCTTGGCATGTTCGCTCCCTCGCTCACGACCTTCACGCCGTTCTTGATGAGGTTCGCCGCGTCTTTCGCGTTGATCTCATTCTGAGTGGCGCTCGGGAACGCGCAGTCGGCCTTGATGTTCCACAGCCAGTTGTGGTCGAGCTT
>Ga0224558_1001179_pt1 | contig 28198 bp, 27 predicted proteins | sample 714S32024metaG_FD_180682 | JGI IMG/M metagenome (GOLD analysis project Ga0224558, IMG submission 180682) | Peat soil microbial communities from Stordalen Mire, Sweden - 717 S3 20-24 | ecosystem: Environmental > Terrestrial > Soil > Wetlands > Peat | place: Sweden: Norrbotten County, Stordalen... | reverse complement strand
TGCCTGATGGTGGATGGCGAACCCCGAAACCACGACATCGAAGGGGCCTTTGTCCGCCACGGCGTCCAACCAGGAAGGATCTGAGAAATCTGCCTTGAGGACAGTCGCTCTCGATGAGTTTGCGAGCTTGGCCCGAACTGCCGCGAGCATGGGGTCCGAAAAGTCAGTGAATGTCACACGAACGCTTGGGAACTTCTCCAGCAACATGCGACCCAGAATGCCGTCGCCACATCCAACATCGAGGATTCGTGAAGGCCGGGGGATCCACAGTTCCACGATCTTCCCCATGACCTCCAGCTGAAGGTCGGCCCCTGGAATGGCACCACGCACCCCCTGAAGAAACGCTGTGGCCAGTTCTTCTGTCTGCCATTGACTCTTTGATTCAGTCATTCTGTGTCTTCAACAATTACCCGAGTCGGCAATGTTGTCGCGTTCGTTTGGCCGAAGCCATTGGAGCCGCCGCCCGAGCATCCATAACGAAGGCGGCCCTGCTCACTCGCTCGGCTCCGGGTTGATCGGCGAAGAAAACCCGCAGATAGACCCGCCCTTATTTCTTCACATGCCCGGAGACCAGCTTCGTCATCTCAAACATGCTGACCTGCTTCTTGCCGTTGAACACGGCTTTCAGCGCCTCGTCAGCATTGATGAGGGTCTTCTTTTTTGCATCCTGCAAACCATTCTTGCGGATATAAGCCCAAAGCTTTTTCGTCAACTCCGTCCGTGGAAGGGGTTTGTCGCCAATTACTTTGGCGAGCGCCTCGTCCGGCGTGACCGGTTTCATGAATGCTGCATTCGGTGTTCTTTTCGCTTTTTTTGGTGTTTTAGCCATGCCTTCATCTGCCTGGTTGATGCGCGGAAGGCAATCTTAATATTCTGGTGCCAGGGAGAAGCAAAAACATCATCTCCCGCCTTTGGAAATCCAACTTCGCCTTCGCCCAAACTCAGCCCTGGTGCTAAGGTTGACCCGCCATGAACATTCATTCCAGCAGCCGTCCGCATTTATTTGAGCCGATGACCATCAAATCCGTCACGTTGCGCAACCGCATCGGCGTGTCGCCCATGTGCGAGTACTCTTCCGTGGACGGCGCGGCGACGGATTGGCACCTGGTGCATCTGGGATCGCGCGCGGTGGGCGGGGCGGGTTTGGTCGTGGCCGAAGCCAGCGCGGTTTCGCCGGAAGGCCGGATCACCCCCGGCGATGCCGGTATCTGGGCGGACAAACACGTCGAACCGGTGGCGCGCATCAATCGCTTCGTCAAAGAGCATGGGGCGGTGCCGGGGATTCAGATCGCGCACGCGGGTCGCAAGGCCTCGGCCGCGCGACCGTGGGAAGGCGGCGCGCACCTGGCGGACGACGCGGGCGGCTGACCGGTCATCGCGCCGAGCGCGCTGGCTTTTGGTGGTGAATTGACCAAGGTTCCACGCGCGATGAGCCTGGCGGACATCGCCCGCGTGCAAAGCGAATTTGTCGTGGCGGCGGAGCGGTCGCTGGCGGCGGGCTGTGAGTGGCTGGAGTTGCACGCGGCGCATGGTTATTTGGTTCATGAATTTCTTTCGCCAATTTCCAACCAGCGCGCGGATCGTTACGGTGGCAGTTTCGAGAATCGCATCCGCTTTTTGCTGGAGACGACGCGCGCGGTCCGGGCCGTTTGGCCGGAACGATTGCCTTTGGCGGTGCGGATTTCCTGCACGGATTGGGTGGAAGGCGGCTGGGACATCGAGCAGAGCGTTGAACTGGCGCGACACTTGAAAGCGGAGGGGGTGGATTTGGTGGATTGCAGTTCAGGCGGAACCGTGCCGGACGCGAAAATTCCCGCCGGGCCGGGTTATCAGGTGCCGTTTGCCGAACGCATCCGGCGGGAAGCGGGCATCGCCACGGCGGCCGTCGGCGGCATCACCGAACCAACCCACGCGGACGAGATCATCCGCAACGGTCGCGCGGACATGGTGTTGTTGGCGCGGGAATTCTTGCGTGAGCCGTACTGGCCGCGCGTGGCCGCGCGCGCTTTGGGCCGCAAGGATGCGGTTTCCGGGCCGGTTCAATACCGGAGAGCGTGGTGATCGCAGTCATGAGTGGTATTTGATTCCCGATTGACGCTGCCGCAGAATCTCATATCAACTAATCCGAATATTTGAATTTGAGTGAAGTAAAAAAATCCAAAATATTTTCAAATAGTAGTTGACGACATGAACATGCCATGATAGCTTTCGCATAAGTTCAATGAAAACTTGCTTAAACATATCAACCACGAGTTGGCCGATTACGTCGGTCCCAATGACCATTGGGACACGTCATAGCCGGTATAACCCGGGTAGTGTGTTTAGCCTCAGCCTATCCAGGACCGCGTCGGAACAACAGGTCAAATTGGATAGACTCATGGCAAGCAGGTAACGAACGAAATAGAACTTTTCCCACCCTGCTTGCCGAAATGCAAGCAGGGTTTTTGTTTTCCCTGAATAGCACATGAATAGAAACGAGTGACGACGAAAGACGGACAATCTGTGAATAAGAACAAAGCGACATCCAGGTGATGTCTTCTGGCGACAAATTGAATTTGGCGAGGACGAGCAGAGAAGCCTCACCGATGGGGTCTGCCCACGACCGGAAGACAGCGTCATCAAGACGAGCGAGACGAATTTTAGATTTACATATCAAGGGCTTCGCAGGAGGTGTGCCCCTAAACACCGAAACAGCCGCCGTGAAACCGCGGGTTGGGATCGCATAGATCGCCAAGAGGTGTTTGTTCTTTGTTGAAATGGCATGGGCCGGGAGCTTGAACGCTCCCGGCCCTTTTACTTTCGCGGCTGTGATTTAACAGCAGAATATCTCCTCGCCATGGAGGAAGTCCGGGCGCAACTCCCGGCAGCCGCACCATTCATGCACAGGCTGAGCGTCAGCACGCGGCCGAGTTTCCAAAACTCAGCTTACTCCGGGCAGCACGGAGGCAGCCTGCCATTTTCCAGGGTCGTGGCAGACAAGCATGCACCGGCCCTGCAAGCAGGTTGATATGGGCGCGCTACCCACCGACTCCACCATTTCACTGCGGGGAGAATGAGATTCAGGCGAGCCCCATAAGCTCAGCCTCCGTGGGCGCAACTCCCACCCCCGCTACCAATTTCCGGGAAGTGATCCGGCAATCCGGCCGTAACCCGGACGTCTCAAAACATGTCGGAAGCGACGACTGGAGCATTACCAGCACTTCCCACCATCCTTCGCTAAAGCTACGGATGGCAGTCCATCTACTTCTGGACTCGTAGCTCAATCAGGAGAGCGCCCCGTTGTCTGCGGGAGGGTTGAGGGTGCAACTCCCTTCGAGTCCGCCATTTTTCACGGAATGTAGCTCAGTCTTGAGAGCACCCGGCTTGGGACCGGGAGGCCGCAGGTGAAAATCCTGCCATTCCGACCATTTCCATGCTGCCGTGGCCGAATAAATCAGGCATCCGTCTTCTAAGCGGATAGATGCAGGTGAGAATCCTGCCGGCAGCGCCATTGCCAGATGGTGTCAAAGTAGCACGGCGGCCTGTTAAGCCGCTTGTCTTGGTGCGAGTCCAAGTCTGGCAGCCAATATTACGGAGGGCAGGCAGATATAAGCTGGCTGCGCCTGTCTCGAAAACAGAATCGGCTCAAACCCGAGGTCGGAGCGTTACCGACGCCTTCCGCCAATTCTAAACAGTCAACGAAAGGAAAACCCATGAAGCCCGTTCTCCGCTATCAAAGCCAATTGCTCTTTCGCAGGAGTTATAAACCACGTCGTGCCATCCGCATCCGGCCCATCGGGAAGCTGAACATCGCTTTCCGCCCTGCGAAACGGTTCGGCTTGAAACCGCAATTGGCTACCGTCCTGTAGCTCAAAAGCAGAGCCTCCGGTCGATAACCGGAAGAAGCAGGAGCGTTACCTGCCGGGACGACCAGCCTTCGCTCGCCGAACTACGCCTTGACGAGCCATTTCCCCGAGTAGCTGAGGCAGATTAGCGCCTCCCCGAAGAGAAGGAGACGTTGGCGCGATACCAACCTCGGGGGCCATTGTTAGCCCTACGCAAGTAGTCCGTGAATGCAAAGCAGATCGAGCAGCCGGTCTTTCAAGCCGGGCCTAATCGGTGCGAGTCCGATCACGGATGCCAATTGTCCGCGTAGCTCAGTCAGATCAGAGCGCCACCGCGCGAAGGTGGAGGTCGCAGGCGCAATTCCTGCCGTGGACGCCATTTTGCCCCCGTGCCTCAGCAGCAACAGGGCGAGTTTCGTAAACTCGTAATCGTCGGTGCAAGTCCGACCAGGGGCTCCAGCCTTCGCTCTCCGAGCTACGGCTCGGCAAGCCAGCTTCCGTCTGCCGGCCAAGTCTTGGCAGGCCATCAGGATTGTGGTGTAACAGTAGCATCTCCGCCCGTGAAGCGGACGGTCCGGGTGCGAATCCCGGCTTCCTGACCGATTTCGATGGGCTGATGATTGTTGGTTATCCTCCACCATAGGAGGGGGTAGCTTAATTGCGAGAGAGCGCCTGAGCGAAAACTCAGGAGGTGCAGGTTCGAATCCTGCCAATTGGAGTCCCTCTGCCAATGTCGTTCCTTGTCCATCGAGTTCTTTCGGCGGGCCGTTGAGTTTGGGTTATCGGTAAGCGGTTGATCCGCGAGCGGGCTCGTATCCCGCGCCATCGGGCAACTGATGGATTCCCATCTCGCCTCTTGTCCGTCGTTTCCTTTGATCGGGCCGAATGATGTTGGTTATCCAGCTCATTGGCAGAGCGCTCCGTGCGGACGGAGCGGCAGCGGGTTCGAACCCCGCGGTTCCAACGCAGACTCTTGCCAGATTGCCATTTTCGACGGGTCGCAGGATTGGGTTATCGTCTCCTAAGCGCGTGGTCGCGGGTTCGACTCCCGCCTCCGGCTCCAGCCTTCGCCTGCCGCAACGCGGCAAGTAAGGGGTGCCCACCGTAGCTTCAGCGAAGGTGGGCCTTCCGTTCAACCTGCGCGGGTTCGGCTCGCAGGCGAGATGCCGGGGTAGCTCAACGGATAGAGCGCGTAAATTCCCAGTTCGTTTCTTATCCGTCGGTTCTCTTTAACGGGCCGAAGATTGTGGCCCACCGTAAGCTATGGGCGGCGGGAGGGGGAACGGAGGAGTTTTACGCTCGCCAGGCGGTTTAGCCATCTGCTTCTCTAGCTCGCGACACCAGGCTATGGAATCAAAAATATCGGGCGGCCGTGGTCGCTCAAAAAACGCCGAGAATTCTCCCAGGAGCGTGAGACTGGTAACTGTCTCTTCCGGCCTCCATTTTAGGTCGGCCTTCCACAGTTCCCCCAGCGCCGATGGCGCTGGATAGTCGTCGAGCAGAAATTTGTTTCCAAGGCGTTCTCTGGCTTCCGCCAAGACCTCATCCCACTTCGCGGATAGTTCGTCAAGGGATGTCACGAGAAGGTCGCGGCCGCTACGCCACTGGGCAAAGGTGTCACTAACCCAAAAATAGGTATCGACGAGCCTGTAATCTTCTCCAAGCACACACAGAGTTTGTTCGTCCTTCCAAGACTCACAAATCGCCAACGCTTGATTGACCCTCCCTAAAAATGCTGCGGAGATGAGAGGTTCGTTGTGATCGCTCGACCGGTTGTGCCAGCGCTTGAGGCTCAAGTAGCATTTGTAGAAAAGCGGCGACTTGTCAGACTCGATGGATGTGTTCATGGTTATCCGTGCCCCATTTTGGTGTGAGGACCGATTTCAAATGCTTCCCAGTGCGTTTGACCGGCCACAGGCCGCAGGTGCGCGCGGAAGTTGTGGCCCAGACGAAGGCTGAAATGGTCTCGGAAATTCTCAAATTCGGGATGGCGCGGGAGCATCAGTTTCAACTGTTCTTTTTTCCTATTCCACCGTTTTTGGATGTCGTGCGGCATCTGCGAGAAGAGCTTCTGAAACAACTCCGTTTCCACAATTTCGGGAATGCATTTTAGGAACCGGACTGAAATTTCAGGAATGCCAAAGCGCGCGAGATCCTTGACGATCTGGATCGGGCATCGGGCGCCCGGGACGCTCGGATAAACGGGGAAAATGCTTGCGTAATCGAAGCACGGTGAGAAGACGTTTAACCCGCGCTCGGATGCGTGGATCGCAACGTAGGTTTTAGCCAATTCCGCTAAACCTGTGTCGAACTTTCCTTTTTCCACATATTCGCCTGCATTATTGTAACCGGAAGGCTGACGACAGGTGAATCTCTCAACCTCTTTTAGAACTGGTATGTTCCACCTTACGCTAAGACGTCGCAGCATATAAGCATTTGCCAAAGATTCCTCAAGTTTGATGTAGGGTAGTCCCTTTTCACGCCGTCGTTGCATCAACGACCGCCAGCACGGCGCATGGAGCAAGACTTCCCATTGGGCGCATGCATAATCAACCGCAAAATGGAGCATTTCGTGCTCCAGCAGCATCTCAAGTGCAACCTGCCGCTTCGCTGCTTGTTCGAGACGCAACGAGTTAAGGTGCCGCAGTTCCAAATAAACCAGGCTCGATGTCGGAATGAAGATCCCCCAGGTCCCCCTCGATACGTGAAATGAAACGTACCAAGCCAGCGCGTCAATGCCTCGTCCCTGCTGCGAGTCGATCCCGATCTCCCGATCCTTAGCCGCCAAGAACTCCTGGTCGAGGAACGCTGGATACGCCGCCGATTGTGGTCCCTCAGCGAAGATTCGTTCACCATCCTCGATTGCCAATGTCTCAATCCGGTCCAGCGGGTATCGCGGCCGCTCAAATGGATCGCCCGATTCCTCCCACATCGCGTTGGGGATCTTTCGCAATTCCGCCCGCAGATATTCACTCGGCTTCATGGATGGAGAATTATGCAAAACTGGTCGTTTCCGTAAATGGCGAAATTCGCAACCCGAATGACTTTCAAGTCATCTTTGAATGGCCTCCTCGGGCGAGCCCGTCCCTCGACTACATGCGAAACATAGACGTCAGCAACCGTGAGTACTTGGCGATGGCCGGCCGCACCTCGGCAGCCTTGCGATTCCAAATCAGCGACACCTGCCGTGACAAATCCCCCAAGAATGGCAAATGCACCGCCCGCACGTCAGTTCCGTCGAAGGATGCTGCCGCAAGCTTGGGCATGATCGCCGCCACGCGCAGGTTCTGAACAGCTTGCGCCAGTTGCGGATAGGAGCTGAAGCGCAGCCGCAGGTTAAGTTTGACTCCCATCCGTTGGGCCTCCTTCTCGACGGCCTCGCGAATTCCCGCGCTGCCGTCCAACATCGCCAGAGGCAAGTCGCCGAGAATTTCGGACTTGATTTTGAGCTTGGGGTTTGCCGGCAGCAAATCGCCTGGCGCGAAAAGGCAGAATTCCAGCTTGCCCAGTGGCGCAGCCGAGAGCGCCCGGTGCGGTTCACATCGGCTCACGACGCCGAAATCAATTCCGCCGTCCAGGACGTGACGCAGGATCTCGTCCGTCTTGAGGTTGTGGAACGTCACAGCCAGGCGCGGGTGGGCCTCTGCAAGGCCCGGAAGCCGCGGAAGCAAAAGCCATTGAATGATGCTCTCTCCCGCGCCGACCACCAATTCCACGGGCAGGCCGGCGCAAGTGCCGCGGAGTTCCTCCAGAGCCCGGAGCGTGTGGCCGACGATTTCATAAAGACGCTGTCCGGCATCTGTCAACGTGACCGGGCCGTGGCCGCGTTTGAGCAACTCGACCCCAAAGTAGCGCTCCAGTTCTTTGAGTTGCCGGCTGAACTGGCTTTGCCGATTCGAATCGTCGCCGGCCGCGGCGGTAATTCCGCCCGCAGCCACAATCTCCCGAAACGTTTTCAGACGTTCCAGCGACAGCCCTGATTGCGCGAAAAGATTCTCGAACATGACTGGCCAATCATCATGGTTGTTTTTTCCACCATAAACAAGCCAGCAGAATAGTCTTACGTTGTCCCATCAATTCGCCGTAGAGGCGGCGAGCCGCAGGACAATTGTATGCGACGAACGAAAAAGCTTTGCCATCGCCGACGAACGGATAAGCCGCCGTAGGGACGTGGAGCCAAGTTGCCGAATGGCAACGAACTCCACGTTCCCTCTTGTCCGCGCGCGACGACGACGGCGCAAGCCGCCCGAGCGACCCAGCGGGCCGATGAATGTGGGTTACCGCATTGTTTATCGCTAATTTAAAGCGGCTTATTAAGCCGCAGTCCGGCTCAGGCCGGGAAAAACAGAAAAAGGGCCGCCGCTCTCGCAGCGCGCGGCCTTTGAAATAGACCTTATGAATGCAACACATATTGAATCCAAATTCGCCTCCATGGGCGCGCGTTTGAAAGTCCGAGAGATTCCGACGCGCCGCCGATTGGTGCCCATGTGGTTTCGGCGAGATTCCGCTCAACCCGAATATGCCATCGATATTCGTCGCGACCGCCGCGGGGAATTCTTCGAACTCCGCGTTCCGGACAGCTTGCGTAACTCGCTGGATGCGACAGTTCTGCAGGCCGAACCAAAGCAGCGTCACCTGTTGCTGCTCGTCCGCAAGACCGGAGGAAAGCCGCAGCTTGACCGGTTCCTGTGCGGACACGACGAGCGCGAATGGTTCGTCGCGGCCGTGCCAGGTGGCGCCTCGAGCGTGCGTCAAGCGATGAATGCGTTGCAGCCCAAACTGGTGCATGATGCGCTGGTTAAGACGCCCGTCGCATCGCGCCAGCGCTACAGCCGCAAGAATCACGCATTTCGCCGTCAAGGCGAATGGTTTTTCGTGCCGGAACCCTCGTTGGTCGTGGATGAGAAGCTTGTCCTCCGAGCCGAGCCATTGCGCCGCGGGCGCGGCAAACCTCATATCGTGGAGCAACTTTTCCGCACCGGCGGCGAAACCGTGCATGTCTGCCGGCAACATCCGAACGGTGTCACCCCGGGCGAATATCGTTCGATCCTGAAGCGTGATCCGGGTGCGGCCCGCTGGGGCTGGCAGATCATGCGCCGCAACCCGGGCGTTTACGCCCGTGGCGCCGTGCGCCACAGCGATCATGCAACGATCACTTTGCCCTTCTGGCATCGTGTCGCGATGAACACCGAAACGGAGACTCGAACCATGGCCAATGTGGCGTTTTTAGATTGACCGAATTCTTATGACGGCAAGCCGCGGAACCACTTTTTTCCGCGAATAATCAAGGGCGAAAATATTTCTGCGGGCCGAAGGACATGGGTTATCGCTTCAAACGAATGAATCCCACGTTCACCAACTTGTCCGCAGTTTAACCGATAGGAAACCCGTGCCGGAAGTTGGCGGCACGCTCACAAGAAGGAGGCCACCATGGCTATCAACTACGCACGTCAGTTTAATCGTCGCATCACCCCGCAATCGCAGGCGATCCCGGGTTCGAACCAGGTTCGCAATTCAGGTGGCGGCTTTTCGTGGGAAGTGGATGACTGGACGCGGCTCGACCGTTTCCTCGTCCTCGGTGCCGAAGGAGGCACGTATTACATCGCGGAACGCGATCTCGTGAAGCAGAACCACGAGGCGATTCTCCACTGCATCAAAGCCGACGGTGTCCTTGCCGTCAATCGCATCGTTGAGATCAGCGATGCCGGACGCGCGCCCAAGAACGATCCGGCCATCTTCGCCCTCGCGCTGGCCGTCACGCATGGTGATGCCCAGGCGAAGGCGCACGCGTTCGCGAACCTGAACAAGGTCTGCCGCATTGGCACGCACCTGTTCCACTTCGCCGAATACGTGAATGCCATGCGCGGCTGGGGCCGCGGTCTGCGCAACGCCGTTGGCGACTGGTATGTTTACCGCGATGCCGATGATCTTGCGCACCAGGCGGTCAAGTACCAGCAACGCGATGGTTGGTCGCACGGCGACCTGCTCCGCCTCGCCCACCCGAAGGCTCCGTCGGCCCAGCACGAATCGGTGTTCCGCTGGTTGCTGGCTGGCGCTGATTCTCTGGGTGAGCGCGAAGTGAAGCGCAAGGTGCGCGGCGAAGACCGTGTCGCCAAGTATGGCGCAGTCGGTGCACTGCCGAAGCCCATCGAAGCCTTCGAGCAGGCTAAGCGCGCTTCCAACGCAGGCGAAATCGTGAAGCTCATCAACGAGTTCGACCTGCCGCGTGAAGCCATCCCAACGCAATGGCTCAATGAAGTCGCAGTGTGGGAAGCCTTGCTCGAACGCATGCCGATGACGGCGATGATCCGCAACCTGGGCAAGATGACAAGCCTGGGTCTGGTTGCTCCATTCAGCGACGCCAAGCGCCAGATCGTCCGCAAGCTGCGCGACGAGACGGCGCTCAAGCGTGCGCGCATCCACCCGCTGGCGGTCCTTGTGGCGCAGAAGATCTACGCCCAGGGCCACGGCGACAAAGGTGCGCTCAAGTGGTCGCCGGTGTCGGCTGTGGTGGACGCGCTGGACGAAGCGTTCTACGCGACGTTCCAGAACGTGGCACCGTGCAACAAGCCGGTGCTGCTCGCGCTTGACGTAAGCGGCTCGATGGATGGTTCCATGATCGCGGGTTCGTGCATCTCGGCCCGCGAAGCCAGCGCGGCGATGGCACTGATAACGGCCGCAACCGAACCGGAATGCGAGATCATCGCGTTCTCGGCTCCGGCGGGCGGTGGTTATGGCGGCTTGCACGGCGGCGGCGAACCGGGCATTACCCGTGTGAACCTCTCGCCGCGCATGAGATTGGCCGACGTCATCAAGCGCATCGAAGCCATCCCAATGGGTGGCACGGATTGCGCCCTGCCGATGGTGTGGGCCGCCCGCAACAAGCTGAACGTGTCGGCGTTTATCACCTATACGGACAGCGAGACGTGGGCGGGCAACATCCATCCGGCCCAGGCCCTGCGCCAGTATCGCGACGGGTTCGTCGGCGACGCGAAGGCGGTCGTTGTGGGCATGACCTCCAACGGCTTCACCCTGGCCGACCCAAACGACCGCGGCACGCTGGACGTGGTCGGCTTCGACACGACCGTGCCGGCCGTGATCGCGGACTTTGTTCGCGAATAGCGAACGGTCCAAGGACGCCAGGAACAACGCGGGCGGAGGCAACAGTCTCCGCCCGCACTTTAATCTCGAAAACATCCGAACCTTCAAATCATATTTTACTATGCGTCTGCACATTTTGGGTGATTTGCACTTTGAATTCGGGCCAACAAAAATTCCCGAGACCGACGCAGATGTTGTTGTGTTGGCGGGTGACATTCTCCTTGGTCGTGACGGGCATCTCTGGGCGAGAAATCAATTCTTCGCCAAGCCGGTCATTTACGTTTTGGGCAATCATGAGTTCTATCGCCACTCGTTGCCCGAGCTGACCGAAACTGTGAAACGAGAGACAGAAGGCAGCAACATCCATCTGCTGGAGAACAGCGCCGTGGAAATCGATGGCTATACGTTCTTGGGCTGCACGTTATGGACGGATTTTCAATTGGATGATGATCCGGAAGGAGCGATGCGGGTGGCTGATGCGCTCATGAGCGACTACGGCCTCATTCAGTTCAGCACAGAAAAACGGGGGCTTCGCGCACATGACACCGCCAGGTTGCACGCGGAATCTGTCGCCTGGCTGCGCCGTGCGCTGGCCAAGTGTGATCGCGCCCGCACCATCGTTGTGACGCATCATGCGCCAAGTGCCCGGTCAGAAGCGCCCTATCACGCGGACAGTCCATTTAAAGCGGCGTTCGCTTCCAACTTGGACTCGTTCGTGAAGCAGAGCGGCGTTCCTCTGTGGATCCATGGACACACACATTTTAATGCTGACTACATGATCGGAAAAACCCGTGTCGTGACAAATCAACTGGGCTACCCGGATGAGCGCTGCAAAGGGTTTAATCCTTCATTGATCGTCGAAATCTGAAGTTTGTCCCGTTGGCCGAGCAGCCCAGGCAGCGGTCTGCAAAACCGTTCAGGTGGGTGCAACTCCCGCACGGGACTCCAATTCTCCGGGCATAGGAGTTGAGAGAAACACGCCGGTCTTCCAAACCGGAATACAGGGCGCGATACCCTGATGCCCGACCATTTCCCAAGTGAATCTGGCCTGCCGGCAGAGACCCCGCACGGTCGAAGTAATGGCCGGACGCCAGATTCAGTGCGCTTGGGGATACTTTCGCGACGCGAACACCGGTGCCGGCCAGGGCATCACAGACCTGGCTGCGGCGGTTCAACTCCGCCTTCGTGTCGCGTCTGGGTTGCAAACTTTTACAGTGAAGTCCCGGCTCTTAACCGGCGAGAACGCGGTGCAATTCCGCGGCAACCCACCAATTTCAACGCTCCCGTAGCTCAATCACCAGAGCGCGACGCTTCGAACGTCGGAGATGAGGGTGAGAGTCCTTCCGGGAGTGCCAATTTGGGCCGCGTTAGCCCAACTACCAGAGGCGCCCCGCTCAGAACGGGGAGGTCGGGGGTGGAAATCCCTCACGCGGCACCAATTTGCTCCCGTAGCCCAACGCAGAGGCGACGGGCTTAAACCCCGTGCAGTGTCAGTGCAAATCTGACCGGGAGCACCATTGGCCGCCCGTGTAGCCCAAGGCAGAGGCACGAAGCTCAAGCCTTCGCCAGTGCAGGTGCAAGTCCTGCCACGGGCACCAGCCTTCACTCGGCGAACTACGTCGGGCAGGCCATTTGGAATGTCAACCGGATGAGCGGACCGGGCCTGTTTGCTAAACAGCGCGCTCCTGGAAACGGGGGTGTGGTGCAAGTCCACGGCATTCCGCCATTTTTCGCGCGTGTAGCTCAAAGAAGAGCCGGCGAGCTTATACCTCGCATCGCACTAGATCAGTGCCGGGTTCCGGAGCGTTACCGGACGCGCGCACCAATTCCGTCCCTGTAGTGTAGCCCAGCCAACACGCCTGCCTCTCATGCAGGAGACCACCGGAGCGAAGCCGGTCAGGGACGCCATTTTTCATGCCCCCAAAGCATTTTCAGCGATGCTCTTGCTCGGTATGCAAGTCAGCTCGGTGCAATTCCGGGTGGGGGCTCCAAATTCAGAACGACCGCAGTCGAACCAGCGTTCAGGCAGGCGTCATAAGCCAGCCGAGTCCAGGGCAGCACTGGGGACTGCGACCATTTTCGCCTCCATGCAGCAGCCTGCAAATTTCTTTTGTAAAGAAATCGAGCCGGAGCATCCCCGGCTGGAGGCTCCATTTCCATCGCTCGCGTAGTCCAACAGCAGAGACACGACGTCGAGAGCGTCGCCAGTGCAGGTGCGAATCCTGCCGCGAGCACCATTTCTTGGCCTGCAAGCATTAAAGTGATGCAACTGCCTTTTAAGCCGTTGAACCGGGAGCGTTACCCGGGCGGGCCACCATTTGCCGGGTCGTCTAATCGTAGGACAGCGCCCTTTGAAGGCGCTTATGTTGGTGCAAATCCAGCCCCGGCAGCCAGTTTTCGCCCGGTAGTGAAATAGAATCACGTCCGGCCTACACCCAGAAATCGGAGGGGCAGAACCTTCCCGGGCGACCAATCTTCTCCCTCCAGGCTGCTGCTCGGCGGGCCATTGCCTCGTGGCGTAATCAGGAGCGCGCCGGTCTCTGACACCGGAGGACCTGGAGCAAAACCGGGCGAGGCAGCCAATTTCCTCATGTCAACCCGGCTGAGGGATGTTTGCCGCGCGACGGGCGTATTACATCGGCCCGCTCCGCGGTCAGCGTGTGTGTTTGGCGACGACGCGGTAGCGTAACCAGGTGACGCTGCCTGGCAATTGTTTCCGCGACAGGAGGCGGAGAGTGGCAGCGGATTTGGGCGGCGGGTCGCCGGGAATGTCGAAAAAGCTCGAGATGCCAACGCCACCGTCGGCGACCGGCACGGTGACGTGGCTGATTTCATCGACGAGTCCGGCGTGGAGCATGGCGCCGTTGAACTTTCCACCGCCCTGGAGCATCAGCTTCCGCAGATGAAAACTGCTGCCGAGCTTGCCAAGGGCAACGTGCGGGTCTACTTCCTTCTTGCCGCAGAAGAGGTAGGAGACGCCAGCGGCCTGGAGGTGCGCCAGGTAATCGTCACCGACACAATCGGTGACAAGCAGGACCACATGATCGCCGTCCACTTCGTTCTCCTGGAAACGCAAAACGCCCTTCGCATCCACACCGATCGCCAGTCGCCTGGCATTTTTGTCGGCGATATGGTCCCGACGAGCGACCGGCTTCGTGGCGCGGGGCAGCTTCACGTTTCGCCCGGCAAATTCCTTCATCGTGGTCGTGCCCACAAGCCAGGCGCCGATGCCGAAGCTGGCCGCAGTGGTTTCGAAGAGCGTGGCGCGTCTTTGCAGCCGGGAAGTTTGCCCCAACGATCGCCCAGGATTTTGCCGTCGATCGTCGTACACATGTGGCAGATCACGTAAGGTCTCATGATTTTCTCCAAAATTTGAACGAATCAACTCCAAAATGCGCGAAAAACATGCTCAAGGCCAGCCGGAAGCACGCGGCAGAGTGAGCGGGCATTTCCGCCTTACCGGCTCATCTGGGCGGGACATTGAATGACGCTCGGGAAGCATCTCGACCTCGCCGCCGGTGATGCCTCAACAAAGAACAAACACCTCGCCGCGACAAGCACGGTGGCCGCGTGCAAACATCTTATGAACGACATATTGAACAAAGCGACGGTGCTGGTGCTCAACCGCAACTGGCAGGCCGTCAACGTCCGCACGCCGCAAGAGGCCTTCTGCATGATGGCAACGAACGTGGCGACCGGACTGGAAATCGAAGGCGAAAATCACATCCGTCCCGTAAATTGGGGTGAGTGGACCACGCTGCCCATCCGTTCGCAGGATAATGCCGTGCAAACCGTGCGCGGCCCGATCCGCGTGCCTACGGTGATCGTGGCGGTCAACTACGCCAAGGTGCCCAAGAAGCGCCCGAAGCTGAGCGCCCGCGCCATTCGCGAGCGCGATGGCAACCGCTGCCAATACACCGGTCGTGCCCTGCGTCCAGACGAAGGCAGCCATGACCACGTCCTGCCCCGCTCGTGCGGCGGCAAGAACGCCTGGGAAAACCTGGTTTGGGCCAGCAAGGACGTGAACGCCCGGAAGGGCAACCGCCTGCCGTACGAAGCCGGCCTGAAGCTGTTGAGTGTGCCGCGCGCACCAAAGGAATTGCCGTTCTCGGCTGTCATCCGCAACGCCCACGGCGTCGCGGAATGGAGATTGTTTTTAAAAGAATAAAACACGGTGAGCGAATCTTGAGGGCTCGCTCACCGTTAATCGTCTCGACACCCAAAATGTGAGAACTACACTCTTATCGGTTTGGAAAATGCCACGAGAGCCACTATGAGCAAATTAACTCTTCAGCAATTGGATGATGGAATTGACGCTGCCCTTGCAAATTCAAGCTCGTTGATAGCCGAGGCGAAGTTACTGCTTCAATCAGGCTTTCAGGCTCGGGCTTACACCTTGTCGCACATCGCTAGGGAAGAAATTGCAAAGACCACCATGCTCTATACGGCAGGCCTGCGGATGCTTGCTGAACATTCGGTGGATTGGAGCAGGCTCCATAAACGCTTGCGTGATCACAAAGCCAAGTTGACGAGTGACGCGCTGGTTGCCTATGTAAATGCGCCCGAAGCCTCCGGAACACTCCCGCTGGAAGCAATGCTCTTCGGAACTGGGGTTCGAAATGAATGGAAGAATGACAGTCTCTATATTGCTTTTAAGGAAACCGCTTTTAGGACGCCCTCTGAGATGATCACTCCGAAGAAAGCGGAACGCACAATTGGCCTAGCGATTTTAGCGTTGGAGGATGCTAAACACTACTTGTCCATTAGCGGGAAGTTGACGCAACGGTCTCCTGAGGAAGTTAAAAAGACCTTTGCTCACATTAAGCCGGGCAAGGTGAACCCAGACGAGACTTTGGCGCGCGTCAAACATTTGGCCCGCGTAATTCGGGTTGCTAAGGAAGCTCGGCGTGACAAGCAGGATCCAGTTGTATGAACTCTAAAGATTTTTTACGGCTGGGCGTGCCTCTCGGCGAGGCCATGCGGCGGGCAACGGATTTTGTGGCCAAGTTCATCCTCGGTGGTGGTGACAAGTCGCGGCTGCATGAGGAGGTCGCCACTATTGTCGCCAATCCTTCCGCGTTCGTGAAAGATCCATTGCGCGGCGAATTCGCCCAAGCGGTCCTGAACGCACCCCCACCGCCGCGTGCCGAACCAGTGAAATACCGGCAGTGGGGCGAAGGGCTGGAGCACGAGGCGGTGATGCAAATGGAGAGAGCCTGTCTGCTCCCAGTCTCCGTGGCGGGAGCCTTAATGCCGGATGCGCATGTGGGCTATGGCCTGCCCATCGGCGGCGTGCTGGCCACTGAGAACGCCGTAATTCCTTACGCCGTTGGCGTGGATATCGCCTGCCGCATGAAAATGACGGTGCTGGACATCCCTGTGCGCGATTTGGAGAACAAGCAGGACCGCCTGACTCGCGCCATCGAGGCGGAAACGCGCTTTGGCGTCGGCGCGAGCTTCAAGGATCGCCGCTCGCATGACGTGCTGGACGCGGATTGGTCGGGCAGCCCTATCACGAAACAAAACAAGGATCGCGCATGGTCGCAACTCGGCACCAGCGGGAGCGGCAATCATTTCGTCGAGTTTGGCCTGTTCACGGCGCACACAAAGATCAACGATCTTGAGGCAGGAACATACATCGCTTTGCTGTCGCACAGCGGCAGCCGCGGCTCTGGCGCGGCGGTGTGCGATTACTACAGCAAAATCGCCTTCGCGCAATTTCCGGATTTGCCCAGCGAGTTGAAACGGCTGGCGTGGCTGTCGCTCGATTCCCAGGAAGGTCAGGAATACTGGCACGCGATGGAATTGATGGGGAGTTACGCCGCGGCAAATCATGCCTGCATCCACCAGCACATCGCGGAAAACCTCGGCGCACAGGTGCTGCTCGATTTGGAAAATCATCACAATTTCGCGTGGAAAGAAAAGCACGTCATCGGCGGCGTGGAACGCGGGGTCATCGTGCATCGCAAAGGCGCGACGCCGGCGGGCGCCGGAGTCTTGGGAATTATTCCCGGTTCCATGGCGTCGCCGGGATTCGTCGTGAGCGGCAGAGGAAATGCGGAGTCGCTCAACTCGGCCTCGCACGGCGCCGGTCGCGCCATGAGCCGCAAAGCCGCCAACGCAAAATTCAATTGGAAAGAGGTGAACCGTCTTCTGCGCGAACGCGGCGTGACCCTCATCAGCGCCGGCCTGGATGAAGTCCCGATGGCCTATAAAAACATCCGCGAAGTGATGGCTGCCCAAAGCGATTTGGTCACCGTGCTCGGCCAATTCGATCCGAAACTGGTGAAGATGGCCCCCAGCGGAGAACGCCCAGAAGACTAAACCTCAGCCAGGAGTGCCAGGTTTGCTTCTCCACGGTCTCGGTTTGTTCCACCTCGGAACTGGGCGGCGCTGTTGCGGGTTACCCGGCGGCAGCGCCCTTAAAATGCTTGATGACGACGTTCGCCAAAATAAGTATCAAGCCATGAACGAACAAAGGAAAACAATAAGTCACGATGGATTCCCGCGGGCCAGGAAGGATTCATTAACTACACAGGTCACCTCTGCAGCCGCACCAGCCAAACCAGCCGATGAACCAGTGATGACCGCACAAGTACGTGTAGCACCAAAATTCTCAGATCTGGTTACGTTGACGCGTGAGGAACTTTATCAGCATGTGTGGAAAACTCCGATTCACCTCCTTTCGGAGGCGGTGGGGCTTTCAGATGTCGGATTGGCTAAGATTTGCAAGCAGATGAACGTGCCGCGACCCGGCCGAGGTTACTGGGCGCGCCTGGATGCTGGGGAACATGTAAAAATGGTTCCGCTAGGGCCACCCTTAGCAGCAGGGATGCGGCAGTGGACCTTCGACATAGTGGCAAATCGGCAGCGTCGAGCGGATTGGGCGGGGGCGAATCTTTCGGCGCCAATCAATGCCAAGTCGCAGTCGAAGGTTGAATTGCCTGGCGAACATGAACCGTTACACGACATCGCCGCCCAACACCGCGAGGCGTTAGAAAAACTAAAACCCGACGACAACGGGTTCGTACATTTGAATTCCGCAGCGTTGTTTCGCTGTGACGTTTCAGTTGCGATGGTCCCAAAGCTCGCTCGGGTGATTCACGCATTGATTACTCATTTGGAGAAAAACGATTGTCGAGTTTCACATGGAAACAAAGAATGCCCGCATTTGAGCCTGACGCAAGGTAGCGACCGGCTAACGGTTAATTGGAGCGAAGAGATCGAGGAATTCGAGCGCGAGCCGACGATCGAAGAAAAACGCAGGCCAAGCTGGACTTGGCAACTCAAGCAGAGGCGAGCAACCGGCCGAATCACGATCGAAATTTCTGCGATGGCTTTGCGTGGGACGCGTAGTTGGACGGAGAGCAAAAACAGACCTCCCGAGCAGGTGCTCGCTCGCGTGCTCGAGAAGATTGCTGCTGCGTTTGAAGGTTTTGACGCACAGCGGCAGCGCGAGGCAGAGCGGGAGCGGCAACGTGCCGAATTTGAGAAACAACGTGCAGAAACGGAGGCGAAAAGAGAACGAGAATGGCGGGAACAGCAACGCAGTTCGGAACATCAAAAGCAGCTAAACGAGATTGCTCGCGTCCGCCGCTTCAACCTCGGCGTGGCGGCTCAACAGTGGGAAGATAGCGAACGTGTTCTCGCCTTTGTGGATGCCGTGGAGAGACATTGGCACGGAGTTCCTGCGGTCGAACTGTCTCCAGACCAATTGGGATGGCTTGCGTGGGCGCGATCTGAGGCGAAGAAACTCGCGCTCTGGTCCGATAATTATCCTGATCCAAACGCGGTGCGAATCTTGGATCCCGATAAAATCCCCGTCGGCGGTCCTTATCCGAGAGTCACGACATTAAAGCCACACGAATTCAGGCATCCAGCGCCGGAGCACCAGTCACCGAATTCGGGGTTTTATGGATCCCGGTATTGACGCGATATTGCCGTTGTAGTTGCTTTAGCTCGGTCACTAACGCGGCATCAGCTAACGCGATCTTTCCAATCACCGATTGCGACCGACAGAGTTCGAGCACTCGGGATGCATCCGTTGCCTTTGGCGTATAGAGGAGCAGCCTGATCACTTGAACGATGTATTTCGCGTCATGTCTCAGTAGAAATCGTCGATCGCTTTTCAAATCCTCTCCAGGCGGGTTCCAGCGGGCACCTGCATCCAGCAGCAGTTCAATGCACTGGAGCTTTTCCGTGTTCGCTTGTTCGTTTGGGTTTCGGGTGAAAATGTCTTCAGCCGGTCGACTGCCGACCAAGCGCTCGAGCGCCTCGCACGAATCGCGTTTGGTGTGATTGAGTTTTTCGCGCGGGATGACCGTTAGCAATTGTTTGAACAGCTCGACGTTATGCTTGTAGCTGGTCGCATCAAGTAGGGCAACAGCTTGCTCAGCCGTAGGGTTGAGACGCAAAACTTTCAACAGCTTCGGGTCACGTCGCCAAACTGCATCCGCAGCTGCAGTTGACCAATCGCATCTTTCCGAATCAAACGGGAAAAGCTCTTCAAGATTGTCCGGAGCCAAGCGGAACGGGTCGGCCCCAGCCCAGACAAGCAACGCCGCCCAGCGAACGTCATTCCGGCCAACAGCAATCCGGAGTGCGATTGCGGCCTGGTCATCAATGACAGGAAACTCAGCGCGGTGGTTCTTGTAAAAACCGATGAGAGGTTTCGCCTTCACCTCAGATAGGGCGCGGGCAAAATCATTCTCCTTGTTTGGATTGAAGCCAGCGCGAAGCAGTCGTTCCGCAGTTGAAAAGTCGAGCTTCTCGCAGGCCGTGACGAAATCGAGTTCCTTGCCGCGGGCACCGAATCTCTCAAGTAGCTCCGATATATCGTACCTGGATCGGTCCCGTGCGAATTCGAGGCAATGGGTCAAATCCTCCTGCGACCAGCCACCTGAGCGAAGCAATACTTCGACAATGCTGTGAAAGCCGACGCGAACGGCACGCTCGAGCAAATACCGTCGACAGCCGGTGACAGCATCGAACTGTATGGCTTTGCCGCCGGAAATCCACGCCTGAAGATCAAAGAGTTTCCCATGGTCTACCAGCTCAATCAGCTTTCGAAATTCATCCGGCAAATCAGTCATTGCGTGCTGCATGCGAAACGAATACTGCGTTCCAGACGATACAGTAAAGATGTTAACATCTCGTTTTGCCCTGATCAATGCAGTCTGCAACACGCTTTAACTTGAATGGCCGGGGCATGACGCCCTTCCCTACATCCTGGCATCCGTGGTAATCTCCTGATGCGATGTTTCCAGTCATATTCCACTTGGACATGGACGCCTTTTACGCGTCGGTGGAGCAACGCGACAATCCAGGCTTGCGTGGCCGGCCGGTGATCGTGGGCGCGCCTCCGACCCAGCGCGGGGTCGTATGCGCCTCCAGCTATGAAGCGCGGAAGTTCGGTGTCCGCTCCGCCATGCCCAGCGCGACGGCGGGGAGGCTTTGTCCCAATGGCGTATTCGTGCGCCCTCGCATGGATCATTACCGTGAAGAGTCACGGCACATCATGCAGATTGTCGCCCAAACCGGAGCAATGATAGAGACAATGTCCATTGACGAAGCGTATCTCGACGTGTCCTCGCTCAACCAGGCCGAGAGCGCGGACACATCATTGCTCAAAGCCGTTCCGTTGGCGCGACACGTGAAACAGCAGATTCAGTTTGAGCGCCGACTGACTGCGACCATCGGCATTGCGTCCAACAAGCTGCTGGCCAAAATTGCCAGCGACCACAAAAAACCTGATGGACTGACGGTGATTCCAAACCATGAGAAGGTCTCGTTTCTGCGGCCGCTGCCGGTGAGGGTGATTTACGGGATCGGAAAAGTCACCGAACAAACCCTGGGCCAGGCCGGCATCGTGACGGTTGGGGATCTGCAGGATTATGCAGGGGATCTCCGCGCCTTGGTCGGCTCATTCGGGCCGAAACTGAAACAATTTGCGTTTGGCGAGGACGACCGGCCACTGGAAATCGGAGACGAGATCAAGAGCATCAGCGGAGAAGAAACGTTTCTTCAGGACACCGAAGATCGCAAGGTGCTGCGAGCATGCCTGAGAGAGCAGGCGACAGACATTTCGGCACGGCTCAAACACAGACGATTGGGGGCGCACACGGTCCAGGTGAAAGTACGCTACAGTGATTTCACCACCCTCACGCGCCAGATTTCAGTCGAGGAACCGATTACCGAAGCGGCTGACATCTACCGGCTGGGTTGTTTCCTGCTGGGCCGGGACAAACTGGTTTCGCGCCCGTTGCGGTTGCTGGGTCTGGGCGTCAGCAATCTGCGCGAGCCGAATGGACAACAACTGGCACTCCTCTAAATTGAGAGGACTCAACTCGAAATGCCCGATCCGCCCATCATCCCAATCCGAGCCGCCGTATTGCGGACGCCGGGCCGCCCACTGAAGTTCGAGCGCCTGGAAATGGAAGGTCCGCGCGATGACGAAGTGCTGGTGCGCGTGGTGGCCAGCGGGATTTGCCATACCGACATTGATTTCTGCGATGGCGGCGCTTCCGGCCCGGTCGTGCTGGGGCACGAAGGCTCCGGGGTGGTGGAACGAATCGGCAAGATGGTGAAGGGCGTCAAGCCCGGCGACCATGTGGTGCTCTCCTACCAATCCTGTGGGCGCTGCCGGCCTTGCAGGCGTGGTCACCCGGCAAGTTGCCAGCGGTTTTGGGAGGCGAACTTTGGCTTCGCCCGCTTGGACGGGACCAACGCGCTGTGCGGCGGCGTGCGGGGTCACTTCTTTGGACAATCCTCATTCGCCACCCATGCTCTGGCGACCATGCGCAATCTGGTGAAGGTGCCAAAGTCGCTTCCGCTGGAATTGCTGGCGCCGTTGGGTTGCGGCCTGCAGACTGGCGCCGGCACCGTGATAAACTCACTGGCGGTTCGCGCCGGAGCAAGCATCGCCGTTTTTGGCACTGGCTCGGTTGGGTTGGCGGCGGTAATGGCCGCCCGCATAGTCAAAGCCAAAACGATCATCGCGGTGGACATCAACCCTCGCCGTCTAACACTCGCCTGCGAATTAGGGGCGACCCACTCCATCAACAACCGGCGGAGCGACCTCGCCGGGAGCATCAAGGCCATAACGGGCAGCGGCGTTGATTACATTGTGGAGAGCACTGCGGATCACGAGATGGAGCAGTTCGCGGCAAAACTGCTGAATCCAGGCGGAAAAGCGGCGCTGCTCAGCGGAGCGAGCGCCCGGGGCGGGCTGCCGGGAGAGCGCCAAGTCCTCAGCGTCATTCAAGGCGACGCGGTGCCCCAGAAGTTCATTCCGAAACTGATCAAACTGTACCAGGAGGGGCGGTTCCCCTTCGACCGCCTGGTGAAGTTCTATGATTTTACCAAGATCAACCGTGCCATTGCCGACTCGAAGCGCGGCAGCACCATCAAGCCCGTGCTGCTGATCAGCAGTGAAGCAATCGCGCCTTGAATTGTGCCTTTAACGCCTCGGGACGGCCCATTTGCTCAAACGCCCGACCCCTTGCGGAAACGAACCATAGTTTGCCCGCCACCACCGGACTGTCATGCGCCACCGGGTAGATGTCAAAGGACGCAAGGTCGCTGCCTCTGACGTATTCGGCGTAATCTTCGGGGTGATTGCGGTGGATGCCGCGTCCGATGTCATCGTCCCACGCCACACCCTGGCCCAGGTTCACCATGACCGGCCGTGTCGAATCGCCAGCGCGAATGCGCTGGTATTCCACTGCCGCAAAACGAGGGCCAGGCCCGCGAGTTGGCAGCAGTGCTGGCAGAGATGCGCGTCGCGGTGATGCGGCTGAGGTGGAGACGATTAGCCGAGCCGCTTCCCCGTGTTGCAGCGGACGTCAAGCCTAATCCGGTTTACCGGATTGGGACCAGGTTGCCAGTCGCGCCTCGGTGGCATTGAGCGCGCGGCAGAAAAACTTGGCAGCTTGCGTGAGAGACTGAAAGGGCGAAAGGCGCCTCGGGCGCAATCGTATTGGCCCGACCTTTTCGATCATTCTCGACATCACTGGATCGGAACTCAAATGGGTGATGGCGCATCTGCTCATGGGCAGTCATTTTGTACGGGTTTTTTGTCCAGGCGATCGGTTTTCATAGACAGCAATCGGGGAAATGATGCGCGCCGCGCCGATTGGCCAGAACAACGAGGTTGAGCCGAGAAGGAGCATGCGGAAAACCACTGAGCGTCGTTTCAACCTCACTCGCGGAATTGCAGGACGGTAAGAAATCGGTAAACCGCGGTCGCGGCCCGGCCCCATTGATGAGCTTGAACCCGATGGCTGAACGGTTAGACTTGGGTACGGCCGGTTCCTTGGCATACCGGCTACGCAATGCGGGATGAAAGCAATAATTTGCGATTGCGCAGGATTGACTCATTTACAACTCGATGATTGATTACAAACTAGACGACTTGGGTTGGTCCGAGTTTGAACGACTAATTCAAACTGTCGTGAAAGTGCGGCTGGGCTTTGGAGTTGAAGCTTGGGGAGGGCGTGGCGACTGGGGTCGTGACGCATACTTTGAGGGAAAACTCCGCTACCCTGGTAAAGAGGAAACAGATGGCCCGTTCGTGTTTCAATGCAAGTTCGTCGAGAATGCGAATGCCGCGGGAGCGAAACCGGAGGAACCACTTGCGGGCGCGGTTCAAAAGGAGTGCGCAAAAATCCGCAGGAACCTCAAAAGCGGAAAGTGGAAGGAAGCGCCAAACTGTTATGGATTCTTCACGAATGCGCCCTGCACGGCAACGCTCCGCGAATCCCTCCGCGCTTCGCTCCGTAAGGTCCTCCCGGGCGCTCATATCTCCATCCACGATGGCGGTGACATTTGTCGATGGCTGAGTCCTGAGATTGTGCGGAGCTTCCCGCGGCTTCACGCTCCACCCAAGGCCATTTCGGCACTTCACCAATTGCCGGCGGCCACGGCGGCGTTCACAGGGCGGGAAGAGGAGTTGAGCGACTTGGCAGCGGCGCTGGCGAAGAAAGGCAACATTGGCGTGGCGATTTCGGCGTCGGGAGCGGGGATTCAGGGGATGGGCGGGGTGGGCAAAACGGCGCTGGCCACAGTGTTGGCCCACCGGCTCAAGGACAAATACCCTGACGCCCAGATTTGCCTCAATCTGCGCGGCTTTGACCAAACGGACCGCAAACCGATGCCGCCGGCTGAAGCCATGCAAGGCATCATTCACGCCTTTCAACCGGAAGTCAAAGTGCCTGAAACGGCGGAAGAATTGTCACCCATCTACAACTCCGTGCTCAACGAAGCGGGGCGTGTCCTGCTGTTTCTGGACAACGCCGCCAACGCCGAACAAATTCAGCCGCTCTTGCCGCCATCCAATTGCGTCCTCTTGGTCACATCCCGCAATCAATTCTCGTTACCCGGACTGGCGACGCGAAACATTGATTGTCTGCCGCCGGAGAAGTCGCGCGAACTTCTGGTCAAGCTGGCACCGCGCCTTGCAGGCCATGAATTCATCGCCGCTGACCTTTGCGGCCATCTTCCGCTGGCACTGGAGGTCTTCGCCGGCGTGGTCAGCGAGAAGACGCTGCATCCGGTGGAAGAATTGGTGGCCAGGCTTCGAAAGCACGAAATGAAGCTTGGCAAAGTGGAAGCCGCCTTCCAAGTCAGTTATGACCTGTTGGAAGAACCATTGCGCGGCTGTTGGACATTGCTGGCTATTTTTCCAGACAATTTTGACCTGCCAGCCGTCGCCGCGATTTGGGAAATGAAAACCGAATTGGCGCGTGACGTCATGGAGGCGCTCTTGAAGGCGAGTCTGGTGGAAATTGATGACGCGAAAGTTCGGCTTCGGCTGCACGACTTGGTGCGACAGTTTTGCGATGGAAAATTGAGCGAAGCAGAACGGGACGCTGCCATGATGCTTTACGCCAAGCACTATACCAAGGTTGGAGGGGAAGCTCAGATTCGCTATCTCAAAGGGGGCGAGAATGTGCTCTGCGGGCTGGGACTGTTTGACCTTGAGAGGGTTCACCTCGAAGCCGCCTACGAATGGCTGGCACCGAGGCACGACGAAGCCTCCGCCGCTCTGCTCATATTGCTTGTCGCCGGGGTCCTCCTCACTGGTCTGGAATTGCGCTTCCGGCCCGACCAGCGCATCCGCTGGTTGGAGCGCCAACGCGAGGCCGCACGGATTACTAAAAACCGGTGGGCAGAAAGCACAGCCCTCGGCAATATTGGTCTTGCCTACACCTACTTGGAGAATCCACGAAAGGCCATCGAGTTTTTTGAAGAGGCGCTGGTAATCGACCGCGAGGTTGGAAACAGGATCGGCGAAGGCACCGCCTTGGGTAATCTTGGCGTTGCCATTGCCAAGTTGGGCCAGATACAGAAGGCCATCGATTTTTTCGAGCAACAATTGGTCATCACTGGTGAAATCGTCGACCGGCGCGGCGAAGGCAGTGCCCACACCAATCTTGGCCTTGCCAATATCAACTCGGGCAATCCGCGCAAGGCCGTCAAACATTTGGAACAGGCACTGGTGATCCATCGCGAAATAGGCGACCGGCGCGGTGAAGGCAATGTTCTCGGCAATCTTGGCCGCGCTTTCACCGCCTTGGACGAACCGAAAAAGGCCATCCAGTTTTACGAGCAAGCGCTGGTGATCGCCCGCGAGATTGGCGACCGGTTTGGCGAAGGCCTTCTTCTTTTTAACTCAACGTTCGCGTTGGTCAAATTGAATGACCTCACACAAGTCGAGATTCGCTCCGAAGCCGCGCTGCAAATCTACGAGTCCATTGGGCACCCGGAAGCCGCCAAAGTCCGCTCGCTACTTGAGAAGTTGAAGAGAAGGAAGGATGAATCGGAAACGATTCCATGAAGGACAAAATCGTCTTTTGCTGGAGCGGCGGAAAAGATTCCGCCTTGGCCTTACACAGGTTGCTGGTGGAGGGCAAGTATGAGGTGGTTTCCCTGCTGACAACCTGCAACGAACATTATCAGCGCGTCTCCATGCATGGCGTGCGTGTCGAACTGCTGGAGCAACAAGCCCGCGCCATCGGCCTCCCGCTGCAAAAAATGTTCGTCAGCCAGCGCAGTTCCAACAACGAATATATGGAAAAGATGAAGGGGCATTTGCTCGCTTACAAGACGCAGGGTGTCACCCGCTTTGCCTTTGGCGATATTTTCCTGGAAGACCTCAAGCGCTGGCGCGAGGAAAACCTGGCACAACTCGACCTGCGCGGTGTTTTCCCAATTTGGAAGGTGGATTCACGAGAATTGATCCGCGAATTTATCGCGCTTGGCTTCGGTTCGGTCATCTGCTGCGTCAACGACGCTTACCTGGACGAATCGGCTTTGGGCCGGAACATTGATTCGGATTTCGTCCATTGGCTGCCCGCCGATGTGGACCCTTGCGGCGAGAATGGCGAATATCATTCGTTTGCTTTCGCCGGGCCGATCTTCCAACAGCCGTTGCGAATCAGAATTGGTGAAAAAGTCTATCGCCCGGTTGAAGAAACGCACCCTGGCGCGACGTCGGCTGTATGTCCGTCGCCGGGCGCGCGCCAAACCAAAGGATTCTGGTTTTGCGATTTGCTGCCTGCTCCGTGAATCGAAATCTCCTATTCTTGGTGGGCCGGAAATTCGGGGAACGGCGGAGTCGTGCCTTTGCAGGAAAATACATTCTGAGTCCAATCATGTAATCGCGCCGGGAGATGGCTGACGTGGTTGGCGGTGTGCCGCGATGCGTCCGGCCTCTGTCGTTTGAACCTCCCGCCGTTGCCTGAGGAAACCAGCAGGGTTCCGCTTCCGCAAAGCATGCTGATGCGCTTTTCCATCGGCACTTTGGGAAAGTTGGCAAACCAGACGAGGAAGTCCAGAATTCGCAGCACGATGGCCTTCGCGGGTTCCCACCGTTCGCAGCCATCACGCCCCGGCACCGGATTCACAGTGGAATGGCGCCATTGCCTGTTCGTATTTTCCAACAGCAGTTTTGGTATTTGGCATTGGCATTCTCAAGTCCGCTCAAGCCACCTTGGGGACTTCGGTCTCCATCTCGAGCGTTACAATCTTGCCGCTCTCCTCCGCCCGGCGCGTGGCCTCCTCGTATTCCTCCAAAGAAGGCAGTTGCTTCTGGGCTTTTTTGGCGTAGGCGCGATGCACCATTTTCGAATTCTGTCCGAGCACGCGCTGGGCGTAGCGCTCCGGATAGCCGTTGTCGGCGGAGCGCTCGGCCCAGGCATAGCGATAAGAGTGGAGCGTGACACCTTTGATGCCCAACCCCTCGCAGCGCTGCTTGAATTCCGTGGCGCGATGCCCCTCCCGAATGTTGATGAGATAGGGAAACAGCGGACCCTGGCGCGGACGGCGCAGGATCACCTCCCAGGCTTTGGGGCCGATGCGGCAGCCGCTCAGACTGGAGGTTTTCAGGCGGTTGTAGGAAAAACCGCGCTTCTCATAATCCAAATCCCCGGCCTGGAGCGAGGCGATGTCCGATTGCGAACCGCCGAAATGCCAGCACAACTCGTAGAAATCCCGGCGCTCGGCGTTGCCCTCGCGGGTGGCAATGCAGCAGTGCTCGTCCCAGGTGATGGCCCGTTGCTCCTTGTGCTTGATCTTGGGAAATTTCTTTTTCGGCAGGATCGGCACCGGCAGCCAGCCCATGTCCAGACAATGGTTCTGGATGCGGCGCAGATAAACATTGGTGCAGACCGTGCCGGCGCGCAGCACCGCCATGAAATCATCGGCTGCCGTCATGACCACGACCTTCTTGCGGATGAGGTTGAAGGCAGGGTCCTTGATGGCCGTTTCCCAGCGATGCAGCGTCGGCCCCTGCTTGTCCTGGATGATGTCCTCCATCACTTCCTGCCAGATCCGCCTGACCAGCCTCGGGTCGGCGGCGGACAGGTAGGCCATCCCGATCTTGCGGTTGATGTGGGGGTTCTTCAGCGCCTCGTTCTTGTGCCGCACGAGCCGTTCCGCCTCCTTGCGGTCTTTTGTCTTCAGGCTCGTGCGGGAACCGCTCTGCGTGTCCTTGCAGTAAAACATGCCGTCCCGGCTGCCCAGTTGCACAATTCGATATTGCTCTTTCATACCTGGAAGCAAGGTCTTCCAAGAGCAATTCCTCGCCAACAGGTATGCCGCCGGTTTCCACCGGGTTTCCGCTGGTTTCCAGCGAATGCCTGTTTTTGGTGCACATTTTGGTGCACATCGGGGGTTTTTGGCCGATTTTCGGCCCCTGCCTCACTTCAAGCTCGCCGGACTCCGAGGGAATCGGCGAATGGAGGCGGGGGTCGGAATCGAACCGACGAATGCAG
>Ga0224558_1001176_pt1 | contig 28239 bp, 24 predicted proteins | sample 714S32024metaG_FD_180682 | JGI IMG/M metagenome (GOLD analysis project Ga0224558, IMG submission 180682) | Peat soil microbial communities from Stordalen Mire, Sweden - 717 S3 20-24 | ecosystem: Environmental > Terrestrial > Soil > Wetlands > Peat | place: Sweden: Norrbotten County, Stordalen... | reverse complement strand
GAACTGGTCTCGCTGCTGGACACCCAGCGGCGCTTCTCGTCTGCTTCATGAACCGCCGGATGCGGAACCGCACGTCCGGTGGTGTGGGAGGACGGCGAGGGTGACCTCGCCTCCTACCCGATCAGCGGACTGGATTAGTGGAGAGACGGGCGTCTCGCCCGTCCCCGGGCAGCGAGGCAGCCGGGCGGGGACGCCCGGCTCTCCACTTCACGCCGCCGCCTGCTCCGCCTCGGCTACCGTCCCGTAAAAACGAAAGAAATCTTCCACCCGGGTGACTTCGAGAGCGTGGTGGATCCGCTGATTCACGCCCACCAACCCCAGACTGCGTCCATCTTTTTGCCGCGTGACATAGGCGCCGACGAGCGCTCCAATCCCCGACGAATCCGCCAGTGGGACATCCGTGAAGTCGAGGATGAGCGCGCGCGAGTTGTCGGCGCGCAACTTGGATTGAAAGCCGAATACATTGAGAAGGGTCAGCGGTCCAGAAAGGCGCAGGATGCGGATTCCCTCCCGCGACCCGGGAAGATCTTCGATTTGCAACGGCTGATCGGGCATGCCAGAAATGTTACTGGCGAATGACACGGCGAATGTTAATAACAGGTTAATTCCAAGGGCTCGTCGCCTGAGTTGACGCCCGGATTGCGGAGGTCAGATTGCAGAGGTGAAAACCGAAGCCGGAGATTCTTACCTCTGCAATCTGACCTCTAACCTTTGACCTCCCCACACGGGCTTATTCTCCGCCGACCGTGAGTCCATCGATGCGGATCGTAGGCGAGGCCACGCTGCCGCGAAATTCCAGGTCCGTGCCTATCTCAGAAATATTGCAGAACATCTCTTTGAGATTGCCGGCGACCGTGATCTCTTCGACGGGGTATGCCAGTTCGCCGTTGACGATCCACATGCCCGAGGCGCCGCGGGAGTAGTCGCCGGTTACTAAGTTGGCGCCGTGGCCGAGAAACTCGGTTACATAGAGGCCGTTTTTGATTTCCGCGATAATCTGGTTCGGCGCCTTCGTTCCTGGTTCGAGAAAATAATTCCCCGGCCCGATCCCCGGCGTGCCGGCGAGTCCGCGAGATGCGTTGGCCGTGGTCTCGAGTCCCAGCTTCTTCGCCGTGTAGGTATTCAGCAGATACGATTTCAGAATTCCGTTTTCAATCACTACGGTGCGGCGCGTGGGAATGCCTTCGCCATCGAAGGGCGTAGTGCCGAAGCCGCCGGGCATGGCGCCGTCATCGACAACGGTTACGTTTACTCCGGCAATTTTCTGGCCGAGTTTGCCCGCCAGGAAGGAGGCTCCGCGATAGACCGAGTCGCCATTCACTCCCTCAAAAATATGTTCGAGCATGGAGCTCGCGACCATGGGATCGAGCACCACCGGCACATGCGCGGTTTTCACCTTGCGCGCGCCCAGGCGCCGCAGGGTGCGGCGTGCCGCTTCTTTTCCGACTTTCTCCGCCGAGTCGAGCTTGGCCAGGCTGCGCGCGACGGAAAACCAGTAATCGCGCTGCATGAGGCCGTTCGCGTCTTGCGCGATGGGCACCACCGCGACCGAACAGTACGACCGCCGGTACTCGCCGACAAAACCGTGAGAATTCGCCAGCACTTTTCTGCCGGTGGCGGCGTCGAACGATCCGCCCTCGGAGTTCTTGATGCGGGGATCGGCGTCGAGCGCGGCCTTTTCGGCGCGGCGCGCGTACTCGATGCGCTCGGGGCCGGGCAGTGAGTAAACGTCTTCGTGATAGAGATGGAGGTCGCCGGAGAGCGATCCGAGTTTGCCGGCTTCGGGAATTCCGGCGTGCGGATCTTCAGAACAGATCTTCGCCAGTTCGAGCGCCGACTTCAACATGCGCTCGATGCCGGCGGCGGAAAAATCGCTCGAATAGGTGCTGGCCGCGCGCTGTCCGAAGAAGACGCGCACGCCAATGGCGCGCGAGCCCGACTCCTTCAGCGTTTCGACCTGGCCGAGCCGCACCACGGTGGAAAATTCGTCGCCTTCGCGGACGACACACTCCGCCGCCGTCGCGCCCCCCTTCATCGCGCGGCGCACTACGTCGGTGGCAATTTCCTTGAGATCGGTTACGAGTTTGGTTTCGCTGGTTTCTAGTGTTGTTGTCATTTTGCAAATATTGCAGAGGTCAGAGGTCAGATTGCAGAGGTAGAGGTCTCGATTTTAACCTCTGCAATCTGACCTCTGACCTCTGCAATGCTCTTATTGCATGAATCCGCCGGTCTCCCGCTTCGCAGTCCCGCCGACGGTGAGCCGGTCAATCTTAATGGTCGGGATACCGACGCCTACCGGAACGGCCTGTCCATCTTTGCCGCAGGTACCGACGCCTTCATCGAGTTTCAAATCGTTGCCCACCATCGAAACCCGCGTCAGCACATCGGGTCCGTTGCCGATCAGGGTTGCGCCCTTGATTGGGGCGGTGATCTGTCCGTTTTCGATGAGATAGGCTTCCGACGCCGAGAACACGAATTTGCCATTCGTGATGTCGACCTGCCCGCCGCCGAAGTTCACCGCGTAAACGCCATTCTTTACCGAACGAATGATGTCTCCGGGATCGTCCTGCCCAGCCAGCATGTAGGTGTTCGTCATGCGCGGCATCGGAATATGCTCGTAACTCTCGCGGCGTCCATTACCCGTGTCGGCCAGCCCCATCAGCTTCGACGAAAGTTTGTCGCTGAGATATCCCTTCAGAATCCCGTTCTCAATCAGCACGGTTTCCTGCGTCGGCTGGCCTTCATCATCCACGTTTAAAGACCCGCGCCGCCATGGCATCGTGCCGTTGTCGACCACGGTGCACTTTTCGCTAGCCACGCGTTTGCCGATCAGGCCGGCGAATGCCGACGTCTTCTTGCGATTGAAGTCGGCCTCCAACCCGTGACCCACGGCCTCGTGCAGCAGAACGCCGGGCCATCCCGGGCCAAGCACGACTTCCATGTCTCCGGCCGGAGCTTCGCGCGCGTCGAGTTGCAGAATCGCCTGCCGCGCGGCCTCCTTGGCAAAGAACTCTGGAGTCTTGTCGCCGAAAAAGAAGTCGAGCGCAACCCTCCCGCCGCCGCCCGATGTTCCACGTCCCGACGACTCGCGGCCCGAACTGGCGTCGGTCTTCGCGATGCACGAAACATTCACGCGCGCCAGCGGCTGCGAGTCTTCCGCAAACGTGCCGTCGGAGCCGGCCACCAGGATGGTCCTCAGTTCGTCGGCATAGCTGGCGCGTACTTCCTTGATTCTCGGATCGAATCCGCGAGCGGTGCGATCGGCGCGCATCAGCAATTCAACCTTGGCGGTAATGTCGGCGTCCACCGAAGGCAGCGCCACGGGATACAAGCTGCGCGCCGGCTTCTGCTGGAATCCGGCGACCGTAGTCTTGGAGGGCGCGCTCGCGATCAGCGCCGCCGTGCGCGCGGCATGAAGTATCCGTTGCGGAGAAAGATCGTCGGTGTAGGCATATCCGGTGCGCTCGCCGGAAACGACGCGCACGCCGCACCCCGCCGAAATTCCCTGCGAGGCCGACTTCAACAGCGACTCATCCACCATCAGCGAGGTCGAGGTCAGGTATTCGAAATAAAGGTCGGCATAGTCGCCGCCCGCCGAGAGCGCGGCCGCCAGATAAGTCTCAAGATCGTGATTCGTAAGCCCGTAGTGGGCGAAGAAGAAGCGTTCCTGGTTGGCAATCACCATATTTGGATGTCCTGGCTTTGCAAACGACTCGCTGCGGTTAACTGCATTATCCCATGAACGGGAAGCCGTCAGCCTCAGGAGCGAGACTATTGAAGCGGGCCGGTTTCCAATGGTCCGCGAACCGACCGGCATCCGAACCCAGGCAATCCAGGTCGCGAACGCTATCTGATTTCAAGACTTCCCTCCCTGTCGGAACGCACCATCACGGGATCTGAGCGAGAACGGCAACGTCGAACTTTGAATAGTACTTCTTCACGTCGTTGGTCCCGTACTTGGCGCGGAATTTCTCGACCACGGGCGACACCTGTGTGGTGCCAGTGATAAGAACAATCTTGACGTCAGCCTCTGCGCCCCGCGCATCGATCCGAATCATCGGGTTGTTGAGCACGTTCTTGTACCACTGTGTATTCGACCCCTGCACCGGCAGGAGGTAAAGCTTATCGTCCTCCAATACGAACCAAACCGGGATTGAGATGGTGCGTCCTGACTTTCTGCCGGTCACAGTGAGGTTAATTTCGCGGTACCGGGAAAGGCGGTCTTTTAGAGCATCGTTCCGCGTTGGCATTTGCACTCCTGCGCCTTACTGTTAGCGGTATAGCGCGTCGCTGACCTGTTCCATCCAGTCGACCACCTGGCCATCCTTCTTTTCCTGAATGGCGATATGCGTCATGGCCGTCGTTGGCGTGGCACCATGCCAATGCTTCTCGCCCGGCGAGAACCAGACCACGTCACCGGGATGGATTTCCTCGATAGGTCCGCCTTCGCGCTGAACCCAGCCGCAGCCAGCCGTGACGATGAGAGTCTGCCCGAGCGGATGTGTGTGCCATGCTGTTCGTGCACCCGGCTCGAACGTTACGCTGGCACCTTGTACAAGTGCCGGATCGGGTGCCTGAAAAAGCGGATCAATCCTTACAGTGCCGGTGAACCATTCTGACGGCCCCTTGACCGAAGGTTGCGAGCCAATTCTCCTGATTTCCATTTTCTAAACCCCTTCAGTTGCAACCTGGTCTTGCGAACCGCTCGAACCGCGTTCATTATCGCCGCAACACCAGGGCTGGGTCGCGTCCACAACCGCATTGTATCCAAAGGAGTCGGGACTCGTAGTGGGCCGTATCGCCGCCACCGTTCCACGTCGCCGTCACTGTGCGTGGAGTTCTTAGAGCACATGCTGGCGGCGGACCTTGATTTTTCTCTCGTCTTTTCGGGCCTGTGCGAGATCGTAGGCAAGCTGCATCCGTAACCATGAGACTGAACACTGCTTTTGGCTTGAGTAGGGCAGTTCCCTCGGTGCCTGCCTCTCGCGGTTGCGCTACCCCTCGTTTCTTAAAGAGTGAGATTCCACGTTCGCCCACCGCTTGGGATTTTTTCACGGACCACCGCCATCCGACTTCAACATTTTTCATCACAAACGCCCGGTGTGCACCATCACAGACATCGAGCCGCCCGTCGGCAACAATGGAGATCGACCTGTGTGTCAGGGCCGAGGTCCATCCGCCTCCCAGGAGACGGCCCCTCGAAGCTGCCAAGCCCATTGACTATTAACTCTTTGATAATATTTTGCAAGTGATACGCGGTTGTCAAGAAACCGCAAAAACTTCCAATTTTAGTAGAAGTAACCGCAAAATCGAGCTAAGTCATTATTTTGGAATATTTTCAATATAAGTCCTTTGGGCTCTAGATTTTGAAAGTTTTCCACAGCCCAACCCAATGATTCCACTACGCGAGGGGGGAGGGGTGGTAGTAAACACGCATTAATACCTTAGAAGTAAACACGGCAAATAGAATCCAACGATTTCACGGCCCGATTTCAGGACCCAATGATCGCCGACTTCATCCCATGCGGGGTAAAGAATCGACTCCATGACCCCAGACTCCCTAAGCCAGATGCTCTCCGAGTTTCTCGACGGAGCACGCGCCGCGGTGGTGGTGGAAGATGGCGCCATCGCGTTCGATCTGGCGGAGTCGAAGTATTCGATTTCTGGCGAGTACCACAAATGCCTGCTGCATCTGTGGTCGAGCGAGCGGAATTTCGTGCGGCGCGTACTGGACGCGGAAGTGAAGGCCACGACGCTCCGGTTGCAGGTGCAGCGCATGGGGCAGAATCGCCCCACCCGGCTGGACTTCTGCCGCGACCGCGATCAGCGCTCGCCGGCCGCGCGACGGGCGGCGCGCGCCGCCTACGAGCCTCGTCTGCGCCGGGCGCTCGAACGAAATCTTCCCGGCTGGACCGTGGTCCGGCTCACCGCCGGCGTGGACCTGAAACACTCCTTCGGTCCAGCCTACCTGCGTGGCTTGCTGCGCCAGGGACAGCGCGCCCTCGCCATCGTGGGAGTGAACGACCAGGAAACGCAATCGACCGTCGACGGCGCGCTGACCTGCGGAATTCTTTGGCTCGAGGCCTGCCGTCTGGCGCAGCGGGAACGCCGCGTGGTCGAAGGCCTGGCGATGGTTGTGCCGAAAGGCATGGCGACTCTTACCCGGCAGCGCATGGCGCATCTCCATCCAACGGCCGCGAAATGGCATTTGTACGAATTCGACCAACCGGAGGACGCGTGCGCAGCCGTGGATATCGGCGATCGAGGCAATCTGGCAACCCGGTTGGTGCAATCGATCGATGAGGGCTTGGCACGCGAACGCTTTGCGGAATCCATCGCGCGCATTCGCGCCATTCTGTCGCAAGCGGAAGTCGTGGTGCTCTCGCCCGCGCTGATTTCATTCCGGCGGCATGGCCTCGAACTCGCCCAGGCGCGGATTGCGCATGATCCGCGAAACTTCCAGAGCAGCGAGGAAATCGCGTTCGGTGTGGGGCCGGAAGAGCGCGTTCTCAACGCGGAGAACGAAACTCAGTTTGCCGATCTGGTGCGGCTGGCGGCGGCCATCCGTCACCAGGACGGCCCCAAGAATCATGCTTTGTGGCGGATGCATCCCGAGCGCTGGCTGGAATCGCTGGTCGCCCGAAACATCGCGGTCCTCGACGGGCGGTTGCGCCCGGAACCGGTGTATGCGCAGGTGCCCGCGTTCGCCGCGGCGGATCGAGCGATGATTGACATTCTGGTGGTTACTCGCGAGGCGCGACTGGCCGTCATCGAACTCAAAGCCGACGATGATATCCATCTGCCGTTGCAAGGCGTGGATTACTGGTCGCGCGTTGCCTGGCACCAGAGCCGCGGCGAGTTTGCGCAATTCGGTTATTTTCCCGGAGGCGAGATCTCCCCGCAGAAGCCTCTGCTGATGCTGGTCGCGCCCGCTCTGCACGTGCATCCCACAACCGATACGATCCTGCGCTATCTGTCGCCGGAGATCGATTGGGAAGTGCTGGGAATTGACGAACACTGGCGGGAAGAGATACGGGTCGTGTTCAGGAAGAGGCCGCCGCGCACGCCAGACTGGCCATCGATTCCGGCGTGAAAGCATTCACCGCCGAGACGCCGAGCGCGCCGAGAAAACCTTTTTGGGGGTTTTTAAGAAACTAAGATGAGGATTTTTGGAAAGGAAAACAGGCTCCCTCGGTTTTGAATGGCTCAGGAATTCTCGGCGTCCTCTGCGTCTCGGCGGTGTTCCAGTTCGCTCCGCTGGCTCAGATTCCGATGCTCTTCCGCAGCATCACCAGTTGTCCGAGGTGATACGCATTGTGATCGGCCACGAGGAGCGCCTCGCGCAAAATGGTTTGCCCATCACCCCAGGGAATCCGGGCGTAGAGATCGACTTTCCGGTCCGAGACGAGTCGCTCCATTGTCCGCAGATCCTTCTTGAACGCGGCCATACTTGCGATCCATGCCTTCTCATTCGGGGGCGCTTCCGACGCCGGCCAGTAGCCTTCGGGCCATTTCGGAGAGACGTGCTTCGCATTGCGGCTGAACTCCAGGATGTCCCACTGGGCGAGGCGCATGTGCTCGAGCAGCATCCAGGCGGTGTGAGGGAAGTTTGCAACTTTGACTCCAGCGACTTGTACGGGCCAGTCGCCCATGGCGGAATCGAAGTCGGCGTGAGCCCCGCCACCCTTCAGCAAGTAAAGCAGGTGATCGCGAAGGGGTTGATCGGGAGACGCTGGTCGCGCCGCGGTTCTCTTGTTGGATGCAGACTTGGTTGATGTTTTCCCGGTGGTCGTTTTCCTGGTTTTCTTCGCCATAGTGATCCCATTGTATGAGAGGGGAAGAGATGAAGTGGAAGTTCAGTTGAGAACTTCGAGTGTCATTCCACCGGTGCCGGGTTCATTTCGCTTTTCGGGCGCTTCGCCCTTGTACACACGTCCGATTCCGCGTACCAGGCGCCGCATCGGCAGTTCTCCGCTGGCATCGGCAAAGAAAATTTCGCCCGCGCGGGTTCCGCGATAGCACCAGCGCTTCAGGATTGCCAGGTGCTCCATGCGTTCGATCGCGCTGCCTGATTTAGCCGGTGGAAACGCAGCCAGTGCGCCCTGGACGCGGGCTTCCATGGATTGCGATTTGGTATGCTCGCTACCGGAAATGGGGAATTCGAGCGGCCCCGCGAGCGCGCCGGCGTCGACGCGGAATAATGCGACGGCGTCCGGCTGGCGAGGCCTCTGTACTGATTTCTGTACAATCACGGCGTGCAACTGGTCAATCCGGCGGACGAACTCCGGCAGTTGCTGCAGCACGGGAGTGAGTTTATCGAGCCGCGCATGGATGGCGGCGGCCGTCTCGAATTCCATTTTCGTCGAGGCGTCATCACGCTCCGCCGCCATCTGCCGCTTCAGCGATTCGCCGCGTGAATCCAGAAAATCCTCGACTCGCACCACTTCGGCGCGGTATTCGTCATCCGTACAGCCGCGAAAACAGGGCGCCAAGCACATCTTCATTTCGGAATAAACGCAGCCGGGAAATTTCGGGTCGGGATGGAGGTCTTCCACACAGCGCCGCATTTTGAAAAAGTCGAGCGCGTCGTTCATAAACTTTTCCGCCGCCACCCGCGAAACAAACGGCCCGTAGTAGAGATTCCTGCCGGAAATTCGTCCCATCCGGGTCGTGATCGAAGCGCGCGGAAATTCGTTTTCCAGATGCAGCTTGACCAGCGGAGCGAAGCGCAGCCGCAGGCGATTCGAGTAGGTCTTGGGAAAGGCGGCGCGCAGGACTTGATAGAGGACGAATCCCGATTCGAAATCGGAGCCGGTCAGCGCGTATTCGATCCAGCGAACGCGATCGCGAAGGTTGAGGCGTTTGGTGCGCTCTTCCGGGGCGGAAAGCAGCCGCTGCAGCCGCCGCCGCAGGTTGGCGGTCTTGGTGACATAAGGCTCGGAGTGCGCATCCTCGCCGCGCAGGAGAAACACAGCGGGAGCGGCAGCTACGGCAGAAAAGACCTCGGCGTCACCTTCCGGCCGGAACTCGATGCGTTCGGTCAGCACTGCTGCGATTGTAGAGGAGGTCAGAGGTTAGAGGTCAGATTGCAGAGGTGAACACATTTACCTCTGCAATCTGACCTATGACCTCCGACCTCATCCGAAGCTCGCACTCTTGAATTTCTGGCGGAAGTCGGGCCCGTCCATCTTCACGATGCGGCACATCTCGTGCAAGCGGGAGCGCATGCGCTCGCCGATGCGGTCGCCGAGGGTTTCTTCGCGCGCGGCCGCTCGCGCTGGCGACAATGACACTGACGATGACCGAGTCACACTCGCAGCCGGCTCGTCGGCAAAATTTGTGGTGATGATCGTAGCTCGGTTGTCGTTATAGCGCGTGTTGAGGATCAAGCTGACCGTGTCCCACACCCACTCGCTCGGTTTCACGGCGCCCAGTTCATCGAGCAGCAGCACTTCGGCTTCAAACACCGGCCGCAGCACCTGAAGCTCCGTCGCCTGGACAGAATCGTTGTAGGAGTTCTGAATTTGTTTCAGCAGTTCGCGATAGTCGCAAAAAAGGCAGGCGCTTCCTCGGGCCGCAATGAGTTCCTTAAGAATACCCACTGCGAGGTGGGTCTTGCCGGTCCCGATTCCGCCGATTAGCAGCAGCCCAGCGCCGTCTCGCGGATCAAACTCCTGCACGAAGCGCGAAGCTGTGATGTGGGCAAGCGCAATCGAGGGACTGGCTCCCGGGAAATCCGTCGTAAAGTTCGAGAGCTCACAATGCTCATATCTCTTCGGAATCCGCGCCGCCGCGATCAGGGCGCCGCCGCGCGCCCGCAGTCGGCAATCGCAGCGCGTCACGCCGCGCTCCGCCGCTCCCGGGACCGGCTTCCATCCTGAGCCCGCACAAAGGGGACAAACTTCGGCTGCGGTTTTCATGTTTGTGTAATTATTCCTTACTTTGAACTCTATTTTGAACTGTACTTAGAACTCTGCACCCGAACCCGCTTGCGCCGCAACTCGAAACCGTTTCCTCTCTGTGCACATCCTGTGGAGAGCGGCGGCGGGTTGTGGAGAAAGATGTAGAACGGAGGAAAACTTTCAATCGCAAACCCACACCAATCGCACATACACACGAAAAGCACTTAGCACTTTCGACTCATTCTCTAATCACTACACAGCGCCGCTTGCATAAGGTGTCAAAACCGGCAACTGGCACGTGTTTCCCATTGACAATCCCGTCGTAGGGAGGAAAATTGCCATCGCCGGTGCTCGCGCCTTGAGCTTTCCTCCCCGGCTGATGCGCGGGAACCGTAATGACTAGTGTCAGGAGAGAGCATGAACAAAGCTGATCTGGTTGACCGGATCGCCGAAGCCTGCAGTATTTCAAAGGCGCAGGCGACTACCGCGATCGACACCACCGTGGACAGCGTTACCGCTGCCCTTCGAAAAGGCGACCGGGTAGCATTGATCGGATTCGGCACGTTCTCCGTCTCGCAGCGCAAGGCCCGCAATGGCCGAAACCCGCAGACGGGTGCCACCATCAAGATCGCTGCTCGTAGAGTCGCCAAATTCACTCCCGGAAACGAACTCAAGAAAGTGGTCAATAAAAGTAAGTAGGGCCCCAGAATTTTTGCAAGCAAGCGAGACGGCAGGGGGTTGGCCCTGCCGTTTTGCTTTCAGGTCTCAGGTTCTGGATCGGAGAGTTTTCCTGAGACCTAAGACCAGTCGTTGGTCGTCGGTCGCTTGTCGTTCGCTGCCCGCAATGCTTGCGGCGGTTTCGTAGTTGGTTGGGCTCGCTAACGACAGACGACTAACGACCGACGACCAATCCTGCCTTGCTGAATCCTTTTTAACTCCTGTAGAATCTTAATGTCTGGAATCGAGGTCTGGGAATTGAAATGAAAGCAGCTATCCATCCCCACTACAGCGAGATCCGCGTGCATTGCGCTTGCGGGAACGCGTTTATCACTCGCTCCACCCACAAGGGCGACATCGGCGTAGAAATCTGCTCCGCCTGCCACCCCTTCTTTACCGGCAAGCAGAAGCTCATGGACACCGCCGGGCGCGTGGAGCGCTTCCGCCGCAAGTACGCCAAGAGCGACGCCGCCAAAGCCGAAGCCGCGAAGGCCGAGGCCGCGAAGAAGTAATTCTGCGCTGAAGCGCGAATTCTTGAAGGCCTCCCCTCGCGGGAGGCTTTTGCTCGTGTGGGGACGGGCGCCCTCGTCCGTCCAAGCCGAGCGTAGCTCGGCAGCCGCCTGTGGCCACAGCCACTCTGGACTCGCTATAGCTTCGCCAGGAAAAGAACGTAAAATCAAACTGTGCAAAAGTTCTGGGACAACGCGGATGCAGCGGTGGGTCGGACGGGAGAGACGCCCTTCCCCACACGACTTGTCCCCACACAGGCTCGGGTGTTTCCGGCGGCCCTGAAGATTGGCAGCGTCACGATCTCCCCCGCCACTGTGCTCGCGCCCATGTCCGGCGTCACCGACACGGTTTTCCGACGCTTCATAAAGAACCTTGGCGGATGCGGCCTGATCATGACCGAGTTCACCTCGGCCGACGGCGTGCTGCGCGACCAGCGCGTCCGCGGACGATACCTCCACTTCTACGAAGACGAACACCCGGTCTCGGCCCAACTCTTCGGCAGCAGTCCGAGCGTGCTGGCCGATGCCGCGCGCCTGGTGGAAGACCTCGGCTTCGACGTGGTCGACCTGAACCTGGGCTGCCCGGCCAAGAAAGTCGTGAAGTGCAACGGCGGCTCGGGCCTGCTGCGCGATCTGCCGCTCATCCGGCAAATTTTCGAAGCGGTGCGCACCGCCGTGAAGATTCCCTTCACCGTGAAATTCCGCGCCGGATGGACCGACGACGAAATCGTCTGCGTCGAACTGGCGCGCATGGCCGAAACTTGCGGCCTGGGAGCGGTTGCGCTGCACGCCCGCACGCGCGAGCAAGGCTACAGCGGAAACGCGCGCTGGGAATGGATCGCCTCCGTCAAGCAGGCAGTCAAGATTCCGGTGATCGGCAATGGCGACATCCGCTCGCCCGAAGACGCCTGCGCCATCGTCGCCCAAACCGGTTGCGACGCCGTGATGATCGGCCGCATGGCCCCGGCGAATCCGTGGATTTTTCGACAGATTGAGCAGTATGTAAGTGGAGCTTCGGGCGCTCTCGCCCGTCCAGCGGAGCGAAGCTCCGCAGAAAAACTGTACGACGAACCCACCGAAGCGGACCGCTACCAGATGATTCGCACCTACTTCCAAATGCTGCTGGAAGAAGGAATGCCCGGAGCGGAAGGCAAGATGAAGCAGTTCGCGTCGTGGTTCACGCACGGCGTGCCGGGAGGCGCGGCGCTCAGGAAGGCGATCTACGAGGCTAGAAGCGGGGCGGAAATTTTGGGGCGGGTGGAAGTGTTCTTTGAGGCGAGGATGGCGGCGAGTACGCCCGTCATTTCGACCTAGCTGGTTCGCGGGCGAGGGCGCCCGCGCCACACAAGATCTGCCGAGCGCGGCCGTCCCTACGTGAGCTTGGCTAGTCCCAGTCTTCTCCGCTCTCCGCGTTCCACATATCCCCACGGCGTCGCGTCATCGTGCGTGAACACGGTTAGCCATCTCTCCGGGATCGCCTGCGCGTAATACTTCTTCCGGCTCTCGATGGTTTCGAGTGGAAACAGGTCGAACGCCATCACCCAGGTTAGGTCGAGATGGTGTGAAGTCGCAATCAGATCGGAGATGTAGCACGCCGTCTTTTTGTTGTTGCCGCCGCCACTTTCCCCGCCACTCTCGATGATCACCGCCTGCATATTCGCCGTGTGGCCCGGAAAAACCTTGACCGAGATGCCGGGTGAAAGCTCCTGATCGCCGTTCAGCAGCACCATCTGGCCGGTCTCCAGCAGCGGATCGTAATTCGGGCTGATATAGCTGATGGCGTCGCGCTCCAGTTGCAGGCAGCCATGCTCCCATTCTTTTTCCTGGACGTAATACTTCGCGTTCGGAAACGTCGCGACTACGCGATCGCCGCGCCGCACAGTATTCCACCCACAGTGGTCAAAATGCAGGTGCGTATTGATGACGATGTCGATGTCCTCCGGTGCGACTCCGGCGGCGTGCAGGTTGTCGAGCAGTTTGGCCGGCTGTTTGTAGATCTGCACCATCCTTTCGGGTAGTTTGTTGCCAATGCCAGTTTCGATGAGGATGTTTTTCTTGCCGGTGCGCACGAGCAGCGAATTGAGTCCCGCGTCGAGCCGGTTCTGCTCGTCGGGCGTGACCTTCTTCGACCACATGGTCTTCGGAACGACGCCGAAAAAAGCTCCGCCGTCGAGGAAGTAAGTTCCGTCGGAGACAATGGTTAGTTCGAAATCGCCTAGAGTTGTGCGATGCATAAATCAGCTTTCAGCCGTCAGCCGTCAGGTAAAGCTTAAGGGACCGCGCGTCGAAAACTGATGGCTGACGGCTGATAGCTACCTCAATTCCTTATTCCAAAAATCTTCCATCATGTGGAACAACTGCGTGCGCGTGGCCGTCCCCGCAATCCCATGTGTCTTATTCGGATAGACCATCAGCCGGAACTGTTTCCCCGCCCGGACCAGCGCGTCGATCATCTGGATTGTATTTTGGAAGTGTACGTTGTCGTCGCTGGTCCCGTGCACCAGCAGCAACGAACCCTTCAGACTGCTGGCCGCGCTGACGATCGAATCGTCGTAGGCGCGAGCATTATCCTTAGGCAGACCCATGTAGCGCTCGGTGTATATCGAATCGTAATTGTGCCAACTGGTCACCGGAGCAACCGAGATTCCGGCCTTGAAGCGGTCGGAGTGTGTCAGCGCGTAGAGCGTCATCGAACCGCCGTTCGACCATCCCCAGATCGCGGTGCGAGTGCGGTCGAGTTGCGGAAACTGCGCATACAACTGGTCGAGCGCCGTAAGCTGGTCTTTCAGCTCGATCGGGCCCGACTGCAGGCGGGTCGCGGCCGAGAATTTCTTTCCGCGGTTCGGGGTTCCGCGATTATCGACCGAGAAAATCGCGAATCCTTCATTCGCCAGAATCTGGTGGAACAGCGGCGTCGTTCCACCCCATGAATCCTGCACCGTCTGCCCCGCCGGGCCGCCATAGATGTGCACAATCAAGGGAATAGGAATCTTCTGGTTTGCATCGGCAAGGCGCGGCAGTATCAGCTCGCCATACAACAGCGTGCCGTCATCGGCTTTGAATTCCAGGGACAGCGGCGCGATCGGGCCGTAATCCGCCACGCTGCGCCCTTCCCAGATTTTGTGGCAGGGGCCGGCCGGCGCGCACGCGGAAATCCGCGGCGGCGTCAGCGTGGTGGAATGCGTTTCCACGAAATGCTTGCCGTCATCGACGAAGATCGCCTCATAGTTGCCTTCTCCCGACGAAATGCTTTGCATCCCCGAGCCGTCCAGCTTCACGGAAAAAAGCTTCTCTTGTCGCGGATCTCCCTTATTGGCCGTGAAGAAGACCGTGCCCGATGCGTCGTCCACCCCGCTGACCGCGATCACCTCATAGTCTCCGCTTTCGAGCTGGCGTTCGAGTTTAGCATCGGAGGCCAGCGGGTCTGGCGCATTGAAACTGTAGAGATAAATGTGGGTGTGGCCGTCGCGCCAACTGGTCCACAGAAAGCGGTCGCCCGATTTAAGTATGCGAAAGTCGTCGTTGACGTTTACCCACGCGTTAGGAGCCGATTCGGTCAGCACTTTGCGCGACATCCCCGACTTCGCGTTGATGAAATAAAGGTCCATCACATCCTGCTTGCGATTCAGGACCTCGGCCCAAGCCCAGCCTTCGCGAATCCAGCCGAAACGCGGCACATAGGAGTCATCGTCGTCGGTGAGTTTGATCCAGCGCGCCTTGCCGCCGTTGCCGCCCACTACTCCCAAACGCACGCTGGGATTTGGATCCCCAGCCTTGGGATATTTTTCCCGCTCGACTCGGGGATGGGTCGGCAACCAGTCGGTGATGGGATAGGTTAGTACTCGAGTCTCATCCATCTGCAGAAAAATGATTTCTTTTCCTTCCGGCGACCAGAAGAAGTTGCTGCGCACCGCCAGTTCTTCGGCATAAACCCAGTCCACTTCGCCGTTCAGAATGTCATCTCTATCCTTGTCTTTATCCTTATCCTTATCCTTATCCTTATCCTTGTTTTTCTCCTCGCGCGTCAGCAGACGTTCGCCTTCATTACCCGAGACCGGATGCACATAAAGATTGTGCTTGCGAACGTAAGCGAGGCGCTTGCCGTCCGGCGAAAACTTCGGGTCCTGGCTGGGGTCGGGAGACGACGTAAGCTGCACCGCCGTTCCCGTGTCGAGGCTGTAATACCAGAGCTGTCCCTGCGAATCGAAGAGCAGGTATTTGGAATCGGGCGACCACGTGTAGGCGGCAACGTGATAGCGCGTCACGCGCTCTTTCTCACGCTCGTCACGGATCTTGCTCAGGGGAGGAGAAAGTTGCGCCAGTTTGGTCTCGCTGACCAGTATTTTTTTCTCACCTTTCACCGCGTCCACATAGAAGAGTTCGCCGTGCTCGCCAGTATCATCGCGCTGCACGAAAGAAACCTTGCTGCCGTCCGGACTCCACTGGATCGTCTCCGGGGCGCGTCCAGTGACTCCGCCCTCGGCGAAGATCTGCTCAATCGTGAGTTGCTTCCGCGCAGCGGTCTGGGGCGCAGCAGTCTGCGCCCGCCCCGCGGAAAGCAGCAACAGGTTGATGGTGAGGACGGAAAAAAGTTTTTTCACGAATGCACTCCGATTTAGCACGAGGTGTGATCCCATGTCGCGCTGGCAGTGAAACTCAAGAAGTGTACAACCTGGAAGGAGTTCGCGTCAGAATCCAGCCCCGGTAGGGGCGAACCAGCTTAGCCCAGCGCTTCGGCGCTGGGAAAAGTGGAGGAAATGGATGCATGTGATCTACATGTCTGTACGTTAGACATAGCCTTAGCTTACTGGTTCTATTTGTTCAGCACCTGTTTCAAGTCCCGGAGGGACGGCCCAGTTCTCGCGCACACGCCAAAGCCCGCATTCTTGCGGCTCTGACGCCGTGCCCCTCCCAAACCCATTCATGAGACCAGTTTCGCTGTCGGGTCACCGCACCAGAATCGCCTTCAGTTCTGCACGCGCTGGATGCTTTGCTTCATAGGCCGCGATCTCCGCTTCATGTTGCAGCGTCAGCCCGATATCGTCCAACCCGTGCAGCAGGCAATGACGCGAGAATTCATCCATCGCGAACGTTGCCGCAAATCCTCGCCCGTCTTCCACTCGTAACGTTTCGAGATTGACCGTCAGCTGATAGTTCTCGATCTCCTTCGAACGGCGCGTAAGCTCCGCCACCTGCTCCTCGTTGAGCCGCACCGTCAGCAGGCCGTTCTTCAGGCTGTTGTTGGCAAAGATGTCGGCAAATGACGACGCGATCACCACCTGGAAACCAAAATCCGCCAGCGCCCAGACGGCATGTTCGCGCGAGGACCCGCAGCCGAAGTTCTTCCCCGCGACCAGGATCGAGGCCTTCGCATAGCGCGGCGCGTCTAGCACAAAATCGCCGGTCTTTTTTCCGCACTCTTTTCCCTCTCCCGAAAAGCGCCAGTCGTAGAAGAGGAATTCACCGAATCCCGTGCGCTCGATGCGCTTCAAGAACTGCTTGGGGATGATCTGATCGGTGTCCACATTCACCTTATCGAGCGGGACAACGACGCCGGTGTGCTTACGAAATGGTTTCATAGTGTCTGGTTTACCTCGTGTGGAAGCGGGGCTTTGCCCCGCTTGGACGGGGCGGAGCCCCGTCCCCACATGGTGTTACCGAAATCGCCACTTCCGAATGTCGGTGAAATGCCCCGCAATGGCCGCCGCCGCCGCCATCATGGGGCTGACCAGGTGTGTGCGTCCCCCGCGCCCCTGCCGTCCCTCGAAATTGCGGTTGCTGGTCGACGCGCAGCGCTCTCCCGGTTGCAGGATGTCGGGATTCATGCCGAGACACATCGAGCATCCCGACTCGCGCCATTCAAACCCGGCATCCAGAAAAATGCGGTGCAATCCTTCCTCTTCCGCCGCGTGCTTGATCGCCTGCGAGCCCGGCACCACCATGGCGCGGACCTTCGGATTCACGTGCTGCCCTTTCGCCACTCGCGCCGCCGCCCGCAGATCTTCGATTCGCGAATTGGTGCACGATCCGATGAACACACGGTCCACGGCAATGTCTTCGATCGGCGTTCCGGGATCGAGGCCCATGTACGCGAGCGCCTGTTCCGCCGCGCGCCGGTCCGCCTCTTGCGCGAAGCTTTTGAGCTCGGGAACGCGCGCGTTCACCGGCGCCACCATTCCGGGATTCGTCCCCCAGGTCACGAAGGGCGCGAGCGATGCTGCGTCAATCTCGATCACTCGATCGAATTGCGCTCCGGGATCGCTCGCCAGAGTTCGCCAGTACGCAACCGCTCCTTCCCAATCTTTTCCTCTTGGAGCAAAGCGCCGCCCGCCGACATACGCGAAAGTCGTTTCATCGGGCGCGATCAGTCCCGCTCGCGCTCCCGCCTCGATGCTCATATTGCACAGCGTCATGCGGCCTTCCATCGAGAGCGCACGCACCGCATCGCCGGCGTACTCGATCGCATGTCCGGTGGCGCCGTCGGTGCCGATGCGTCCGATAATTCCGAGCGCCAGGTCCTTTGCCGATACGCCCTCCGCCAGCTTTCCGCGCACGTGGATCTGCATCGTCTTCGGTTTTTTCTGCGGCAGGCATTGTGTGGCCAGCACGTGTTCCACTTCCGATGTTCCAATGCCAAAGGCCAGCGATCCGAATGCGCCGTGCGTCGAGGTGTGGCTGTCGCCGCAGACAATCGTCATCCCCGGCAACGTGATGCCGAGTTCCGGGCCGATGACATGCACAATGCCCTGCTCCGGCGAGTCCATATCAAAGAACGGAACCCCGAACTCGCGGCAATTTTTCTGTAGCGCTTCAATCTGCTTCGCCGCAATCGGGTCGGTGATCGGCATGCCCCGCGGAGTGGTCGGGATATTGTGGTCGACCGTTGCCACCGTGCGCAGCGGCTGCCGCAGACGCCGGCCATTCGCGCGCAGACCGTCGAAAGCCTGCGGCGAAGTCACTTCATGCACCAGGTGCAAATCGATGTAGAGCAGCGCCGACTGCCCTTCGGGGGCAGCGACCACGTGCGCATCCCAAACTTTCTCAAACAGAGTACGAGGAGGCATATTTTCAGTTTCGCCCATAGGTTTCGCCAGTTCAAGGCCGCGAACTCGTGCGGCAGCTGGTGCTGTTCGATAGTCTACCAACCGAGCGCCCTCAAAATCTTCGCCTCGGCATTTTTTTCACCCCGCACTTATCGTGCCAGTGGAGGTACGGGCGCCCTCGCCCGTCCAGGCTTGCGTGGGGACGGCCGCCCCCTGGGCCGTCCCAGCCGAGCGTGGCACGTTATTCCCGGACAGCCGCTTTTCCGGTTATTATTCAGGCAGCCCCATCGAGGAAAATACTGCATGATCAACGGCAAGCGCATTGCCGTCGTGTTGCCCGCTTACAACGCGGAAAAGACGCTGGAAGCGACCGTGCGGGAATTGCCCGACCTGGTCGATATTCGCATTCTCGTCGACGACCACAGTTCGGATCGCACCCTCGAAGTCGCCCGCCAACTCGGCTTGCAGTCGTTCGTGCACAACCGCAACTACGGCTATGGCCGCAATCAGCAGACCTGCTACCGCGAAGCTCTGGCCGCCGGCGCCGACGTGGTCATCATGGTCCATCCCGATTATCAGTACACGCCGCTGCTCGTAACCGCCATGGCTAGCATGATCGCTTACGGTGTCTATGACGTGGTGCTCGGCTCGCGAATTCTGGGAGGGCGGGCCCGGCAGGGCGGTATGCCGGTGTGGAAATACGCGGCCAACCGATTTCTGACGCTTTTCGAAAACACTTGTTTGGGCGCGAAGTTGTCGGAATATCACACGGGATACCGGGCGTTCAGCCGCGTCGTGCTCCAGGATCTTCCGCTGCTCGAGAACTCGGACGATTTTGTCTTTGACAATCAGATGCTGGCGCAGTGCGTTCACTTCGGTTTCCACATTGGCGAGGTTTCCTGCCCGACGAAATATTTTGCGGAAGCTTCTTCGATTAATTTCCGGCGCAGCGTGCAGTATGGACTGGGCGTATTGCTGACGTCGGTGCAGTTCCGTCTGCAGAAAATCGGGTTGGCACAATTCCGGATTTTCAGCCGCAAAGGCCGCTGCCTGGAGCCGGGTCCCGACGCCAGGTATTACAGTCCGAAAGCCACCGAGAGAACGATTACCGACGGCCGGTCCGGCGGCTAACCTTGCCGAAAGAACTCGCATCGCGCACCGGGACTTCGTTGCAGAGGTTGAGCTCGCTGACTTTACTGCTGCCGCTGGCAGCGTTTGCCATGCTGGTGCAGGGATATCATCCGGGGCTGGAGGATGATGCGTTCTACCTGGCGGCGATCAAGCAGGATCTGAATCCGTCGTTGTTTCCCCATGACGCCGACTTTTTCCGCGTGCAGTTTCAGGCGACCGTATTCGATAAGCTGATCGCGTTTTCCCTGCGCTGGACCCACGTGCCCCTGGAATGGGGAATCTTGTTTTGGCAGTGGGCCGTGACCGTTCTGATTTTATGGGGATGCTGGCGAATCAGCCGGCGGTGTTTCGCGGAAACGCACGCGCAATGGGCGGCGGTGACACTGGTGGCGGTCCTGCTGACCCTTCCGGTCTCGGGCACAGGGCTGAGTTTGACGGACCAGCACCTGCATCCGCGGGCGTTGGCCACGGCGCTGATTTTGGCGGCGATCGCGGCCGTGCTCGTGCCTAAGAACGACAGGCGGTTGCTGCTGGCGGGCGCGCTGCTCGTGGCGGCATTCTCCGTACACGCCATCATGGCGGCGTTCGGCGCGTCGTATTGCCTGTTTCTGCTGTGGAAGCCGCGTGAGCAGACGAAGACGGAGCGGACGAAGCCGAATATAGACCATCGGCGCACGGCGGTGGGGGCGGCGCTGCTGTGGCCCCTGGGATGGATTTTCGATCCGCCCTCGGATGCGTGGCGCCAGGGGGCGGCCACGCGCTCGTTTTATTTCGTGTTGCGCTGGCATTGGTACGAGTGGCTGGGGGTGGTAGCGCCGCTGCTTTTGCTGTGGTGGTTCCGGGCGCTGGCGCGCCGCCGCAGCCAGACGGTTCTGGCGCATGTGGCGGAGCGATTGGTGTACTTTGGCGTGTTCCAGTTGGCGGTGGCTCTAGTGATCCTGCTCCCCGCACGGCTGGAGCGCTTGCGTCCGCTCGAGCCGATGCGCTTTCTGCATCTTGTGTACTTGTTGTTTGTGTTGCTGGCGGGGGGATTGCTGGGGCAGTACGTGCTAAAGAAACATGCACTGCGCTGGCTGCTGCTGTTTGTGCCCCTGAGCGCCGGGATGTTTTATGCGCAGCGGCAGATGTATCCCGCAACCCCGCATCTGGAACTGCCAGGCTCTCTGTCGCACACTAGTAATAATGAAGCCTCGCGCAATAGCTGGGTCGAGGCTTTCCGCTGGATCAGCCGCAACACGCCCGTGGATAGCCTGTTCGCGCTTGATCCGCGCTACATGGAATTGCCGGGCGAGGACTACCATGGTTTTCGCGCCCTGGCAGAGCGCAGCGTGTTGGCGGACGAGTTGAAGGACGCGGGCATGGCAGCGCGAGTGCCGAGGCTCGCGACGCGCTGGCTGCGCGAAGTGGAAGCGCAACGTGGCTGGCGCGACTTTCAACGGCCGGACTTCCTGCGTCTGAAAGCGGAATTCGGAGTGGACTGGGTAGTCCTAACTGCGCCGGGTGTGGAAGGGTTGCCGTGCCCCTACCGGAATGCGCAGGTGGTGGTTTGCCGGGTGGAGTAACGGTGGGCTGAATTCGCGAAATCCAGGGAAGGAAATGAGCGAAAAGCGGGAAGCGGAAAAAAGCAGCGTGCGCGCGTCTGGGTCAATGAGAATAGGCCCGATGGTGGCGGCGGCGCTGGTGGTGCGGCTGGCGGTCATTCCGTTTCTCTATCGCGATTGGCTGGATCCGTTTGTGCTGGAGCACTGGGCGTTCGGGCGGGTAGCGCGTTCGCTGGTCGCGGGGCACGGGTTCGGAAATGTGTTTGCCGACACGGGGCCGACGGCGGTGTTGTCGCCGGTGTACGCGTATTTGCTGGCGGGAGTGTTTCGGTTGTTGGGGACGTACACGCCGGCGTCCATTGTGGCGGCGCTGGCGATAAACAGCGTGTTTTCGGCGCTCACGTGTATTCCTGTATTTTTTCTGGCGCGCCGCTGCTTTGACGGGCGTGTGGCGAAGTGGGCAGGGTGGGGTTGGGCGTTTTCGCCGTATGGGATTTACTACGGCGCGGACTGGGCCTGGTCTACCTGTCTCGTCACCCTGCTGCTCTGTTGCCTTTTCCTCATTGCTTTCGAGCTTGAGGATTCCGGCCAGCTTCTCCCCTGGATTGGCTTCGGTCTGCTCTCTGGCTTGGCCGCGCTGACCGAGCCCGTTGTCCTTTCCGTATTGCCGTTACTCGGAGCCTGGACCTGCTACCAGCGGTATCGACAGGATCGCCCTTGGAAGCTGCCCGGCTTGGCCGCGACTCTGGCTTTGCTTGTGATCCTCTCGCCGTGGGTCGTCCGCAACTACGAGATTTTCCATAAGGTCATTCCCGTCCGCAGCGGTTTCGGGTTGGAGTTGTATATCGGCAACAACGGGTATTCCACGCGCTGGGTGAACAGTGCCCTGCACCCGAATCACAATGACGCCGAACTGGCGGAATACGAGAAAGTCGGAGAGATCTCCTACATGGAGCACAAGCGCCAGCAGGCGGTCGATTACATCCGCGCCCACCCCGGCTGGTACGCGTGGATGGTGTTGCGCCGGGCGCTGTATCTATGGACTGGTTACTGGAGCTTCTCGCCCGTCTACCTGGCACAGGAACCCCTGGACCCGCCCAATGTTTTTCTGGCCACGACGATGTCGGTGCTGGCGCTGGCCGGGCTGCGCCAGCTTTATCGGGCAAATGTGTATCGGGCAAACGCGGGGCGCGCGAATGCGGCGCTCGCGGCGCGATTTGCCATCGTGTTTGTGTTCTTTCCGCTGGTTTATTATTTTTCGCACCCGGAGACGTATTACCTCAGACCGGTAGATCCGCTGATTGTGATACTGGCGGCGTATTTCGTGACCGGGCGATTCAGCGCCAGAGCAAGCGGCGCCCTGGGGACGGCGTTTTAGCGTCTTCAGACGTTTTGGCATCTTAAAGAATACTGGACATTGAACCTTCTGGACACCAAGCTTGAAGATGTGACCAACTCCGCGCTGGACAATGGTCGGCTGAACGATGGTCGCCTGAACGGTAGTCGCCTGGACAACGGGCCGCGCAAGCCCGAACTGGTGATTAGCGAGAGCCTGCGCTTTGCCTACGACACCTTCCTCAGCAATAAGGTGCGGTTTCTGCTGACCGCGCTGGGCATGATGATTGGGACGGCCTCGCTGGTTCTGGTGGTCACGATTGGGCTTACCGGGAAACAATACATCCTGGACCAGATTCAGGGCATTGGCGCGAACCTGATTTACGCCAGCTACTCCGGCGCGGGGCAGCGCATCACGGCGGTTGCCCTCGATGAATTGACCGTGGAGGACCTTACGGCGGTGCGGGAGCAGGTGTCGTCGGTGGTGGCGGCATCGCCATTTGTGACGCTCAATGACCGCATCAGCGTGCCCAACGGTAAAGAGCAGGACATTTCGATCCTGGGGGTATTCCCGGAATACCGTCAGGTGCGGAACCTGGTGTTGCTGGCGGGCCGGTTCTTTGACGCGGAGGACGAGCAAGGGCGCGACAAGGTCGGCGTGATTACCGAGAAGCTGGCGGTGAAGATGTTCCAGACGCCCGTGAGCGCGGTGGGCCAGGTGATCAAGCTGAACGGTCTGCCCTTTACCGTGATCGGCGTGTTCAAGGAGCGGGTGGAGACGTTTGGGCAGTCCGAAGTAGAGGACAACACGATGGCGATCCCCTATTCCGTGAGCCGGTTTTTTCTGCCCTCTAATGCGGTACGGCAGATTTATTTCACGGTGGCGAGCCCGGATGAAGTGACGGCAGCGACTGCCCAAATCAAGTGGGTGCTGCAGTCGCGGCACCGGCCGGAGTCAGTCTACAACGTGGAGAACCTGACGCCGCTGGTGAACCTGGCGGAAAAGACAGCTAACATTCTGACGGTGGTGCTGCTGCTGATTGCGGCGGTGGTACTACTCGTCAGCGGCATCGGCATCATGAACATCATGCTGGCCACGGTCAGCGCCCGCATTCGCGAGATCGGGATCCGCCGAGCGTTCGGCGCTACCAAACGCGAGATTCGCTTCCAGTTCCTCTCCGAGGCCGTCCTCATCGCCCTTGTCGGCGGCGTCCTCGGCATTATCATCGGACTCGCCATCCCCTTCTCCGTCCGCTATTTCACCGCCTATCGCATCCCCATTTCCGGTCTCTCCGCCATCATTGCCATCGGCGTCTCGTCGCTGGTCGGCATCCTGTTCGGCACGCTGCCCGCTATCCGCGCCTCTCAACTCGATCCGGTCGAGAGCCTGCGCTACGAATAGCGGGCGGGAAAACGGCGGAGCGGGATGTCGGTTGACCCCGCCTGGTCAAGAATCAAGCGAGTAACAAGTGGGAAAGAACGCATGGTTTGGGCATGAGAGAGCACCAAAAATGTGTTTTCGCGACCGCCGTTCCCCGTCGGAGGTGGAACCGCGGGTGCAAAGTCGTCAACTGGCATAAAATTAGAAGGAAGCGACTGCAACGCTTCGCGACCCGGTGATGGTATCGAACGCAACCAGCAAACGGAGCCGCGCCGTGGTGCTGCTAAGTGGCGGCATGGATTCCTGTGTGTGTGCGGCGCTCGCGGCCCGCGACCATCAGGCCGCCGCCGTCCACGTCAGCTACGGGCAGCGCACCGAGCAGCGTGAACGGCGTTCCTTCGAAAGCATCTGCGACCGGCTCGAAATTCGTGACCGGCTGCTCGTGCGCAATGCAGCTCTTGGCGCGATCGGCGGGTCCGCCCTCACCGATCCGGGCATTGCCGTTCCTGAGTCGCACGCCTTCGGCGCCGGCGCGCCCGTCAGCATTTCCGCCGGCGTACCCGTGCCCGTCACATATGTCCCTTTCCGCAACGCGCATTTTCTCGCCGTCGCCGTCAGTTGGGCGGAAGTGCTGGGAGCCGAAAAAGTCTACATCGGAGCGGTTGAGCCGGACAGTTCCGGCTATCCCGATTGCCGACCGGAGTACTATCGGGCGTTCAATGAAGTCGTGAAGGCAGGCACAAAAGGGGGAACAATCCGGGTGGTGACACCGCTGATTGCCATGCATAAAGCCGAGATTGTGACGCTGGGCCTTGAACTGAGTGCCCCCTTCGATTTAACGTGGTCATGCTATCAGCGCGAAGATCGCGCCTGCGGTGTCTGCGACAGCTGTGTGCTCCGCCTGCGCGCGTTTCGCGAAGCGGGCGCGGAAGATCCCATTCCGTACGCGGAAGCCGCCGCCCGATCGAGTTAGAACGCTTTCATTAACGGTCTTAAATTCAGAGGTAATGCCGGGAGGCCAAATCATGAAGAAATATTTCATCCTTCCCCTGCTGCTCGTTCTCGCCGTGGGGTTGTCCGCTCCACTCGCGTTCGCGCAAAACATGGGTAACGTGAAGGGAACCTGCAAAGACGTGGAAGGGAAGCCGATCGCCCAGGCCGAAGTGGAGTGGTCTGGGACCGACACCGGCCACAAGTACACCCTCAAAACCAACAACAAGGGCGAGTATTTCTCGCTCGGCATCGTCCCCGGCAAGTACAACGTCAAGCTTAGCAAGGACGGCAAGGAACTCTGGCACTTCAATGGCGTTCAAAAGGGGCTGGACGAAACAGCACTGGACTTCGACCTGAAGAAAGAAATGGCGGCCGCAGCCCAAGGCCAGGGAATGAGCCCGGAAGAAGCCGCGAAGATGAAGGAGGCCGCTGCCAAAGCCGAGAGTGAAAGGAAAGTCGTCGGCACGCTCAACGAAAAACTCAATGCCGCCAAGACGGCTTCCGATGCCGGCGACTTCGAGACCGCAATCGCCACCCTGAATGATGCCATCCATATCGACAGCACCCGCGATCTGATCTGGTTCAAACTCGCCGACGCCTACCGCATGTCGGCCCCCAAGCAGACCGATCCCGAAGAAAAACAGAAGCGCTACGAGATGGCCGCAGCCGATTACCAGAAGGCAATTGAAATGCGCAGCACCTCGCAAACGGCACAGAAAGATCCCGACAATAATAAGAATATGGCCGCCTACTATAACAACATGGCGGAAGTTTATGCGAAGTCCAACAAGGTCGATGATTCCGTGGCCGCCTATAACAAGGCGGTCGAGCTGGATCCGCCGCACGCCGGTACATACCTGTTCAACGAGGGCGCTGTTCTCACCAATGCGGGCAAGGTGGATGATGCCATTGCGGCATTCGACAGAGTGATTGCCGCCGATCCGACCAAAGCGGACGCTTACTACTGGAAGGGCGTGAACTTGATCGGCAAAGCTACGCTCAAGGGCGATAAGATGATCGCGCCCGAAGGTACAGCCGAGGCCTTCAAGAAATATCTTGAGCTCGCACCTGACGGTAAGCTCGCTCAGCCAGCCAAGGACATGCTGGCGAGCATCGGCGCGACCATCGAAACCGGCTACGGAACAACCAAGAAGAAACCGGCGAAATAGCATAAACCCAGTTGCCAGTTCCCAGTGCTCAGAAAAACCCGGCGTTTGCTGTTGCCGCCTATCGAGATTTCGCTTCAATTGGCGCGGTTTTACTGGGAACTGGCCACTGGCAACTGTTTTCAGTTACCGAGGTCTATGACCTACTTGTCCTTCGCTCTTCCGCACATCCGCGCTACATTCATTACATAGCTTCCCCGGCGACATTTCTCCCCTGTGGCGTCAATGCTGATGACTGGAGTGTGTGAAATGGCTGCCCCGGGAAATTCCCCGATTGCGATTGCATTCGAGGGCATTAGTGGAACGGGCTCGATCCCGACGCCGGTACTGCTGGCCGGCATGTTGCGCGCGTCGGAGAAGGTTAGCGATCTCATTTTTTCGCCGGGGCGTTCGCCTCAGGTCGAGATTCACGGGCAACTGACGGCGGTCGAAATTCCCGGAAGCGGCACACTTTCGCCGGATGACACGCGCCGCCTGGCGGCCGATCTGATCGGCAACAACAAGCAGGCGATCACAACGCTTCGCGAGCAGGGTTCCTGCGACGTTTCCTACGGATTGCCGGGAATGGCGCGGTTCCGCGTCAACGTGTTTATTCAGCGCGGAAGTTGCGCGATTGTGATGCGCGTCATCCCCACCGTCATTCCGACTTTCAGTTCGCTTCGTCTGCCGGCGCAATTGGAAGAGGCGGCGAAGGTCCGCAACGGGATCATCCTGGTGACGGGCGGAACCGGATCGGGCAAATCTTCGACTCTGGCCGCTTTGATTGACCGCATCAACGACCAATATTGCTATCACGTTCTGACGGTCGAGGATCCGATAGAGTTTCTGCACAAGCACAAGAAATCGACGGTGCACCAGCGCGAGTTGCACAGCGATGCGCCGACTTTCACGACGGCGCTGCGGGCGGCGCTGCGCCAGTCGCCGCGCGTAATCATGGTGGGCGAAATCCGCGACCGGGAGACGCTCGAGATTCTTCTCGAAGCCGCCGAAAACGGCAACCTCGTTCTTTCCAGCATGAACACCGTCGACGCCTCGAAGACGGTGGACCGCATCATCGGTACGTTCCCCACCGCCGAACAGCAATCGGTGCGCGAACGTTTCGCAAAAACTTTCCGCTACATCGCTGCGCAGCGGCTGATCCCGCGCAGCGATGGCGGCGATCGCATCGCGGTCGTCGAAATTTTGAAATCCAACTCGCGCACTCGCGATTGCGTCGAACAAGGCGAGCGACCCGGCCGCACGCTGCTGGACGCCATCAAAGCCAGCGAAAGCGAAGGCATGCAGCATTTCGATGGCGAGATCGCGAAACTTGTCCGCTCGGGGCTGGTGGATCTGGAAACCGGGCTTTGCTTCGCCAGCAATGCCACGGTGCTGGGGCAGGAACTGGCGCGGTAGGGGTCTTCGCGGTGCAAATTCGGGGGTGCCCCCTGGGGTGCCCCCCCTATTTCTCGCTAACGTGCAGATAAATAGATACTTAACTCCAAAGTATTCAAAGAAAAAGAGTTATGTCACGAACCGGAATTTTTACCTTTTAGAATCAGATACTTAGCCCTGTGCCGGTGGCTGACTCCTTGCAAATATTCATGTCAAATAACCCTATTTAGCGGAACATGACGGTGTTCCGCACACGCCGTCCGCGTGGTGCGCCTGGGCACAGCTACGAACGACGTTCTCATGCTTTGACTGGGTTTGCAGTGATTGCACTCACATCACTTTTGTGATGATTGCGGCGAGCTTGACGGCTGGGACCGACCGGGCCTTCGCTAGAACGGGCCGTCGTCTTCTTCGGAAACTCCGGCGAGTGGCATTTGCTGTTCTTGATGTGCTCGCGGAGGACGGCGAGGTTGTCGCCGAAGTAGAGCTGGTGCTTCGGTCATTTGTTGTGTGGCGAGATTTTAGCGCGGATTCGTAGTGTTGGTAATTGCAAGATGGGGGCTGATGGTTTGCGGTTCGTGCGTCTCGGGAGAATGCCTTGCGGCGATCGTGGTTGTGGGAAGGGTGTAGGGGGCCTTCGACTCCGCATTGACTTCACTTCGTGAACTCAATGCTGCGCTCAGGATGACACGTTTGGGTGGGGCTGCGCTTCGCTTGCCCCGCTCCGCTCAGGAGGATATGTGCGAAGTGGTGGCTCGCTAAGAAGCGGGCGGGGTATTATCCGTGCATGTCTTCCACTGCTCCCACGGCGGGAATTGTCAGCTTCGAACAGGCCCGACGGCTGGTTGAGCAACATGCGGCTGGCGTGGGTCCGGGAGAAGTGGAGACGGTGGAACTGCTGGCGGGGTTGGGGCGGGTGCTGGCGGAGGGGATTGTGGCGGACCGCGAGTGTCCTCCGTTTGATCGGGCTACTCGCGATGGATATGCGGTGCGGGCGGCGGACTTGGCGGAGGTTCCGGCGCGGCTTGAGGTGGTGGGCGAGGTGAAGGCGGGCTGCTGGCCGGAGCCGGGAGTGTGCTCGGTGGGGCGCGGGCAGGCGGTGGGGATCATGACCGGGGCTCCGTTGCCGGCGGGGGCGGATGCGGTG
>Ga0224558_1001175_pt1 | contig 28283 bp, 15 predicted proteins | sample 714S32024metaG_FD_180682 | JGI IMG/M metagenome (GOLD analysis project Ga0224558, IMG submission 180682) | Peat soil microbial communities from Stordalen Mire, Sweden - 717 S3 20-24 | ecosystem: Environmental > Terrestrial > Soil > Wetlands > Peat | place: Sweden: Norrbotten County, Stordalen... | reverse complement strand
GACGGGCTGGCCTATACCGCATCCGGATGGGCTGGCCGCGAATCGATCAAGGCCTTCCGATTGGGCGCCAAGGGAGACCTCGGAGAGTCGAACCTGGTTTGGGAACAACGCAAGGCGATGCCCCATATCCCGTCCTTTCTTTACCTGGCACCTTACCTTTTTACGGTCACCGAAGGCGGCATCGCCACGTGTCTTCAAGGCGAAACCGGTGAAGTCGTATGGCAGGAGAGGCTAAGCGGGAGTTTCTCTGCTTCGCCGGTGGCGGCGGAAGGTCATATTTACCTCCTGTCTGATGCGGGAGAAGCAACGGTCATTGATGGCGGACCTCAGTTCAAAATTGCGGCCCGGAATTCCTTGCCGGAGAAGACCCAAGCCTCGATAGCGATCTCTCACGGCCAACTGTTTATCCGCAGCGTCAACAACTTATTCTGCATTGGCAACGGTCGGGGTGTGAAATAAAACGGCGAAATCATTACATTGTGACCCTAGCGGTCTGCTGAGTGGCCGGACTAAGTTGCGGCGATTCTTCCTTTGCCCAGAGCAGTGATCCAGGCTGTTGGTTGCGCAGCCAGACTGGCGTTGTTGGTGATGGATTGCTCGCCGATCTGCTTTTGGCCAAAGGGCTGCGTCTTGGATTCGAGTTTCGCAGTTCGAGTCGTGCCCGATGTTGGGATCAACGTTCCACCCCACGCTAGGAATCGGGGCTCATTTCAGGCGTTTGGGATTGCTGGTAGAAGATGAGCCACGAACCGCCGCCTTTATTCCCTGAACCTGAGCCAACTGTTCTGGTGCCAATGAACCGATCGGTCCCTGGTCTGGGTTCCAATTGGGTCCCATGTCCAGCGTGACTACTCCGTCATGTGCGACCACGGCTTGGACCCAGTCCACCCATTGCCGGGTGGAGTAGCGCGTATCGCGGCGCGCCCAGGAGCCGCCCAGGTAAGTCAGGGCGTGCCACTGCGAACCTGCCAGCCAGCGGGAGTCCGGGACGACGCTCAACGGTTCGTTCAATTCCCCCGCGGTGTAGTCCTCCGCATCGGTGTAGTGAATGACTCGGACACCCGGGTTGTAGGTCGCGATCGCCTTCGAGTTCCCATGTTTGACCGCCTTCTCATAGACTTGGGCGATGGTCCCGTTGAAATCGATGTGCTGATAACCTCCGTCGAACCACCATCCGGCGACCTTGTCGCCATAACGGTCGGCCCACTCCTGTATGACCTCGGCCCATTTTCGGGCGAACTCGCTCAAGAACGGCTGGTCCGCGGGGCCTTCCCGCATGCCAAACGCGCGTTGGGCTCGCGCATCCTGGTTGGGGACCTGGCAGGGCAGATAGAGCATCAGCTTGATCCCCCTTGGCTGGAGCGCCTTGAACAAGTCCAACGGCAGATCCCGTGTCGAGCATTTCTCCCCGGCGGCATAGCCGGTGTAACAAGCATAGGCGGCGTTGGGAGAGATAAAGTAACCGGAGTTCTGTCCCAAGGTGATCACGAAATACCTGGCTCCGGCCGCCTCCAATTGCTTCGCGAGGAACTCGACATCAAAGTCCTTGACCTGTGACAGTTGCCGGTCATCCCCCGGCAGGAAGTGCATGAAGACGCCGTATTTCGCGTCTTTGAACCAATCAGTGTTCGGGTTATTGGGCTCGGCCTGGCTGTAACAGGCGAGGAGAAAGACAAGGACCAAGAGGTTTCGGGTGGTTCGGTTCATAGTCTCAGTAATTTGAGCAGGTTATAGCAAATATCTCCACCCCTGGTCGGTACGCTGATGCACCCGTAGCACCACCGTAGCCTCGCCGGACACTCGCCGGAGCCTCCCCGTAGCACCTCTAACCCGGGGTTAGAGGTGCTACGGGGAGGCTCCGGCGAGTGTCCGGCGAGGCCCGCGGGACGGACAGGTGCAGGACTGGAGGAATCCCATCGAAAACAGCGAAGAATCGTTGGCACTCCCCACACCTCATGCGTTCTGCGTTCTTTCGTCCCCCCTCGCGGCTTCATCCAGGGCCTCGCTCGCAGACGGCGGCGGTCCAGTGTCATCCCGGATGCACCCAGGAGAGGCTCCCATGTGGTGCGCTTAAGCTTCTGCGGTTGAGTCACTTGTGGTGCAATTGTCTTCTCTGATCTGTTTGCCGTAGAGCACAAACCAGATCCAGTTGCCGCAGCGCCAGCTCTTGATGGTGCGCTCAAAACATCGTCCTGAGGGCGCGCAGAAGGGGTAGCGGCGGCACCGGCGTTCGGGTCTGGCAACTCGTCTCATATCAGGCACTACGCGGCAGGTGCATTAACTCAGCTTCAGGTAGGTCGCCTTGCTTTTCAACAAGAACCGGTCGCCAATTATGCGGCGCCTTAATCCTTTGATGAGAGAATCGATCAGATTCTTGGCAGCGTCGCGCTTCCAGGCCTTCTCGCGTTGAAAGGCAGTGACGAAAAGCTGGTGTTCGTCAGTTTTTCCGATGGCGATCGATGTTTTCATAGGGTGTTTGCGGTGGCTTTAGCCGGCCCAGTCGGCGCAGAGGAGTTCGGCTTGCTGGAGGACAGTTTGGGTGGCCTTCTCCTGCTTGTCGGGCGGGTAGCCGTGTTTGCGGAGAATGCGTTTGACGGCAACGCGGATTTTGGCGCGGACAGCCTCTCGCTCGGTCCAATCAATGGTGACGTTGTTGCGGATGCTGGCAACCAGCTCGTGGGCGATGGCTTTGAGGGTCGGCTCACCCAGGACTTTGACGGCGCTGTCGTTGACTTCGAGGGCGTCATAGAAGGCCACTTCGTCTTCGGTCAAGCCGAGGCCCTGGCCGCGCTTCTCCGCCTCACGCATTTCTTTGGCAAGCTGGATCAGCTCTTCGATGACGGCGGCGGCCTCAATGGCGCGGTTCTGATACTTAAGGATTGCCTTTTCGAGCATGTCGGCGAAGGACTTGGACTGGATTAGGAACTTCTTCGACCGAACCTTGATCTCGTTGTTCAGCAGCTTGCGCAAGAGATCAACCGCGAGGTTCTTCTGTGGCATCCCGCGCACCTCGGCAAGAAACTCCTCGGAGAGAACCGAAATATCAGGCTTCTTTAATCCTGCGGCGGCGAAGATGTCCACGACCTCCTCGCTGGCGACCGCCCGCGAGATAATCTGTCGGATCGCGGCGTCAAGCTCCTCGGCCGACTTCCGTTTCTCGCCCCCCGCGTTGGCGATGGCTGCCCGCACCGCCTGGAAGAAACCGACATCATCGCGAATCTCAAGCGCCTTCTCATGTGGCACAGCGAGCGCAAACGCCTTCGACAGATCGCTGACTGCCTGCAAAAACTTCTGCTTGTGCTCTTCCGGTTTCGGTTCCCTGGCACCAGCGGCCAGAATGTGTTCCTGGCCTGCCGGGAGGAGGCCCAGCTTCTGCGCCGGGGTCCCGCTCACCCACTTCGACCAATCAAACCCGTAGAAGAAATCACAGCAAACCTCATACTTCTCGAGCATCACCAGGACAGCTTGCTCCTGGTCTATCGCCGTCTGCCCATGCCCGCCGCTCTCCGTATAGACGGCCAGCGCCTGTTTCAGCTCGTGCGCCAGGCCAAGATAATCCACCACCAGCCCACCTGGCTTGTTCTTGAACACGCGATTGACCCGGGCGATGGCCTGCATCAGCCCGTGGCTGCGCATGGGCTTGTCCGCATACATCGTGTGCAGGCACGGCGCGTCAAACCCGGTCAGCCACATATCGCGCACGAGCACGATTTTGAGGGGATCCTTGGGGTCTTTGAATCGCTTCGCCAGCGCTTCGCGCCGCGGCTTGTTGCGAATATGCTCCTGCCACTCCAGCGGATCTGACGCCGAACCGGTCATGACTATCTTGACCACCCCTTTGTCATCGGGAGCATGATTCCACTGTGGCCGCAGCTTGGCGATGGCGTTGTACAGCTCAACACAGATGCGTCGGCTCATGCAGACAATCATTGCCTTGCCGCCGTAGGGCACCTGAGTCTCCATCGCTTCTTGGCGTTCTTCCCAGTGCTTCACCAGGTCTTCGGCGATGAGGCCGATTCGCTTCTCCGCGCCAACCACCGCCTCCAGTGCTGCCCACTTGGTCTTGAGCCGTTCCTTGTGCTCCAATTCCTCGCCCTCCGTCGCTTCCTCGAAGTCCGGGTCAATCTTCGGCTTCTCCTCCGCCTTCAACTCCAGCTTCGCGAGGCGGCTTTCGTAGTAGATCGGCACCGTGGCCCCGTCCTCCACAGCGCGCTGAATGTCATAGACCGAGATGTAGTCGCCAAAGACCGCGCGCGTGTTGGCATCGGTCTTTTCGATGGGCGTGCCCGTGAAGCCGATGAAGGACGCTCCCGGCAGCGCATCCCTCATATGGCGCGCAAACCCATCAATGAAATCGTACTGGCTGCGGTGCGCCTCGTCGGCAATGACGATGATGTTCCGGCGCTCCGACAGGAGGGGGTATTTGGCGCCCTTTTCGTCCGGGAAGAACTTGTGGATCGTAGTGAAGACTACGCCGCCACTGGCGACTTGGAGAAGCCTTTTCAGATGCTCGCGACTCTCGGCCTGGATGGGCTTCTGACGCAGAAGCTCGTGACAACGGGAGAAGGTGCTGAAGAGCTGGTCGTCCAGGTCATTCCGGTCGGTGAGCACAACGAGCGTCGGGTTCTCCATCGCCGGCTCCAGCACCAGCCGCCCGGCGTAGAACGCCATTGTCAGCGACTTGCCCGAACCTTGCGTGTGCCACACCACGCCGACCCGTCTGTCGCCGGGAGCGCCCCCGGGCTGGGGCTTTGCGAAATAGCCGCCGCCCGGCTCCCTCAAGACCAACTCGCCCACACCGCACGCCCGCACCGTTTCCGCCAACGCGGTGTTTACTGCGTGGAACTGGTGGTAACCCGCCACCTTCTTTACCACTGTCGCGCCGTCATCCTCGAACACGATGAAATGCCGCACCAAGTCCAGAAAGCGCCGCTTGTCGAATACGCCCCGCAGCAGCACTTCCAATTGCGGCATCGTGGCCGGTGCGACCGTTTCGCCCTCAATCGTGCGCCACGGCATAAACCACTCCTTGTCGGCGCTGATCGTGCCGATGCGCGCTTCCAACCCGTCCGAGATGACCAGCACCGCGTTGTGGACAAAGAGCGACGCAATCTGCTGTTTGTAAGTCTGAAGCTGGTTGAACGCTGTCCAGATGTCTGCCTGTTCGTCCGCCGCGTTCTTCAACTCGATGACCCCCAGCGGCAGGCCATTGACGAAGATCACCACGTCCGGCCGCCGGTTGTGCTGCCCCTCGATCACCGTGAATTGGTTGACCGCTAGCCAGTCATTCGCCTCCGGGTCGTCGAAATCAACCAATCGCACGATTTCCGCGGCGATGGAATCATCCTTGCGACGGCACTCGACGGCGATGCCGTCCACCAGCATCCGATGAAACGCGCGGTTGTTGGTGATGAGCGACGCATGTTGCGGCACCGTGACCTTCCGGAATGCCTCGTCTAGTGCCTCCGCGGGCAAGGTGGGATTCAGCTTCCGCAGGGAGACCCGTAACCGTTCCGCCAGCACCGTCTCGTCGTATGACTGGCGCTCCGCCTGGGGACTGTCCGGTACGATCTCGCCGCCGCGCAGCGACGCGTAGCCCAGCGACTCCAGGCAATCCAGCGCCATCGCTTCCACGTCAGCCTCGTTGATGGTTGTCGGCTTCATTTCTCGTCCAATGCCGCGGGGTGGTACAGAGTGGGGCGAAATGCCCCTTGCCTTCCTCGGTCCGCTGCAGCATATTGTCGACGGATTGGGGATACCCGGTCGCTTTGGGGCTTCGGTGGATTCACCGAGGCCCTGAATTCTTTCAAGGAAAGCATCTCAACCCCCATTGTTCGTCCTGACCGTCTGGGTCTTTCGCCAACTTGTCACGGATGACCTCAAAAGCGCGATTCGGCTGATCGGGACGCAGACGACTCATTCCGATCGGTCGCGCCAGCAAGTCCGCCACTTGCAGCCCGGCGCAGTTCACCTTCTTGTCCGCGATGATAATGTCAAACGGCAGCCGCCCGCCCGTGGCGTTCTCACCGTCCCGAATCCGGCGAAACTCCAACTCCAACAAAGTATCCTCGACCTTGCCGCGCGCTTCGCAGGTGACGTGAATTGTCCCGCCGCCATCTCTCCGCCGTGTCAGCAATTCGTGAATCCGTTCCAGGCAAAAGCGGAATGCCAGGTGATACGGATGCGGTGGATTCGGCCGCTGGCACAGTTCATCCTTCCGCACCACCGCAGCCACGACCTCCATTGGCGTCTGGCGAATCATCTCCGTCAATTCTTCGAGGAATTCCTCCTTCTTGTCCGGGGTCTTCAGCATGGCGAACGCTCCCGTGTCTTTCCTAATGTCGCGCTCGTGCAAGATAACACCGTCATGGCCAAAGTGCCGGAACTTGAACCCGTGCAACCCCGGCACGAGGCGGTTGATGTACGCGTTCTTGCGGAACACACAACACGCCAGCACAAAGAGCGGAAAGCCAGGATCAACATGCCCCAGCCCATGATCGCCGCTCTCGTCCGCATAGATGATGAACTCGTTAAATGTCGCCATCATCCCTCCGCGCTGTGGCCACGGGCACGCGCAACTCGCCCGTCAGCAGCTTCGGCAGCAGCGCGTGGCGCAACGCGGCGAGGGTGCGAGACTGTTCGAGATTGGCTTCGATCTGCGAGTGAACGGCGGCGGCCAAAGCGGTGAACTTCTTCACTAATTCGTCGGGAGGGACGACCAGCAGCGGCATTTCCAAGGCGTCCATTGGAAGCATGTTGATTGTTGTGCCGTTCGAGAAGCCGCTGATCCAATAGTGCCAGCGCGGATTGTTGAAGAGTTCAACGAGGTAGTGCGGGCTGAATGGTGATGACGGTTTATGCCGGACACGATAGATGTGGTGGCTGAACAATCCTCTGGGGCCGTAGCGTTCGGGGACGATGGCGGCATGGCCAATCAACAGATGATCGAAGCCCTGCTCGGTGTTGGTCACAATCATGTCCCCAGGATGCAGTAAGTGCTTCTCGCGATACTCGCCGGCGTAGTACTTGATGCCTTCGTGTTTGTAGCCGCCTCCCTCGTAAACCGAGTTGAGATTGTGCATCGGCAAGCCGGTGCCGTCCTCGCGCAAGCCCTCACCCTTGTAGCTGAGGCCGCGGTCTGCGGTGATGTGTTTATCAAACCTCTCAACCTTCCAGCCTTTGGGGATTTGGCCAATCGCGGAGTCTTGGAACTTCCCACTGCTTGCCCGCACGCGGTCGAAGTTCACGAACCAACTCTGGAAGAGCGCCCGGGCCAGCGCCTCCAACGTCTCGTTCATCCGCCGGTTCAACTCAATCTTGTCGTCCAGCGCGCCCAACATCGATGCGATGGCGCGCTGCTCCTCGGGCGTGGGAAGCGTGAGACGAAGCCGTCGTTGGTCAACAAGGCTGAGGTACGGAGCCATGTCTGTCGCACATGCCATCGCTCGCAGTTGCTGCTGGAACTCCTCTCCGCGCGACCAGTAGCGCAGAAAACCAGGAACGACCGCGTTCGGTTTGAGCGAGCGCCAGAAGCTCAGGTGCGGTGAGTAAACAAACGGTGGCATGGACTCGCTGACGTAGGTAACTCTCCCGGTGCTATTGCCCTTCGTCGTGATTACCACGTCGCCTGGCTGCGACATCTTTCCGCGAACCCGCGGTTCTAACTCGGCATGGAATCGCTCGGCGTCAGCGAAATCAATGTGAGAATCTGAGACATGGCCGGCTCGCAGGAATATCGGGCCATCACCGCCTAGTTCATCAAGCTTGGCGCGATAGCCATCACTGATAAGTAGTATACCGTCGTCAATCAACTTACAAAACGTCTGGGTCTGCCACTTGTTCGCTCCGATGGTAACCTCTCTCCGTTGATAAAACACTCGCCCATATGCCTGAATATGTCTTTCCAAATCCGTGTTCTTGATGCTGGTTCGGATGACGAAGTCGGCTTCGAATGGTAATCCCAAACGGCTAATCCGCGCGTTAATGGCCACCAAGTCGGTGAGTATTATGTCATCTCCTTCGAGAGCGAGATCGAGGTCAGATGCGCCACGGAAAGTGCCTATGGCTCGAGAGCCGAAGAGAATCGCCCGTCGGACCTTTGGGGACCCCTCCAGTACTGAGAGGATGCCTTTCCTGTCGCGTTCTGTTAATCCATCGGTCACGCGGTCTTGGCGAGATCGTTTAGCTTGTCCACGCAAGTTCGCAGCATCGGCTGGAGTTTGTCCTTAATCAGCGCGACCGCCTGCTTAGCGATCTCGTCTTCATACGTGTGACTAAAGAGGTTTCGGCTATCCAGAGCCTTAAGCCATTGATCGACATCCGTAATCAAATCCATCTCGAATGCCTTCTTGATGGTTTCTCTTGGGCTGTTGATCTCGTAGCCCTCGAACGTCAGCTTATCCTTCAAGGTCTTCCAACACAATTCGAACGTGAATTCATACGTCTGGACCAAGCCGGCAACTTCAAGCTCGTTGTAATCATCTTGATCACAGGCATCCTGAAGGCGCTTGAAAGCCTTGTTCAAATTCTGAAGCCGTTGAAGCCAGCGGTTTTCGTTGCTCATGCTTGTCCTGGTTTGTTGTGACTGCTGAGATCGGCCAGATTTTTCCGAATAACCTTCTCCAGCTTTGCCGACTCTGTGAATTGTTCTTCCAGCTCAGCCGTGAGGCGCTTCATCTTCTTCTCAAGAGGTTCGCCGTCGTATTCGGCCTCTTCCGCCCCCACGAAGCGCCCCGGCGTAAGCACATGGCCGTGAGCGCGAATTTCATCCAGCTTCGCGGATTTGCAGAAGCCTGCGATGTCGGAATAGCTAAGAGTTGGTGGTTGAGGGTTGAGAGATTTATCGCCACGCCACGCGTGATAGGTCCCGGCGATTCTCTGGATGTCTGCTTGGGTCAACTCCCGGTGGACGCGGTCAATCATGCGGCCCAACTTCCGCGCATCGATGAAAAGGGTTTGGCCGTGGCGGTCGCGATATTTGGGACTCGCGGGGACGCTCGCCCTCCCGGACTTATCGCGGGAGACAAACCAGAGGCACACCGGGATTTGCGTCGAGTAAAAGAGTTGCCCCGGCAGCGCCACCATGCAGTCCACGAGGTCGGCCTCGATGATGGCCTGGCGGATGTTGCCTTCGCCGGATTGGTTGGAGGACATGCTGCCGTTGGCCAGGACAAACCCGGCCAAGCCTGTCGGCGCAAGGTGATGGATGAAGTGTTGCACCCAGGCGAAGTTAGCGTTGCCGACGGGCGGCGCGCCGAACTTCCAGCGCACGTCATCGCGCACGCGGTCTCCGCCCCAGTCGCTCATGTTAAAGGGCGGGTTGGCCAGAATGTAGTCGGCCTTAAGGTTTTTGTGCAGGTCGTGGTGGAAGCTGTCGGCGGGTTCGTCGCCGAGGTCGCCTTCGATGCCGCGAATGGCGAGGTTCATCTTGGCCAGCCGCCAGGTGGTGGCATTGCTCTCCTGCCCGAAGATGCTCAGATCGCCTTTGGCTTTGCCGCCGTTGCCGTTGCCGGTGGCGTGGGCTTTCACGAACTCGATGGATTGGACGAACATGCCGCCCGAGCCGCAGCAGGGGTCGAAGACGCGGCCTTTCCAGGGCGCCAACATCTCGACGAGCAGTTGCACGACACAGCGCGGGGTGTAGAACTGACCGCCTTTCTTGCCCTCGGCGCTGGCGAACTGGCTGATGAAGTACTCATAAACCCGGCCCAGGATGTCCTTGGAGCGGCTCTCGGCGTCGCCGAGGCCGATGGTGGAAATGAGGTCAATGACGCCGCCAAGGCTTTGCTTGTCGAGGTGGGGGCGGCTGTAGTCCTTGGGCAGGGTGTTCTTGAGCGAGGGATTATCGCGCTCGATGGCAATCATGGCGTCATCGAGCAGCTTGCCGATGACCGGGTCTTTGGCGCGGCCCTGGAGATAGGACCAGCGGGCTTCGGGCGGCACCCAGAAGACGTTTTCAGCGAGGTATTCGTCCCGGTCTTCGGGGTCAGCGCCTTTATCCTTTTGCAGAGCCGCGTGTTTCTCCTCGAATGCGTCTGAGATGTATTTGAGGAAGATCAAGCCGAGAACGACGTTCTTGTATTCCGCGGCATCGAGGTTGCCTCGGAGCTTGTCGGCAGTGGCCCAGAGAGTGGCTTCGAAACCGAGGTGTCGCTGGGCGTTGCCCTTCTTGTCGCCTTGTTTATTGGGAGCTGGGGGCATAGGGCGGGTTTTAGTTTAGCTGGCGGGCGGCAAGAACTGGCGGAGGAGTGGGGGGCTCAAGCGGGGCCCAGTCGGCAAATTCCAGGTTCTGGAGGCACTGTTTCTTCCCGGGCGGAAGCAGATGCAGCGCGAGCGAGCGTCATGCTCCTGGATAACGAACTTCAGCATACCCACAGGGTCTTGTTTGCAGCCGGGGTTCTGCGGGAGCCTCGCCTGCCGGAAGTGTTTTATGCTGATCGTCGGGCGGTTGCAACTCAATTGCGGTTGCCGGCCGGGGATGCATGGGTTGTTATTCGTAAGAGTGGGGGAGGTGAAGCTACGGGAACGGTTATTTAAGGCGACGCACGAGTTGTTCGAGCGGTATGGGGGGCCGATGGTGACTTCATCGCGTGCGAAAAGGAGCATCCCGGTAGAGCCCGACCTCTTCGAACGGAATCCGGTCAAAGCCTGGGTGTTTCAATTGAAAGCGCTTTGGGTCCCACATGAACTCTTTATCGTCTAGCATAGCGTTGTCCACGGCATCAAGGTTCCGAGGAGCACGCCTGAGGAGCTCTCCGCAACGCCAACCCAGGTTTCGGCGGATGTGATTCAGGTTGGCGTGTTCGGCTAGATCGGCCAATTCGGGATAGCGTTGCACGTAAAGGGCCGGGTCAATCTCCTGGGAGTCCAGCGCCTTCGCTACATAGTCGCGCCAGCGTTTATCGTCCCAAGGCGAGCAACTAACCATGGCCGAGCAGTCAATGAAGAGATTATTCTCAACGACGTTGTCTTTGCCACCGTGGATCTGCACGCCGCCAAAGCCCAGTTTCCCCGCTGAGCAGTGCTCGAAGACGTTGCCGTAGATTCGCATGCCGCAGATGGCGTCGTCGAGACGGATGCCGGCCTGGCCGCATTTGGGTTGGTCGCCGGTGCCGCGCCAGTTGCCGATATGGTGCCAGTAATTGAAACGGTAAACGTTCCCGCGGAAGGTGGGATTGCCGAACATGTCCACCCCACCCTGGTCGTCGGACTCGGTCACGGCGTTGAAGATTTCATTGTATTCGATCAGGTGATCGTTGCCGCCCACGCGCATGGCGCTGCTGCGAATGTCGTGCATACGATTATGGGCAATCCGGTTGCCGACGCCGTCCAGGATCACGGCCGGCGTGTACGTATGGTCTATGCGGGATGAGTCATGGATATCGCAGTTCTCCACAAAATGACCGCCCGGCTCGAGGGTTTTGCGGTTTCCGCCCGATATGACCGTTCCTCCGCGGCCCATCGAGTAGATGTCGCAGGAACGCAATCCGTGGTGTTGGCCGCCATTGATTTCAATGCCATTCCCGGCGAAGTGCCGCACCACGCAACCGGCGAACAGACAATGTGCTCCACCGCCGACATGGATGGCATCCGCGCTGCCCAATTCCCAGGTCAGGCCCGTAAAGATCACCCATGACACGCTCTCCATGTTCACCATCGGTGCTTCGAACTTAGACAGCTCGATCGTGGCTTTCCGAGGATCGGACGGCGGATACAAGAGCACCCGGTCGCCGCTGCGGTCCAGATACCATTCGCCCGGCACATCCAGCTCGCTGAGCGCGTTAACGGCATAAAAGGGAGCCCCGGCGCTGAAACCGTAGGTGTGCCAGGGCTGGGCCAGGGTAATCAACCGCTGTTCCGGATCAACGGTGGCCACGCGCTCGTACGAATCGGCCCAATCCCAGAACCAATAGCCGTAGAGCAGCAAGTCCGGCTCGTTGACCCACCGGCGTAGCCGATCGCTATCACAGTAGAATTTGCCCGTTTTGCTCCCCTCGCGATCGTAACCTTTCGTGCCGTCTTTGACCGCGACCTTGCTGATGTGCAAGAAGCCCTCGTTGGGTCCCCGGGCCAACGACATCGCCCGCCCATTGAAAAACAGTTCATGCGCAGGATGCGTTCGGAAGCCATTGCCGCTGGCAAACCCGCCCAGTTTCAACGGCAGCAGGTTGGTGATGCCCTGTGCTCGCAGATCCATGATCCAGATGTTGGATCGATACTCCCCCGGCAACTGGGGATACCCATCAGCGTCGGACACCTTGCGCCAGTTCGTCAGCCTTGCTCCCCCACTGAAAACCGGCTTCTCCCCAGGCGCTGCCCTGAAGAGCACGGGCTGGGCTTCGGTGCCGGAGTCGTTGTCCGAAAGCGAAAGGGTCTGGCTCACCTGATAATCTCCGCCGTGCACCAAGACAGTGACAGCGCCCCCAGGCAACGAACCGGTCTTACGACGCGCGCGGATTTCGTCCCGAGCCCGATCAAGGCTTGCGAATGGCTTCTTCTCGGATCCGTTCCCGGCGTCGCTGCCTCGTGCAGCCACATGGAGTGTGAGTCCGGGAGAGGGCCAGGCTGGCGACGACATGCGGGTCGTTGCATTTAGGCGCAGAGGCAATGTCAGGACGGAGGCATCGATGGTCTTGTCGGGCTGCACGCCCCACGAAAGGGTTGCTGCCAACGCCACGAGACTCACAAGGGCAAGACGTGAGCACTTCCAGAGGCTCAGACCTGCGGCACACGTATTCTTCAATTTCATAGAATGCTTCTTATAGTAGGGACAGCGGATTTCATTTTGAAGTTGCGGCGGCTCCTGGCGCGCCGGGCGGGCAATAGAACCTCACCGCCCGAATCGACTCCGCCAGTCCTTCTCCGCGCAACTCGAGAACATGCGAGCCGGCGGTGAGTCCCTGCGCAATTGTCAGGCAGGCTTCTGTGCCCGCTGGCGTGGCCGGCGGCATGGCGGTGTCGGTACCGTGCAGAACGGCCTGCCAGGTAACCGTGTGATTCTCCGGCAAGGGGCGCTTAAAAACCTGAACGCAGTAAGCGAGGTTCCAATCATCCGGCTCCAACACGATACGGCCGGATTTGGAGAGGAAGCGGTTGGTGCTGGAGCCCTCCCCATCCTCGCCGGTGCTGCTGCCGGACAGGTTAAAATGGCAGAGCTTGCCGTCCGCGGACGCCTGGCTGATCCGGAGAGACCATTCCTCCGCGATTAGGGGCTTGCCCGCGCCGACTTTCAACAACACCGGCCAGTCAGTCATCGGGAAAGCCGACACGCGCGTGAACCCATATAGCGCTGAAATTGCCGAAGGCCGCTTGCCGTCCAGCAGCACCCCGACCGCCCCCTTCGCCTTGGGTTTGAAGACCAAATCGGCACGGGTGCCGGTGAATTCGAGGTGCAGGGAGTTCTGACCGGCAGAGAGGGTTGGCACGACGGTGTGCACGCGCGGCTCGTTCATCGGATCGTATCCGGCCTTGGGAGCAAGAGGCGCGAGATAGGCCTTGAGCAACTCAGCCATCAGCCACTCGCCATGCGCATTGAGATGAACGCCGTCGCGAAGCAGATCCGCCGCTTTCAAGTGATGGGCCTTGAGATACTCCTTCCACAGCTCGTGGATGTCCGCGCGACAAGCGCCGTATTTTGAGGCGGTGGCCGGGAGGAAGACGTGGTTCATCCAGGGGTCCCACTGTTTCGGCGTCAGCCGCGCGGGATCGGTTTCTTCCGTCAGGCTGGCGTCGCTTGTAATGTGATCCGTCTGCAACAGAATATCCGCGCACGTGCGTTCCCGGACCTGGCGGATGATCTTCTCGTAGTCGAGATGGGAACCGTAAACATGGAAGATCAACAAGTCGGGCTGGAACGGATAGAGGTCGGTCTCCGCGGTCCTGACCAGTAGTTGCGAGGAGTGTCCGCCGATGGCGCGGTTCTCGATGATCAGGTTGGCGTTGGTGTAGGTCGCGCGCAAGTAGCCTTCCACCTCCCTCCACCAGGCCTGTTGGGTTATAGACTGACCGTAAAACAGGACGCGCACCGTCTTTCGGTCGGTCGGGGTGCTGCCGGTAAGCAGGGTGAGGGAGCGGCGCAGGTGTTCACGCTGCTCGGGCTCAGGCTGCCAGTGCGGAGGCGCGGGATAGGAGTCGGCAGCGCAAATCGCCCCCTTCCAGAACAGGGCCGAGCAGGCCCAGGCGAGTCCGATAATCGTCTTTAATCTCATCTTCGTTGGGGTGGTTATTGGAAACCTGGTACCGTGCTGGCTGCCGTGATGGCAATCAGCGCCGGCACGCCGCGGTCCTTGTCCTTTCCGTAAAGCATGTCCACCGACCGGAGCTCGACGCCGGGCCGCGGGTTGTTCCATTGCTTGGCATAGAGCACGGCGCTTTCATCGGAGCCCTCGAACCGGCCGGTCCAGGCAAGCTGCGCGCCGGGGATGGACTTCGGTTCCTTCTGTTGGAAGTGGTCGATATCGACCTCGGCGAACACCGGGACCTCCACCGTTTGTCCGTCAGCGTAGTGGATGACGTATTTGCAGAGCTCGAAGTGCCGTTTCTCCTCCCGCTCGCGGTCGTCCATGCGGCGGTCCAGGCGCGCCGTGTGCAGGAAGAAGAGCGCATCGGCACTGGTGTTGAGAGGAATGCCGGTGATCTCCTGGGGGAGATTGCCCGGCACGCCGTTGCCGCCGAGCATGAGCACCTGGGGCACGGGCGAGGTGGGCATCTCATAGATGGTGTACTTCACTCCGCCGAAAACCTGTTCTCCGGCGGGCAGCGCTTTCAGGGTCCGCTGTTTGTCACCAAACCAACCGCGCTCGTCCTTGTAGGTGGTCGCCTTGGTATGGATGTCCAGGGGTGTGCAGGCGAGGTTGGCGCCGGCGATGACCGTCTTGCTCCCGGAGAAAGGCGCCTTGAGATTGTGCAGCACCGCGGCCAGGATCGCCCGCTTCTTGGTCTTGTTAATCGGCACTGCTTCCGCTTCCTGAAAGTTGAGATTGCAGAGCACGACTCCTCCGTTGCTTTTCACGTACTGAACCATCGCGCCGATGTTCAACATCGGTTTGACGGTCGCCTTCCACTCGGGTGAGCGCTGCGCCTTGAGGTAGATGTTGTCTATGCCGATGATCGGCCGTTTGGAAGGATCCGAAAGCCAACTCACCATCTGCAAGGTGACGCGGCGGGCCTTGCGTGGCGGGTCCACGGCGAAGGTCTGGGCGTCGCCGTTGGGCTGCAAGTTATATTCGACGCGGTCCTTGCCGTCGAAGAGCAGGGCGATCTTCGTGGTGGGATTGTAGTTCACGGACGGGTCATGCGTATATTCGATGATGGTTTCCTCCTTGGGAAGGTCCATGCTTATTTCATACGGCTTGCCGTCCTTGGGATATTCGAAGTCTATGATCAAGGGCCAGCCGTCCGAGCCGACGAAGCCGTTGACGATGTTGTCGTAGTTGGCGAAATCGCTCCTGGCAAACGGCGCGATGTCCTCGAGGTCCACCACGTAGTTGAAGATGTCCGCGGCGACGTATTCATCAGCGGTCCACCCGAAAATCCGCTTGCCCGAAAGCATCACGATGTCACCGGTGGTCAGGCCGGGAGTGAGCGGATTGCGGAGGGCCGGGAAAGTGACGCGCTCGCGTTTAAAGGGCCGGATAACGTGTTCGATGCCCACAATGCGGTTGTAGTCGGCCAGACCCTCGGGCGTGAGACCGCACAGCATCATTGTGCCACCCCGCTGCCAGAATGAGCGGAGCGCATTTTGATTTCCCGCCAGCACTTTGAGGTTGGCCGGCGTGGCGGAGATAAGGGCGATCTTTTTGCCGGCGTCGTTGATTGATGCGAGGGCATCGGCGGCCTTTGGGTATTGCAGGCCGATCGCGTCCACGGCCTTGCCCAGTTGCTCGTCAGCGATGGCCGTCGCCACGGCGGCGTATTCCAGTTTGTAAGCCGCGCCGCAACGGATGAGGTTGAGCAAAAGATGCTGCGCCATTGGGGTTGCGGCGAGCTTGCTGCCGAGATCGAGCTGGCTGAGGTACATTACGCCGACTCCGACGGGTATTTCGACAAGAGCGGAGTATTCGAGACGGGGGCCGCATTGCAGGAGACTCTTCCCGCCGCGGGCCGGTTTCAGGTAGGCGTTGCGAAAGACCAATGTACCTGGTCCCCAGGTGAAGAAGTCTTTGTCCTTCAACCCGCGCAAGGCCGGGTGCGAAGTGTCCTCGATAAACGCGGTGTGGCCCTCCGCGGCGGGAACCCGCGTGCCGAAATCGTTCTTCTTTGTGAGCGGCGCAAGTTCCAGCTCGGCGGGGATCGCCTGGTATTTAAGCGGATGGGTTTGGTCGAGCACCACAACTGCGCGGCCCTGGGAGGCCAGGACTGCCAACCGGGTGGAAGTGCTGTCCTTCTCCTCGATGGCGTCGCGCCCGATCACGAGCACCTTCGCGGCGGCCGGCACCGCGTCGAGCGACTGAACCAGGGCAAACCGAAGGCCGACGCTCTTCAGGAGCGCCGCAGTCTGACCGGCCGGATCGAAAACCATGACCGCGCCGTCCGGGATTCCGTCTGCCGCCGGAGCGGGCAGCACCGACACCGCCTTCGTGTCCCGGTAGATTTCGGTCCCACCCAGGGTGAGGGCGAGGCTCAACTCGCCTTCTTGCCTCACGGCGACAGCAGGCATCGGGATTTCCTCGTCGAACTTCTGGGCGCCGCCCGGGGCGACTTCATAGGTGGAGGTCTTCGTATATACCTCCTTGCCCTCCATCTGGAGGCGGCGGGTGAACGTGAGCGGTTCGGAGTAGTGGGTGTCGTTGAAAATACCGAAGGTGCGCTTAACCTTCTGCCCGGCGCCGAAGGTCCAGTCCCACTGGCGAACGAAGACGGCTCGTGGTGAGTTCGCCCCCCACTGCGCTGGACCGCCTTCATTGCCCAGCCACAAATGCCAGGCGGCGTAGTGGCCGCCCCAACGGTAGCCTTCCGTCAGCATCCGGTAGCAGCGGGCGATGGCGTCACGCGTCGCGGCCTTCCCCTGGAAGGTCACCTCGCCGCCCCACATTGCGTAATCCGCCGGGTTGATCCCCGTGGCGAAGAAGTCCTCGCCGATAAACCGCGGCCGCTGCTGGTCCCATTTCCAGCGCCCGCGTCCGCCGCCTTCCACAAACGGCTCGTAAGCCAGGTCAGGATACCGCGTGTCGAGGGTGGCGACGTAATGGTCGCCCTGCACACCCAGGGTGTTCTTTAGCATCGCACCGCCGCCGTCGGTCATAGCCGAGCGCGTTGGGTCTGCCGCCATCACGGCGTCATGCGTCCGGGTGATTTCCTCCTCGTAGCGGTCCATGTTCGGAGAATTGCCGAGCAGGTTGATGAGGTTAATGAACGCGAATTCGTTTTCGAGCGACCAGATCTGTATGGACGCATGATTGCGCTCGCCTCTGACCTGTGCCACGCACTGGTCACGCCAGTTCTTCATGAGTGCGAGTTTGATCTCGGAGCCACCCTGCTGCTGCCGTGTCTCGGGATCGCTCTCGCTAAACTGGTAACCGATGGTCTCGCCGTCGAGCGTGGTGTTCCGGCGAACGACGACGCCGTGGCGGTCGCAGAACTCGAGCGCGTCCTGCGGTTCGAGTCCGAGCCAGCGCGAATCGGCAGCCGCCTGTCCGGCTGTGCTCAGGCGCGTGGTGCGCTGGTGCGTTCTCTGGTAGGCAGCCAACCATTCTTGCGGCGACTTCTGCTCGCCGACGAGATCGGCCCACATATGCCAGACCACCCCGTTCAGCGTGAACTGGGTTCCTTCCCGGCGCCATTCGCGGAAGCCAAAGAGCGTCTGCTGGATGTCGCCTGCCTGGCCGTTGATAACCACAGTAGTGCGGAGGCGATAAAGGCTGGGCGTGTCCGGCCACCAAAGCCTGGGGTTTACCCAAGCATCAGCGAGCAGGACGGCCTGCGTTTGCCCGGCCGCGATCTTGAATGGCAGCGGAGTGAAAGCATGCTCCGATTGGCCGGATGCCTCATTGACCGCTTCCCAACGGAGTTCACCGGAAACGTCGCTCGACGTGGTGTTGAGTAATAGAGTGTCCACCTCCAATCGCTTCTGCGCGACGGATGGCTTTACGAACGCATCGGCTACATAGACATTTCCGCCGGCGGCCACAAAGGACGGAGTCGCCAGAATACCGGATTGGGGGCAGTTCCACACGGGGTAGTCCATGTCTTGAAAGCCCTGGTTGAAGAGACCGATGGGATAATTGAAAGTCTTGCGCAGCTTCAAGGGCCGCTTGGGATCGGCCGATCGGCCATACCACGCGTCCCGAATGCCCACCCGGATTTCGTTGGTCTGCCCGGGCTTGATGGCTTTGGTCACGTCAATCTGAAAAGGCGCAAATGGATTCTTTTCAAAGCCGCAATAGCTGCCGTTCACGTAAATCGTCGTATTGAGATTGTTGTAAGGGAAATCCAGGTAAAACGCGCGGCCGGCCATCAGGGCAGGCACGGCGACGCGCGTGCGATACCAAACGCGATGCGCGAAGATAAGGTCTTCGCGGAGTTTGTTCTTATCGCCAGGCACCGGGATGGCGTGCCACACCGAATGCTTCGGCAACTCGTTGATCGGCGCGGCGACTTCGCCGGGCAGTTGCTCGTCATCCCGCGTAATCTCCCAGACTCCGCCGAGCTTAACACTGGCGCGCTCGGCGGGCTTGGCTTCGGGAAGCTGGAACACCACTTTTTCCGCCTCTTCGTCGGCAGCCGTGCGGCCAGACTCATCCGGCTTGAACCTCGAACTGGGGTGAAACGGTCCTTCGTGGAAGCAAATGGCATCCGACGCGTAGAGCACCCGCTGCCACTTGCCTTTGTCGCTCCTGGTTTTCGGCAGGCGGACTTGCAGACGATGGTCTCTCGCGGTCACTTCCTCATCGCCCAGCTTCAACCAGGCCACCTCGCACCAGAACCCCATTTCGATCTGGTCGGTTGTCAGGTCCTCGGGCGACACCGTTTTCCACGGTCGTTCATCGAGCCGCCACTCGAACGGGGAGCGGGCAAACTCAAACCCAATTCGGTCCCAAACTTCGTAGCGAGCCGCCTTCGGGTTGGGAAAGGTGTATTCCAGCAGGATGCCACCATCGGGGACCTCTTTTTCAACTTTGTCCTCTTCCACGCTGACATGGAGCCATTTCCCGGCGGACAGAAACTGTGGCCTACCCCAGTCGCCGATGGTGGCTTTGAAACTCGTTTTGGCCGATTCGCTTTCGAGCCAAACATAGCTGGGGGCGGCAGCGCGAACGCAAAGACACAGAGTCGAAAACGCAACCACCACCAGGGCGCATTTGGATGGAAAACCACGGTTCAGTTTCATAAGATCACGGCATTCCTGCATGGTCACTTACTGAGTTTTCGACTGGAGGCGCAGCTCGCCGGTAATGACATAACCAGCCAGGTCGCCGAGGAGCGTTTCAAAGCCCGGCCTTTCGCTGGCCAACCAGAACAATGCCCGTCAGCTTCGATGACGACGATTTCCCGTTTGGACTAGTGACACCGAATCTAGCCATACTGGTGGCAAATGTCCCTATGAATTGTGCGATCAGCAATTCGCCAGCGACACTGCATCAGGATTTCGTTCTGCGGTGAGATAAGAAATTGCATTTGGATCTGCTCGCATGTAATTAACGGTGCGCGGGTGAACTGCACCTGTCTGTATGAAACACGTCGCCTCCAGAATTGCGTTGTTGCTTCTCGCTTCCGTCGAGGCTTCCCAGACCGCCGAGCGCCTCGGTTACCACGAAATCTGAACCGCCATACCTAAGCCGCCACCATAGTGATAACGATATGACAAGAACCGAACCGCAAACTGAAAGAAGACTGACCTATGTTCTCGCGCTCGCCTTGGCTGGCCTGTTCTGCACCTGCCTCGACGCGGCTCCCGGACGCGTCACGATAGCCCTCGATGGCCAATGGCAGATCGAGGAGGGCAAATCTCGCGAGGTCTTCCCGGTTTCCTTCAACCACACCGTTCCCGTTCCCGGCTTGGCGAACTTGGCGCGGCCGGCCTTTGCCGACGTGGACGGCTTCTGGAGCCGCGAATATTTGGCCAACCGGATTCGCTCCAAGCTCTCCCCGGAAGAGTGGCGCACCAACTATTGGGAGGGGAAGATCAACCAGGACCGCAATTATTTCTGGTATCGCCGCACCTTTCGTGCCCCAGCGGCGCGCGAGGTGGCAGTGCTTAAGATCAATAAGGCGCAATTCGGAACGGCGGTTTGGTTGAATGGCAATAAGGTAGGTGAATACCCGGGCTGTTTCAGCGCCAGCTACTTCCACCTCGAACGGCAAATTAAATGGAATGAGGAAAATACGGTGCTCATCCGCATCGGTGCACACCCGGCGGTGCTGCCGGATAACTATCCGGCAGGGTCGGATTTCGAGAAGATCAAATGGACGCCGGGCGTTTACGACAGCGTTTCGCTGATCGTCTGCGACAACCCCGCTATTGAGGCCGTGCAGGTCGCTCCTCGCATCACCGCGGGCGAGGTCATCGTGCAGATCCGCGTCAAAAACCACCGCAGCGTGCCGGTCCAAACCTCACTGACTCACGAGGTCAAGACGTGGAAAGGCAATCGGAAGGTTGGCGCCAGTCCAGCGGAAACCATTACTCTCCAGCCGGGGGAAGAAAAGACGCTGACACAGACGATCCGAATTCCGGATGCCCATCTCTGGTCGCCCGAGGACCCATTCCTGTATGTGGTCGAATCCGCCACGGGCGGCGACTCCTTGAAGACCCGGTTCGGCATGAGAGAGTTTCATTACGATGGCGCCACCAAACGCGCCTATCTTAACGGGAAAGTCTATTACATCCGGGGCTCAAACATAACCTTGCACCGGTTTTTCGAGGACCCGCTCTGCGGCGATTTGCCGTGGCGGGACGCTTGGGTGCGGAAGCTTCTGGGCGATCTCCCCAAAGAGATGCATTGGAACTACTTCCGCTTTTGTATCGGCCCCGTCCCGGATAGATGGTTTGATATTTGCGATGAGGTCGGGTTGTTGGTTCAGAACGAGTTCTTCATCTGGACCGGGGAACCGAGCTGGTATCCGGGCTATTCACGGACCTACGATGCGGACGAGTTAATCCGGGAATACAAGGATTGGATGCGGGACAATTGGAACCACCCGAGCGTCGCGGTGTGGGACGCGAACAACGAAACCAGGAACGATATTTTCAGCAGCAAGGTCATCCCAGCCGTGAGGGGCTTGGATCTGTCGGATCGGTCTTGGGAAAACAGCTACAATCCCCCTGTGTCTCCCAATGATTTGGTGGAGGACCATCCCTATCTCATGGCCGGCGGCCACTTCGGCAAGTTGACCTTTAAGATGACGGACCTGGAGAAGATGGATGGCAAGCCGTTGCATGCACTCCCCACCAACAACGCCGCCATTATCAACGAATACGGCTGGCTGTGGCTCAATCGCGATGGCTCGCCGACGCTGCTGACGAAAGAAGTTTATGCCCAACTCATGGGGACCAACGTTACCGCACGCCAGCGCCTCGACATGTATGCGTACTTGCTTGCGGCTAAGACGGAATTTTGGCGCGCCCATCGCCAATACGCCGGCATTGTCCACTTTGTCTATCTAACGTGCAGTTATCCCGGGGTATATACAGCGGACCATTTCCGGGACGTGACGAAACTTAAGCTCGACCCGGCGTTCATGGACTACATGGGAGAGGCGTTCAAGCCGTTGGGCGTCTATATCAACTGTTTCCAGCCCACACTCAAGGCTGGAGACACGCGCGATTTCACCGTGATGATGGTAAACGACGAAATGCGGCCGCAGACGGGAAATCTGGCCCTTTCGTTGGAGACCAGGTCTGGCAAGGTGCTGGCGCGCTCGGAGCAGGCGTTTGACATCGAGGCCGCGGGCTCGCGGAGTTATCAAATCTCATTGTCAATTCCCCAAACCACCGGGGAATGTGTGTTGAAGGCGGTGGCCGCGGCTCGAGGCAAAGACGCTAAGAAGCCCACGATCTGCCGCCGCTGGCTTTCGGTGGTGGATGGTGCATCTGGTTCCTGACCGCTGGCAGACGCTGCCAGGAATTCCACCATCACGAGCTTGACTTCCTGCCGTGGAATTCCACAGTCTCCAAATCGGTGAAAGCACATCGGAACACGCCCCAGTTTCCGGCCTCGGCTCTCGAGCAACCGCCCCTCTATGTATAACGCCTACCCACGCCGCCAGTTTTTCAAGCAAGCCACGTTGGCTTCAACCGCCACGCTGGCTTGGAGCTTCAAGACAGCCGGAGAGCCTGCCGCAAAGCCGGTTGCTGACCGTGCCCGGCTCCTGCCCGGATGTTGTGCTTACTCCTACAGTTCGTACCTGGCGAAAGGGAGCATGACCATGGAGGATTTCATCATCAAAGCGGTGGAACTGGGCGTATTGGGGGTGGATATCACGACCTATTGGCTCAAGTCAACCGAGCCGCCGTATCTCGCCAGCCTCCGCAATTTCGCCTACCGGCACGGGATGCCATTCTCAGGCCTGGCGATCGGCGCGGACCTCTGCCAACCAGACAGCGCGAAGCGGGCGGAAACCGTCGAGACCATTCGTAAATGGGTGGACGCGACCGAACTCATGGGCGCTTCTCACCTGCGAGTGTTTGGCGACAAACTGCCGGCTGGAGCTACCGCCGAGCAAGGGATCGGGTGGGTGGTCGAAACGATGAAACCGGCGTGCGATTACTCGGCCAGGAAGGGAATTATCCTCGGCCTGGAAAGCCACTCAGGGCTGACTACGCGGGCGTCGAACATTGTGGAAATACTCCGGCGAGTGGCTTCGCCCTACGCAGGGTGCAATCTGGACATCAGCAATTTCCCCGAGAACCCTTACGAGCAGATCGAGCTTTGCCTCCCCTACGCCACTCACGCGCACATACGCGATTTATATGGTGAGCCCAAGCAACCTTTGGACTTGGACAGAGTCTGGCAATTGTTCGCCAAAAGCGGGTACAACGGCTTCATGTCTGCCGAATACGAAGGCAAGGAGGACGCCATGACGGGCGTGCCCAAGCTCATAGAAAAGATCAAAGTCTTGTGCCGGAAATACTCCGGCGCTTAATCGCGCCTTTGAGAGGTGAATTATGACGAATCGTCGAGCATTCCTTCAGCAACTGGTCCAGGGAGCCACCTGCGTGGCGGCGTGGGGGCTTGGCGCGCCAGGCCGGGTCCTCGGGGCCAACGAGCGCATCCGCATCGGCCTGATTGGCGCGGGCAGCCGCGGCCGGGAGATCTTCCGCGCAGCCCTGCGATGTCCCAACGTGGAAGCGGTCGCCGCCGCTGACGTTTACACTCGCTGCCTTGAGGAAGCCAAGAAGATCGCGCCGCAGATCAACACGCACAAGGACTTTAGACGGTTGCTGGACGACAAGACCATTGATGCGGTCCTGATCGCGACGCCACAGCACCAGCATGCGTTGAACTTCGTGCCGGCGATCCAGGCCGGCAAAGACGTGTATCAGGAGAAGACCATGGCCTTCAATCCCGACCATGCCAGACGGATGAAGAAAGCCTTTGAAGGTTCCGGGCGAGTGGTCCAGATCGGCATGCAGATGAACAGCGGACCGGGCATCGCTAAGGTCAGAGAAATGGCTACGACCGAGCGGATGGGGGAGATTACTGCGATCGAAGCGCATCACTATCGCAACTCGCCCTATGGCGGCTGGCTCAGGCAAATTCCGGCGGATTGCGACGACCAACACGTTGACTGGCCAGGTTTTGAGGGCGAAGCGAAACACTATGCCTTCGATCCGCAGCGGTATATGAACTGGCGGTTTTACTGGGATTACTCTGGCGGCAACGTCTTCGAGAACATGGTCCACCAGGTTGGGTTCTGGCACCAGGTTTTGGGGCTTGGCATCCCGGAGTCAGTGACCATGGCGGGAGCCAACTTCCATTCTCCCAAGATGGAGGTTCCGGACACGATGAGCGTTTCAATGAATCACCCGGGGAAGATCCTTTTCACCTGGAACTCGATGTTCTCCAACGCGTATTATGGGGAAACGCACGACTACCTTTTCGGCACCAAGGGCACCGTGATGCACGACGAGTCCGACCAGGTCCTCTACTTGCCGCAAGGCAAACGGGCGGCGGACGAGGCTGAAGCGCTGGCAGCCCCTGGCGCGAAGGCGCCTGCCGGCTACTCGGATTCCACTTTGAAGCACATGCAGAACTTCTTCGACTGCGTGCGCAGCCGCAACCAACCTGTCTGTCCCTTCGAGACGGGATTTCGCGCGGCGATCACATGCCACATGGCGATCACTTCTTATCGTCAACAGCGCACGGTTCGGTGGGATGCCAAGACGGAGGATATCGTGTGAGGAGGGATTCGTAGGCCGGCCTATGGATAAACCATTCCTGCGCTGGGGCATTTTAGGGTGCGCCAACATCGCGCGGAAGAACTGGAAGGCCATCTGGAACTCCAGGAATGGCCGCATCACTGCGGTCGCCAGCCGCGACCTGGACCGTAGCCGGCGTTTCATCCAGGATTGCCAGGCCCAGGCTCCCTTCGAAGCGGCCCCACGCGCCCTTGGCAGTTACGAGGAGTTGCTGGCTGCGAAGGATGTGGATGCGGTTTACATCCCGCTGCCCACCGCAATCCGGGGATCATGGGTCAAACGAGCCGCCGAGGCCGGGAAACACGTTGTCTGCGAAAAACCATGCGCCGTGAGTGTGGTAGAGCTGGCTGAAATGCTCGACACCTGCCGGCAGCACCGCGTCCAGTTCATGGACGGGGTTATGTTCATGCATAGCCGTCGCCTGCAACGCATCCGCGAAGTGCTCGAAGACGGTCAGACCGTTGGACCAATCAGACGGATAACTTCGGCATTCGCGTTCCTTGCCCCGCAAGAGTTCTTTGATTCCAACATCCGAGCCCGGAGCGAGCTGGAACCTTACGGTTGCCTGGGTGATCTTGGCTGGTATTGCATTCGCTTTGCGCTCTGGGCCATGGATTGGAAGTTGCCAAGACTAGTGGTCGGCCATGTGCTCTCGGAATTCCAGCACCAGGGCAGCCAGTTGCCGGTGCCGACGGAATTCTCCGCCGAACTCTTTTTCGAGCAGGGAGTCAGCAGCAGCTTCTACTGCTCGTTCCTCACCGAGACCGAGCAATGGGCGAATGTGAGTGGCGCGCGCGGACACCTCCGCATGCCGGATTTCGTCCTGCCGTTCTGCGGAGACGAGATCGCCTTCGAAACCGGGAACCCGGTCTTCGAGGTTCGGGGCTGCGACTTCGAAATGCAGCCGCACCACCGCCGCTGGGTGGTTAAGGAGCGCAGTCACAGCGACCCATCAGCCCAGGAGAGCCAGCTCTATCACCACTTCGCCGAGCAGGTCCAGTCCGGAGAGCTTAACTCGCTTTGGCCTGAAGTTGCCCTAAAGACCCAGCAGGTGATGCAGGCCTGCCGTGAATCCTCCCTCGCGCAGGGGCGGCCAATCCAAGTGGCTAAGTGCGCGCGACACTAAATACGCTGACGGAGGGGAAGATGAGAATTACGGTAACGCGAAGCGTTTGGAGTGCGTCCAGCTCGCTGGCGCTGTGGTTAACCATGGCCGAGCCGAGAGCGGGAGCAAGCTCCACGCACTCCAAACGCTTCGCGCCGAGGGACGTCCGCACCGCAGTACAATACGTCACCTGACCATTATCATGAACCCGTCGCTTTCTGTTGTTCTCTTAGCCGTCGTTGTTGCGGCCTCCGCTGTCCGAAGTCCCGGCCAGGAGAATTCGCCCGCCCAGGCGGCTGGTGCACCAGCCAAACACCTGGACTTTGGCAGCAGTCAGGACCTGGCTGGCTGGGCAATTACGGGCGGGGCCAGCGTTGACCCAAACAAGAGCCGCGAGGGCAAGGGCGGCTCACTCAAAATTGGTCCGGGCGCAAAGGCCCTCCTGAAGCTTCGTGACCAGGACCAATCGGGCAAGGTCGAGTTCTGGGTATATGACGATGGCACCCGACCTGAAAATGCCAAAGCCTCCCGCGTGGGCCCGCGCTGGGGCCTGGTTCAAAGCGACGGGAGAGCGCTGGCCGCTGGCGTCCTCTATGCCAGCTATCTGGGCGGCAACGAAGGTTACACCGCATCCGCCTATACTGGCGCAAGCTGGTTCGACCAGTTGTTCTGGCTGGGCGTCAACCGTGCCCCCGCCGGCTGGCACAAGTGGACTTTCGACTTCGATCCAGAAGCGGGGCTGCAAGTGCTCCACAATGACAAGGAGGTCAACGCGATTGATTCCGGCAAGACCGGCTTGAAAGGCTTTAGCGCCATCGCCTTCTGGGGCGACGACGGCAAAGGCAACGAGCAGACCATCTGGGTAGCTGACCTGACAGTCACGTTGGGCGGCCCGGTGAAGATTGTCCCCACCACTGAGGCCGATCCGTACGCACCCGGGACTGTGACGGCGGAAGCAGCCGGGCGCCGGCCGGTCGTCGTTTACACGAAGGATAACGCGCCATCTGTTCCCAAGTTGGAGGCTCTGCCGCTCCAGGAGAGCGTCTCACAGTACGGCATCACCTGGACGTTTGAGCGGCCGGCTCACGTCGGGCAGTTCATCAACGGCGATTGGTACGTCGTGGGCCCAGTGACGATTTCGGCGCTCGAGCCCAAGCCGCTTTACGAGAACGAAATCCCCAAACGCCAATTGGACCACATGGACAAAGAGCGCCCGGAAGACCAGCGCGTCCGCAACGGCTTCATGGTTAACCCGCCCGCCCAAATGCGAGTTGCTTACGACAGTGGAGTTCGGAACTGGTTTGATTCGTCCCTTATCCAGAAGGTGCCCGTGACCTTAAAGCCGGGTGACTCGATGGTGGCGACCATCAGCATGCCCAATGGCCTGGTCCTCCATGCTCAACTGCGAAACAATATCGAGCGCGGCGGCGAGGACTGCAGCCCCATCCGGACGGCCGCGGTCTTGACTTGCCTCGATGCGCCGCAGCCGCCGGACGCCTTTCGGCCGGCCTTCTGTGATCGGCAGGGCAGAATCTACCTGGCCCGAAACCTCAAACGCCAATTGCTCCCCACCGCCGCCGCAACGAAAAGCCTGCTCGACGTGCAACAATACATCCGGTTCACGCAGCGGCCCTGGGTTGGCACTTGCTTCTTCGGCTTCGAAGAGCCAGTCGAGAACATGCCCCAATATGGGCTGGAATACGGTCGCGTCGTTGGCCTGTCCGCCTTGTTGCTGTGCACCGACCTCAAGCCTGCGGAAAAGGAACCGCTGCTCATCAACTTTGTCCAGGTGGGCATTGATCTTGGCGGTATGGTTCGCTCGGGGCATTCCGGGTGGGCCTGCTGGGGCGGGCACGGCAGCGGACGCAAGCTGCCCATCGTCTTCGCGGGGATCATGCTGGGCGATGACGAGTTGGCCAATATCAATAAGTCACTTCCCAAGGTGAGCTTTGGCGAGGATGAGCAGACCGCTTATGGCGACTGCTGGACGGGCGCCAAGGTCGTGTTCGCCGGGCATTCTGGAATCGACGCGGCCACAGGGGCAGGCCGCAGCCGGGGCAGCGGCTGGGGGCCTTACGAGCACACGCCGCCTTCACAATGGAAGGATGGACAGAACACGAGCGAGTCCTATCGGCGTTGCTGCACCAGCGTCGGTTGGGTAGCCCAGGCACTGGCCCTGCGGCTGATGCACGCCGAAAAGACCTGGAACCACGATGCCTTTTTCGATTATGTGGACCGCTGGATGTGCGAAGACGATGCCGCCTTCGTCAAGACCATCAAGGAGGCCACGGGCCGGGACCATGACAAAGAATGGGCGCGACAAGGCCAGGCCTGGGACGCGTTCACGAATGAGATGTGGGCCAGGCACCGCCGGACCTTCGAAGCGCCAACCGACGGCTGGAAGCAGGCGCACGATAGCGCCTATTATCGCACCGCGATAGAAAAGCTGCAGTAAGCGCGACCGGCTCGACCCCGGTCTTGCTTCCCCTTGGTTCGGGTCACGGTTCGGTGAACAGAGTTCCATCACGAGAGCGCGCGGCTTTGAGCAGTCCCCATCTGTGGTTTTACTGAACTGTCACGGCTAAAGCGTTTTCAGAAATTGCGCAGCCGCCAACGTCACGTAGCGCAGACTTCCCAGTCTGCCGTATCGCGGGTTTCCAAACCCGCGAGCCCCGCCGACTTGGAAGTCAGCGACACAGCAGACTTGGAAGTCTGCGCTAGTGTGCCCGGCAGGTGTCTGGTCTATCGGGATGAAAGGTTCCCGACGGGGGCTTGTGACGCCAACCGTAGCCGAACCGCCAGGTCGTCTCCGCAAGGAGCCGG
>Ga0224558_1001173_pt1 | contig 28305 bp, 25 predicted proteins | sample 714S32024metaG_FD_180682 | JGI IMG/M metagenome (GOLD analysis project Ga0224558, IMG submission 180682) | Peat soil microbial communities from Stordalen Mire, Sweden - 717 S3 20-24 | ecosystem: Environmental > Terrestrial > Soil > Wetlands > Peat | place: Sweden: Norrbotten County, Stordalen... | reverse complement strand
ACCTCGGCCGGCGTCGCGGTGGTCGTGCCGGGCACGACGGTGGACGGGGCACCGCCCACCTCGTCGGCCACCAAGGTCGACGGCACCGATGGGAGGTAGGTGGGAAACGGGTTGTAGGACGACTGGCGGTCCACTCCGGGCACCAGTGCATACCCCCCGACGATGCGGAATCGCATCGAGGCCTCCGCCTGCCACAGCATGCCTTCGAGATTGGGGTAGTCGGGGTAGGGATAGGTCAGCGCCACGCTCCCCGGGGGGACCCGACCGACCGCCGCCGAGCGGAAGAACGACGGCACCGACGTGGGGAATGACGGGTACGGCCAGCGCGGGACGAGCGGGATCAGTGCCACCGTGGTCGCACAGACCAGAACGACGGAGCTGGCACGGATCAGCGCCGGGCGTCGCCTCCCGTGGGCCGGCCGGCGACGTGACCGGGCGTGCATCCGGTCGATCCACACGGCGAGGATGAGGGCAGCGAAGAGGTCGACGTACAACGAGAAGCGGGCATCGACGAAGTCCGTGACGAGGGGGAGGTGGTCCAACAGGGCGAACGGGAGCTTGACCGCTGTCGTACGGCTGTCGACGGTGAGGGAGGGCCCGAGGGAGAGCACGCCGGCGGCGACCGCCATCACGGCGGCGAAGCGGACGATCGCCTCCCGGCGGTACTGGACGACCGCCACGCACAGGAGCGCCAGGAACGGGATGCCGAGGTAGCCGCCGTTCTCGACGATGTCCCCGACCACGAACCGGTTGCCGACGGCCACCCAGGCGGAGGGAGCGAACAGCTGATTGGCGTCGGGGACCACGGGGCTCAGGAGATCGTCCGGAAACGGGTAGGAGCCGTGGGCCGAGCCCACCACCAGGCCGGGGCCGGCGATCTCGAGATACGCCGGATACCCGATGATGAGCCCGCAAACCGGAACGGCCCAGACCAGTCCGCCCAGTGCGTGGCGAACACGTCGCCGGAACTGGCGCGGAGCGGTGAGAGCCAGCACCACCACGCCGATCGTCGCCACCACCAGCGTGCTTCCGAAGATCTCGGGGGACACCAGGAACTGCGCCGCGCCGAGCAACCCGAGCGTGACACCGGTGCGCCGGGGACTCCACCGCTGACGGACGAGCAACTCGTCGGCGGCGAGCAGGATCAACGGGGGGAAGGGTACGAACAGCAGGTTGAGATGACCGGCACCCTGCCCGATCATGTAGGGCGAGAAGCCGTACAGCAGGCCGCCCACGAAGGCAGCCGGCACCCATCGGGCCCAGCGGCGGCACGCGACGAATCCGGCGGACGCCGAGACGGGGAACGACAGCCACAAAAGCACGTTGAGGCCGGCGACGGGTCCGAACACCCAGGTGAACGGCGCCACGACGACACCGAGCAGGGGCATCGACGTGTTCTGGGCCAGATTCACGCCTGACGGGTAGTCGATGTAGTCGGTGAGGAACGGGTTGTGCCCGTGCAGGAGGGCGAACGAGGTCCACCGGAGGAACCACACCCCCTGGACGAGATCGCCGCAGGCGCAAGTGGGAAGGCGGCTGTTGTCGCCGGGCCAGATCGGTCGGTACGCCAACAGGGCCACCACGGCGTAGGCGACCGCGGCGACCGCCAGGGCCCGCATCCTGTGGCTTGCCGGCCTCGGGCCCGCCGGCGCCGCCTGTGAGGGTCCCGACGTCGTCAGCTCCGCCGCAGGAGCAGTGGCGTCAGCGTGGATCACCGGTTCGGCGACCGCGCGTCGGGCCGTGATCCGGAGCCCCATGCCCGCATGCGCCCGGATGCACGGACCGACTGTACCAGTCCGGTTTCCGCAGGAGCCTGATCAGTACTCACCGGTGGTCCGACGCCAACGGTCGACCCGGTGGGGACGCGAATGCCGCCCCCCGCCCGTCAGCCGGCGCGGCGTCCCCTGGCCCGGAGCGTCGTCTTGTGGGCCAGGAAGTCGACCAGCACGTAGTCGCCCAGTTCGTCGGGCGACGTGGCGAACGTCCGGCCCCGGTTGATCCGGGCCAGCTGCTCGACGAAGCCCTGGAGCCCACGATCGGGGTCGAGGAGGAAGGTGTTGATGGTGATGCCGGCCCGGGTGCACCGCATCACCTCGGCCAGGGTGACCTCGAGCGTCTCGGGCACCGGCGGGTAGTTGAAGTACACGTCGTAGCCGACACCGCTCTCGTCGGTGATGACATGGGCGGTGGGCTCCCCGTCGGTCACCAGGATGATCTGCTTGGTCCCCTGCTGGTGGGCCAGCATCTTGCGGGCCAGGATCAGGCCGTGCTGCAGGTTGGTTCCGTACACGTAGTCCCAGCTCACCGTGGGCAGGTCCTCGGGCTCGATCACCCGGGCCACTTCGGAGAAGCCGACCAGGCCTAGATAGTCGCGGGGGAAGCGGGAGGTGATCAGCGTGTGGAGGGCGAGCGCCATCTTCTTCGCCGGGACGAAATTGTCCCGCATGGGCATGGACAACGACAGGTCGAGGAGGAGCACGGTGGCCGACCGGGTGAGCGCCTCGGTCTCGATGACCTCGAAATCGTCGGGGGAGAGCCGGACCGGCACCCCGCTGCCGGCCCGCCGCACGGCGTTGTGCACGGTGCGGGACAGGTCGAGGTTGAACGGGTCGCCGAACTCGTAGGGCTTGGTGGTCTCCTCGCGGTCGTGGCCGGTGCCGCTCCACGAGGTTCGGTGGTTGCCCACCCGGTCCTTGGTCAGCTGGCCGAACAGGTCGGACAGTGCCTGCTGGCCGATCCGGCGGATGCCCTTCGGGGTCAGCTCGAACCGCCCCTCGCGCTGGTCGATGAGTCCGGCGTCGGTCAGCTGCTTGGCCAGCTTGGCCAGCCGGTCGAGCGATCGGGCCGCATCCTCCCCCAGGTGCTTGCGCACCTTGTCGAGGTCGACCTCGGACAGGGCCGCCGGTGAGTTGGCCGAGCGGAGGAAGTTCTCCAGCTCGTCGAGGTCTCGCAGCCGGCCGGCGGCGTCGGTGCCTTCACCCATTCCCATGGGCTCGTCGCCGCTGAACCGGAAGCGCTGGTCCCACCCGGCGCCGGGGAACGCACGTTGCAGGTTGCCGGCCAGCCGGTCCACCTGCCACCGCAGGTCGAGGTCCTCGAGGAGTGACTCGGCGAGTCCCTGTAGCTGGGAGCGCTGCTCGGGGGACATCGAGTTCCACATGGCCTGGGCCGCGGCCATGCGCGCCGCCAACTGCTCCAGCAACTCGTCGAGGTCGGCCGGGTCGCCCGGGAACAGGTCGCCGTACTGCTCCATGAACGACTCGAACGACGGATCGACGGGCTCGCCGTCCTCGCGTTGCTCGATCATCCTGTTGAGCGCGTCGAACGCCTCGCGCATGTGGGCCAGCTGCTCGGGATCCGGATTGGAGAGGGCCTCGGACATCTGGTCGAAGTAGGTCTTGGCCACCTCTTCGCGCAGCCGCTCCATCAGGTCCTCGAAGTGCTGGCGGGCCTCGGAGGACACGAACTCGTAGCTCTGCAGGCCCCGTACCGTGCCGGCCAGGTCGCTCGGGAGCAGGTCGAGCTGCATCCGCCGCTCGGTGGCCACCTCGTCGGTGACCTCGTGGCGCCGCTGGTCCCCGGACTCGCGGGCGTCGGACTGGAGCTGGTCGATACCGCTCCGCTCCTCCGCCAGCACGTCCTGGAGCTCTTCGGCCACCTCGCGGTAGGCACCCCCGAGGTCGCCCCGGTCCAGCTGCTCCTCCCGCTCCACCCGCAGCTGGTCCAGGATGTCGCGCAGCCCCTGGACCTCCTCGCCGTCCGGGGTGCGCCAGCCGCGGTTGAGCATCCGCTGCAGCGCCTCGTGGAGGTCGCCGTTGGCCAGCACGTCTTCGGTCAGCTGGGACAGGACCGAGTCGGTGTCGTCGATGATCGACTCCTGCGAGCCGTCCCAACGCCGGTAATCGAACCGCCAGGTCATCCGCGACCGCGGTAGACAGCGCGTGAACCGGCCGCTTCCTTGTTGAGGCGCTTGCTCAGGTGGAGGCCCTCCAGCAGGAACTCGACCGCGCTCGCCACCACCCCGGGATCCTCGGAGCCGCCGGTCAGGGCCAGGACCGGTGCGGACAGGGCCGGCATCTCCGAGAGCGTGCCGGCGTAGGCCGCGGCAGGGAGGTCGTCGCCGGCATGGACCACCGTGTCGGCAGTGAACGCTCCCACCACGGCCTGCGGGTCGGCGAGGTGGACCCGCCGTCGGAAGACGAGCAGCACCGCGGCCGCCACCAACTGGGTCAGGAGGATCTCCTCGCGTCCCTCCTCCAGCGACTCCACCTCCACCTTGCCCTGGGTGGAGGAGACCAGTGCCTGCAGGTCGGACACCCGAGGCACCGCTTCGCCCTCCCCGTTGCGCAGCGCCCGACGGGTGGCGTTGGCGACCAGCGTCTCGTAGTTGGCGATGGTCAGGCGCACCGAGACGCCCGAGCGCTGATTGAGGTGCGGGCTCTCGCGGGCCAGTTGGCTCAGCTCGGCAACCACCTCGGCCATGAAGTCGGGCACCTCGACCCTCGGCGCCCCCGGGGCGCCCTGACCGCTCCCGCCGGCCCCGCCCCGCCCGGGCAGGTCGGCCTCCAGCTCGACGATCTGCAGCTCGGTGGCGGCGTCGGGCGGGTAGTGGGTACGGATCTGGGCGCCGAACCGGTCCTTCAGCGGGGTGATGATCCGCCCGCGGTTGGTGTAGTCCTCGGGGTTGGCCGTCGCCACCAGCACGATGTCGAGTGGCAGGCGGACCCGGTGGCCGCGGATCTGGACGTCCCGCTCCTCGAGCACGTTGAGCAACCCGACCTGGATGCGCTCGGCCAGGTCCGGTAGCTCGTTGACCGCGAAGATGCCCCGGTTGAGACGGGGGACCAGTCCGTAGTGGATGGTCAACTCGTCGGACAGGTACCGGCCCTCCGCCACCCGGATGGGATCGACCTCGCCGATCAGGTCGGCGATCGAGGTGTCGGGAGTGGCCAGCTTCTCGCCGTACCGCTCGCTGCGGTGCACCCACGCCACGGGCAGGTCGTCACCGGCCTCGGCCAGGAGGTCCTTGGCGAACCGGGATATCGGGTGGAACGGGTCGTCGTTGATCTCCGAGTGGGCCACGACGGGCAGCCACTCGTCGAGCAGCCCGACCATCGATCGGATGATCCGGGTCTTGGCCTGGCCCCGCTCGCCCAAGAGGATCACGTCGTGGCCGGCCAGCACGGCGTTCTCGAGCTGCGGCAGCACGGTGTCCTCGAACCCGAGGACACCGGTGACCAGGGGTTGACCTGCGGCGATGCGGGCCGAGGCGTTGCGCCTGATCTCCTCGGCCACGGGGATCGACCGCCAGCCCGAGTCGCGCAGCCTGCCGAGGGTCGAGATGTCCGGGGGAGGGGTCAGTCGGGCCGTCAGGTCGAGGCCCGTTCGGGGGTCGTCGGTGTGGTCGGCAGGGTCCGGCGTGGTCATGCAGGTGAGCCTACGCGGCACGGTCGGCCGGTGGTGCGCCGGCCCCGGGCCGCTCCACGGTCCACGTCGGACGGGTCCGTCCATCGTCGGAGTTTCGCAACTGGGCCTCCGGGGTGGAAAGATGAGGACCCGTCAGCGATGCAGGCCCCTGATGCCTGCGCGCGAGACGGCCGGCAGCGGCCGCGGAAGCCAGGTGGCCGGACCGGCCAGATGAGGGAGAGACGACTTGACAACGTTGGAGGACGCCACAGTCACCCCGGTCGTGTTGGGCGGCGCCCGGGGTGGCCCCGATGTTCGCACCCTGCGCAGGGACCGGTACTGGGTTCAACCACTCGTGACGGTGACCGTCCTCACCGCATTCGTCGGCTACGCCAGCTGGGCCGCCTTCGTGAACAAGGACTACTACGTGGGAGCGTCAGCCCACCGTGACCTCATCTCGCCGTTCTACTCCCCCTGCCTGACCGGCAGCTGCGTCCCCGGGAGCCACCCGGGAACGGTGATCACCTGGTGGACCATCTCGCCCGCCCTGCTGATCCTGATCTTCCCCCTCGGATTCCGGATGACCTGCTACTACTACCGCAAGGCGTACTACCGGTCGTTCTGGCAGGCGCCTCCGGCCTGCGCGGTGTCCGACGGGCACGGCGCCTACACCGGGGAGTCGCGCTTCCCCCTGCTCCTCCAGAATGTCCACCGCTACTTCTTCTACGCCGGCCTGGTCTTCAACGTCATCCTCACCATCGACGCCATCATGGCCTTCCGGCAGCCGGGCAACGGCATCGGGTTCAGCGTGGGGACGGCGGTGCTGCTGGTCAACGCCACCCTCCTGTGGCTCTACTCGCTCAGCTGCCACGCCTGTCGTCACCTGTGCGGCGGCGGGGTCAAACAGTTCTCCCGGGCCCCGATCAGGCACCGGGTGTGGAAGGCCCTCACCCCCCTCAACGGCAGGCACATGCTCTTCGCCTGGATGAGCCTGGTCTTCGTGGCCTTCACCGACTTCTACGTACGGCTGGTGGCGAGCGGGTCCATCCACGACTACGGCATCCACTTCTAAGGGGTATCGGACCATGGCTGAGTACGAGACCCACGACTTCGATGTCATCATCATCGGCGCGGGCGGGGCCGGCCTGCGCGCCGCCATCGAGGCGCGCTCGCGAGGCCTGCGGACCGCTCTGGTGTGCAAGTCGCTGCTGGGCAAGGCCCACACCGTCATGGCCGAGGGTGGTGTGGCCGCCGCGTTGGGCAACGTCTACGAGGAAGACAACTGGAAGGTCCACTTCCGGGACACCATGCGCGGCGGGAAGATGCTCAACAACTGGCGCATGGCCCAGCTCCACGCCCAGGAGTCGCCCGACCGGGTGCGCGAGCTCGAGGACTGGGGTGCGCTGTTCGACCGGACCGAGGACGGGCTGATCCTCCAGCGCGACTTCGGCGGCCACCGCTTCGCCCGCCTGGCCCACGTGGGAGACCGGACCGGCCTCGAGCTCATCCGGACGCTGCAGCAGAAGGCGGTGGCTGACGGCATCGAGGTGTTCATGGAGGTCAAGGTGCTCCGCCTCCTGCGCGACGCCGACGGGACGGTGTCGGGGCTCGTGGGCTACTGGCGCCCGTCCGGCGAGTTCGTGGTATTCAAGGCCAAGGCCGTGGTCATGGCGACCGGCGGTGTGGGCAAGAGCTGGATGTACACGTCAAACTCGTGGGAGTCCACCGGCGACGGGCACGCCATGTCCCTGTGGGCCGGTGCCGATCTCATCGACATGGAGTGCATCCAATTCCACCCCACCGGCATGGTCTGGCCTCTGTCGGTGCGGGGGATCCTGGTCACCGAGGGGGTCCGCGGCGACGGCGGCGTCCTGCGCAACTCGGAGGGCAAGCGGTTCATGTTCGACTACATCCCACCGATGTTCGCGGCCGAGACGGCCGACTCGGAGGACGAGGGCGACAAGTGGTACGACGACCACACCGCCGGGCGCCGTCCCCCGGAGCTGCTCCCCCGGGACGAAGTCGCACGCTCGATCAACAGCGAGGTAAAGGCCGGCCGGGGGAGCCCGCATGGCGGCGTCTTCCTCGACATCGCCACCCGGCGCACCCCCGAGGACATCCGCCGGCGCCTGCCGTCCATGTACCACCAGTTCAAGGAGCTGGCCGGGGTGGACATCACCGCCGAGGCCATGGAGGTGGGGCCCACCTGCCACTACATCATGGGTGGCGTCCGCGTGGACGCCGACTCGGCGGCGACCACGGTCGCCGGGCTCTTCGCCGCCGGCGAGGTGGCCGGGGGGATGCACGGTGCCAACCGGCTCGGGGGCAACTCCCTCTCCGACCTGCTGGTGTTCGGACGCCGGGCGGGGGTCGGGGCAGCCGAGTTCGCCACGGACCGCTTCGGCACGGTCACCCTCGATGAGAGTGAGATCGACGAGGCGATCGAGGCGGCGGTCGCACCGTTCGACCGGGAGGTCGGCGAGAACCCCTACGACATCCAGAACGACCTGCAGACGACCATGCAGCGCCTGGTCGGCATCATCCGCACCGGCTCCGAGCTCGAGGAGGCCCTCGAGGCCCTCGAGGTGCTCGAGGAGCGGGCCGGCCGGGTCTCGTTGAGCGGGGGACGCCGCTACAACCCGGGGTGGAACCTCACCACCGACCTTCCCTCCATGCTCACCGTCTCACGCCTGACCGCCCAGGGAGCGATCAACCGCAAGGAGAGCCGCGGCGGCCACACCCGCGACGACTTCCCGAGTGCTGATCCGGAGATGGGCACGGTCAACTTCGTCCAGCGGATCCCCGGCGACGCCGGTGGTGGAACGGGAGCGGGTGGCACCCCGACGATCTGCTCGATCACCGTCACACCGGAGCCGATCCCGGTAATGCCCGACGATCTCAAGGAACTGCTCGAGGAGGCGAACTGATGGCCGAGGAACACGCAGGCACCGGCCCCGCCGACGACGTCACCATGCGCGTCTGGCGGGGGGACGAGACCGGAGGCGAGTTCGCCGAGTACGTGCTCCCGGCCCAGGAGGGCGAGGTAGTCCTCGACGTCATCCACCGCGTTCAGGCCACCCACGCGCCGGACCTGGCGTGCCGGTGGAACTGCAAGGCCGGCAAGTGCGGCTCGTGCTCGGCGGAGATCAACGGCCTCCCCGCGCTCATGTGCATGACCCGGATGGACACCCTGCCCCCCGGCGAGACCGTCACGGTGGCCCCGATGCGGACGTTCCCAATCCTGCGCGATCTGGTCACCGACGTCTCCTACAACTACGAGATGGCCAAGCGGATCCCGCCGTTCGAGCCGCGGCCGAAGACGGCCGACGAGGAGTCGGCCGGTGGCTACCGGATGCAGCAGATCGACGTCGAGCGGAGCCAGGAATTCCGCAAGTGCATCGAGTGCTACCTGTGCCAGAACGTGTGCCACGTGATCCGCGACCACGAAGAGAACAAGACGGCCTTCGCCGGCCCCCGTTTCTTCGCCCGCTCGGCCGAGCTCGAGATGCACCCGCTCGACGTCAACGACCGGCGCGAGCTGCTCCAACAGGAGCAGGGCCTGGGCAAGTGCAACATCACCAAGTGCTGCACGGAAGTGTGCCCCGAGCACATCAAGATCACCGACAACGCCATCATCCCGCTGAAGGAGCGGGTGGTGGACGCGCAGTACGACCCGGTGGCCTGGCTCGGGCGCAAGATCCGCAAGCGCGCCAAGCGGACGCCCACAGAGGCGGCTTCCGAGTCCCCGGCCACCGGCCCGGCGGCGGTGCAGCCCCAGCCCGAGGTCCACGGCGTCCCCTTCCCTGGGCATCAGGTGCCCGGGCAGGCGCCAGAGCCGGTCGCTGCAGCACCGGCCGCGGACGACTCGCCGGCAGGGTGAGCAGCACCATGCCGCGGGCCGACCGGGGCATGGAGGGCGACCGCCCGGGGAGTCGGCGTTGGCCCGGTTCCTGAGCGAAGCCTGGGTCGAGGCCTTCAACGCCGCGCTCGAGGGGACGGTACTGCCCGCGCCACCGGCCGATGCCGGCCTGGGTGCCGCCGACGGTCGCTTCACCGTGGCCCAGGAGGTGCACGGCACCCCCGAGGGCGACCTCCGGATCCTGCTCCGGATCGCCGACGGCACCGGCCGCCTGGAGCGCCAGGACCCGGCCGACGGGGATGGGCCCGGCGGGGCGGTCCCCGACGTCACCATCGCCCTCTCCTACGAGGACGCCGCCGCCCTGTCGGCGGGCGAGCTCTCGCCGGCCGAGGCGCTGAACGCCGGACGCATCAGGGTCCGGGGCGACCTGTCGGTGCTGGTGACCGCCCAAGAGATGCTGGCGACGGCACGCTCGAGCACCAGGTCGGTGGCCGACTCCACCACGTACTGAACCGGTTACCAACCGGTGCGGAGGTGGCATGGCCGGCGGTGGCGTGACAGCGTGGGGCGGGTCGGGAGAGCCCTGAACGAGGAGACCACATGGCAGGAGCAGGATGGACGTACTGAGCAGCAGGACCATCATCCACCCAGCCGACCTCGACCGGTCCCTGGACTTCTACGGCACCGCGCTCGGGCTGGCCGTGGCTCGCGAGTTCGGCGAGGGACACCACCGCGGCGTGGTCTTCTTCGCCGGAGGTGGTCTGGTCGAGGTGGTCGGCGGCCAACCCCCGGCGGCGCCGGTGCCGACTCCCGGTCGGGTGACCCTCTGGCTGCAGGTGCGCGACCTCGGGGCCACCCTCGCCGAGGTCTCGGCGCGGGGCGTGGCCGTCGTCCGGCCGGCGCAGCTCGAGCCGTGGGGGCTTCTCGAAGCCTGGATCGACGACCCGGACGGCCTCCGGATCCACCTGGTGCAGGTCCCGGGCGACCACCCGCTCCGCCTCGACCAGCGCCGTCTGACCACCGGGTCGGGGCCACCTTGACCGGGTCGGTCCCGAGCGTGGTGGGCATCGACCACGTCCAACTGGCCATGCCGCCGGGCCCGGAGGCCGAGGCCGAAGCGGAGGCCTTCTACTCCGGGCTGCTCGGGATCCCCCGTGTGCCCAAGCCCCCGGCCCTGGCCGCCAGAGGCGGGTGCTGGTTCGAGTCGGGGGCGGCGAAGGTCCACCTCGGAGTGGAGGAGGGATTCCGTCCGGCCCGCAAGGCCCACCCGGCGCTGGTGGTCGTCGGGCTGGAGCGGCTGTGCGACCTGCTCGACCGGTCGGGCCATCCGACCCGCCACTCGGAGGGTGTCCCGGGCCGGCCCCAGCGGTACGTCGACGACCCCTTCGGCAACCGGATCGAGCTGGTTCCCGCCCGGACCCCCCGAACGAGCGCACCGACCGCTGCTGGGCCGCGCCGGGGGGCGCGCGGGGACATCCGGCCACCCGGACGGTAGGGTCAGGACCCAACGCTCGGCGACCGGCCGTCAGGCCGTCCGGTCAGACCTTGCCCCAGGCGCCCCGGCGCCACTGGAGGTCCTGTGGGTTCCCTGACTGCACCGTCCCGGCCGTTGGCCGCGTCCGACCCTGCCGGCGGAGCCGGCACGCCACCCCCCGTCGTCCATGCCAGCCAGAAGGTGGTCACCGCGGCCATCGTGGCCGGACCGATCGTGGCGCTGGCGATCCTCCTCCCCTGCCTGTGGGGACGCGCCGTCCACCTCTCCGACCTGGTGATCGCCCTGGTCCTCTACCTGGTGACCGGCTTCGGCATCACGATCGGGTTCCACCGACTGTTCACCCACCGGGGCTTCGGGCCCCACCGCGCCCTCAAGATCGTGCTGGCCGTGCTGGGGTCCATGGCCGTCGAGGGCTCGGTGACCAGCTGGGTGGCCACCCACCGCCGGCACCACATCTACAGCGACCAGTCCGGCGACCCCCACTCCCCCCACCGCTACGGCGACCACGGTGCGGCACTGTGGCGGGGGATCGCCTTCTCGCACGTCGGGTGGCTCTTCGTGTCCGACGCGTCGAGCGCCGCCCGGTACGCGCCGGACCTGCTCCAGGACCGCGACATCCAGCGGATCGACCGGCTGTTTCCGGTCCTGGCCGTGGGATCACTGGCCGTCCCCTTCGGCATCGGCTACGCCCTGTCCGGGTCGCTGGCCGGCGCACTCGCCGCGCTCCTGTGGGCCGGGCTGGTGCGGATGGCCCTGCTCCACCACGTCACCTGGTCCGTCAACTCGCTGTGCCACACCTTCGGCCGCCGCTCGGACGACACCGCCGACCGGAGCACCAACCTGTGGCCCCTGGCAGTGGTGGCGCTCGGCGACAGCTGGCACAACGTCCACCACGCCCACCCGGCCTGGGCCCGGCACGGGGCCCGACGGGGCATGCTCGACCCCTCCGCGTGGATCATCCGCCGGTTCGAGCAGCTCGGCTGGGCCTCCCGGGTCCGGTGGCCCTCCGCGGGTGCCTGCTGAACGGCGAACGACCGCCGGGCCGGCCCGGCCCCGCTACGGCAGCAGGTCGGCCACGTCGGACCGCTCGGCCTCGAGCTCCTCGGTGGTGACCCGGATCCGCTCGGTGGCGAACGCGTCGTGGGCCAGCCCCTCGACGACCGTCCAGCCGCTGGCCGTGCCGTTGGCTCGCACCGGAAAACCGAACTGCAGCCCCTCGGGCACGCCGTACTCGCCGTTGGACACCACCGCCAGCGAGGTGAAGTCGTCTCCCGGGGTGCCGGAGCGGATGCTCACCACCGAGTCGATGGCGGCGTTGGCCGCCGATGCCGCGGACGACAGCCCCCGGGCGTCGATGATCGCCGCGCCCCTCTTCTGCACCGTGGTGAGGAAGTCGCCCTGGAGCCAGGCGACGTCGTCGATGACCTCGGAGGCCGGCTTACCCCCGATGAGGGCGTTGGCGTAGTCAGGGAACTGGGTGGCCGAGTGGTTACCCCAGATGGCCAGGTTGCTCACCGTGGAGACCGGTACGCCGGCCTTTCGGGCCAGCTGGCTCTTGGCCCGGTTCTCGTCGAGCCTGGTCATGGCGAACCAGCGGTCGCTCGGCACCTCGGGGGCGTTGGACCGGGCGATCAGGCAGTTGGTGTTACAGGGGTTGCCGACCACCAGGACCCGCACGTCGCTGGCGGCGTTGGCGGCGATGGCCCGGCCCTGGGGGCCGAAGATCCCCCCATTGACGGTCAGCAGGTCACCCCGCTCCATGCCTGCCTTGCGGGGGATCGAGCCGACCAGCAGCGCCCAGGACGTGCCGTCGAAGGCGGTGTCCAGATCGGTGGTGGTCACGATGTCGCTGACCAGGGGGAACGCACAGTCGTCGATCTCCATGACCACGCCCTCGAGGGCCTTCATGCCCGGCTCGATCTCGAGGAGCCGGAGCACGACCGGCTGGTCGGGTCCGAGCAGCTGGCCCGACGCGATCCGGAAGAGGAGGGCGTAGCCGATCTGGCCGGCCGCCCCGGTGACGGTGACGTGGATGGGTGCGTTAGCTGCCATGGGGCCGAGGCTAATCGGCCGGGTTCGGCCCGGTCGAACCCGGAGGTGCCGTCCGGGACCGCTGCCGCTCCGTCAGAGGCGGTCGACGACGGCCGCCGCGAACTCCGAGCACTTGACCTCGGTGGCGCCGTCCATGAGGCGGGCGAAGTCGTAGGTGACCACCTTGTCGGCGATGGTGGCCTCGAGGGCGGTGACGATGTCCGCCGCGGCGTCTCCCCACCCCAGGTGCTCGTACATCATCACCCCCGAGAGGAGGACCGAGCCCGGATTGACCTTGTCCTGGCCCGCGTACTTGGGGGCGGTGCCGTGAGTGGCCTCGAAGATGCCGTGCCCGGTGGTGTAGTTGATGTTGCCGCCCGGGGCGATGCCGATCCCGCCGACCTGGGCAGCGAGGGCGTCGGACAGGTAGTCGCCGTTGAGGTTGGTGGTGGCGATGACGTCGAACTCCTCGGGCCGGGTCAGCACCTGCTGCAGGGTGATGTCGGCGATGCTGTCCTTGACCAGCAGCCGGTCGCCCGGCTTGCCGTCGCAGTCGTCCCAGCCGACGGCCACGTCGGCGAACTCCTCGCGTACCAGTTCGTAACCCCAGTTGCGGAAGGCGCCCTCGGTGAACTTCTGGATGTTGCCCTTGTGGACCATGTTGACGCTGGGCCGGTCGTGGGCCAGGGCGTACTTGATGGAGGCCCGGACCAGCCGCTTCGACCCGAACTCGGAGATCGGCTTGATGCCGATGCCCGAGCCCTCGCGGATGTCCCAGCCCATCTCGTCGTGGAGGAAAGCCGACAGCTTGGCCGCCTCGGGCGTATAGGCCTCGGCCTCGAGGCCGGCGTAGATGTCCTCGGTGTTCTCCCGGAAGATCACCATGTCGACCTTCTCGGGGTGGAGCACCGGGGAGGGCACCCCGGTGAACCACCGCACCGGGCGGAGGCAGACGTAGAGGTCGAGAATCTGCCGGAGGGCCACGTTGAGCGACCGGATCCCACCACCGATCGGCGTGGTGAGTGGTCCCTTGATGCCGATCAGGTGGGAGCGGAAGGTCTCGACGGTCTCCTCGGGGAGCCAGTCTCCGGTCTCGTCGAACGCCTTCTGGCCGGCCAGTACCTCCTTCCACGCCACCGTCTTGCCGTGCTTGGCGGCGGCGGCATCCAGGACGAGCTTGGCCGCGGGCCAGATGTCCACGCCGGTGCCGTCACCCTCGATGAACGGGATGATCGGGTTGTCGGTGACGTGGAGGGCACCATCGGGTCCCTGGGTGATGAGATCGGGCATGCCCGGCAGCCTACCGGTACCCCCCCAGGTCACCGCCAACCGGGGACGCCGCCACCCGGCATGCCGGGCAGCGGCGGACCGACCCGATCAGGAAGTGGCCAGGCCCAGCGCGGCGTAGATCTCGCGGGTCGCGCTCGACCGGTTGAGCGTGTAGAAGTGCAGGCCCGGCACGCCGGCGTCCAGCAGCTGCCGGCAGAGCTCGGTGGCGACGGCCACACCCTCGTCACGGACCGCGTCCCGGCCTCCTCGTCGGTCCGCCTCCTCCAGCCGGTCGACCATCCAGGGCGGCACCGCCGCGCCCATGGTGGCCATGCGGGGCACCGAGCTCAGGCTGGTGACCGGCATGATCCCGGGGAGCACCGGCTTGTCCACGCCCCGGGCGGCCAGGTCGGCGACCAGCCCGGTGTAGGAGGCCGCCTCGAAGAAGAACTGGGTGACGGCGAAGTCGGCCAGCTCCAGCTTGGCGGCCAGGTGGTCACGATCGGTGGTCAGGTCGGCGGAGAGGGGGTGGCCGTTCGGTTGGGCGGCCACCCCGACGGAGAAGCCCCCGATGGCACGGGCCAGCGCCACCAGCTCCGAGGCGTGGGCCAGCTCGCCGGCGCCGTCGTCGGGGTCGGCGGGGGGATCGCCGCCCAGGGCCATCAGGTTCTCCACCCCGGCCACCCGGTAGGCGACCAGGATCTCGGCCAGCTCCAGGCGGGTGTGGGCCACGCAGATCAGGTGGGCCATCGGGACCAGTGTGGTGGTGCGGAGCATGCCGGTCACCAGGTCGAAGGTCCGCTGGCGCGACTCGGCACCCCCCCGGTAGGTGACCGAGACGAACGAGGGGCCGAGCGGCTCGAGATCACGGAGCGTCCTGACCAGGGTGGCCTGCTCGGCGTCGGTCTTCGGCGGGAAGAACTCGAAGGAGTAGGTCCTCCCCTTGGCCAGCAGGTCGGCGATCCGGGTCATAGCCCGACAAGCCTACCGCCGGGTACCCGGGCCGGCCCGGGGGATCGGTCCGGACCGGGCTCAGCCGGGGCCCGGCGGCCTCGAGCCGATGCGGGTGGAGAGCCGGACCAACGCCGTGTTGAGCTCGCTGGCGCGGGATCGTCGGGCCTCGTCGGCCTGGGCCAGCTGGGCCCCCGACGGTGCCGAGGTCCCGTGGCGCAGCAGGCGGTCGGCCTCGTTGGCGAAGGCCAGGCCGCGGAGCGCCCCGGCGGCCGAGGAGGCCAGCTGGCCGGCCTGCTCGTCCGGCGCCGTGGCCGCCGTGTGCTCGAGGGCGGTCGCCGCCCGGTCCGACTGGACCTCGACCGCTCCGCGCACCTCCGGGTCGTCGGAGGTCGCATTGCCGGACAGCAGGGACTCCCGGGCCAGTTGGGCGTCGCTCAGTGCCGGGACGACCGCCCGCCGCCACGCCGCCTCGACGGCCCGTTTCTTCCGGGACACCAGCAGGAGGACGACGAGCAGGATGGCCAGGACCAGCACGACGATGACCACGATCAGGCCCCAGGGGGTCTTCGACGACGTGGTGGTGACCGGAGTCGTCGTGGTTGTGGTGGTGGTGGTCGGAACGGTGGTGGTGGTGGTCGGAACGGTGGTGGTGGTCGGAACGGTGGTGGTGGTCGCCGGCTCGGTGGTGGAGGTGTCGACGACGAACGCGGCGCGGGCGCCCCCGGTGGTGACCGCCGCCGACGCCGACCCGGCCGGGGCCGCGGTGCCGGCGGCCAGGGTCACCGCTCCGATAGCGGCCACCGCCCACCGGCCGACCACGGCCCGGGTGGGACGACGGGGCCCGCGACGCATCAGCGGTCGCTCCGTCCGAAGTCGTCCTCGAGCCGCATGATGTCATCCTCCCCGAAATAGTCACCGTGCTGCACTTCGACGAAGACATCGTCGGTGTCGGTCTCGGTCGCATTCTCCAGGCGGTGGTCGGTCCCCGCCGGGATGTCGACCGAGTCGCCGGCGGCGAGCTCGGACTCCACCCCGCCCAGTATGACCCGGGCCCTGTCCCGGGCGACGAACCAGTTCTCCGAACGACGGGCGTGGCGCCGGTAGCTCAGGCGCCGGCCCGGGTGCACGTCGATCCGCTTGACCTTGCAGGTCCCGTCCTCGTCGAGGACCGTGGAGCTGCCCCACGGCCGCTGGTCGGTCTCGAGCCCGGGCCGGCTGCTCACGAGGCGCGCTCGGCGGCCCGCACCGCGTTCTGCAACAACATGGCCCGGGTCATCGGCCCCACCCCACCAAGGCGGGGGGTGATCCACCCTGCGACCTCGGCGACCGCCTCGTCGACGTCGGACAGCAGCCGCTTGCCCTCCCAGGAGGTGCCGGCACCGATCACCGCGGCGCCGGGCTTGATCATGTCGGGGGTCACCAGCCCGGCCCGTCCGGCGGCCGCAACCACCACGTCGCCCTGACGGACCAGGTAGGCCAGGTCGTCCACCCCGGTGTGCACGACCGTGACCGCGGCGTTGCACCCGGGGCGCTTCATGGCGAGCAGGAGGGCCAGCGGGCGGCCGATGGTGAGGCCGCGCCCGATGATCACCACGTGCCGGCCCTCCACCGGCACGTGGTTGGCGTGCAGCAGCTCGACGATGCCGGCGGGCGTGCAGGGCAGCGGGCCGGGGGACCCCATGACCAGCCGGCCCAGGTTGACCGGGTGGAGGCCGTCCACGTCCTTGTCGGGGTCGACGGCCAGGAGCGCCCGCTCTTCGTCGAGACCGGCCGGCAGCGGCAGCTGGACCAGGTAGGCGTGGATCCGGGGGTCGGCGTTGAACCGGGCCACCGCCTCCTCGAGGTCCTGCTGGGACACGTCGGAGGGGAGGTGCTCGTGGGCGGAGAAGATGCCGACCTCGGCACAGTCGGCGTGCTTCATGGCCACGTAGCGCGCACTCGGACCGTCGTCGCCCACCAGGATGGTCCCGAGTCCTACCGTCACCCCACCGGCCCGGAGCCGCGCCACCCGGTCGGTCACCTCGGCCCGGATCCGGGCCGCCAGCAGCTCGCCGTCGAGCAGCCTGGCCGTCACCGGGCCCACCCGCCGCCGCGCCCGTTCCGCCGCGGCACCGCCGTCGTCGCCCACAGGGACGTCCTCACCGGCCGCGCCCTCAATGGCGGAAGTGGCGCTCGCCACCGGCCATGACCACGGCGATGCCCGCCTCGTCGGCCGCGGCGATCACCTCGCCGTCGCGTATCGAGCCCCCGGGCTGCACCACCACGGCCACCCCGGCCGCGGCCAGCACCAGCAGCCCGTCGGGAAAGGGGAAGAAGGCGTCACTGGCCGCCGCACCCCCGCGGGCCCGCTCGCCGGCCTTGGCCACGGCGATCTCGGCGGCCACCACCCTCGACTGCTGCCCGGCGCCGACCCCGACCGCCTGGCCGTCGGCGACCACGGCGATGGCGTTGGAGGTAGTACGGGCGCACACCTTCCAGGCCAGGGCCAGGTCCCGCCACTGGGCGTCGGTCGGCTGGGCGCGGGTGGCCACCTCCCAGCGGGCGGGGGGCACGAGGAACTGGTCGGCGTCCTGGACCAGCACGCTGGCCCCCAGGCCGCGGAGCTGGCGGACCACCGGCTCGGGGGACGGGGCGGAGAGCAGCCGGGTGGCCTTGCGCTTGGAGGCCAGCGAGGACAGCGCCGCTTCGTCGTACGAGGGGGCGATAATCACGTCGGCCTGGGGGCCGGCGGCGATGGCCTCGGCCACCGCGGCGGTCACCGGCCCGCCGATGGCCACAATGCCGCCGAACGCCGACTGCGGGTCGCAGGCCAGCGCCCGCTCGTAGGCGGTGACCAGATCGGCGGCCACCGACGCGCCGCACGGGTTGGCGTGCTTGATGATGGCCACGGCGACCTCGGGGGCCCCGTCCGCCGGGAGCTCGTGGACCAGGCGCCACGCCGCGTCGGCGTCGAAGATGTTGAGGTACGAGAGCTCCTTGCCCCCGTGCTGGACCATGTCGTCCCACCACGAGTGCTGGCCGGCGATCCGGTACCGGGCACCGTGCTGATGGGGGTTCTCACCGTACCGGAGCGACCCGGCACGCTCCAGCGTGAGGTGGATGGAGGGCGGGAGCAGCGCGGCGGTGTCGAACTCCTCGGCACCGACCTGCACGTCCGCCACGTCGGGCTCGGGCTCCTGGCGGTCGAGCCACGCCACGATGGCGGCGTCGTAGCCGGCGGTGTGGGCGAATGCCTGGCGTGCCAGTCGGCGCCGGGTGTCGAGCGAGAGGGTGCCGTCCCGCCGCAGCTCGTCGAGGACCGCTCCGTACTCGGACGGGTCGACCACAACCCCCACATGGTCGTGATTCTTCGCCGCGGCGCGCACCATGGTCGGCCCTCCGACGTCGATCAGCTCGACCGACGGGTCCGAGGTGAAGGGATAGAGGTTGCACACCACCAGGTCGATGAGCCCGATGCCCAGCCGGTCGAGGGCGTCGAGGTGGTCGGCCTTCGACCGGTCGGCCAGGATCCCGCCGTGGATGACCGGGTGGAGGGTCTTGACCCGGCCCCCGAGCATCTCGGGGGCGCCGGTCAGGTCGGCCACCTCGACGTGGTCGATGCCCGCCTCGGCCAGGGCGGCCGACGTGCCGCCGCTCGAGATCAGCTCCCAGCCCAGCTCGGACAGGCCCCGGGCCAGGTCGACCAGCCCGGTCTTGTCGTAGACAGACAGCAGTGCCCTCATGGCGCAACCTCCGATGGTGATCCTGGCCCATCCCCCGCCGTCGCCGCCAACCCGTCGACGAAGCGGCGGATGGTGTCGGGATACAGCGTCCGCTCGACGGACTTGATGCGCTCGTGCAGGGTCGACTCGCTGTCGTCGGGGAACACCGGAACGGTGGCGCGGGCCAGGATGGGCCCGGCATCCATCTCGAGGGTGGCCACGTGCACGGTGGTCCCCGTCTCGTCCGCCCCGGCGGCCAGGGCATCGGCCACGGCGTGCCATCCGGGAAACGCGGGCAGCAGTGCCGGATGGGTGTTCAGGATGCGTCCCGGGTAGGCGGTGTGGATCGGCTGGCCGAGCACGGTGCCGAAGCCGGCCATGACCACCACGTCGACGTCGGCGCTCAGGAGCTCGTCGGTCACCGCCTCGGTGTAGCGGTCCCGGTCGAAGTCCGGACCGAAGCCCCCGAACCGGGACCGGTCCACCAGCCGGGCCGGGATGGACGCGGCAGAGGCCACCTCGAGCGCACGGCAGCGCCGGTCGGCGAGGACCAGGCGGACCGGCAGGTCGGCGGCGATGACGGCCTCCAGGATGGTGCCGCTCCCCGAGGCCAGCACCCCGATGCGCACGTCGTGGGCGGGGTCTCTGGTTGCGCCGGGGGCCACGGCCGCACGCTACCAGCGTCGCCACGCAGGGAGAACCGACGGTCCCGGTTCTCCCCACGTGGCGGTAGTAGCGTCCCCGGACAACGGGACCAGGGCGACGTGGCCCTACCGGCCTGCCTCCGGTGTCGGGCCCACGTCGCTCGGTCCCCCCTGCCCAGGGATTGCCCCTCGTGTCTGAACTATCGGCACCGTTGGGGCAATTCCGAAGCAAAAGTTTCCGGGAGGCCGCCGGCTACCCCTGGAGCGAGTCGAGCAGGTCCCGGTCGAATCGGGCCAGTGACGGCAGCACGGCGTCGCAGAAGCCCCACCGGGGCGAGTCCGCCGCCCCCGCCTCGGGCACGGCCACCACCCGCATTCGCGCCGCCTTGGCCGAGATGGCCCCGTTGAACGAGTCCTCGACGGCCAGGCACCCGGTCGGATCGGCCCCCAGCCTCGCCGCGGTGGAGAGGTAGGTCCCGGGGTGGGGCTTGCCCAGGGGCTCCCACTCGGCGGAGTGCCACACCGCGACCTCGGCCCCGATCCCCAGGCGGGCCAGGGCCGCCTCGATGACCACGGCGTAGGAGCCGGAGCACACGGCCACCGCCAGGTCCAGGCCGGTGCACAGTGCCACCGCCTCCAGGGCGCCGGGCATGGGCTCCCCGGACTCGGTGATCAGTTCAGCCACCCGGGCGGTGATCGCCCGCTCGACCTCCACCGGTGACGGACCCGCCCACGGGAAGCGGTCCCACCAGTGCCGGACGGCATCGTCGATCCGCAGCCCCATGGTCCGGCGGACCTCGGACTCGTCCAGCCGGAGGCCGAGCGAGCCGAACACCTCGATCTCCGCCCGCCGCCAGAACGGCTCCGAGTCGATGAGCAAGCCGTCGAGGTCGAAGATGACGGCGACCACGGGCCGGTCGCCGAGGGCGTCGGCAGACGGCAGCCCGCCGCTCAGTCGAACTTCCTGACCACGTCGACCATGGCCTCGCCGGCCTCCGTCGGATTGAGGGCCACGGTCACCCCGGCCTCGGAGAGGGCCGCCATCTTCGCCTGGGCGGTTCCCTTGGAGCCCGAGATGATCGCTCCGGCGTGACCCATCTTGCGTCCGGGTGGGGCGGTCACCCCGGCCACGTAGGAGACCACCGGCTTGGTCACCGAGGAGGCGATGAACTCCGCCGCCTCCTCCTCCGCCGATCCCCCGATCTCGCCGATCATCATGATGGCCCGGGTGTCCGGGTCCGCCTCGAAGGCGGCCAGGCAGTCGATGAAGCTGGTACCCGGAACCGGGTCGCCGCCGATGCCGACGCAGGTGGTCTGGCCCACCCCCTGCTGGGAGAGCTCGTGCAGGGCCTGGTAGGTCAGGGTGCCCGACCGGCTCACGATCCCCACCGGGCCACCGGGCATGGCGATGTCGCCCGAGGTGATCCCGATGTTGCACTTGCCGGGGGAGATGATCCCCGGGCAGTTGGGACCGAGCAGCCGGGTGGCGGGGAACTCGCGTACCAGCCGGTTGTAGGCCAGCGCCTCGTCCTGGGCCGGGATGCCCTCGGTGATGCACACCACGAACGGCACGCCGGCGGCCGCTGCCTCGACGATGGCGTCGGCCGCGAACTTGGGCGGCACCGAGATGAACGAGGCGTTGGCCCCGGTGGCCGCCACCGCCTCGGCCACCGTGGCGTAGACCGGGATCCCCTCGATCTCCTGGCCGCCGCGCCCGGGGTTGGTGCCGGCGACCACCTTGGTGCCGTAGGCGCGGTTGCGGAGTCCGTGGTACAGGCCCTGACTGGTCGGGCTGATGCCCTGCACGACGACCCTGGTGTTCTCGTCCACGAAGATGCTCACGACTGGCCTCCTGCGAGTGCGACCGCACGGCGTGCGGCATCGAGCATGGTCGGCTCGGCGACCAGGCGATCGGACAGATGGTCGGCCAGGATCTCCCGACCGGCTACGGCATTGGTGCCGTCGAGACGGAGCACGATGGGCGAGCTGATCTCCACCCGGTCGAGAGCCTCGAGCACCCCCTTGGCCACTTCGTCCACCCGGGTGATCCCGCCGAAGATGTTGACCAGGATCGACCGGACCGCCGGATCGGAGTTGATGACCTCGAGAGCCGCTGCCATCACGTCGGCGTTGGCACCGCCGCCGATGTCGAGGAAGTTGGCCGCGCTCCCGCCGCACTGGTTGACCACGTCGAGGGTGCTCATGGCCAGGCCGGCGCCGTTGGCGATGATCCCCACCGAGCCCTGGAGCCCGATGTAGTTGAGCCCCCGCTCCTTGGCCCGGGTCTCGCGCTCGTCCTCGACCTCGCTGCCGGCGAACTCCTGCCACTCGGGATGGCGGTAGGCGGCGTTGTCGTCGAGGGTCACCTTGGCGTCGAGGGCGTGGACCTTGCCGTCCGGGGTGAGGATCAGCGGATTGATCTCGGCCAGGTCGCAGTCGCCCTCCGTATAGCAGGTGTACAGCCTGACCAGCAGCTCCGCCGCCTGGGCCCGGGCCGGCTCGTCGAGGTTGGCCCGGTCCACCCACTCGCGGGCCGCCTCGGGGCTGAGGCCGTCCACCGGGTCGACGTGGAGGATGGCGATGGCGTCGGGATTGGTCACCGCCACCTCCTCGATCTCCACCCCACCCTCGGCCGACAGCATCCCCAGGTGCTTCTTGGCGCTGCGGTCGAGCGTGAAGCTGGCGTAGTACTCGCGCTCGATGTCCGACGCGTGCTCGACCCACAGCCGCTTGACCACGTGGCCCTTGATGTCGAGCCCGAGGATGTTCCCGGCGTGCAGTCGCACCTCGTCGGCGTCCGCGGCCAGTTTCACCCCGCCGGCCTTGCCCCGGCCTCCGACCTTCACCTGGGCCTTGACCACCACCGGGTAGCCGGCCTCCTCGGCGCGGGCCACGGCGTCGGCCACGGTGTCGGCCACCCCTCCCTTGGAGATGGGGATACCGAACCGGGCGAAGTACTGCTTACCCTGATACTCGAAGAGATCCACCGGATCCGTTCCTCTCTGTCAGTGACTGTCTGTGAACTTCGGTTGCCGGCGACCGGTTCCGACAGGGGGCCACCCCGGCCGTGCGGCGCCGGAAGGTGGAGGGCGCCGGCCGCATGCGCCGCTGGGGCACGGCGTCGGACCGGTTTGTCGGAGGCGGATGAGGGCCGGAACCCGGTCCTCGGGTTGCCCGGGGAAGAGTCAGGCGCCCGCCCCACTCTCGCGTGCGTCGAGCGCCTGGCCCAGCCAGGCGCCGATCTCGGGCAGCGGGGCCCCGGGGGTGAAGACCTGGGCCACCCCCATGCCCTTCAGGACCGGGATGTCGTCGGCCGGGATGATGCCGCCCACCAGGACCAGGACGTCCTCCCTTCCTTGCTCCTTCAGGCCCTCGATGACCCGCGGGACCAGCGTGAGATGGGCGCCCGACAAGAGGGAGAGGCCGACGGCGTCGGCGTCCTCCTGGATGACCGCCTGCACCACCTGCTCGGCGGTCTGGTGGAGGCCGGTGTAGATGACCTCGAACCCCGCGTCGCGCAGCGCGCGGGCGATGACCTTGGCGCCGCGATCGTGCCCGTCCAGACCGGGTTTGGCGACGACCACTCGATACGGACGTTTCACGGAGGCAGATACTAAGCGCTGACGGGCCGTCAGTCCCATCCGGGGTCGAACCGGGGCGACCGGGAGCGGAACCGGGGCGCGGTCCGCCGTCCCCCAGGCCCTACGATCGGAGGTGCGTGGTACCTTCCCCTCGGCGTCCATGGCACGCCCCCACCCTCTCGAGGACGCCTTGACCACTCCGGCTGAAGCTATGGACAGATCCGACAACGAGCCCACCCAACCCGGACCGGTGGCACCGATGTCGCTGGTGGCGGCACTGGTCCGCCTGGCCCGTCCCCGTCAGTGGGTCAAGAACGTGCTCGTCTTCGTGGCCCCCGGTGCGGCCGGCGTGCTCCTCCACAGGACCGTGCTCTGGCACAGCGCTGCTGCGTTCGGCATCTTCTGCCTGGCCGCGTCCGGGACCTACTTCCTCAATGACGCCATCGACGCACCCGCCGACCGCAACCATCCGACCAAACGGTTCCGTCCGGTCGCCGCAGGACTGGTGGCCGTGCCGCTGGCCGTCGCCGTCGGCCTGGCCTTGCTGGCCGCGTCGGCCGGACTCGGCCTGTGGCTGGCCGGTTGGCACCTGGCCCTGGTGATGGCCGTGTACGCCGTGGTCAACGTGGGCTACTCGCTCGGTCTCAAGAACGAGCCGATCCTGGATCTGGCCGCGGTGAGCGCCGGCTTCGTCCTGCGGGCGGTGGCCGGAGGGGTGGCCACCGGCGTCGCCCTCACCGACTGGTTCCTCATCGTGGCGTCGTTCGGGTCACTGCTCATCGTGACCGGCAAGCGCTCGGGGGAGAAGCAATTGCTGGCCGAGCAGCGGGCCGACGCCGGCGCCGTCCGTCAGAGCCTGGGCCTCTACACGCCGTCCTTCCTGCGCTCGGTGCGGACCCTCTCGGCGGCGGTCACCGTGACCGCCTACTGCCTTTGGGCGTTCGACCGGGCCGCCCACCTGCACCCCGGCCGCGACCCGATCTGGTTCCAGCTGACCATCCTCCCCTTCACCATCGCGCTGCTCCACGTGATGCGCCTCCTCGACTCGGGGGCCGGCGCTGCGCCCGAGGAGCTGGCCCTGAGGGACCATCGGCTCCAGCTCTACGGGCTGTGCTGGGTCGGCCTGTTCGCGGTCGGCGTCTATGCCACCTGACCCGGCGAGCGGGGGCGCCCCCCCGCTCGGCCGACGAGAGCTGCTGACCGGGTGGGGCCGCACCGCCCCCACGGCCGCCGAGGTGGTCCATGCCGTCCATCCGGACATCGTCGACCGGGTGATGGGCCTTGCGGCCGGACCGGCCGGGGGCGGATCCCGGGGGATCATCGCCCGAGGGCTCGGGCGCAGCTACGGCGACGCCGCCCAGAACGCCGGGGGCACGGTCGTGGACGCCACCTGGCTGGACGCCGTCCACCAGGTGGACCTCGAGGCCGGGGTGGTCACGGTGGGGGCCGGCGTCAGTCTCGAGACCTTGATGGAACGGTTCGTGCCCCTGGGCTGGTTCGTCCCGGTGACCCCCGGGACCCGGCTGGTCACCGTGGGCGGGGCCATCGCCGCCGACATCCACGGGAAGAACCACCACGTCGACGGCGGCTTCTGCTCCCACGTGCTCGAGATGACCCTGGTCACCGCCACCGGTGCCGCCACGGTGTCGGCGGAATCGGACCCCGACCTCTTCTGGGCCACGGCCGGCGGGATGGGCCTGACCGGCGTCGTCACCCGCGCCACCCTCCAGATGATCCCGGTCGAGACCAGCTACATGCTGGTCGACACCGAGCGGGCGCCCGACCTCGACAGTGTGATGGACAAGATGCTCACCGGCGACGAGGCCTACCGGTACTCGGTGGCCTGGATCGACTGCCAGTCGACCGGGCGCCGCCTCGGGCGCTCGGTGCTCACCCGGGGCGACCACGCCCGACTCGAGGACCTGCCGGTCCGGCTGCGGCAGTCGCCCGACCGGGCCCGGGCGTTCGTGCCCCGCACCCTGGCCCGGGTCCCCTTCACCCCGCCGAGCGGCCTGCTCAACCCGCTCACCGTCGGGGCGTTCAACGAGTTCTGGTTCCGCAAGGCGCCCCGTCAGCAGATGGGCCGGCCCCACCACATGACCGGCTTCTTCCACCCCCTCGACGGGGTCGGTGCCTGGAACCGCCTCTACGGCCACCGGGGGTTCCTCCAGTACCAGTTCGTGGTGCCCGACGCCCAGGGGGAGACCGTGCGCCGGGTGATCGAGCGGTTGACCGAGCTGCGGCTGGCCAGCTTCCTGGCGGTGCTCAAACGGTTCGGCCCGGGAGACCCGGGGCCGCTCTCCTTCCCCATCCCCGGGTGGACCCTGGCCCTCGACCTCCCCGTCGGGTACCACGCCCTCGACCGGCTGCTCGACGACCTCGACCGGGAGGTCGTCGACGCCGGCGGCCGGGTGTACCTGGCCAAGGACTCGCGGGTGTCGCCCGGCGCCTTCCGGTCGATGTACCCGCGGATCGACGAGTTCCTGGCCGTCCGTGACCGGGTCGATCCCGACGGGGTGTTACGGTCCGACCTCGGACGGCGGCTGGGCCTGTGCGTGGACCGGCCGGCGTCGCCGTCGGGCCGCGCCCGCCGCCGACGGAGCCCCGGCAAGACCGGCTCGCGGCGAGCCGCCCCGGCCACGCCGTCGCCGGGCCCGCCCCCGGCACGAACGACCACGCCCCGAGCACCACAACCGAAAGAACGGACGGAACCATGATCGACGCCATCGGACGACCCCAGTCGGTGCTCGTGCTCGGCGGCTCCTCGGAGATCGCCCAGGCCATCGTGGCCGGTCTCGTCCCCGCCCGCTGCCAGACCGTGGTCCTGGCCGGCCGGGAGGGCCCCCGGTTGGACGAGGCGGTGGACCGGGCCCGGGCCGAGGGAGCCGAGGTGGCCGAGGCGGTGGCCTTCGACGCCACCGCCGTCGGCGATCACGCGGCCTTCGCCGATCGGGTGTTCGACCGCTTCGGTGACATCGACCTGGTCATCGTGGCCGCCGGTGTCCTCGGGGACCAGGGCCACGACGAGCAGGACCCGGTGGCCGCCGCCGCGGTGATCACCACCAACTTCACCGGCGTGGCCTCGGCCATGCTGGCCGTCACCCGCCGTCTGCGGCACCAGGGCCACGGCAGGCTGATCGTGCTGTCGTCGGTGGCGGGCGAGCGGGCCCGCACGGCCAACTTCATCTACGGTTCGTCGAAGTCGGGGCTCGACGCCTTCGCGCAGGGCCTCGGCGACTCGCTGGTGGGCAGCGGCGTCGGGGTCACGATCGTCCGGCCGGGATTCGTGGTGGACAGGATGACCGAGGGGATGACCCCGGCACCGTTCTCGACCACGCCCGACGCCGTGGCGGCGTTGGTGGTGCGCGGCATCGAGTCGGGGGCCGCCGTGGTCTACGCCCCGCCGGCCCTGCGATGGGTCTTCGCCGTGATGCGCCACCTGCCCCGGGCGGTCTGGCGCCGGATACCCGGGTAGCGGTCGGCTTTCAGCCGAGGAGGGTGGCCGCGTAGTCCGGCACGTGGGTAGCGAGCTCGCGGGGCGGCCGTTGGTAGGTGTCGTCCCGAACCCGCTTGGGCAGCTTGAGCCGGGCGGTGTCCACCGGCTGGTAGGGCACCCGGCTCAACAGGTGGGCGATGCAGTTGAGGCGCGCCCGGCGCTTGTCGTCCGCCTCCACCACGTACCACGGTGACTCGGGGGTGTCGGTGTGGAGGAACATGGCGTCCTTGGCCCGGGAGTAGTCCGCCCAGCGCTGCCGGGCCTCGACGTCGATGTGGCTGAGCTTCCAGCGACGGAGTGGGTCATGGACGCGGCTCTGGAACCGTCGCTCCTGTTCGTCGTCGCTCACCGAGAACCAGTACTTGATGAGCAGGATCCCGTCCTCCAGCAGCTGGTGCTCGAACATCGGGCACTGCCGGAGGAAGAGCTGGTACTGGGCGTCGGAGCAGAAGTTCATCACCCGCTCCACGCCGGCCCGGTTGTACCAGCTGCGGTCGAAGAGAGCCATCTCGCCCGCTGAGGGGAGCTGGGCCACGTAGCGCTGGAAGTACCACTGACCCTGCTCCCGCTCGGTGGGGGTGGGCAGTGCCACGATGCGGCAGGTCCTCGGGCTCAGGTACTCGGCGATCCGCTTGATCGCCCCACCCTTGCCGGCCGCGTCCCTCCCTTCGGACACCACCACCACCCGGGTGCCGCTCTCGCTGATCCACTCGGCCATGGTCGCCAGCTCGCCCTGGAGCCTCAGCAGCTCCTTCTCGTACCGTCCAGTGGGAAACTGTCCGCCCATCGACTTGGTCACTCCCCTCGTGTCTTCCCGTGCACCGACCCGCCGGAGTCCCGCTCAGGCCCGCTTCAGCGGAGCCATCCGCAGGAGCAGCTTCTTGCGGCCCACGCTGCCGAATTGGACCACAGCCTCGGCGTCCTCGCCGGCGCCGGCGGTCTCGAGGACCGTGCCCTCGCCCCACGTGCCGTGGACGACCCGGTCCCCTACCCCGAGGCCCAGCTGCTCGGCACCGCTCGACACCGGCGCCTGGCGCCGGCGGCCGGTGGCGTCGAACGCTCCCTCGGGTCCGGTCGTCCCGCGTCCGAAAACGCTGCGCCCCGGGGTCCCCCCGTCGTCGTCGGGCGCGCGTCGGCCCGGGCCGGCGCGGCCGGCACCACCGAACCCGGACCCGCCGGCCGTGCCCACGTCCCGCACCAGCCCGGGGGGGATCTCGTTGAGGAAGCGACTCGGGATGTTGCTGCTGGGACTCCCGAAGATGGTGCGGCTCCAGGCATGGGAGAGGTACAGGTGGCGCTCGGCCCGGGTGATCCCGACGTAACAGAGGCGGCGCTCCTCCTCGAGCTCCACCGGGTCGCCGAGGGAGCGCAGGTGGGGGAAGATGCCGTCCTCCATGCCGACGAGGAACACGGCGGGGAACTCGAGGCCCTTGGCGATGTGCATGGTCATGAGGGAGACCCGGGTCCCGTCGCCGTCGAGCTGGTCGGAGTCGGCGACCAGCGACGCCGCCTCGAGGAACTCGGCCAGGGTGCGGTACTCGCCGGCCACACCGACCAGTTCGTCGACGTTCTCCACCCGGCCCAGCGCCTCGATGGTCCCCTCGACGAGGAGCTCGCTCCGGTAGCCGGTCCTCTCGACCACCTCGGTGACCAGCTCCCCGGGCCCGAGGGTGCCCGGAGCGGCCTCCTCGTCGGCGGTGCCCGACGGGGGCTCGGTCACCGCCGCTGGGGCCAGCGCCTCGCCGTTCTCGTCCACCAGCTCGGGGACGGCCATGCGTCGCCGGAGACCGTCGAGCAGGGCGGACAACTCGACCAGGGCGACCCCGGCCTTGCCCGACACCCCGGCCTCGTCGGCATGCGCCACCGCCT
>Ga0224558_1001172_pt1 | contig 28308 bp, 30 predicted proteins | sample 714S32024metaG_FD_180682 | JGI IMG/M metagenome (GOLD analysis project Ga0224558, IMG submission 180682) | Peat soil microbial communities from Stordalen Mire, Sweden - 717 S3 20-24 | ecosystem: Environmental > Terrestrial > Soil > Wetlands > Peat | place: Sweden: Norrbotten County, Stordalen... | reverse complement strand
CGATTTCGCCGAGCCGGGTTTCATCTTGATCGATCGAGTCAACGAAATGAACAACAATTGGTGGACGGAGGACATCCGCGCCACCAACCCGTGCGGTGAACAACCGCTGCCGCCCTACGGTTCGTGCCTCTTGGGCTCGGTGAATCTCACCAAGTTCATCGTCGATCCATTCACCGAAGACGCGCGCTTCGATTGGGAAACTTACCGCAAGGTCGTGAAGATCTTCACGCGCATGCTCGACAACGTGGTCGAGATCAACGGCTTGCCGTTGGCGCCGCAGCGCGATGAAATTCTCCGCAAACGCCGCCATGGGATGGGCTTCCTTGGATTGGGCTCGACCATCACCATGTTGTGCATGAAATACGGGTCCAAGAAGTCGGTAGCGTTCTCTCAAAATGTGTCGCGCGAGATGGCGATTGCCGGATGGGAGGCCGGCCTGGAACTGGCGCGCGAAAAGGGTCCCGCGCCCATCATGAACGAGGAGTTCACGATAACCCGCAAGATGCTGCGCAAGCGGCCCGAGATGGAAAAGGACGGGTGGCGCGTCGGCGCCAAGATAGCGGGGCGCGTGTTGCATGCGCGCTATAGCCGCTACATGCAGCGCATCGCCGAAGCGTCGCCTGAACTGGTCGACGAACTCGCCGAGGTGGGGGCACGCTTCACGCATCACACCTCGATAGCGCCCACGGGCACCATCTCCTTGTCGTTGGCAAATAATGCATCGAACGGCATCGAGCCTTCGTTCGCGCATCATTACTTTCGCAATGTGATTCGCGAAGGCAAGAAGTCCAAAGAAAAAATCGACGTGTTTTCATTCGAACTGCTTGCCTATCGCGAATTGGTCAATCCGCGCGCAATGCCGAATTCGCAGAACGCAGCGGAAAAGCTACCTGACTATTTCGTCTCGGCAGACGATATCGGACCGAAAGAACACGTCGATATTCAAGCTGCGGCGCAGATCTGGGTGGATTCGTCCATCTCGAAGACGGCGAACGTCCCCACCGATTACAAGTACGAAGGTTTCAAGGACATTTACCTCTATGCCTTTGAGCAGGGACTCAAGGGCTGCACGACGTTTCGCTTCAATCCGGAAGCGTTCCAAGGCGTTCTGGTCAAAGAGGAAGATCTCAAGAACACCACTTACGTTTTCACGCTCGAGGACGGTACCGAAGTCGAGGCGCGCGGCGATCAAGAGATCGAATACGACGGCGAAATGCACACCGCCGCGAATCTTTTCGATGCGTTGAAAGAAGGTTACTACGGGAAGTTTTGACATGGCTCACATCAAGATCGAAAAGAAGATCGCCAAGTATCGCGTGCTCAAGCCGGAAGCGAAGGAGGGCGCCGGGCCTGCTGCGAAGGAACCGCCGAAGGCGCAGGACAACGTAATATGGATGCACGAGAAGCTCGAGCGGCCTGAAGTGCTGATCGGTTCCACCTACAAGATCAAGACACCCGTCTCCGACCATGCGATGTATGTCACGATCAACGACATCGTTCTGAACGAGGGCACGCCGCACGAACAGCGGCGACCGTTCGAGGTGTTCATCAATTCAAAGAATCTTGATCATTTCCAATGGATCGTGGCGCTGACGCGTGTCATTTCCGCGGTTTTCCGCAAGGGCGGCGATACGACCTTCTTGGTGGAAGAGTTGAAGGCCGTTTTCGATCCGAAAGGCGGCTACTGGCAACCCGGCGGCAAATTCATGCCATCGACCATCGCGGAGCTGGGATACGTGATCGAGCGGCACTTGCAGTCCATCGGTTTGCTCAAGAAACCGGAGCTCGATGTGCATCAGCGCAAACTGGTCCAGGAAAAGCGCGCAGAGTTCGAAGCACGCGCCAAACAGACCGATGCCTTTTCGAAGTCGCATTTTCCCGATGGCGCACAGCTCTGCACGAAATGCAGCACGGCGGCAGTGGTGATGATGGACGGTTGCACCACCTGTTTGAATTGCGGCGACTCCAAGTGCGGGTAGCTTAGGCGGAGCCGATCTCGATGAGCTTCTCGTGCTGATGCGCCTTTGGGGCGCGCTTTAAAGAAAATAAAGCTACTTATAGGCGTGCAGGGACCTCACCCTTTCGACGCATAGCCACTGTGGTCCAAATCAGGGCGCTTGAACGGGTCCACGTGACTCATGAGATCCAACACGCGGTGCCGCTGCAACACGCGGCGCCTAGCCGCCACGGCGATTTCGTGGCCCTCTTCGACGGTCAGGTTTGCATCGACCTCGATGTGCGCATCAACCACGATAAGATCGCCCATCTTACGCGTACGCAAGTCGTGCACATTTCTGACGCCGGGCGTTTCAATGAGCGTGCGCCGAATGGCCTCCACTTCAACGGTATCCGCAGACCGGTCCATCAATTCTTGAAGCGAACGCCATCCGAATTTCGAGCCCATCGTAACGACGAGAAACCCGACGATCAGCGCGGCTATCGGGTCAAGTATCGGATAACCCATGCGATTTCCGATGATGCCGATCGCCACGACAAGTGAGGATGCGGCGTCGGAGCGGGCGTGCCACGCGTTGGCAACGAGCAGGCTCGACTTGATGCGCTTGGCTACTCCCAGCATGTAGCGAAACAGCAGTTCTTTTGCCAGCAGCGCCGTTCCGGCAATCCAGACGGCGAGCCCATGGACGCGCGGGACGGAATCAGGGGCCTCCAGTTTGCGGAAGGCGGACCACAGCATGCCGATGCCGACCATGATCAGCAGCAGCCCCAGGGCGAGGGAGGCCGCCGTCTCGTAGCGATGATGGCCGTAGGGGTGATCTTCGTCGGCCGCCTTCTTGCTGTGATGACCGGCGATCAAAACGATGAAGTCCGATACCAAATCGGCGAGAGAATGGATCCCATCCGCGACCAACGCCTGTGATTTTGCAGCGATGCCCACGGCAACCTGGGTTGAGGCCAGCAGCAGATTGACCGCCACGCTTACCCAGGTCGTGCTAGCCAACGCCCCCGCGGTGGCGACATTTGCGGCATTCTCGCAGTCGTCTTCGTCTTCGATCTCGTCGAACGTTTTCATGGGTTCCACTTCTCGAGGGGCCGTCAGAACTGCGCATGGAAACGCACGGCCCACACCGACACCGGCCCTCGGTCGCGGTTGTACGCCGGGTGATCGATATATTGATAGTCGACCGTGAGCTGAGCGTGCGGCAGCACCGCCGCGTCGTAGTAGGTTTCCAGAATCTCTTCGGCTCCCGGATGGGGCAATTTCCCATCGCCGACCAGGATGCCGAGGCCGCCCGCGTTCAAGTATCGCTCGCGCTCAGCGGAGATTCCGTTGTCGACCAGGGCAAGTCCCGCCGTATCCTGGGTGCGGCTCCATGCAGAGCCCTTCAGCGACAGTCCCGCTGAGACGGATCGATCGACATCCGTGAAGTCGTAGACCTCGACGTTGCCGGCCGCCTTGCTGACGCGTGCAAACAGGCCGAGATCGGCGCAGAGTTGTTGTTCGAGATTCAGTACGGCTCCCATGCGGCTACGATACTGACGTACGGTCGCAATGGCCACGGGGCTGTCAGTGCTCTGCGCCAGTTGCACGGCTTGCTCGAGCAGCCCCATACGCGCCCGGCTGTCGAACGCCGTAACCATCACCTTGCCGGGGTGATCGGCAATGACGTGACGCTTCTCGAGTTCAGCAATCATTTGAAATTCATGAAAACCCGGATCCAGATGCACGCTGTTCGGTACATTGGATAGGTCGAATACCCCAGCGCGGATGGTCCACGCGTCCTGATACCATTCGGCCGCAGCGCCTACCGAGTAGCCCCAGGCATCGGCGGCATAATCGAAGGCCCCCGCATCCAGGTTGGTCCAATTAAGAAAATCGCCGCGTGGATCGTGCGCATATTGATTGTTGTCGAATATGTCGACGACACTGAATTTACCGAAAGTGAACACCAAGCGGTTCACACTTCGATCGCCGCCAAGCTGATTGGCACCCGCGTCGACGGCTACGCGCTCGCCCTCGCCGTTTAGCGTGTCGCGCACGAACAAGCGGGCTAGCCTCAAATACGGTTGATTTTTTCCGACTTTGTAATCCTCACCGCTGGGAAAGCCCGCAACTCCCAGCGTGTCGTCCAGGCCAAAGCCTTGGTCGAGCTCCGCATCGATCCAAACTTCCGCACCTGACCATAGGGCCGCGCCCACGTAGAGAGTGGCGTCCGTGGTTTCCCGGCCGCTGTTGGAGGAAAGGCTATTCGGTCCGCTGTACGGTGCATTGAATCCGAGCGTTTCTTGCTCGACGTAGGTGAATTGTCCATGGATCGCGAACATTTCGTTCGGTGCCTTCAGTTGTCCGTCCGCGGCTGAGTCATCTGCCGCCAACGCGCTTTGGGCGACTCCCAGAACGGCGGGCGCAGCGACTACGAGCATCAAGGCGAAGACCACTTTGGACATTAGGCCCCGGGGATCCGGACTAACGTTGCGGACAGTCAAGAACCCGGCCATCACAATCTCCTCGCCTACCCAGCGCGGTTGCGCAATATACTCTACCCGAGTATACTACCATTAGAGGATGGTCGAAAAATGCATCATGTTGCCAAGGAAAAGGTCAAGCTGCTGAATCGGATCAAGCGTTTGCGCGGTCAAATCGAGGCTATCGAGCGATCGATCGAGAGCGATCAAGAGTGCGCCGATGTCTTGCAGCAGGCGACGTCATGCCGAGGCGCCTTGGACGGTTTCATTGCGGAAGTCATCGAAGATCATATTCGCGAACACATGATCGATCCGCGTGCTGAGCGTGGCGACCCGCGCGTGGCGGCCGCCGGCGAGCTCATCGACATCGTTCACCGATACCTAAAGAAATAAGCGCTTTGCGCGCACCAATCGCGCGCTCTGCCGATCGCGATCTGCGTCAATTCAGGAATGGTGTCGCACTTTTTTAAGTAAAGTCGGCCGTGCTTCGGTTCGGGCCTTATAATGACGCATTATCTGTTCCCAAGTCATTGATTTTGATCTTCACTAAGTTGCAGCGTGCCCGCACGCTTAACATGGCGTTGCTGTGGGCTTTGCTCGCGCCGTTCGCGAACGTTTATGGCGCCGCCGGTGACGGAAGCGATCCGTTTGCGCACCCGCCGGCGCTCGAGCAGGACATTCGATTTTGGATTCGCGTCTACACCGAGGTCACCACCGATGGGGGCCTGCTGCACGATGATTGGAATCTTGGGTTGGTCTACGAGGTATTGCGCTTCGATCCTGCGTCCTCTCCGGCGCAACGCGAACGGCGTGTCCTCGAAGCAAAAGCACGCTACGCCGCGCTGTTGCGGCGGTACGCGGATGGTTCCACGGATGATCTGACGGCACACGAGCAGCGTATCCTGCACGCCTTTGGCGAGAAGGCGACTTCAGCCGATTTTCGTGAGGCGATACCGCGAATCCGCTTCCAACTCGGGCAAGCCGATCGATTTCGCGAAGGCTTGATTCGGGCCGCAGTGTGGGAGAAGCACATCGCGCGCACCTTGTCGCAACACGGCGTGCCCGCCGAGATCGCGGCATTGCCGCACGTGGAGTCGTCCTTCAATCTGGCGGCATACTCGAAAGTCGGCGCGGCCGGCCTATGGCAGTTCATGCCCTCGACCGCCAAGCGATACATGCGCGTCGACAGCTTGGTCGACGAGCGTTTGGATCCGTATACCGCGACCGAGGCTGCCGCGAACCTGATGCTGTACAACTACCGGCTGGTCGGCACGTGGCCGCTCGCGGTCACGGCGTATAATCACGGCCCCGGCGGCTTGCGCCGCGCGCAAGACGAACTTGGGACCGACGACATCGCCGTGATCGTCAAGCGTTACCAAGGGGCCACGTTCGGCTTTGCCTCGCGCAACTTTTATGTCGCGTTCTTGGCCGCGCTCGAAGTGGATCGCAGCGCCGAGAAGTACTTCGGTCCGATCACCCGCCTGCCGGATACAGAAAGCACGCCGGCGGAGCTCCCGGACTACATTTCCGTGGATGCGCTGGCGAAGGCGTTCAAAGTCGACATGGGGGCGTTGCGCGTACTGAATCCGGCGCTGCGGCCGCCCATCTGGAGCGGGAGTCGACTCGTTCCGCGCGGCTACTTATTGCGGTTGCCCGGCACACAACCGCAGGCCGAAATCGCCGAGGGTTGGGCTCGCTTGCCGTTGTCGCAGCGCTTCTTGGCTCAGCGGAACGACGGCAATCACCGGCTCCGCCGTGGTGAAACCTTAGCCGGTGTCGCGGCTGCCAGCGGTGTGAGTGTGGCGAGATTGCTGGCGGCCAATGGCTGGAATGGCACGCACACCCCGGTACGGGGCGAACTGGTTAGAATTCCGGTGCCGGCCTCGCGCGCAGACATTGCCGGCAACGCCGCAGCCACGGTCGCCGCCGCTTCCCCCGGTGAGGCTGCAAATCCATCCGGCCCGGGCTCCGGTACCGCTGCTTCCATGGCTGCCGCCCTCCCGGCACCCGTCGCGGAGACAGTGCCTGCACCGGCGGCGACGCGAGCTTCGCCCGCGTCAGAGAGAGTTGCGCGACCTCCGAGCGAACCCGTTTCCGAGCGCCAGAGTGCGAATGGCGATGCGCTGTTACCGGCCGCAAGCCCGACGGGTAGTGCCGACACTACGGACTATGGGGTTGCCGCCGACAACACCGTGATTGTTCAGGCCGCCGAAACACTGGGACATTTTGCGGATTGGACGCAGGTCGACTCGCAGGCGCTACGCGCATTGAACAAGCTGCGCAAGAGCGCCATGGTGACGCAGGGTCGGAAACTAAAGCTGGATTTGTCGCAAGTATCGGCGGCCCAGTTCGTCGAGGCGCGTCGCGGGTATCATCGCCGTCTGCAAGAGACTTTCTTCGCGGGTCATCGGATCGCCGGCACGCTGAGCTATGCGGTAAAGCGCGGCGATTCGCTTTGGACGATCGCCCAGCAGCACGACGATCTACCGGTATGGCTCGTGGCCCAATACAACCCCGACGTCAATTTCCAGGACATGCGGCCCGGGACCACGCTCACGCTGCCGCAAGTCGTCGGCATCAATCGTCAGTAATGCCGCGCGCATGCGTAAATTTTTCCAAAGTCGTGCGAGTCTCATGGGTCGGTGTGAAATCGACGATGGACTGATCGACGCCGCGAAAACTCAGCACGAGTTTTTCGCTGCCGGCCGCTCGCTTCAGCATTGCGACATCGAGCCCGAAATACCCCGTCTGGCCCCAGGAGACGATGGGTCTATACGGTCCACTGCCGACATTCGGCGCATCCATCGGAGACAGCACCGCCGGTCCGTCGTCCAGAATCAGCGTCACGGCACCTCGCAAGCGGATGTCGCCGACCTGCCTGTCGTTGCCGGGCGCAATGTGAACCCAAAGCCCGTAGGTAATCTCACCGCTCTTATCCCACTCCACCGGACCGAGGTACGCAAAGCTCGTTCGCCTGTCGTTACCCTGCACTGCGTTTTGGACGGTTTCCACGAATTCGATGGGCTCTTGCAGAGCGCCGACCGTCACGCCGGTCCGTTCATCCACAACTTCGGTAGATTTGATGGAGGATTGGCCGGCGCAACCGACCAGAAGCTCGACGACCATCACGGATTGAACCAACGGCAAACGCATGGTTCTGATTATACAGGTTCGTGAGCTACGGCCGCTTATGTCGTGCTGAGTACACGTTATAATTTTTATCATGGTTCACCGAAGTCGCCGTCGCATTATCAATGGTTTGTGCACGCTACTCATGCTGGTCATCGGCTTAGGTGAAGCGTTTCCCGGTTCCGCGACTGAAATCACTGCCGCCGACCATGTGGTCGTGCACAAGGCCGAGCACAAACTCTACCTGTACGATGGCGACCGCTTGCTCGGCGAATACAAGGTCGCCTTGGGACTGAGTCCCGTCGGGACGAAAGAACGGGAACACGACTTCCGCACCCCGGAGGGGAGATATTTTCTGGCTCGCCGCAATACCCACAGCGACTATTTCCTGTCCATCCAGGTGTCGTATCCGAACAAACACGACGAACTGCGGGCGCGGAAGAACCGCTGGGCGCCGGGGGGGGCGATCATGATCCATGGATTGCCGAATGCGCCGAAGCATCCGCCAGCTTATTATGCGTCGAGCGACTGGACCGACGGCTGTATCGCCTTGTCCAATTCCGACATGGTCGAAGTGTGGCTGCGCACCCAAGACAACATCCCAATCGACATCTATCCGTAACGGGTGCTATGTGGAAACCTCAATTGTATCTTCCGACTTGGTTGACGCGCGCGTTACACCGAAAGGCAGCCTCGAACATCTGTCGCAGCAAGAGATAGCCAAGCTGCTCGATTCCGCCAGGGTGGTCTGTATCCGTTGTTTCGCAAATGCGCGCTCGCTGTTCTCAATTCCGGCAGCGACATCGATGATTCGCGGCGCATATTCGAGAAGTTCAGGGATTTCGATCTACGGATCGTCAGGCAGGCGTGGGGAATCAAGCTGGAGATCAAGAATGCGCCCGCGGCCGCTTTCGTCGACGGCGATATGATTCGCGGATTGAAGGAGCACTTGTTTGCGGTGCTTCGGGACGTGGTATTCATCTCCAACGAGATCATGGAAAGCGGACGTTTCGATCTGGCTTCGTCGTCGAGCATCACCAACGCCGTGTTCCATATTCTACGCAACGCCCGCGTTCTGGAACTGCAGGTGCCGCCGAACCTCGTCGTCTGCTGGGGCGGCCACTCGATTCGACGGGTGGAGTACGACTACACCAAGAAACTCGGCTACGAACTCGGGCTGCGCAGCCTCGATGTGTGCACGGGCTGCGGCCCCGGCGCAATGAAAGGTCCGATGAAGGGCGCCACCATCGGACACTCCAAGCAACGTATCGTCAACGGACGCTATTTAGGCATCACCGAGCCCGGCATCATTGCAGCGGAGCCTCCCAATCCCATCGTGAGCCAGTTGGTGATCATGCCGGACATCGAGAAGCGCTTGGAAGCGTTCGTGCGTCTGGGTCACGGAGTCGTTGTTTTCCCTGGCGGAGCAGGCACGGCCGAAGAAATCCTTTATCTTCTCGGCATACTGCTCGACCCGGCGAATCGAGATTTACCGTTTCCGCTGATTTTCACCGGCCCAGCCGACACCGCTGAGTATTTCGACCAAATTAACGAGTTCGTCGGCGCGACGCTGGGACCGACCGCCCAATCAAGGTATCAAATCATCATCGATGACCCGGCGGGCGTCGCGCGCGCGATGGTGCGGGGTCTGGCCAGAGTCCGCGACCATCGACGTAGTGAAAGCGACTCCTATGGTTTCAATTGGCTGCTGAAAATTCCGCTCGAATTTCAACTGCCCTTCGAGGTCACGCACAAATCCATGCGTGGCCTGCGTCTATCCAATGATCAGCCGGTCCATGAGCGCGCCGCTAATCTGCGCCGCGCGTTTTCCGGCATCGTAGCCGGCAACATCAAGGAATACGGCATCAACTCGATCGAGAGGCACGGGCCGTTCGAACTCGTTGGAGAAGATTCGATCATGGATCCGCTCGATCGATTGTTGCGGGCTTTCGTCGCGCAGCGCCGCATGAAACTCACCGGCTCCGAATACACTCCCTGTTACCGATTGGTCGCATGAGCGAACCGCTCCGCATTCGATATCGATTCGATTTGCCGGATGGTTCTGTCAACACGCTGGAATTCGATCGATTCGACCGATTTCAGGATGTCCAAGGTACCCCCCTACAGAGCCGCCGTTCTGGACTGAGCTCGGTCTGTGCCGATGCGCATCGCGATATGTCACGTCGATTGGGCGCAGCCACGCGTACCGACCCCGCTCGCAACGCGATCGCTTTGCTCGATGCGTATGCGACATTGTCGCCCGCGGCACTCGAGTGCTCGCTCAATGAACTCAATCCGCTGTTCGATGCGTGGCAAACCAAGAGAATTCCAGCGATTTAACTTACCGCGACACTCTGTGAGATGCGCATCGCAATGCTCACGGATGCATAGCGACGGCGCCAAGATGCCTGTGACACAGTTCCTGCCCTAGAGAGAGCGCGACACATACTGTCGTACACATCCGAGGAGAACGTTGATGGGCGACAGCAAGAACCAAACTCGATATACCGGAATAGATCGGCGCACGCCACGCGTGGAGCCGGGCGCAGTGAAGTCCGGCGCAGCGAAGCCGGGCGCAGCGGCTCCGCGAGAAACGTTCAAGACAGGTGGTCGTCATGCAGCGATCACGACCAACCTCTATAATTGGCACAGTTACAAGAATTGGGCCGACAAAGTTCGCGGCAGCTGGGAAGACAAGAAGTAGGCACGCGTAGCGGCCGCGTGGGCCGCAAAAGGCGCGGGTGAGGCGAGTCGCTCCTTACGCCGTTTCCTGCAACGGGTTGACGCTTTGGGCGGGACCCGATGCTTCCTTGGCTCGCAGCCACGCGAGCAAGGGCTCCCAATCCACCAGATCTTGCTCCACGAGGTGCTTCTTCATTTCGTGCAACCCCACCCCTTGCTCCGCGGCGCGCACGTAATTCTGCGAATCTCGTAAAGTTGCGACCACCGGAATCCGCAAGGTGTCCAGAAATCGCATGAGCGATTGATAAATGATCGTATTGCGCTTGACGCGATTGGCAACCACGCCGATGCGATTCTCATCGCGCCGAACCTTCGCGATCAGCAGTAAGTCGGCAATGCATTTCGAGAAAGCATGAATGTCGATGTCCGAGGGAAGCACCGGAATGATGATGGCGTCCGCGCCTCTGGTCATTTCCGGCATGTCCTGTGCCAGGATCGCCGCTGGAGTATCCACTACGACGTGCGCGGCATCGGGCGGTATCCGCATCTGCCATGCACGCGTCATGCGGCTGTTGCGCTCGAAGGCTGCAATACCGTGTATAAACGCTTGTTCGGGCTTGCGCTTTTTCAGCCAGCGACTGCTCGAGCCTTGGGGATCGTTGTCGGACAGAAGCGGACGGTCCCCTAAACTCGCGTAGTAACTGGCGAGATTGGTCGCTACCGTGGTTTTTCCCGAACCGCCCTTCGGGTTCAGGACGAGAATTCGCTGCATGTAGGTGGAAGCCTACGCAGCCATTGGCGCCATAGCAAGTGTGTGATTCTACTCACGGCGCATTCGATGCCGCGTGCATAAACTCCATTCCCATGGAGTGGGTCCTACAATTGGTCGATGAGATCGACGATGCCATCGGGGTCCTGAGACACGGTTGGCTCGGTATCCGTGCTCAGATCGGCGTGCTTTTGGCGGCCATGCTGGCGGCAGCTGCAGCAACGGGGACCGCGGGTGCCACGCTCCGGACGCGCAGTTCAAAGGTGCGGGCGCGCCCTTAAACGACGAGCGGTGCGAAATCCTTTAAGATGCCGCAATGATGGCATCTCGACCCTTGTATTACTCCGCCGTTGCTATCGTCTTAGCGCTGTTCGTAGCCTGCGGCGGCAAGCAGTCCGCTGCACTGACATCCGCCACCGCGTCCTCGCCTCTTGCCCCGGCAGTAAATGTGTTGGAAATCGGCGAGCTGCAGTCGGGCTCCGGCGCCGCGATAACTGCCGGCCAAAAGGCCGCGGTGCAGTACACGGGTTGGCTCTACGAGTCATCGGCGCCCGATAAGAAAGGCAAGCAATTCGATAGCTCACGAAACAGTGGGCATCCTTTCAGTTTCGTGGTTGGAGCGGGCGAAGTCATCAAGGGATGGGATCAGGGCGTGCTCGGCATGAAGGTGGGCGAACGTCGACGTCTGACCATTCCTGCGGATCTCGGCTATGGCGACGTGGGTGCCGGCGACCTCATTCCGCCCGGGGCGACGCTGATCTTTGATGTTGACCTCATCGCCATAGAATGACCACCCGGTTGGCCGTAGAGCGCATAACGATTAGCGGCCCGGCGGGTTCGCTCGAGGCGATCGTCGAGGACCCTGGAGCCAGCGGCGCACGCTATGCGCTCGTCTGTCATCCGCACCCGCTGTACGGGGGAACCATGGATAACAAGGTCGTCACGACCGTCGCCCGCGCTCTGCGCGAAGCCGGGATGCCTACCCTGCGTTTCAATTTTAGGGGGGTAGGCAACAGTGCGGGTGTGTTCGACGCGGGCATTGGCGAAACGGCGGACGCCGCTGCTGCAGCGTCTTGGTGCGCTGCACGCTGGCCCGGGCGCCAGCCGGTAATCGCTGGATTCTCATTTGGCGCCTACGTCGCCCTGCGTCTGGCACAGCAGGTGCGCGCAGCCCATCTAATCACGATCGCTCCGCCGGTGACAGGCTTCGACTTTTCCAGCATGGCGGTGCCCTCCTGCGCGTGGCTGGTCGTGCAGGGCGACGCCGACGAAGTAGTCGACCCGCAAAGCGTGATCACCTGGGTGAATCGCCTCGAACCTCGACCGCAACTAGTGGTAATGCCCGGAGTCGGGCACTTCTTTCACGGCCGTCTGCATGAATTGCGTGACGTCGTGATCGACGCGATCCGGAGCGACTGAACCGGCCAACTCGACCCGAACTGGGCGGCCGGGGCTAGGCGCCGCCGGCAACGCACGCCCGGCTTGGCGCCCCCGGCTACGCGACCCGGGCTGGGCGCCCCGGGCTGGGCGCCCCGGGCTGGGCGCCCCCATCAATCGCTCCGGATGCTATTTCTCCGTCAGTTGACGAATTCCTTGAGAGTCTTCAGCGCGGCAATACGTACTTTCTTGCTGGCCGGCTTGGCCTTGAACATCATTTTTTCGCCGTTAAAGGGATTGACGCCTTCACGCGCTTTCGTCGCCGGCTTCTTCACGACCTTCATCTTTAGAAGCCCAGGCATCGTAAACACCCCGTGGCTGCGCAGACTTTTCTTGATTGCGGCCGAAAGCGAGTCAAACACGGCTCCGACCTGCTTCTTAGAGAGCTCTGTTTCCTTCGAAATGGTAGCGAGAATCTCAGACTTGGTCGGTGCTGCATTCTTTTTCGCCATATAAATCTCCTAATTGTGTTTGCGAACGCGGGCAAAAATATACCCACATATTCAACTCGGCGCCGAAAATAACATAGAAAAAAGCCGATGTTTAGCGCAATTGCGAAAAAAGATCGCTTCTTCGTCGTGCGCGCGAGCCTGGTTTTTCAGGCATCCGCGTGGTGTCTCGGCAAATACGGTGCTACTGAGCTCCGTCGTTCGCAGCAATTTCAAGCACGTAGGAGGCCATATTCAGCGCAGAAGTATCAGCAATGCGCCGATTCCGATCGACACCCACAGTACCGAAAAATCGATCTGACCAATGGGCGGGATGATTCGCCGCACTCGCTTCAATATCGGCTCGCATAGCTGGCCAAGCAAACGTACTCCTGGCGCATAGCCGCCCGGAGTAACAATGCTGGTCAACCAGTAGAGCAGAAGCGCGAAAAGATAAATGCGCAGCGTCAGATCGACGAGACCAATGACGGTAACTCGCAAGAACACGAGCAAATCGCCGAAGCCCGCGCCATCGAACGCAAACAGGGCTGCCGTATGAACCGAGGCCACGGCAATGACCGCGACGACGGTGGCCGTATCCACCTTGCCGATCGGCGGCAGCAATCGGCGCAACGGTAGGATCAACCAATTAGTCACCCGCACGATGGCATCCGCCATCGGATCCCGAAAATCCGCTCGTACCAACTGGAACAACAAACGCAGCAGAAACGCGAGCGTCAGCAACCACAACAACATATCGACGATGTATCTAATCGCTTCCATATCAGTTCACTGTTAGCGAGCCATAGGCATTGTTCAGCCCAGCCTGGGGCGCCCGACGGAATACCAACTGCGTCCCGATACGCCGCAGCGTGCCGTCGACGGGCAGCCTGCGGAGCACCCGATTGGACGAGGGCTATGGCGCTGACCCTACGGGGCACCAAACTCCGCGGCCAGTTCGGCTGAGCGGCGATCGGCTGCCGCCACAGCGTGTGCGACGATAGCACGAAGGCCTGCCGCATCGAGAACGTCGAGCGCTGCGGCAGTGGTACCGCCCTTGGACGTGACCTGGTCCCGCAGGACCGCGAGCGAGTCGCTTGACAGGCGAGCCATTTGCGAAGCACCGAACGCCGTTTCCAGGGTCAGTTTGTGGGCGATGTCGTTTGGCAACCCGCGCGCATGCGCTGCGGCCTCGAGCGCTTCCATGAACAGAAAGAAGTAGGCTGGGCCGCTCCCAGAGAGCGCAGTGACAGTATCCATTTGCGACTCATGTTCGACCCAAACAGTGGCGCTGACGGCGGCCATGATGGCCTCAGCCAGAGCGCGGTTCGCTGCGCCGACGCTTGCCGGCGCATATAGTCCCGTGGCGCCAAAGCCGTTGAGAGCGGGTCGATTGGGCATGGTGCGGACGACGGCCACCCGCGGGCCGAACCAACGGGCAAGCGCCGCATGGGGTATTCCCGCGGCAACCGATATGACCAGGGGATTTGAGGCCGCAATATCCGGCGCGAGGCCGAGAGCCACGGCACGCATCTGTTGAGGTTTAACTGCTAGAATGACCACTTCGGCGCCGGCCACAGCGGTTTCGTTGTCGGCAGCCGCCGTGATGCCGAAGTCGCGCGATAGACGCTCGAGTTGTTCGCGGCTCGGATCGGCGACGACAATGCGTTCTCGGGAAAGGCCACGCTTGGTCAGCCCGCCAATGAGGGCGGCTGCCATGTTGCCGCCGCCGATGAATGCCAATCTACGGATGTTGTTCATGCGAGCCTCGTGTGTAGGTGGGTTGCAAGTCATCGGCTGCCGAAAAGTGCGGTCCCGATCCGCACATGGGTTGCGCCTTCGGCGATCGCCGACTCAAAATCGCCGCTCATCCCCATCGACAGCGTGTCGAGGCCGTAACCGTCTGCGTTCAGCCTTTCGAGTAGCTGCCTGAGGTGCGAAAACACCGCGCGCTCGGCCGCGACGTCCGGCTGGGGCGGCGGTACGCACATCAGACCGCGAAGCTTAACGCGCGCTAGGTCGGCGGTTCCGGCGGCAAGCTCCGGCAGGTCCTCAGGCGAGACGCCGCCCTTGGTGGGTTCCGGCACCAATTTCACCTGAATGCATAGGTTGAGCGGAGGTGCGTGAAATGGCCGCTGTTCCGCCAGGCGCCGCGCGATGCCGAGGCGGTCGATGCTATGCACCCAGTCGAAGCGCTCGGCAACCGCGCGCGTCTTGTTCGATTGCAGGCCGCCGATGAAGTGCCAGCGCAGCGGTAGGTCACGGAGCTCATCGAGCTTTCCGATGGCTTCCTGCAAATAGTTTTCGCCGAAATCCGTGACGCCGGCGGTGGCGGCAGCCCGTATGGATTCGGCAGGCTTGGACTTGCTGACGGCGACCAAAGTGATAGAGGCGGGATCGCGCCCGGCGGCTTCGGCCGCCTGACGTATCCGAGATCGGACGTGGTTCACATGAACCGCTAAATTCTGCGGACCAATTAACATATTGGGTGAGGACACCCTCTTATATACTGCTGGTGGCTAACCTTAGCCGAACTAGGAGCCGTAAATGGCGGTTGATATCGCGCAGCTTCTCGCCTTTGCGGTGAAGAACAACGCATCGGACCTGCACCTGTCAGCCGGCGTGCCGCCGATGATTCGTGTCGACGGAGACATGAAGCGCGTGAATATGCCGGCGCTGTTGCACAAAGAGGTGCACAGCATGGTGTACGACATCATGAACGACAAGCAGCGCAAGGCATTCGAGGAATTCTTCGAAACGGATTTTTCCTTCGAAATTCCCAAACTCGCCCGATTCCGAGTCAACGCCTTCAACCAAAATCGGGGCGCTGGAGCCGTGTTTCGTAATATTCCCTCGATGATATTGTCGTTGGATGAGCTGAATGCGCCGAAAACCTTTAAAGACTTGTGCATGCTGCCTCGCGGTCTCGTTCTGGTCACCGGACCCACCGGTTCGGGCAAGTCAACGACTCTTGCCGGTATGGTCAATCATTGTAATGATAATCGACCGGATCACATCATCACCATCGAGGATCCGATCGAGTTCGTGCACGAGAGCAAGCGCTGCCTGGTCAACCAACGCGAGGTTCATCGTGATACGCTTGGATTCACCGAGGCGCTACGCTCGGCGCTGCGCGAAGATCCCGACGTGGTGTTGGTCGGCGAAATGCGCGACTTGGAGACCATTCGGCTGGCGCTGACGGCCGCGGAGACGGGGCATTTGGTGTTCGGAACGCTGCATACCAGTTCGGCCGCCAAGACCATCGACCGAATCGTGGACGTGTTTCCCGCCGCCGAAAAAGATATGGTGCGTGCGATGCTGTCGGAGAGCCTTCGGGCAGTGATCTCGCAAACGCTGATGAAGCGCGTCGGCGGCGGACGTATTGCAGCGCACGAAATCATGATTGGCACACCGGCTATTCGAAACCTGATCCGCGAGGGCAAAATCGCCCAAATGTATTCGGCGATACAAACCGGACAAGGGCAGGGTATGCAGACGCTCGACCAATGCCTGCAAGAATTGGTGCAGAAAGGCGTGGTGAGCCGCGAAGAAGCGAAATACAAGGCGCAGAACAAGGACAGCATTTAAATGGAGCGCGATCAAGCAATCCGCCTGATGCAAGACCTGCTTCGGCGGATGGTCGAGAAGAAAGGTTCGGACCTTTTCATAACAGCCGGATTTCCTCCCGCGATCAAGATCGACGGCGAAATCCGCCCTCAGTCCGATCGAACGCTGACCCCGGAGCAAAGCGCGGGCCTGGTTCGGGCGATCATGAACGACCGGCAAACCAAGGAGTTCGATTCCACCAAGGAATGCAATTTTGCAATCTCACCGCCGGGAATCGGCCGATTTCGCGTCAGCGCCTTCGTTCAACAGGGGTTCACCGGCGCGGTGCTGCGAACCATCAACGCGAAGATTCCCACCCTCGAAGAACTCGAGTTGCCGCCGGTCCTCAAGGAAGTCGTGCTGTCGAAGCGCGGCTTCGTGATTCTTGTAGGCGGCACGGGATCCGGTAAATCCACGTCACTTGCCGCCATGGTGGGTTATCGGAACGAAAAGACCCGGGGTCACATAGTGACCATCGAGGACCCCGTGGAGTACATACACGGGCACAAGGGCTGCGTCGTCACGCACCGCGAAGTCGGGGTCGATTGCGATAGCTGGCATCTGGCGCTCAAGAACACTCTGCGTCAAGCGCCGGACGTCATCCTCATCGGCGAAATTCGTGATCGTGAGACGATGGAATACGGCATCCAATTCGCCGAAACCGGCCATTTGGTGCTGGCCACGTTGCACGCGAACAGTTCCAACCAGGCGCTCGACCGAATCATCAATTTCTTTCCGGAAGAGCGGCGCGAGCAGTTGCTCATGGATTTATCGCTCAACATCCGCGCGCTCATCTCACAGCGTTTGATACCGCGCGAGACCGGATCGGGCCGAATTGCGGCCATGGAAATCATGCTTGCATCGCCTTTGATCTCGGATTTGATCTTCAAGGGCGAGGTTGCCAAGATCAAGGACGTGATGTCGCGCTCCAACCGATTAGGGATGAAGACTTTCGACCAGGCGCTGTTCGAACTCTACGAATCCGGCTTGATATCCTATGAAGACGCCTTGCGCAATGCCGATTCGAAGAATGAACTTCGGCTGAAGGTGAAGCTCGAGAGCAAGCGCGAAATCAAGAACCCGGACGAGGCTGCTTCGGCGCTGCAAATCGTAGAGGAAGAAGAAGGCCAGGTGTTTTAGAGCATGTCTGCGGCCGCCGAACCGGCTTACGTGATGAATACCAAGCCGCTATTCCGGCTAATGGTCGAGCGCAAGGCGTCGGACCTTTTCTTTTCTTGCAATGCGCCGATCAAGATCAAAATCGAAGGGAAAATATTCCCCGTCAATAAGCAGGTTTTGAGCCCCGAGACCGTCCGCCAAGCTGCGCTTGGACTGATGACCCAGGAGCAGCTCGAGTATTTCAACGAGGAATTGGAGATCGACTTCGCGATTTCCGAACCGGGCCTCGGCCGATTCCGCGTCAACGTGTTTTATCAGCGCGGCTATCCGGCAATGGTACTGCGCTACATCACCGCGGAAATGCCCAAGCTCGAAGATCTCGGCATGCCGGAGATCTATAAGGACTTGGTCATGTTGAAGCGCGGGCTCATTCTGATGGTGGGTGCTGCGGGCGCGGGCAAATCGACGACGCTCGCCGCCATGATCAACTATCGCAATGAAACTTCATCCGACCATATCCTCACCATCGAGGATCCGATCGAATTCCTTCATACCAATAAGAAATCGATCGTCAATCAACGCGAAGTGGGCCTCGACACGAAGTCATTTGCCCGGGCATTGCGCAGCGCGGTTCGGGCGGCCCCCGATGTCATTCTGGTGGGCGAAATTCGCGATAAGGAAACCATGGAGGCCGCGACAGCCTTGGCCGGCACCGGTCACCTGTGCATCGCTACGTTGCATGCCAATAATTGCGCCGAAACCTTGGATCGCATCATCAACATGTTTCCGCGCGACCAGCACAATCAGATCTTCCTGGATCTTTCGCAGTATTTGCGTGCGATCCTGTCGCAGCGCCTGGTTCCCGCCAAAACCGGGCTGCGCGTTGCAGCTTCGGAAGTCATGGTCAACACCCCTTATGTTGCCGAACTCATCAAGAAGGGCGACGTGATCAGTGTAAAGGAAGCGATTCGAACCGGTACCGAGCGCGGCATGCTGAGTTTCGACAACTCGCTGTACAACCTCGTACGTGAGGGCAAAATCGAGTTGGAGGAAGCGCTGTCGAATGCGGATTCGCGCACCAATCTCGAAGCGAAGATCAACTTCGGCTGAAGGTGGAACTGGGGGCCGCACTCTGCGGCGGCTCGATCGCCCATGAGCCGCGCTGCGGCGTCTGATTCGAATGGCATGCCACCAGATTTCCCTCGAATTCGCGGGCGCTCGCATCCCAACCGCAAAGTACCGCGTTTTCCCTGCAGACCTTGGGATCAAGAGCCAAGGCGCGCCGTGCGGCTTTTCCCAGATCTTGATCCAGCGCTCCCGTCACACCGTCCTTGATGACGTCTATCGGGCCGTTGACCGGGTAGGCGGCCACTGGGACGCCGCAGGCCATAGCCTCGAGATTGACCAGCCCAAACGTATCCGTAAGGCTCGGGAAAACCATGACATCGGCCGCCGCCAAGTGCGCGGCGAGATCCTCGGCGAAGCGAAACCCGGTGAACATGGTTCCCGGATATTGAGCCTGCAGTCGCGCGCGCTCCGGGCCGTCGCCAATGACGATTTTGCTGCCCTCCCACGGCATCCGAAGAAACGCCTCGACGTTCTTTTCCACGGCAACGCGACCGACGTAGGCGGCGATCGGGCGCGGCAGAGTTAAGAAGTCCTTCGATCCAGGCTTGAACAACTCCGTATCCACGCCGCGCCGCCACGCTGCCAGATTTTTGAAGCCGCGTGCCTGCAGTTCATTGCGCAGGGAGACCGTACTGACCATGCAGCGCACCGCCGCGCCATGGAAGCGGTGCAGCGCCCAGTAGGAAAACGCTATGGGGATGGGAAAACGCGCGCGCAGGTACTGGGGGAATTGGGTGTGGTAGGACGTGGTGAAGCGCATCTGATGCCGCAGGCAGTAGCGCCTCGCAGCCAGGCCGAGCGGCCCTTCGGTCGCGATATGCAGCGCCTGGGGGTTAAACTCGTCGATGTTGCGCTCCACCAGCTTGCGCGGAAGCAGGGAGAGGCGGATTTCCGGATAGGTCGGGCAGGCGATGCTGCGAAAGTCTCGAGGCGTCAACATGCGGACGTCGTGGCCGAAGCGGCCGAGCCACTCGGCGGTTTGAGCCAACGTGCGCACGACGCCGTTGGTTTGCGGAAACCAAGCGTCGGTAACGATCATGATTCTCATGCCCGCCGACGTTCGCATGTCTGCATGACGAACATGTGAATATGTACTCTATGTTGCAGATTTTGTGACGTATTGACCACGCCCTGTAACAGGTGTGTAACCAAAATCCTATATTTCTTTCACGCTTGGGCGTGCAGCAGCGACGCAGTGACTATTACAACGAGGAACATCTATGCAAAAGTTTTTGGCAGAACTACGGACGCAGCGGTGGGACGATCATCGGTACTATCACCACAGCCGCATCAATCAGTCCCTGCATTTTTTGAGCGCGATAAGTTTCTTGGTGGCCTATGTGATGATGTTCAAAGATCCGGTGGTTGCCGCTCTGATCGGGTGGCTCGTGGCCATGGTCAGCCGTCAATCCGGGCATTTCTTTTTCGAGCCCAAGGGCTACGACACGGTCAATGACGTGACGCACGAGCACAAGGAAGCGATCAAGGTTGGCTACAACCTGCGCCGCAAGGTGATCCTGCATGCGGTGTGGATTTTGGCGCCGTTTGCGCTGTGGCTCAATCCGACCCTCTTCGGGATCTTCGAGCCGAAAACCGGTGCGGCCGCGTTTTTACGGCATGTGGGCGAGATTTGGCTCATCGTCGGCATCGGTGCCCTGCTGTTCCGCACCGTGCAGCTTTTCTTCCTGAGGGATGTTCAGACCGGGTTGGTATGGTTGACCAAGATCATCACCGACCCGTTCAACGACGTTAGGCTTTATTGCAAAGCGCCGCTCTACTTGATGCGCGGCGAACTCATCGATCCGATGGGCGAGAAGCACCGCGCTTGAACCATCTCCTTGAGCACATTGCGGCGGATGGACTTGTTGGTGAGTTGGGGGCTGGCCCACCACCAACCATCCGCCTGCATGGCTCGCGCGGCTGCCAGTATGGCATCACATACCGCAGAAAAATCGGCATCGGTGTAATTCAGACTAAAGATGAGCCGGCCGGTGCCGACCCAACTCAACGCTAGTCCGGCCGCGCGCAGGTAGTATTGGAACATCCAGTTGTAACGCGACGGCTGCCGGTAGTAGATCGTCCATATCGACGACAGGTTCGCCACCTGCACCGGGAGGCCGGCCGTTTCCAACCGCTCATTGAGCGCCTGCGCCCGCGAGTTCCAGACGGTATCCAGATCGCGGTACAAGGCTTGTATGGACTCGCTATCGAGGCGCTTCAGGAATTCGAACATCGCGCCCATCACATAGGGGTGCGCATTGAATGTGCCCCTTGCGAAGCAAACGTCGGCCGGCCGATCATCGCGGAAGCGGCGCATGAATGTGCTGCGCCCACAGAGCACGCCGATGGGCAATCCACCCGCCACGGTCTTGCCATACGTCACCATGTCAGCCTTCACGCCGAAGTATTCCTGAGCTCCCCCCACCTTAAGCCTGAACCCGACGAACACTTCGTCGAAAATCAGCACGATGCCTCGCTCGGTGCATACGTCACGCAGCTTCTGCAGCCATGCCGAGTAAGCCGCCCGGTCGAAATGAGCGCGGCGGCCGCTGTCGACGAGGGTGGAATCGCCGGGCGCGCTGATGTTCGGATGGAGAGCCTGCAACGGATTGACCAGCACACAGGCGATGTCGCGCCGGGTCCGCAGCACACGCAACGCAGCCTCGTCCATGTCTTTCAGGGTGTAGGTTTCGCGCGCGGCGATCGGATTCCCCACGCCGGGCTGCACGTCGCCCCACCAGCCGTGGTATGCGCCGCAAAATCGTACCAGGTGGGTGCGACCCGTGTTGTAGCGGGCCAGACGCACTGCCTGCATGACGGCTTCGGTACCCGACATGTGGAACGAGACTTCATCCAGCCCGGAAATCTCCAGCAGCCGACGGATGTTGTAGGCGGTTACCGGGTGGTAGGCGCCCAGGACCGGACCCAGGTCGCGCACCCGCTCGCTGCCGCGTGCGATGCACTCCTTATAAAAGTCGTAGCCGAACACGTTCACGCCGTACGAGCCGGTCAAATCGTAGAATTCATTGCCGTCCAAATCGGTGACCTTGACTCCCGACGAGGACTGCAAGAACGCACCGGCCTTGAAGTGTTCGCGTACGATCCGGCTGAATTGAAAGGGCACGCGGTAGCGCGACGTGAATTGCAGGTCGGAGAGCCCGCCGACGATTTCGTCAGTGAGATTCGCCGTGTCGCGATACCTCTCGGCAAAGACGGCTGCAAGGCGCATGAATCCCTCGCGGCGGGCCGCGGCGACATTCTCGGGGGCCCCATCGGCACGAAAGAATTGCGTCTCGTCGTATTCGTAAAAAGGCACGATGGATGCGACGCGACGCGCCATGCGGGAGTGGCCGGCGAGCGAACGATGCTTCGCACGCGACAGTTGCAGCCGTACGTAGAGCTTCGGCAGCACGACCGCCGCCGCGCACGCGCCCGCCACATAAGGGAGAATCGATTTGATCACTATATTCCTTAACCTAGACTCTATTTCAGTTGAATGACATTAAGATGACTACGCGCTCGTTGATCGACCGAATCGTCCAGCAAGAGGACGTGAATTTCCTGCTGACCAACCGCATTCCGCGGCGTTGGCTTACATTGTTCATGGGGTGGTTGAGCCGTGTTGAAAATCGGTGGGTGTGCGCTGCCTGTATCGCGCTGTGGCGTCAGTTCTCGGATCTCGACTTGAGCGATGCGAAGCTTAAGCAGTTCAACAGTCTGCGCGACTGCTTCACCCGCGAACTGAAAGACGGCGCGCGACCGATCGACGCTCACCCCTCGGTATTGGCAAGTCCTTGCGATGCGTTGGTTGGCGCCTGCGGGAATGTTGTGGAGGGCCGAGCGGTCCAGGCCAAGGGCTTTCCGTATTCGTTGATCGACCTATTGGGCGACCCGGAGCTCGTGCGGTACTACCGCGACGGCCAGTACGCGACGTTGCGGCTGACCTCGAGCATGTATCACCGGTTCCATGCCCCTTACGATTGTCGCGTGGAACAGGTCACCTACATTTCAGGGGATACCTGGAATGTAAATCCCATTGCGCTGCGTCGGGTCGAAAATCTCTTTTGCAAGAACGAACGCGCGGTCATTCGCTGCCGATTACCCGCAGGCTCGCTGCTGACGCTGGTACCCGTGGCCGCGATCTTGGTTGCGAGCATTCGGCTCCGCTTCCTCGATGTGCAATTACACCTGCGATATCGCGGCCCAAACGTCATTCCCTGTGACGTGCCCGTCGCCAAAGGCGAAGAGATGGGATGGTTCGAGCATGGATCGACCATCATCGTCTTCGCGCCGCATGGCGTTGCCTTGAGCCCGAAGATCCGCGAGGGTGAGCGTATCCATATGGGGCAAGCGTTGATGCAACTTGCTCCGGCTCAAGAAACCCGCGGGCTATAGGGGTCGACGATGGCGTGTCAGCGTGGCCGCGATGGATGCCAGCACCGCCATGCGAACGGCGACGCCATTGTTGACCTGTTCGCGGATGACGGAGCGCGGGCCGTCGGCGACTTCGGATGAGATTTCGACGCCGCGATTCATCGGGCCTGGATGCATGACGAGTACGCTGGGCGAAGCAAGCTTCAAGCGTTTGGCATCCAAACCGAAATCGCGAAAGTAGGCGGCATCGTCGAGCGCAGCGCTTTGCGCCATTCGCTCCTTTTGAATGCGCAACATGATCACCACATCCGCGCCGGCAATGCCGTCTTCGATCCGCGTGAAGCGTTGGGCGCCGCGAAATTCAATTTCCGCGGGTAAGAGCGCTTCCGGTGCTACGAGGCGCACGTCGGCCGCGCCCAACGTCATGAGGGCGTGCGCCGTCGAGCGAGCGACGCGAGAATGCTTGATGTCGCCGACGATCGCGATCTTCAGGCCCGCGAAACGGCGTTTGTGGGTGCGTATGGTCAGTGCGTCGAGCAACCCCTGGGTGGGGTGCGATACGTGCGCCTCACCGGCACTGATGACCGCTACGTGCGGCGCAACGTGGTCGATCAGGAACTCGGGCATTCCCGCTTCGGAATCGCGAATGACGAACACGTCCGTGTTCATTGCTTCGAGCGTATAAATCGTATCCAGCATGGTCTCGCCCTTGGCGCGCGAGCTTCCATGCTGATCGAGATTGAGGACATGCGCGCCCAGTCGGCGACTGGCAAGATCGAAGGACGCGCGGGTGCGAGTGCTCGGTTCGAAAAACAGATTGGCGACCGTGACGCCAGCGAGTTCGCGTCCCTCGTAGGCGGGTTGCCCAGGAAGGCGGCGGTAGCTCTCGGCTCGGTCGAGGATCGCGACCAAGGCGTCGCGGGTCAGGCCATCGAGCGTAATGAGGTGGCGCAGGCCCCCGGCGCTATCTTGTTGTGAACGCATCAGGAGCCTGTATGAGTATTGCGCGTGGCCGCGACCGCGGCAGATTTCCCCTCAGTCGAGGCGGAGCCGACGCGGTTGGGCCCTGACCCAATGAGGAGGCGACAACGACGAATGAGGGGAAATCTGCCCGGTCCCAAAGGGTTGGCTGGGAGAGGGGCGTCTGCGGCGTTGCGCGGCTTGTCCGTAGTACCACTACGGCCCGCGCCGCGCGCCTGGCATCCGCTCCCTCTCCCAGCCAACGCGGCTCACGCGCAATACTCATACAGGCTCCCGCTCCCGGCCTCATGTTGATTCGACAAACCAGCGTTCCAAGATCACGCAAGCCGCCGCAGCATCCACGTCAGCCTTCGCCAGCCGGCGTTTGCGGAGGCCGGCCTCCCGCTCCGACTTGAGGCGGGTCTCGGCCTCGAGCGACGAATAACGTTCATCGATCAGACGTACGGGCAATGAATAGCGCCTGGCCAATTCGTCGGCAAAACCGCGGGCCGCCTCACTCATTCGGCTCTCGGAACCGTCCACATTATACGGGAGCCCGACCACCAGCAGGGCGGGCTGCCAGTCGCGCAGCAGAGAATCAAGGATATCCCAACGCGGCCCCGCCGCGCTGTTCGCGATCCCGGCAAGCGGACTCGCGGTGCGGCTCAGGGTGTCGCCGCAGGCGACACCAATTCGCCGGCGCCCGAAATCCAATGCCAGCACCAGTTGCGGAGAAGGCTTGCTGGGACCGGGCGCGGCCGGCTGAGGCGTGGCCGGCTGACTCATGGGCGGCTGAGGTAGGGGCGCGTCAGGAATGGCTTGTTCAGGCATTGCCGCTGATAGGACTGATGCGAGACAGTTCGACGCCCAACAGGCGACCGGCGGCATGCCAGCGGTATTCGAACGGCAGGTCGAAAATGATGCCGGATTCCACCGGGACCGAGAGCCAGGCGTTCGCCCGGATCTCCTCTTCCAATTGGCCGCCGCCCCAGCCCGCGTAACCCAAGGCGACGACTGCCTCCTCGGGGCCCTGGCCGCGGGCCATTGCCGCCAAGATGTCCCGCGAAGTGGTGACGTGAATGGTGTCGGAGACTTTCATCGTCGAGTCCCATTCCCCGCCGGCTCGATGCACGACGAAGCCGCGATCCGTTTGCATGGGGCCTCCGCGGAGCACTTGGCGTTCACTCAAGGGCCCCTCCTTAATCGCGATTTCGAGTTGTTCGAATATTTCGCCCATGCGCATCGGCAGCGGTTTGTTGAGGATCAGCGCGAGCGCGCCCTGCGCGCTGTGTTCGCATACCAGGGCAACGGTTTGTGCGAAATTGGGATCGTCCATCGCCGGCATGGCGATCAGCAACTGGTTCGTCAGATAACCCGAATCGCTCATAGGGTGTCCGCCAACGAACAGGGAGACGCTACGGGGTGCCGTCGGGGGCGCTTGGTTCGGCGTAAAACACGCTTGAGCCTTGCGCCGCACCGCCGAGAAACTGCCATTCGTACGCGATCCGAATCTGGTCGTGCTTCGCATTCAAAGCGCTCGGAAACGGATCGTAGGGCGCGGCCAATTTCAGGATGCGCATGGCGGCCTCATCGATTTCGGCATGGCCGCTGCTGCGGCGAACAACGGTCTGCAATAGCTGGCCGTCGGCGCCGATCGTCACCTCGATCACCGGCGTGCCGGAGAGTTTACGTCGTCGCGCCACATCCGGAAAATTCATGGTACCCACATGCTCGATCTTACGCCGCCATCCATCGAGATAAACCGCAACGTCGGATTCGCGCGTGTCTGCCACGATCCACAGCTGATGTTTCGACTCGCCGCGCATCCGCAGTTCGATCCCATCATCGTTGGGGGTCAAACCGAGATCCGGCCTCTTCTCGAGTAATTCCGCCATCTGGGACGCTTCCTGGGCGGCGGTGGGGCTGGCAAAATACAATATTTTTACGGCCGGAGCGTGCGTGGCCACCAGCTCTTCATCCCCCGATTCCGGGCCGGCTTGCGAAGAAGCAAGACCCTCGCCGCCTGGACTTCCCAACCGGTCCAGCGGCGCCGGGGAGGACTTGGGTATCAAGGTCTGTTCGCCGTTTGCTGCGTTGCCCGAACCGAGCTGAGTGCGCTGCGCGACATACTTGGCGTTAGGGTTCTTCGGGGCCGGCGGAGCTTGATCATTGACGAGTAAAACTTCGAGTGCCGGAGCGTCTGGACCACCGGCATCGTTGTTTGAGGAGCTGAAGGTGACCCCCAATATGATGATTCCATGCAATACCGCCGCCACGAAGCACGTCGTCAGCATGCGGTCGTTGGCGGGCGGCAACCCGGTTTGCAGCAGATCGGAACTCACGGGGCGTCCAGGGTCCTCGAGATTGCGCTCACCAGCATTGCACCAATGTCGACACCATGTTTCTTGTTTAGTTCGCAGATGCCTGTCGGGCTGGTGACGTTGATTTCAGTGACATAGTCGCCGATCACGTCTAGGCCGACGAATATCATCCCGGCAGCCTTGAGTTTAGGCCCAATGATGGAGCACAGCCATCGGTCGCGATCGTTGAGCGGGCGGCTCTCGGCACGGGCTCCCGCCGCCAGATTACCGCGGTGGTCATCCGCATCGGGCATGCGTTGCAGCGCAAAGGGCACGGGCTCGCCGTCGACCAGGAGCACCCGGCAATCGCCCGCCGTTACGATCTGCGGCAGGTAGCGCTGCACGATGGCGTACCGCGTGCCGTATTCCGTCAAGGTCTCGAACACGACATTGCGGTTCTTGTCGCTCTGTTCGAGTACGAAGATCGAGCGGCCGCCCATGCCATAAAGCGGCTTGCACACGGCCTTGCCGTGTTCGCGCAGAAATTCGCTCATATCATGCATATTGCGTGTGATGAGCGTCGGGGCGCAGCATTCCGGAAACCAAGCCGTGTATACCTTTTCGTTCATATCCCGTAGACCCTGCGGGCGATTGAATACCAAGGCGCCTTGATCGCCGGCACGATCCAAGATGTAGGTGCTATAAATGTACTCAGTGTCGAACGGCGGATCCTTACGCATGAGGATTACGTCGTAATTGCCCAGTTTCTCAACTGAGGGTGCGCCGCGCGCGGACCAAACACGCAGATCATCGAAAACCTTGAGCGGTGCCAGGTGGGCCCAGGCCACCCCGTCTCGCAAGTAAAGATCCTTCTGTTCCGCATAGAACAGCTCCCAGCCACGTGCCTGCGCCGCCAGCAAGATCGCAAGCGTGCTGTCCTTCGCAGGCTTGATTGCTTCGATGGGGTCCATGACCACGACGAGACGAACTCGGGAAGACATGTAAGATCCTCTGGAGGGCTGAAAGATCGATTGGATGATTGCAGTCTAACGCACGCGGACGCGGCGGACCCGCCGCTGTGGCGATCGGCCCCGCCCGATTAAGAAAACTGTGAACCACACCACCGATGTTTACACGCTATTGCCTCGAAATGTCGACCCCGTACCGTGGCTTGCGCGCCGCGGATATGTTAAAAAGCCACTATATTCCAGCACCTACGAATGCGTGGCCTTTTCTTAAGGGCAATTTCATGGAGAGCACGATCACTAACGGCAAGCTGAGGCTCACGGGACTTAAGGTTCTCGTGATCGACGATAGTAAAACGATCAGGCGGACGGCTGAAACGCTGTTGACCAAGGAAGGCTGCGAGGTCTTTACGGCCGTCGACGGCTTCGATGCGCTTTCCAAAATCGCCGATCATCAGCCCGATATCGTGTTCGTGGACATCATGATGCCGCGTCTGGATGGCTACCAGACCTGTTCGCTCATCAAGCACAATAAAGTGTTCAAGCAGATCCCGGTCATCATGCTGTCGAGCAAGGACGGCTTATTCGACCGGGCCCGGGGCCGCATCGTCGGGTCGGAGCATTACCTGACGAAACCGTTTACCAAAGATGAGCTGCTCGGCGCTATCGAAGCGCACGTCGGAAAATGACGGAGAATCCGCGAATGCCACTGATTCTAATTGTCGATGACTCACCCACCGAAGTCTTTGTCATGCAGAAGGCGCTCGAAAAGCACGGCTTCAAAACCGCGGCGGCCGAGAACGGCGAAGAGGGTGTTCGTAAAGCCAAGGCCATGAAGCCCGATTTGATCTTCATGGACATCGTCATGCCGGGCGTGAACGGCTATCAAGCGACGCGGATGCTCATCAACGATCCTGAAACGAGTCTGATTCCAATCATCATGGTGACCACCAAGGGTCAGGAAACGGATCGCGTATGGGATCGTT
>Ga0224558_1001170_pt1 | contig 28367 bp, 24 predicted proteins | sample 714S32024metaG_FD_180682 | JGI IMG/M metagenome (GOLD analysis project Ga0224558, IMG submission 180682) | Peat soil microbial communities from Stordalen Mire, Sweden - 717 S3 20-24 | ecosystem: Environmental > Terrestrial > Soil > Wetlands > Peat | place: Sweden: Norrbotten County, Stordalen... | reverse complement strand
CGCCACACGCCCGGATACTGATCGAAATACGATTCTCGATAACGGCTGCCGTCGGCATCATTCCAGAATCCCACCGGCATGCAGGGCAGCGGTTTGGTGATGACCAATTCACCCACCTCGTTTACCACCGCTTCGCCGGCCTCGTTGAACGCGAACGCGGCGATACCGAGCTGGCGCCCCTGGATTTCCCCGGCGTACACCGGCAACAGGGCGACGCCGCCCACGATGCCGGTGCACAGATCCGTGCCGCCGCTGCCCGAATAGGCCCACACGTCGGACTTCACATTTCGATAGCACCACGCCATGACTTCGGCCGTGACGGGCGATCCGGCGAGCATGAGGGACTGCAATGTCGAGAGATCGAACCGGTCCTTCGGCACGATTCCCGCCTTCTCGAGAATGTTGATGTAGGTGGGGCTTGCGCCGAAGTAACTGGCGCCGGTGCGCTCGACCATGGACCACAGCACGTCGGGTTGCGGGTACGCGGGATTACCGTCGTACAACACCGGCACCACGTCGACCAGCAGCGCACTCACCAAGAAATTCCACATCATCCAGCCGGTGGTGGTGAAGAAGAACATCCTGTCGCCGCGATGCACGTCCATCTGCAACGTGAGCGCCTTGAACTGCTCGAGGATCATGCCGCCGTGACAGTGGATGATGGGTTTCGGCAATCCCGTGGTGCCGGAGGAGAACAAAATCCACAATGGGTGCGCGAACGGGACCTGTTCGAACTGGAACGACTCGCGCGGCACGGGAGGGCCCGTCAGCGCATCCTCCCAAAAGATCGTGTTCGCGGTCAAAGCCGTATCGTTTTCCGGCTCGAGCTGTCTTAGATAAATCACCTGCTTGAGCGATGGCAGCGAACTCAATATGGTCCCGAGTTCCGGACGGCGGTCGAAGGGCTTGCCGCCGTAATAGTAACCATCGACGCAGAACGCGAGCTTCGGCTCCAATTGCAGGAAACGATCGACCACCCCGCGCGGCCCGAAGTCCGGACCACAGCTGGCCCAACTGGCACCGATGCTGACGGTGGCCAACATGGCGATGACGGCCTCGGGCGAGTTCGGCAGATACGCGATCACGCGGTCGCCGGGCACCACCCCCAACGCACGCATCCGTGTGGCAAGCTTACGGACTTGCCCGCCCAGATCCGTCCACGACAGCGCCGACAAGCCGCGCCGCTCGCTCAAGTACAGTAACGCGTCGGCGCCCTCGCGCTCGTGGCGCAATGCATGCTCCGCATAGTTCAATTTCGCACCGGGAAACCACTCGGCGCCCGGCATGGTGCGCTTTGCGAGCACGCGCGCGAACGGTTGCGATGTGCGAATGTCGAAATACTCCCACAGCGAACCCCAGAAGCCGTCCTGGTCATCGATCGACCACTGCCACAACTCCGTGTACGAGTTGAAACGGTGTCCGCGTTGCGCGAGCCAGCGCATATAGTGGGTCAAATGTGCCCGCTCCACGCGCTCGGCGCTCGGTGTCCAAAGCAGATCGCCCTCTTTAACTGTGCTCATCGAATTCACTCCGTACTCAAACGTCAGCCACCACTGCGGCGGCCCCGACCGTGACGTCGGGGCGCCGCGTGAAAATCAACACGACGGCGCTGATGAAACCCCAGGCCGCCAGAAAATAAAAGGTTAGCCCGTAGCCCACGCCCTGATCGAACAGATGACCGGCGACTTTCGGAGCGATCGCCGACACGGTGGTATTGATCGCAACCGCGAGACCGGCAAGCGAGGCGAAGGCACGGGTACCGTAGTAGTTGCTCAACACCGACATGAAGCAAACCAGTCCGCCGCCGAAGCCGATCCCGAAGCAGGTCGCGAAAAAGAAGACCTGCCAGGTGGCGCGCGCATTGACGATGACCACCAACCCGAGCGCGAACACCGCCATGAACAGCGCAAAGATGTATCGCGGATCGATGCGATCGCCGAACGTCGCGAGAATCACCTTGCCGATGAGGCCTGTCACGGTCATCGTGCCGACGGACCACGCGCCGACGCTGGCCGAATGGCCGAGGTCCTGCAAGTGCACGACGCCGTGCGCCAGGAACAGCGTGTAGCCGCCGCTGGCCCCGATCAATGAAATGAGCAGTATCCAGTAGGTCGGGTTGCGGGCCGCATCGGAGAAAGTCCACTCGCGACGCGTCACGAACGGCGGTCGCGTATCCGCAGCCGGCTGCCCGTCGGCCCCTGGCGGACCGAAGCCGTCCGCGACCTGGCCCACGTCTTCCGGTCGCTCGCGCACGAAGATCAGGGCAATGCAGGCCGCGACACTGGAGAGCGCCGCAAGCAGCCACCAACCCGCGCGCCAGGTGCCACTCACTTGGATGAGCTGATTGAGCAGCGGCGCTGCCACGAATCCACCGATGGCGCTGGCGGAGTACAACACCGATAGCGCCAGCGAACGACGCCGCACGAACCATCGCGCCAAGCCGGCCTGCGACGCCAACGCTGCACCGGTTGCGACGCCGGTTCCGACCAACAGGCCGAAACACAGCATGCCGCCTATTCCGTTCGTCACCACCGTCGCCATCAGCAGGGCGCCGATGGTGATCAGCGCGCTACCCATGACCAGTGTCTTGCGCACGCCGAGCCGGTACACGCTCAGTGCAACCAAGGGACCGGGCAATCCCGACATAATCATGTAGACCGAGAACATGTTTCCCAGCGTCTCGCGATTCAGGCCGAGCGCCTTTGCCATGGCGGCGTTGATGACTGCCGGACCGTAGGCGGGAAAGCCCAGGTTCAGGAACATGACGCCCCATAGAGCCGCGAGTATGGTCCAGCCGTAGAAAGGATGTTTAGGCAACTTTATGTTCCCGCTGCGCCGCGATCCAGGAGAAGATCAACGGCCTTCTCGGCAATCATGATGACAGGTGCATTGGTATTCCCGCCAACGATAGTCGGCATGACGGACGCATCCGCGATGCGCAGACCGGCGATGCCGCGAACCCGCAACCGGGCATCTACGACTGCATCATCGCCCACGCCCATGGCACAACTGCCGGTCGGATGCATGGCGGTGCGCACGTTGGCACGGGCAAAGGCCTCGAGTTCAGCGTCGCTCTGCAGCGCATCTCCGGGCACCAGCTCATTACGGACGACTTTCTGGGCCTCTTCGGTGGCGAAAAATCGGCGCACGAAACGCATGATGCGCGTAAACGCGATCCGATCTTCGGGCGCCTGCAGTAAATTGAGCAAAATTCGCGGTGCCGCGGCCGGATCGGCCGAGCGCAGCGATACACGACCCCTGCTGTCCGGATGCAACAATACGCAGGCCACCGAGAACACGTGTCCCGCTCCGACCCGCCAGCCGGGGAACCACGGCCTGGCCATCATCGAGACGGGGCTCACCAGCATCTGCAGATCGGGTTTATCCAGATCCGGCGACGTGCGAACGAAGCCTTGAGCCGATACGGGTAGTCCTGCAATGGGCCCCGTGCGAAACAACATCCAGCGCAGCACAGCGATCGCCAGCCGATCCGCGCGCAGGCGAGCGTCGAACGTGATCGGGCCGCGCGCCTCGTACATCATCGCAATCGACTGATGTTCCTGGAGATTGGCGCCGACGCCCGGTAGTTCGTGAACGACATGGATACCGTGCGGCTCGATCCCGCTCGGCGGACCGATTCCCGATAGCAGCAGAATCTGCGGCGACCCGAAGGCGCCGGCGGCCAATACGACCTCGCGATCGCAATCCATCGTGTGCACATTGCCGCGCACGCTGTACTCGACGCCTCGCGCGCGCATGCTGTCGAGCAGCACGCGATGCACCACGGCGTTGGTGATGACGGTCAAATTCGGGCGCCGCAATGCCGGGCGCAAGAACCGCACCGAGGTGCTCGCGCGCTCGCCGCGATGCACCGTGAAATCGGGCACGGAGAAGCCCTCCGTATCGGCACCATGAAAATCGTCCAGCTTCTTGAAGCCGAGCGCCTGTGCAGCGGCCATCATCCGCGGATAGATCACCCGGTCGGGTTCATGGCGCGCCACCGTGAGCGGTCCATCTGCCCCGTGGTACGCCGAACTCCCGCGCCAATTGCCTTCCGATCGCCGAAAATACGGCAGCACGTCGGCGTAACTCCAACCCTCGAGACCGGCCTTGGCCCACCCATCGTAATCGGCCGCCACCCCTCGCGAGTACATCATGCCGTTCACGGATGCCGAACCTCCGAGCACCTTGCCGCGAGGCGCCGGAATCACGCGGTTATCGGCGTAAGGCTCAGGTTCAGTAACGTATCCCCAGCTGACGGCTGGATCCATGAACGTGTCGCGCCATGCCAACGGCATGCGCATGGCCCAACGGCCCACATCGGTCTTCCCGGCTTCGAGCAGCACCACGCGAGTGCGTGGATCCTCAGACAGCCGCGCGGCCAGCACACAGCCGGCCGATCCGCCGCCGACGACGATGTAGTCGGCGCGGTTCATAGAGCGGCATAGTAGCGGAACAGGGTGTGATCCGGCGCCGTGTGGCGCTCGCCGCCGCCCACGATCACCGTGCGATTCAGCCAATCGTGCGGGCCCTCGGGCGCACGGAAATACGGTGTGCAGCGAAAGTAGCCCGTCGTCGCGGGATTGGCCGGCGAGCGCGCCGACTCCGCGGCGGACCGCGGACCGTACACATAGCCGAGATTGCGAATGTAGATGTGCGCGCCGTCGTCCGCTTCGAGCACGTAATGTGCATTGAGTTCGACCACGCCGTCGGAACGCACGATCGGCCAGTCCGCGCCGCTGTAATCGAGCACCTTACCGTTGAGCCGCGGGCCTGTCACCGTCCCGTTTTTCACCGAAGTGTAAGCCGCCTTTTGCCCGCCCGGCATGGCATCGAAAATCAATCGCTGGTGGAAATCGATGCGAATATCGAAGACATGCTCGAGCGCGAGCGTCAATCCGGTGACAGGTTCTTTCATAGAGGAAGTCGACATCGGTACTCCAAAGGCGCTTCGCGCCGAATCTACGGGGTCGCCCTACGGGCACGCGACCCCGACCGTTGGGTGCTCGCTGGCGAGCATTGAATGTCCTTCACGGGAACACTTTTTGGGCGCTTCGCGCATGTTCCGGCGGCAACGCGCAACCCAGAATGAGGTCGGCGGCCTTTTCGGCAATCATGATGACGGCAGCGTTGGTATTGCCGCCGGGGACTGCGGGCATCACCGATGCGTCCACTATGCGTAAACCGGTGACTCCGCGCACGCGCAGCTGCGGATCCAGCACGGCGTCGGCGCCCACGCCCATCGCGCAGGTTCCCACCGGATGCTGGGTCACGCCGGCGCGCGCGCGAATGTAGGCGTTGAGATCGGCATCCGATTGGACCGCCGGACCCGGCGCAATTTCCCTCTCGACGAGCTCGGCCTGCGGCGCCGTGGCATAGATCCGGCGGGCCAGCCGTACACCCCGTCGGGCGGTCGCCAGATCCCCGTCCGTGGCCAGTACGTTCAGCAAGATTCGCGGCTTGTCAGCGGGATTCGCCGAACGCAGCGTGACGGCCCCCCTCGATTCGGGATGCAGCACCACCGCGTCGGCGGTGATCCTATGCTCCTGGCGCACGCCCAAGAACGGCCACCAGATCTTTGCATCCATCCGCACCGGATTGCTCATGAGCTGAACGTCGGGCTGCACAAGGCGGGGATCCGTGCGTACCACGATGTTGCAGCTGTTGATCTGCGTCGCGAATGCACCGCTGCCCATCACCAGCCATTGCAACACGGATCGGGCGACTCGATCCGCACGCAGTTCGTTGAGGAACGAGATGCTGCCGCGCGTGGCGAATTCGACGGGCACGCGCGCGTGTTCCGACAGGTTTCGGCCGACGCCAGGGCTGTCGACCCGCACCTCGATGCCATGAGCGCGCAATTCATCGGCGGGCCCGATGCCCGATAGCATGAGCACTTGCGGCGAATTGAAGGCGCCGCCGCTCAAGATGACTTCGCGTGCCGCTCGAGCGTCGACGGTGCCGTCGGCGCGCCGATACTCGATGCCGGTGGCGTTGCCGTTGTCGATGAGCACCTTGGTCACCAGCGCTCCGGTAACGACGTTGAGGTTGGGACGGCCCAACACCGGCCGTAGATAGGCGCGCGCGGTACTTGCGCGACGGCCCCTCGCATCCACGGTAATTTCGCCGCGTGCGAAACCTTCTTCGATCTGTCCATGGATGTCGTCCGTGGTCGCAAACCCGGCCGCAGCCGCGGCTTCCATCAGGGGCGTGTGCAGCAGCCGCCGCGTATCGATGGGCATCACGTGCAAGGGCCCGTCGGCGCCGTGCCAGGGACCTGCGCCGCGCCAGCTTTTCTCCATGCGCTTGAAATAGGGCAGCACCTCAGCGTAGCTCCAACCATCGCAGCCGAACGCCGCCCAGGCATCGAAGTCGCCGGAATGTCCGCGCATGAAAAACATGCCGTTGATCGACGATGAGCCGCCGAGCACTTTACCGCGCGGCAACCAAAGCGAACGCCCATCCAACGTCGGCTCCGGTTCACTCATGTATCCCCACGACAGCGTGGGGTCGAACAATGCGCGCAAAAACCCGAGGGGCATCTTGATCAAGAAGCGGTCATCCGACCCACCCGCCTCCACCAACAGAACCCGCACGCCGGGATCTGCGCTCAGCCGGTTCGCCAGTACGCATCCCGCCGACCCGGCGCCGACGATCACATAGTCGAAGGACATCGCACTCATCAGAACTTCTTCAAGTCAGCCCGACTGTCACCGACTTGACCTCGGTGTAGATCTCCGTGCCTTCACGGCCATTTTCACGGCCCCATCCGGATTGCTTGAAACCGCCCAACGGCATCGCCGCATCGACCGACCCAGCGGTATTGATGCGCACCGAGCCCGCCTTGATGCGCCGCGCCAGCCGATGGGCAACACTGATGTCGCGGGTCCAAATACTTGCTGCCAACCCGTACTCGGTGTCGTTGGCCCTGCGCGCGATCGCATCGACATCCGAATCGGAGAACGACATGGCGCAGAGCACTGGACCAAATATCTCTTCCCGCACCACCCTCATGTTGGCCGTCGTGTCGGCGAGCACCGTCGGCTCGACGAAGTAGCCGGGGCCCGGCACCTGACCGCCGCCGGTCAAGACGCGCGCACCATCATCGATGCCGGCGCGAATGTAGCCGGTGACTCGCCGACGCTGCTCTTCGGACACCACCGGACCCAAATCCGTCGCAGGGTCGGTGCCGGCGCCCAGCTTCAGGGCACGCGCACGCGCCACCACACCTTCGACGACTTGGTCGAACACCTTTTCGTGCACAAAGAGCCGCGAGCCCGCGGCGCACACTTGCCCTGTATTCATGAATATGCCGCGCGCCGCCACGTCGGTGGCGGGAACCAAATCTGCGTCCGGAAAAATGATCACCGGCGACTTGCCGCCGAGTTCGAGCGTCACGCGCTTCAAGTTGCCGGCACAGGCGCGAAGTATTTCCTTGCCCACCGGCGTCGATCCCGTGAACGCTATCTTGTTGACATCCGCATGCGCTACCAGCGCGCGGCCCGCGGTCTCACCGTAGCCGGTGACGATGTTGACCACTCCCGGCGGGAAACCGGCTTCCAGGATCAGCTCGCCCAAGCGCACCGTGCTGAGCGGCGTCTGTTCCGCGGGTTTCAAGACGACCGTGCAACCCACCGTCAGCGCCGCCGCTATTTTCGCGACCGCCATGGCGAGCGGAAAATTCCATGGAACGATTTGTCCGACCACGCCCACGGGTTCACGCAATGTGTAAGCATGCCACTCGCCCGGAACGCTGAGATTGATGGTCTCGCCGCCGATCTTGGTGGCCCAACCGGCGTGATACCGCAGGCTTTCCGCCGCGCCGAACGTAGCCACCATGCGCGCCATGCGGAACGGCATGCCGTTGTCGAGCGTTTCGAGCAGCGCCAATTCGTCGCCGTTTGCCTCGATCAGGTCAGCCAGCTTCAGCAGCAACCGCGCCCGATAGGCGGGCATGGACGCACCCCAGGATCCCTCGAAGGCCGCTCGGGCGGCTTTGACCGCATCGTCGATATCGGCGGCATCCCCTGACGCAGCATGCGCGAAAATCCGGCCATTGGCCGGATCGACGACCTCGAAGGAAGCCCCCGAATGAGCGGGCTGCCATCGGCCACCGATGAGAAGTTCTCGGGGGCGCTGCGTGAACGCGCGCGCCTTGGCATGTAGATCATCTGATATCAATGCGGCATTCATTGGTCGCGCCCCGGGCACAGCAAAGACTTCATCGAGTTCGCAACCGGCTCGGCATGATAAAGGTGCAGCATGATTCAGTCCGTTCGATGCGTGGAATTCGAGACCTCGAATGAGGCAGCCGCAGCGATTTTGATGCTCGACCCTAGGGGAAGACCCGTTCCACCCAAAGCGCAACGGGACCCGCGCCCCTCCCAATCTGGTAAAGTGGCCGGCAATTACACGCAGCATCGGGCATGCAGTTCCACCGCTTCGATCTGAATCTTTTGATCGCGCTCGACACCTTGCTGCGCGAGAAGAACATTACTCGCGCAGCCGAGAAGGTATTCGTGTCGCAACCGGCCATGAGCGCCGCGCTGCATCGATTGAGGGATTATTTCGACGATCCGCTGCTGGTGCGGGTCGGCCGCGACATGGAGCTGTCGCCCCGAGGCCAATCTCTGGTCGACCCGGTCCGTGAAGCGCTGCTGCTCATTCAGACGGCGCTCGGGTCCCAGCCGACGTTCACCGCCGCCACGACGCAACGAGAATTCACGCTGATTATGTCCGAAGAAGCGGTGCCGGGCCTGCTGCCCGCAATCCTGGAGCGCGTCTCGAGCGAGGCGCCGGGTATCCGCATCAACATCGAGTTGGTGTCGCAGGGCGCTCTCTCCCGGCTGGAGTACGGCGACGCCGATCTGTGCCTGTGCATGGACAGCTTGCGACTGTTCGATGTGCGCGCCTTCCCGGACACTCTTCGCAGCATCCGCCTGCGTCCGGTCCGCTGGATATGTGCCGTCGATCGCAACCACCCATCGGTCGGCGATACCATGACGCTGGAACAGTATTTGGCGTTGCCCCATGTGTTCGGCCGGCCCAGCGGCGCCAATGTGTCCATGGACCAATTCGTGCGCCGGCTGTTGGGCGTGGATCTCCCCGTGCACATCACGGTGCCCAGCCTGCTGCACCTGCCGCTGGTCCTTGCGGGCACTCGACTGGTCGCCACGCTACCCGAACGGATCGCGGCGATGTTCACAGCCACCTTTCCGGTCAAGACATTTCCGTTGCCATTCCAAACGGAACCGCTGCACGAAATCCTCTTATGGCATAAGCGCAATGAGTCGGATCCTGCACACGCCTGGTTGCGCAATTTAATCGTACGGTTGACCCTGAACGCCGACCTCAGGGTACAGGACGCGGCCGCCGCCGGTTAGTTCACTGTTCGGCGAAAAGCTGCTCCCGCTCGATACAGAATCCTATTCGGACGCGCGGATGATGTAGAGTTATGGCCAACTTCCCGAAGACACCTGGATTCACCGGTACGCTGCGCCCCGTGCGCTTCGAAGGCGACCTTCATGACCTCGAAATCGAGGGTGAAGTGCCGTCTCAATTGAACGGCACCTATCATCGGGTGCATCCCGATGCCCAATATGCACCCCTGTTCGACAACGATCAGTTCTTCAATGGCGACGGCATGGTCGGCTTGTTCCACTTTCGCGGCGGCAAAATCGATTTCAAATCGCGTTTTGCCCGGACCGACAAGTGGAAACTCGAACGTCGCGCCGAGCGAGCGTTGTTCGGCGCCTATCGCAATCCTCTCACCGACGACGCATCGGTGAAGGGTCGGATTCGCGGGACGGCCAACACCAACGTCATCGTCCACGCGCGTCAGTTGTTCGCGCTCAAAGAGGATAGCCCGGCGCTGTTGATGGATCCTTTGACACTGGAAACCCATGGCTACACCGACTTCGGCGGCAAGATGCAGGGGCAAACCTTCTGCGCGCATCCGAAGATCGACCCCGTCACCGGCAACATGTGTGCCTTCGGCTATGCGGCGAAGGGCTTGTTGACCCGCGACTGTCACTACATGGAAGTCAACCCTGCGGGCGAGCTCGTTCTCGAAACGTTTTTCGAGGCGCCGTACTACTGCATGATGCACGACTTCGGCGTCACCGAGGACTACGCGGTGTTCCACCTCGTGCCCATCGTCAGTTCGTGGGAGCGTCTCGAAGCGGGGCTGCCCCACTTCGGTTTCGATACCTCGATGCCTGTGTATCTCGGCGTGCTGCCACGGCACGGCGATGCCAGCGCCATGCGGTGGTTCAAGGCGCCGACCATCTTCGCCAGCCACGTCATGAACGCATTCAACGACGGGACCCGGGTGTTCTTCGATACTCCGGTCGCCAAGAACAACATGTTTCCGTTCTTCCCGGACGTACGCGGCACTCCGTTCAACCCCATCGAAGCCATGAGCTTCCTGACGCGGTGGACGGTCGACATGGCCTCCCCCGGCGACGCGTTCGAGAAAGTCGAGCGGCTCACCGACTACTTCGGCGAGTTCCCGCGTATCGACGACCGTTACGCGACGCAGCCGCATCATCACGGCTGGTTGCTGGTCTCCGATCGCGACAAGCCCTTCGACGGACCCGGCGGACGTGCGTCCGGCCTCATCATGAACTGCATCGCGCACATCGACTTCACGACCGGCAAGCAAACCGTCTGGTGGGCCGGTCCGCAAACCATCGTCCAGGAACCGTGCTTCATACCGCGCACGCTGAATGCCGCCGAGGGCGACGGTTACCTGGTTGCCGTACTCGACAATGTGGTCAGCAACAATTCGGATCTCGCGATATTCGACGCGCAGCACATTGCAGACGGCCCCATAGCGCGCGCCATGTTGCCGCTTCGGCTGCGGCCGGCGCTGCATGGCAACTGGGCGGATGCCAGTCATCTAGCCGCCTTGTCCGGACCCACACGACAGTCGAGGATTTCATGAGTTCAACGGCCCGCCGCTGCATCACCGTGCTGTACCACAACAAGCCTGGAGTGACGTTCGACTTCGACTATTACCGCGACCATCACGCAACGCTGATCGAACGCTTGTACGGCGACGGGATCGCAAAGATCGAGTTGCGGCGCGGCGTGGCCACGCCGGACAACTCGCCGCCGCCCTACGTCGCCATCATCAATATCTGGGTCGGGTCGCAAAAGACATTCGATGAAGCCGGCGCCAAACACGGCGCGACGCTGATCGACGACGTCAAGAATTTCACCAATTCGATGCCGACGATCCAGATCGACGAAATCGTCGAGCCAGTGCACCGCGCCTGACGAGGCAGCTTACGGGCCGCGAGCAACATCGCGGCTTACCGCGTCATACCGTGCCGCTTGAACTCGTCGGCAATCGGCGGCGATAGAGCCGTGGCGGCCGCCATGTATGCCTGTCCTTCGCTGGTTTTTCCGAGCGGGCTCCATCGTATCGATGCGCGCGCTGCATTGTACAGATAGCAATCTTCGGCTCAGTGAGCCAGTATTTGCCGATGCCGATCAAACCTCCCGCGTCGCCAGCGAAATCGCCCCGACACGGCGTCGCGAGAGTGCTCTCAAAGCTGGGAATCGCTTCTCGAACGCAAGCCGCACGGTGGGTGAGCGAGGGTCGCGTTCGAGTCAACGGCGAATTGGTGCGCGATGCCGAATTCCCGATTATGCAGGGTCGGGATCGGATCGCCGTCGACGGCCTCGAGCACACCTCTTCGGCACGACTCATTGTCATGCTGAACAAGCCCCGCGGCTTGGTCACGACCGCACACGACGAACGAGGCCGGAACACCGTTTACCAATGTTTGGAGGGCGCGGGCTTACCGTGGCTCGCGCCGGTGGGACGACTGGATAAGGCCAGCGAGGGCCTTCTGTTGTTCAGCAACGACCCGATGTGGGCCGCTCGGATAACCGATCCAGCATCCGGACCCGATAAGACTTATCACGTTCAGATCGACCGTGTACCCGATGCAGCGTTGCTCGGCCGTCTCGTGCAAGGCACCGTTGTCGACGGCGAGCGACTCTCGGCGAAGGTGGCCCGCTGCATCCGTGCCGGCGAGCGCCATGCATGGCTCGAGATCGTGCTCGATGAAGGGCGCAACCGGCAGATTCGCCGCTTGCTGGCGGCATTCGATGTGTCGGTGCTGCGGCTCGTGCGCGTGGCGATCGGGCCGTTGGCCCTCGGCGATCTGCCCAAGGGCGGCTGGCGAATGCTGACGGAGCCGGAGATAGCGTCGTTGACAGGCCGAGCCGCTATCTGACGCGGTGCCGCTGTCGCAGCGCATTCTCGTGCCGCGCCGCACTGCGTGCCGCGCCGAACTGCGGCCATTCAAATCCGCCCGGCGGAAATCTCCCGACTGATGTAATCGGCTTGCCGCAGCACGAGGGCCACGATGGTGAGAGTCGGGTTCGCGGCTCCGGCGGTCGTCTGGACGCTGCCATCCGAGATGAACAAGTTCGGCACATCGTGCGCCCGCCCATAGGGTGTCGTCACGCCATGCTCCGGATCCTTGCTCATCCGCGCAGTGCCCATTTGATGCGTCGCCGGCGGTGTGGCGCTCGTCAGCGTGCGCTTCGCGCCCGCCGCCTCGTAGATTTTTTGTCCCTGCCGCTGCGCGTGACTGCGCAGCGCGATATCGTTCGCATGTTCCTCGCAGTTGATGTGCGCTACGGCCAAGCCATTCGCGTCCTTGAGCGTGGTCGAGAGCGAGATCCGGTTGCCCGGCCGCGGCATGTCCTCGCCATTGATGAGCATGCCGGCCAGGTTGCGATAATTATCCATGGTGGCGGCGAATTCCCGGCCCCAACCGTAGCGCAGACCGACCAACGGCAGCGTCGGAAGGTCCAGGGACACCAATTCCAGGTGGTAGCCGCCGACGAAGCCCCGCCGCGGATCGTGGATGTTTTCGTCCTCTACGACGCCCGCCAATACCGCGCCGCGGTAGGCATGCACCGGCTGGTCGAAAACGCCCCAAATGAATCCCGTCAAATGGTGACAGTAGTTACGGCCGACCTGGTCCGAACTGTTGGCGAGCCCATGTGGAAAGCGCGCCGATTCCGACAGCAGCAACAGCCGTGCGGTCTCTATGGCGTTGCCCGCTACACAGATGAAGCGCGCCTTCTGCCGCTGCTCATGGCCATCGGCGTCGCGGTAGACCACTCCCGTCGCGCGGCCGGAGGCATCGTGTTCGATGCGGGTCACGAAGCACTCGGTGCGCAAATCCAGATTACCGGTGGCCTCGGCGCGCGGAATTTCGGTATACAGCGTGCTCCACTTCGCCGCCGTCTTGCAGCCCTGCACGCAGAAGCCTTGCTGGATACACAGGCCGCGGCCATCTTGGGCGCGCGAATTGATGGCCAAATAATTGGTGTGCACGCGCTTGTACCCCAAGCGGCGCGCACCGTTGTACATGATCTTGAAGTTGTTGGATGCCGGCATGCCCGGATTGCCGTTGCGCCGTGTCACGCACATGCGCTTCTCGGCAACGAGGTACCAGCGCTTCAGTTCTTCGTACTCAATCGGCCAATCGGCGAGCGAAGTACCGGGCACATCGCCGTACGTCGTTCGCGCCTGTATCTCATAACGCCGCAATCGCGGTGTCGCGGCGGTCCAGTGCACCGTCGTTCCGCCGACGGTGCGGCAATGCCACGCCGGCAGTGTCGGGGACGTCTTCACGGGATCCCACGTCCCGCTTTGCGAGCGCGGTTCCAGCCACGTCAATTGGCCAAATGCCTCGCCGGGGTTCTGCGAGAAACTCGCGGGTGTTTGGCGACGGCCAGCCTCGAACATCACGACCTTGAGCGAGCGCCGGGTCAGTTCGTGCGCCATGGTACCGCCGCCGGCACCCGAGCCGATGATCACCACCACATCACTGTCGTCGAGACCGAATTTGCTCATACCGGCATGGGTCCGCTTGCGGCCGTCGGTACTTCCGGCAACCACTTCAGATCATTGAATCCGCGCAGCAGATACCCGCCCTTGGAAAAGGCTTCGCCTTCATAGCCGAAATGTGCCCAGGCGATCGGGTTGCTGTAAAGAACCATCAAGGTCTTTAGCCGGACCGACTGGAAGAACGGCGACGGCTCGATTGCCTGTAGCTTTTGGACCCGAACCGATTCGATATCATGCGCAAAATCCGCGCCGAGGCCGGTAACCCCGGCGAGCAACGGGGTTCGATTCTCTTCCGACGCCGCGGCGTCGCCATCGAGCGCGCTGACGACGAGCGCGTAGGCCGCTTCGTCCAGCCCGTCGTGCGGAGCGATCGTATGGATCATCGCGAGCAGCGTTGCCGAATGATCCGCCGATAGCGCATGCAGATCCACGGCCCATGCACGACTGGGTAGCAACGACGCCAGCGGATTGAGAGCGCCCAACACACCGGTCAGAACGGCGGTCACGCCCTGCACGAATTGACGGCGGCCGATCGTCCCTGCCGCCTCTGGCAGCTTGGCCGCAGGCACTACGCGGTCTCGATGCGGCCGACGACTTGATCGCGGCCGATGACGGTCTCCGGTACGGCCAGGATGGTGAGCCGTCCGGACGCAGGCGCGACCAATTCGAGCTGCGCCTTTTCCACCATGATTTCCGCGATCGGCTGCCCCGCGGCAACCGTGGCGCCGTTCTGGTAGATCCACGTCACCACGACGCCCTCAAGACTCTCGCCCCACATTTCCTGCGGTACGACAATGTCTACAGTCACTATTTACCCTTTTTCATCGTGGCTTTCACGGCAGCGACAATCCGCTCCACGTTGGGGAGGCAGAAATCTTCCAGCGGGCGTGAGAAGGGAACCGGCACGTCGGGATAGGCGACCCGAACCGCGGGAGCTTTCAATACCGTGGGATCGCGCTCGGCAACCACCGCAAGAACTTCGGAGGTGACGCCGAAGCTCATGTAGTCCTCATCGGCCACCACGAGACGACCGGTTTTCGCCACCGACTTGAATACTCCTTCACGATCGAGCGGTACCACGCTGCGCAGATCGAGCACTTCGGCGGAGATGCCCTCGCTGGCGAGTTGCTCCGCGGCTTGTAGCGCATTGTGCACGGTGAGCCCGAGCCCCACGATGGTCACGTCGCCGCCCTCGCGCCAAATACGGGATTGGCCGAACGGAATCGTGTAGTCGTGATCCGGCACCGTGGCCAACGCCTTGGGCAGCGGAAAGCCCAGCCACCCCAGACCCCATAGGCGCTTGTGCACCATCCAGACGGTGACGTTGTCGTCTTGCAGACACGAAGCCATCAAGCCCTTCGCATCGTACGCATCGGCCGGAGTCACAATCTTGATCCCCGGCACATGCCCGAGAGTCGCAAACAACGTCTGCGAATGCTGTGCCGCATCGTTATAGCCGCCGCCATAGCCGATCATGAAAGTCAGCGGGACTTTGAACTGTCCACCCGACATGTAGTGCGTCTTCGCCGCGAAGTTGTAGATCTGGTTGAAACAAACGCCGATGAAATCGACGAATGCAATCTCCACCACCGGGCGCATGCCGGCCATTGCAGCGCCGGTCGCGATGCCGATGAATCCGGTCTCGGAAATCGGCGTGTCGATGACGCGCGCGGCGCCGAATTCCTCGGCCATGCCCACGGTCGTGCCGAACACACCGCCGAGCTTGGCGATGTCCTCGCCGATCAAGAACATGTTGGGGTTCTTGCGCATCTCGCTGAACACGGCTTCACGGCCGGCGCGAGCCATGGTGAGAGTTCGTTCGGAGCCGGGGGCAGCGGGTGGTGCGGGTTGTGCCATGGTCTTGTTCTCCGTCAGGCGTAGAGGCACTTGAGCGCATCGGTTGCGTCGGGGTATTCGCTCTCGCGGCCAAAACGCATCGCTTCATCGACTTGCTGCTGAACCTTCGCCTCGAGCGCAATCATATCGGCCGCCGACGCCACTTTCTCGCCGAGCAGTCGCTCGCGGTACGCGGGGATCGGATCAATCATCGCCTTGCGCTCGGCTTCGGGACGATAGCCACCGCTGTCACCGATGAAATGCCCGTGCAACCGCTCGGTTTCCAGTTCCAAAATAGTCCCACCCTGTCCGCTCCTGGCGCGCTCCACCGCCCGACCGGCAGCCTCGAAAATCAGATCGGGATCGTTGCCGGCGACGAATTCGCCGGCAAGGGCGTAAGAGGCGGCTCGATCCGCATTATGAGCGATGGCCGTAGAATCCTTCTTATGGACGGAGACGCCGTACTTGTTGTCCTCGATCACACAGATGAAGGGCAGCTTCCACAGTCCCACCATGTTCAGGACTTCGTGGAACGCGCCTTGATTCGCCGCGCCGTCGCCCACATAGGCGACCGCGATGCCGGGCTTGCCCTGCATCTTGCGCGCCATCGCCATACCGGCGCCGGGTCCCATACCCTCTGCGATGATGCCGCTCGAGAAGAAGTTCACTGCGGCACTGTATAAATGCATGTGTCCGCCGCGACCGCCGGACAGACCCGTCTTCTTGCCGAACAGCTCAGCCACCATTTTCTTCAGGTCGACGCCGCGCGCCACGGCCACATGGTGCGGCCGATGGCCCGCGCCCACTGCGTCATCCTTGCCGAGGTGAGCGCAAACCCCGACGGCACAGGGTTCCTGGCCAAAGGACTGGTGCATCTCGCCCGGCAGCGGGCCCTTGCCCATGTGAAATACCGGGGTCTTGCCCTCCATGTAGGCCGCCAGCACAGCGTCGTCGAGACGCCGGCTGCGGTACATGGCTTCGTACATCCAGAGGCGTTGCTTGGCGTTGGGCTTCATGGCGGGTCTCGTACGGTTTGCAAACTGCGCCCCGACCATTCGGGGCGCCCATTAAAGCCTATTCAGCTAAGGCTGGACAACTCAGCGTTATTTCAGGTTCGGCTTGAAACGGAACGTCGCGTACCACTCTCGCGGCGGGCTATAGCTGGCGTCGATCACAGGCAAACCACCCTGATTCTGGCCGCTGACGACGTAGCGACGGTCGCTGATATTGGTACCCCCGACGACGAAGTCCCACTGCTTGCTGGGGGTCCTGTAGGTAAGCGAGGCATTGACCATGGTCATGTCGGGTCGCTCGAGCTGCCAGGTGTTGCCGATGTCGTTGAATTCATGCGTCGTGTAGGTCACGTCGGCATTGAACTGCAACTGCGCGGTATTCGGCAGATTGACGATGTACTGCGGGCCGATGTAAGCCTTGAACTTCGGCGTCTTCGGCAATTCGCAAACGCCGTTCTGGAAGGAGTTGGCCACGGCCTGCTGCAGAGCTCGTGCCTGCGCCAGCGTTGCGCCCGTCGGAATGACCGCCGGTGCCGGCGCGTTGGAGCTGCTTTCCGGACAGGAGTTCTTCGTCAGCAAATAGCCATTGTCGGTCACGTCATTCAAGGTGTCATAAGCGGCATGGGTGTACCCCGCCGAGCCGGTGAGAGACAGACCTTGACCGATCAGCCACTCCAATTCTTCCTCAGCACCGTAGATCGTCGCATCGCCCGCGTTCACGATGGTCGGTGAGACGCCGACTTGCGAGTTCAACTGGATGTTGTCGTACTTCGTATGGAACAGGGCGGCGTTCGAGCGCATCGTATGGTTCAGGAATTCGCTCTTGAAACCAAGTTCTTCGGAGGTCGCGAACTCCGGATTGAAGTGCAAGCTACTATCGTAGGTGGGGTGCGGATCCGACAGTCGCGTCGTCCAGCTACCGGTCTTGTAGCCCTTGGAGTAAGACGTGTACAGCATCATGTCGTCGTCGATGTGGTACTGAAGCCCTGCCGTCGGCGAGAAGTTGGTGTAGTTCTGGGTGAAGGGCCCCGTCGGGTAGTAATCATACGGATGGCCGGCGACCGGGAAACCCAGCACCTGCTGGCAGGTTACCCCGGCGGGTACCGCGCCGAATCCCGGGAACGTGTTTGCGTTGGCGAGCGGGTTCAGGCAACCCGAGATCTTATAGCTGAAGCCGTTGTCATCGGTCTGGTAGCCCTGGAACGTCTTGTGCTCCCAGGTCTGGCGGCCGCCGAGGGTGACGCCCCAATGGTCGTCGAGCTTGTAATCAAGATGCGCGTACAGCGCGTTTGCGGTGGTGTCCAGCGTGTTCGGGCCGTCCACCTGCAAAGTGCCCGGCGGGAAGGTCACGAAGTCATGCAGGTAACCTCCTTCCTCGAAGAAGTAGTAACCGACGGCATAATCCAGCTTGTCGTACAGCGTCTTGCCGTTCAGCTGGAGTTCTTCCGACGTCTGATGCTGCCCCATCGCGAACGACGTCGCCAAATACGTCTCAGGCGAGCCGTCGAGATCCATGCCCGACGTCCAATCAAGGTGACGATAGCCTTGGATCCACTTGACGCCCATGTCCGGGTTGATGGTCCACGCCAGTACCGACGAAACGCCCTCGTTCTGCAACTTCGAGAAGTTGTTGCCGTTGGCATAGCTGGTATCGATGTTACCGGTGTTGTAACGCCCGTCGAACGGCAGGAATTCCGTATACGGACTGGAACCGGCCGAGTTCAGACCAACCCCGCCCGGGGCCAGCGGAAAGGAACTTGCCATCGGCGTCGGCGTCGGGCTCAGGCCACCGCGCGGTGAAGTACACACCGCTCCGAACGGCGCGGTCACCCCGAGAAGACAAAGGTTCGTGATCGGCGTGAGGCCCTGGCTAACCAGCAGCGGATTGTAGATCGCAGTATTGGGCGATGCTTCCTGGTCGACGTTCAGGTAATCGGCCGAGACCGTCAGCTTCAGCTCATCGGCTAACTTGAACACGATCTTGCCGCGCGCCGACCACTTGTCGATACCGCCCTGTGCATTCGCCGACTGATAGCCGGACGCCGGGAAGTTCTGCGGATTGTCGATCTGGTAGGGGCAGGTGGGCGATCCGGCCGCTGCGAGGGGTGCGCAGGACGGCATACCGCCGGGCGCCAGCGCGCCGGGAGGCGCGCCCGGAATCTGCGACAGCGCGGACGATTGCACGTACGGGATGTCTTTCTGGTAGCCGTCACGCTTTTCGCTCGTGATGGACAAGGTACTCAAGATATTTTCCGTGAAGGGGACGTCAAAGGTCAGCTTGGCGTCCATACGATTCAGGGAACCGGTGGTGACCTCGCCCTTCATCGAGAATTCGTCACCCGGGTCGCGCGTCACGATCGAGATCGCGCCGCCGATGGAGTTGCGACCGAACAGCGTGCCCTGCGGGCCCTTCAGGATTTCGACGCGATCGACGTCGAGCATCGTGGTATTGGCACCGACGCTGCGGGCGAGGTAGATGCCGTCGACGTACACGCCGACGCCCGGGTCGAGGTTGAACGCGAAGTCGTCCTGACCGATGCCGCGGATGTACGCGGAGAGTACCGTGTCGGAACCCGAGAAGGGAGTGCCGGCGTCGAGGTTGACGTTCGGGGCCAAATTGCTGAGTTGGGAGATATTGGTGATGCCCTTTTGCTCCAGGACATCGGCGCTGATGGCGGTGATCGCGATCGGTACCGACTGCACGTTTTCGGCGCGCTTTTCCGCAGTGACAACGATTTCTTCCAAGCCGCCCGCTTCGGACTGTGCACCAGCAGGCGGCGGCTGTTGCGCGACGGCCGCACCGGCGACTAGAGCAAGACACGAAACGGCAGCCCAGCCGCAAGCCTGAATACGGCCAAACAAATGGTAATTTTTCATGACAGCCATCCTCTCCCTTAAAATCACATCCATTGTTGCCGGCTCGCAACGACCCGAGCGGCGCACTAATATTTTTCTCAGCGTGGACTTTGCTTCTCTTGACTACTCAACCATAAGTGAAATTCTGCTCGTCGCCGAGCGCATGCGCCCTGACGGGGTGTCTAGTAGAGTCGCGACACGATCGCGCCGGTCCGGGAATGTTGGCTCATGAAATATGAAACGCGCCTGATCTGGGTGCTTGGGATCACGTTTGGCTTCGTATTCTTCGATCGGAATGCGGCCAACTTCCTCATGCCGTTCATCACGACGGACCTGCACTTTTCCAACGCCCAAGTTGGGTTGATTGCCTCGGCGCTGTCTTTCACCTGGGCTATCGCCGGTTTTCTCGGCGGCCTCTATGCGGACCGCACCAGCCATCGCAAGCGAATGCTGCTGGTGACAGTCGTGGCGTTTTCTCTGTGCTCCTTCATCTCGGGCATTGCCGGGTCTTTCCTGACGCTGTTTCTAGCGAGATTACTGATGGGCGTGGCCGAGGGGCCTATCCTGCCGGTATCGCAATCACTGGTTGCGTTCGAATCAGCCGATGGGCGCCGCGGCTTCAACATGGGCGTCATGCAGAATTTCGGCAGCAATCTGCTCGGCTCGTTCGCGGCTCCCCTGGTTCTGGTCGCTATCGCGACGGCCTACACCTGGCGTACGGCGTTCTTCATTGCAGGGATTCCAGGCCTCGTCATGGCTGCGTTCATCGCAAGGTACGTGAAGGAACCGAAGCTGCATGACTTGGGAACGGCCGCACGGCCAGTGGCAGCCGGCATGCGAGCGGCCGAGATGCTCGAGAACCGCAACATGTGGCTCTGCATGCTGATGAGCATCGTGATGGTGTCATGGATGGTGCTTGGCTGGGCGTTTCTACCGCTGTATTACATCAAGGTTAAACATTTTTCAGCGGGGCAGATGAGCATCCTCATGAGTGTGCTCGGGCTGTCGGCGGCATTCTTCAGCTTCGTAGTCCCCGGGCTGTCCGACCGTATCGGCCGCCGACCGGTGGTCGTCATCTTCAATCTCATCGGTGCCGGCGTCCCGGCGGCGGCGCTCTACTTCGACGGGTCGGCATACGCGCTTGCCGCCCTCGTGTTTCTCGCTTGGTCAGCAAGCGGTACCATGCCTCTTCTCATGGGCACTATTCCCTCCGAGACCATTCCGGCGCGCTACGTCGCAACGGCTCTCGGCATGGTCATGGGCTTGGGCGAGGTCTTGGGAGGCGTCAGCGCGCCCGCCATCGCTGGGTGGGCCGCCGACAAATACAGCCTTCGAGTACCTTTATTCATGCAGGCCGGTTGCGCGGTGATCGCCGCAGCGCTGGCGCTGTTCTTGACGGAGACGGCACCTTCGCGGCTGGTGCAGCGAGCGGCGCCGGCCATGGCGGGTTAGAGGAGGCAAGCCGATGACGACGCAAGTAGACCTGTTGGCCTCCTACTGGACCATGGCGTCCGGTGCAGTGCCGCACTCCGACCATGAGTACAGTTCGGCCGCTTTCGAGGACCGCGTCGCGGCGGCCGCTCGCGCGGGCTTTACCGGTTTCGGCATCTGGCATGCCGATCTCGAGCACACGCTGCGACGCATCTCGCTGGCCGACATGCGGCGCATTCTCGATGACCACGGCATCAAGCACGTCGAGCTCGAGTTTTTGAGCGACTGGTGGCTCGAAGACGGCGAGCGACGAGCGGCGAGCGATGTCGCCAAGCGCAAATTACTGGAAGCCGCGCACGTACTCGGGGCGCGCCACGTCAAGGTGGGCGATCTGTTCAACAGTGCCGTCGAATTGCCGGAACTCGTCGAGGGTTTCGCAGCGCTATGCAGCGAAGCTCGGGAATACGGCACGAAGATTCTTTTTGAACTCATGCCGTTCGCCCGCATCAACACCTTGGCGGATGCCCTCGAACTGGTGACGTCGGCCGATGCGCCGAACGGCGGCATCGTCTTCGATCTATGGCACTTAGTAAAGCTCGGCATATCGTACGAGGACGTGGCGCGTTTCCCGCTGCGATTCATTGGCGGCGTGGAGATCAACGATGGCACGTTCACCGCACCGTGGACCCTGTTCGAGGACACGATCAATCATCGCCGGCTGTGCGGCGAAGGGGAATTCGATGTGCGCGGCTTCGTCAAAACGATGCTGACCGCAGGTTACGAGGGGCCCTGGGGCATTGAAGTATTGAACAGCGACTTGCGCACCTGGTCGCCGCAACGGATCGCGGAACGGGCGGCGGCCACCACACGAGCCCAATTCCCGACGTGACGCCGGCATGCCGCTGACGCAACTAGAGCATTATTTGGTGCTCACGGACGATCTCGACGACACGCGTGATTTCTACTCCCGTGCCTTAGGGATGCGCGTCGGGGCACGTCCGCCTTTGGCGTTCCCCGGCTACTGGCTTTACGTCGGCGAGGTACCCTGCATCCACATCGCCGAGTGGGAAAGCTATCGCGCTCATTCGACCGATGTCGGCATCAGCGTATCGACGCGCGCGGCGGGAACGGGTCCGGTCGATCACATCGCCTTCAACGGCGTGGACTGCGCCGCCATCAAGGCCATGCTCACCGCTTACGGCGTGGAGTTCGCCGTCAACGAAGTTCCCACCATCGGTCTCACGCAATTGTTTCTTCATGATCCGAACGGGGTAAAGGTCGAAATCAACGTGCGCGACGCTCCGGCGGCGCCCTAACACGAATCCGCGCAGCGGCACTCGCGGTTGCCGCCGCGCACGCAAATCGATCACAGCCGATCGATCGTCAGCGAGTCGAAGTTGCCGTCGAAGTATTTGTTGATGGCATCCACGAACGGCTGGTTGTCCTTGCAGACCTGTGCGAACAGCGTCATGGACGAGTGAAACTTGAGATCGTCCGGTGTCCCGAGTATCTGCCGAATCGAGCGGTCCTCGACCGCGTTCACGAGGCTGGTGCATTCGCGCAGGCGCGGACCGAGAACCGCGTGGCTTGCATATGCCTCGGCTTCCTGTCTCGACGTAATCGCATACCGGTCAGCCATGGCGCTGTGTCCCAAGCCTTTGATCTGCGGGAAGACGAACCACATCCAGTGACTCGCCTTTCGCCCATTGGCAAGCTCCGAGCAGACTTGTGCGTAAACGGGCGCCTGTGCATCGACAAATCGCTGCAGACTAAAAATGTCGGGCACGTAATCACCTCGTCAGGTTAGACGGCTTTCGCCAACGCCGCCACGCGCTCCCAGATGGTTACGGACATGCTGGGGCGCGCTACCGATGGACAAAATGACTCAATCAAATAAAAATGGTTCGAAGGGCGCCGCTTGAGGCGATCGCACCTTCGAACCTTCAGATCGCGTTGTTCATGAAACTAGTGAGCGGCGCGCGCTGCTTCGACGGCCTCGTGGAGTTCACGTTCCGCCTGGCGCAGAAGTTCTTCGGCTTTCGCGCCGTGCCCGGCCATGTCGTAGTGATTCGCCGCACGAGCGCGTTCCATTTCATGGATCGCCTCCGTGACGTGATTGTGCACCTTGTCTAGATCATGCCAATCGTGGACTCGATCGGCCAGCGCGACGGCACCAACTCCCAATGACAAACCAGCAAGAGCGACGAGTAATGTGCTTTTCACGGTGTCTCCTTATCATTATCATTATGAGTTACTTTTGAGTATGGTTGTGCGACGGAACCTCAGTACCGCAGAGTGGCCCCGATAGCGCCATCGCGGTTGAACTCTACACGATTCACCGCAAGTCGCCGACAGGCTCCTAAGCGGCGTCCGCCTCGTCGCGCCGGCGCCGCCGAGCCTCGGCCTCGAGTCTCTCCTCTTCAATCTGATGGAGCACGGCATTCACGTCCGGAGTCGATGAATCGCGTGTAAAACGTCCCGTCAACACGGAATCCGGCGTCAATTCGCTGGCTTCGTATAGCTTCCAGATTTCTCGGGCGTACTCCGTCTCGAGCAACTCGGGCACCGTTCGGCCAAACGCTTCACGCATATTATTGACGTCGCGCTCGAGCATCGCGAACGCGTTGTTGTTGCTTGCGGCGTTCACCGCCTGGGGCAGGTCGATAATGACCGGCCCATTGGCATCCAACAGCACGTTGAATTCTGAGAGGTCACCGTGGATCAGGCCCGCACAGAGCATGCGCACGATCTGGGTCATCATGAATGCATGCCACTCCCGTGCTTGGTCGGCCGTAATGTCGACGTCATTGAGACGCGGAGCGGGTTCCCCGCCCTCGTCTCGCACCAGTTCCATGAGCAGCACGCCTTCGTGAACCAAGTAGGGCGCGGGAACACGCACCCCTGCGCCGACCAAACGGTACAGGGCATCCACCTCGGCATTCTTCCATTCCGCTTCTTGCACCCTACGGCCGTGGCGGCCGCGCTTTCCCATGGCACGCGCGTCGCGACTGTTGCGGGTCTTACGTCCCTCCTGGTACTGGGCAAGCTTGTGAAAGCCCCGTTGCTCGGCTTCCTTGTAAACCTTGGCGCAGCGAACCTGGTCGCCGCAGGCGACGATGTACACCGACGCTTCCTTGCCGCTCTTGAGCTTGCGAACGACGGTGTCAACCATGCCGTCTTCGATCAGAGGCTGCAAGCCTTTGGGTATTTTCATGCCGTTCGCGCCTAGCCGATGGTCCGTTGACGTCTACTTGCAGTGTAAAGGGATTTGAGCGCGTTGGGCCGGGAGTTGAACCTCGGGTCTGGCAGAACTGCGCGGGTCATGTAATCTGGGGCATGACCAATATGGAGGTTTCCACATGAAACACGTTGCGGCAACCCTAGGCGCCCTCGCAATATGACCGTTGAGTCTCGCGGCGCCCATCGATGCCGATGAAGTTCTTCGGCGGCCTTCGGCCGCTCAACCGCAGCGGCGTGATACGCGACGTTTTGGCTGGCGTGAGCGCCGCGGCCATCAACATTCCGCAAGTACTCGGTTACGCCCGCATCGCCGGTGCGCCGGTGGTCGCCGGGCTGTACACTGTGCTCCTGCCGCTCGTCGCGTTTTCCGTGTTCGGTTCGTCGCGCCATTTGGTCGTTGCTGCTGATTCGGCGACGGCCGCGATCTTCTCCAGTTCGCTCTCCCACATGGCTGCGCCGGCCAGCGAGCGGTACATGGCCATGGTCAGCATGGTGGCGCTGCTTACCGCAGGCATTTTGCTGTTGGCGCGGATCTTCAAACTGGGGTTCCTGGCCGATTTCCTCTCCCGGACCGTGTTGGTCGGGTTTCTCACGGGCGTCGGATTTCAGGTCTGCATTTCGATGCTGAGCGACATGTCCGGCGTTGCGGTGGATTCCCGCTACTCGCTCGTCCGCGCGTGGGAAGTACTGCAGGGCCTGGCGAATCCCAATATCCGCACGCTCGCATTGTCCAGCTTCGTGACGGGCACCATCCTGCTCGGCAATCGTTTTGCCCGGCGCTCGCCGCTCTCGTTGATCATCGTCGCCGCGACTATCGCTGCGAGCGCCGCGTTTGGTTTCGCCGGCAAGGGCATCGCGGTCATCGGCCCGGTCCCGGGAGGATTGCCGATGCTCAGGCTGCCTCACGTGACTTGGAGCGAAATCCTGGCTCTGGTGCCGGTGTCGGCGTCATGTTTCGTCATGATAATCGCGCAGAGTGCGGCGACTTCGCGAAGCTTCGGCCTACGCTATCGGGAAAGCGTCGACTCGGACGCCGACATCCTAGGGCTGGCGGCCGCCAACACGGTCGCAGCATTGAGCGGCACATTCGTGGTCAACGGTAGCCCCACCCAGACGGCGATGGCGGATCATATGGGCGCGCGCAGCCAGATCGCCCAACTGACACTGTCGGCGGTCGTACTGCTGGTGCTGTTGTTTCTGACCGGCCCGCTTCAGTACTTGCCGCGTTGTGTATTGGCAGCCATCGTCTTCACGATCGCCGTGGGCATGATCGACGCCACGAATTTGCGCGCCATCCGCCGCGAGAGTCCCGGCGAGTTTTCCTTGGCCATCATTACGGCTGCGACGGTGGTCATACTCGGCGTCGAACAAGGCATTTTATTGGCAATCGCTCTCTCCTTGTTCCGGCATGTACGTCACAGTTATCGTCCCCATGCCATGGTGCTTGAACCGGACGCGACAGGGCGATGGATACCGGTCCCGGCGGCGCCGGGCAAGACGACCGAACCGGGACTGATCGTCTATAGTTTCGGTGCGGACCTTTTTTACGCGAATGCGAATCACTTCGCCGACGACGTGCGGGCGCTGGTTCAGCACGCACCGCAACCGGTTCGCTGGCTAATCATCGATTGCGGCGCAATTACGGATGTCGACTATTCCGCCGCGCAGTCCATACGCGATCTGCTGCATGATCTCGCACAACAAAACGTAACCGTACTGTTCGGGCGCGTCAGCCCTTATATGCGGTCTGACATGGACCGGCATTGCATCACGCCGGTCGTCGGAGAAGCACATATCTTCGCGAAACTTCACGAGGCCATTGCAATGGCGCAGGCCGGCGCAGGCCGGCCCGCCGATCAGGCAGTAGCCGCAAAAGCCTAGAGGAACGTCGAGGAGCTACCGAGATCGTCCGAGCCCCGCCGTGCGACCACGACGATCTGTTCCAACTCCGTGGACTGATTGTCGCTCGCGGGCACCGGCGGCGGCACGATCTGAACCAGACCTTGTCCGCTCGAGAGCACGGCAACGGTCAAGTTGAGTGCCAGCATCAACGCCACCGAGAGGCCCACCGAACCGGACGTGCGCTCCTCGGCCTCGGACTCGTCCGCGTCAAGGTCGGATTCTGCGGATCCGGTATCGACGCCGCTACCCGTGCGCGAGATCTCGCCGATGAGGCCTCCCACGCACAACAGCGCAAACGCCAACCAGGTTCTTTGAAAGGCAAGCGTACCCGGTAGTTCGGATACGAGCGCAAGTGCGATTGCGCCGTAACACGTCAGCGTGAGTCCAACCGTTACCCATGGATCGACTTGAGGCTGCGATTCGGGAGCCTGACCGTGGTGCGGACCGGTAGCGATGGTTCCGCTGGGCACTTTCCGTGCAAAGAACTGCACAATGAGGTCCGTTGACAAACGCACCAAGCAGCCGAAAGCCGCCACGGAAAAAATGACCATGAACTCGTTCATACCCGCTCCTTGAAATTCTTCCTGAATAGTGGACACCTTTTATGTAACCAAGTGCTGAGACTTCCTTCTCAGGGACAAAAAAAATCGGCGTGGCCTTGCATCGCCGGTGCGCCCTGCGTCACAGAAAATTTGCGGGGAATGGCGGCGCGCAATACAGGAGCGATCACATTCGCCGCCTCGCACCGGTCCGCTGCGCGTCGGGCCCCTGCGCGCAATACAATTGCCAGAGTTCAGCCATATCCCGCACCGACAGGTGCGGCCGCCCGGCCCGCTCGAGTGAAGCGAAGCTTTCGGCACTTCCAACCCCCGTATGCACCGCGATCGCGAGCGCCCGTGCTCGATGTGCCATAGGAACTTCGAGTTCCGGGTCGTCGCCAACCACGGCCAAGGCCTCAGGGGCAACGCCGATTCTCGCCGCGGCAACCTTGAGCGCGTGCAGCGCCGGTTTACCGAGCACGGTGGCGCGGCGGCCCGTCAGACTCGTAATCATTGCAGCGATGGCGCGCGACGTACCGAGCGCGCGGCCATCGGCTGTGGCATAAAAAGGCGCCATCGAGGCCGAAAAGACTCGCGCGCCCGCCCATACCGCATCGCACGCAGCTTCCAGATCATCGATCCGAAAATCCCGAAACCAACCGATGAACACCGCCTCGACGTCGCCGCGGCGATCGCGTGGGAGCACGGGTTCCAGCCCCGCAGCCGCGAGCGGCTCCAAGATTCCCGCGCCGCCAAGCACCAGAATGCGGCGGATGCGCCGACCCACGAAATAGTCGGCGGCCACGCTGGCCGGCGTCACCATCTTGGAATCCTCGATCGGAAAGCCGAGCGCACGCAGCTTGACCGCAATCTGCGCCGGCGGGAACACGGTACCGTTAGTGAGGACGACAAACGGCAACCGCCGTTCGGCAAGCATTTGGGTGAATTCCAGCGCGCCCGGGAGCGGACGAAAGCCGCCGTGACGTTTGTCTCCCAACACGAGCGTGCCGTCCAAGTCGAACACGAACCCGCGCGCCGCCCGCAGTCGCGCGAGCGCGCGTGCCGCCTGTGCGTTCGTCATGCAATCTCCCCAACGGTACGGTGCAACGCGAGTCGAAATCCGGGCTGTTCGATGATGAGTTCGTCCGGCACATCGCGACCCGACAAACCGCGCAATAGTGCAAGCACCGGTGCGAGTTCCGGGTTGTAGCGGCGCGGTGCTGGGCCGGCGGCCAGCATCGCATCGACTTGCGACGCAGGCATCACGGCACGCAACAGCAACTCCTCGTCGTCCATCCCTGATCCGAATTTGCGGCGCAGATCGGCAAGCGTCGCCGGCGGCGGTTCGCTTGCGAGTTCCGCGGCGCGCGGGCGTGAGAGGATGCGATCCAGGACGTTCGGATCGACGGGCCGCGTCGGCCGCCCGAATCGGCCCACCACGTAACGGATGATCTCGTCCGGGACGTTGGCATACCGCTCGCGACCGATGACATTGAAGAGCGCCTGTGTGCATACCATCTGCGGAAACGGCGTCACCATGATCGGATACCCCAGCTCCGCCCGCACTCGCTCGACTTCTTCGACCACGGCGGGCCAGCGGTCTTCGAGTCGCAGTTCCTTGAGCTGACGCTGCATGGTCGTCACGACGCCGCCGGGGATCTGATGCCGCAG
>Ga0224558_1001169_pt1 | contig 28385 bp, 30 predicted proteins | sample 714S32024metaG_FD_180682 | JGI IMG/M metagenome (GOLD analysis project Ga0224558, IMG submission 180682) | Peat soil microbial communities from Stordalen Mire, Sweden - 717 S3 20-24 | ecosystem: Environmental > Terrestrial > Soil > Wetlands > Peat | place: Sweden: Norrbotten County, Stordalen... | reverse complement strand
ACCATCGAGGTCTATAGCCGCAACCAGGAGAACAGGCTGGTCAGGACAGCCGAATACGAGGAAACAGATACGTTGTCATCTGATCTTTTCCCCGGCCTCGTCATCAACGTGGCTGATTTATGGGTTGACAGAAGAAAGAATGCAGAGTGAACCGCCTTTTTTCCATGCAAATCCGGCAAGTCTGATGAGGACAGGCTCTAGCTTCAGTGGGGGATTGCTTTCCCCCACTGAAGCTTAGAGCCTGTTGAACGCCATTCTCAGAGAGATTATTCGCAATCTGTCCAGATGGGGGTTGGGGTTCCAGCCAAAATAGAGATCCTTGTAATTCCCGGTATCCGGTCAAAATGACGGTCAAACGTGCATATCTCGGTATAGCCCCATTCAACCATCCGGGCAACAATCAGGGCGTCAGACCATTTGATATTTTTATCAACAAACAGGTCAAGCGCGGTATGGGCTACCTCAAGATCAATTCCAAGCAAGGCCACGCCGGGGAAATTCAGCCAACCCCTTATGACCACGGCTATATCCGCCTTTGGAATTTCCTTGCGGTCCAGAACATAAACAACGTCTGAAAGCACGGGTTCTGTAATTAAGAGAACTTTTTCGCCTGCCTCAGCTTTTTGTAGTAATGCATTCACCTTAACGGCCTGCTCGGGCACATCTTCTAAGATCACCCGAAGAATTGTACAGGCTTGAACCTCTCATGGCTAAAGCCACGAGATTCTTGTGACTCCAACCACTCGTTCCTGATTCATCGTTCACAGCCTTCCGAAGAGAGGTCTTACCGGAACTCTACAGGCTACCCCCGCAGTTCCTGCGGTTCATTATTTTCAGGCTGCGAGAATCCGCAGGCCTTCATTTAAGATGTTTGCTGCGGCATTTTGATCCCGGTCGTGAATAGTTTTGCAGACTGGACACTGCCACTCTCTTTCGCTCAGGGTGAGCATGGGGTTCACTTCTCCGCAGTGGCCGCACTTCTTAGTGGACGGGAAGAACTTGCCGATCTGGACAAGAGTTCTGCCATACCAATCGGATTTGTATGCCACCATGCGTTTAAAGTCACTCCACCCAGCGTCCTGGATCGACTTGGCCAACTTGCGGTTAAGAATCATGTTCTTCACCTGCAGATCTTCCAGACAGATAATTTGGTTTTCTTTTACCAGTCTGGTCGATTGCTTGTGCAGAAAATCCTTGCGCTGGTTGGCAATACGTTCGTGCAGTTTTGCCACTTTGAGTCTTTGCTTGATGTAGTTCTTCGATCCCTTCTTCATCCTGGAGAGTCGGCGCTGTGCTTGGGCCAGTTGTCTCCCAGTCTTGCGGAAATACCGGGGGTTCTCAATAGGCTCTCCGCTTGATAGAATCAGAAATTGCTTCAGGCCCATATCTACTCCAACGCATTTGTCTATCTCTGGGAGAATTTCTACCTGGTCCACGCAGCAGACAGACACGAAGAATCTACCGCTTGGAGAGCGTTTCACTGTTGCGTTAATGATCTCTGTTGGGAAGGTGGTTTGCTTCTTGTTCTTGCGGAAAGCTGCCCATCCTAATTTCGGCAGTTTGACCTGGCAGGTTTCCATGTCCACTTTGATATTGTCGTTGGTGAAGTTGGTCCGGTAACTCTGTCTATTGCCGTGCTTTTTCTTAAAGTTGGGATAGCCCTGTTTGATATTGCCTCTCTGGCATTCCCGGAAGAAGTTGACGAAGGCGGTGTCCAGGTTTCTCAGGCTGTTCTGGAGAGCAAACTTATCCACTTCGTTCAGCCAGAGATGTTCTTTGGTCTGTTTGAGTAGCGTCAATTCTTCGGAACACTTGGTATATCCCAGGGTTTCTCCGGTTTCTTCGTAGTATTTGCTTCGTCTTGCCAGAAAGTAGTTGTAGACGAACCGGGCGCAGCCGATGGACTTGCTGATCAGTTCTGCTTGTTGTTCGGTAGGGTATAGCCTGAAAACGTAGGCTTTCTCTACCTGTTTGGTTTCCATCGGGTCACCTCCTATGGAGCATTATACCATATAGTAGCTTAAAAACAAACAGAAGTTCGCTGACCTAACTCACGACTGAAGTCACGAGTGTGCGGCCAGCACGACATCAATAACTATACATCCGACTTTTTCAAGTAGCGGGCTACTTTTTCGGTAAAATAACGTTTTACCTCTATCCATGAATACTCACGATTTAAGCGAAGGGGGGGAGTATTCTCTGCATCTTGAAAATAGACAAGACTTCTTAGAACGTGATACTGGTTCAAATTCGGCAATAAGGCAAACCCTCGTTCTAGCATTGCCTCAAAATCCATAACTTCTTGGCAAACAGCATAGAGATCTATGAAATCCTTCCGGTCACCGCGTCCAGCAACCGCGTTCAGTTTCAGCGCGACAATTGCCTCGATAGAGGCGACTCTAACCCCGTTCCACAAATCATACGAATCAAAATGGTGACCCGCCTGAAATAGAAAAGATAACTTCACGTCGTTAAGGCGTAAATGCAGGGTATCCTTCGGTTCTTGAAAAATGATTTTCAAGTCAGAAGAATTGGGGGTCTTCTCAAATAAATGGTTCAGGAGACTTGTCGTTGTAAAGTGCTCATTTCGGAAAAAGTCTAGATCTTCAGATTCCCTGTGTCCCAAACGCAATGCGAGCGCAGTGCCGCCGACCAAAATAAATCCCATTTCTGACCCTAATTCGGCAAAGACTCCCCATATTTCAAGAGCTCTCTTGGGCAAGATTTCCGGATACATTCGTTGCCCCCTCCCCATGGTCATCCACAGTTCTTTCGTTTTATAATCAATTGTCCTACTGGAATTAACGACTTTACCAACAGTTTCAATGGGATAAAGCTTGAGCAGCTCCCGGATATCATCCAAGGTTCCCCATTGCACTATGCGTTCAATCAGCCATTTTTTATGTTTAACAGGATCGATATTCTCGGGACGAACATCCCAAAAAAGTGCTTGGTTTTTGATAGGGATCACTATACGTTCTCCATTCAAAAGTTTTCATGTTAATAATAGGGTGTGGCAGAGTATCGAAATGCCTCACCATAATTATACAGGGAAAATCAGCCCAAAACAAGTGTTCTTTTTAGTGTCTGGTACTGACATGTAAAATATCTTGACAGCCGGGTGCCAGTTTGAGAACTTCGAGGGGCCTGTGTTCTACCCGCTGCAGCTTTAGTAAAAACTTAACTTTCGAAGTAGGCAGGCGCCTACAGTTTCACTGTGGTTTCGTTCTCTATGATCTTTTCAAATCACGGTAAAAATTCTCATGCGGCCCGAGAGCACGAAGGGTGAGATTCTCTCCGTCGTGCTCATAGGCCATTAGAAATAATTGGTCTAAAATTGGAAACTTATAAACCCGAACACCTGCCAAGTCGCCTTTCTTTGCTTCGCCTTCCAGAGGGTTAGTGATAATTTTTTCAATAGCTCTATTGGCTGCGTCAAATTGGTTGTCATGGAGCTTCTTATAAGCGCGTTTGAATTCCCCTTTTTGTACTACGTTCATGTACGACGAAATTCAAACGGTTCGGATGGTTGGCCCTCTGAAGCTAAGATGGATTTAATAAATTCGATAGGCAGATCAGGGTTTTCGAGAGCGGCTTTACCAATTTTGGCCCAATATTGAATTTGCAGCGGCGGGGTGCGGCATTCGGCTTTGGCCGTGGTTTCAGCCTGTTTATAGAGTTCGTCGTCGATGCGAATTGCTACGCTCATCGTTGTCAGCCCCCTTATGTTATTATTGTAGCACTGAGCAACAAAAATTACAATATACGATATCGGCAAGAAGTCCTCCCGTCCTCTAAGCCTTACGGTAAGATGTCAGGTTCTAAGGATCAAAATTTCTAAGCAAATGGGTCCTTGGCGTAGATGGTGACGCTACAGCTTCATCAGGAATTGAAAATGAAGCTGAGAAAGCGAGACCGGTTGATCAGGGTGTCGGTGACATAAGGCCCCATCCCCAGGTAAAGGGCAGCAATGCCGCTGTATTCCCGCAGTACGTGCCGGACATTCCCGCTGCTGGTCCACCACCAGTTGCCGGCGTCGAAGCGAGGGTCACTGATCGAGGTAAAAGTGAAGGCGGCCCCGGTGTTTTTGTAGACGCTCAAAAAGGTCAACTTTGACCGCAGCATGTGGTAGTCGGAGGAGACGACCAGGGCCGAGCGCAGACCATACCGCTCCAGCAGCGCCTTGGAATAGAGGGCATTCTCATAGGTGCTGTCCGCCCGCTCATCCAGGATGACGTCCTACGCAGGGATACCCTGGCCCACGGCCTCGGCCTCCATCGAGGAGTCGCCGCTGGTGAACAACAGGTAGGGTGCATAGCCCAGGCGGTAAAGATCGATGCCCATCTGGGTGCGGCCGGGACCCCCGCTTAACACGATGATGACGTCGGCCTTGCGGGGCGGCTGGTCGATCACCAGCCAATGCCCGGCATTAGCCAGGATCAGCAGCAGACAGGCGATCAGGATGAGAGACAGGAAGATATTTATTAGCTTCATACCCAGGCCCCTTGAAGTCTTTGCCGGTGTCGGATTTCCGTATTGACGAATGGCTGATCTTATATATCAGCGCGATCAAGGATGTGCTAGAAAAGCGTCCCTGATGGCGCCGGCGAAGAGATGCAGATCGGTGAGATTCTTTTGCAGGATTCCGTACAATATTTCCGGGTCGATGCGTGTATAATCGTGAACGATGACGTTGTGGAACTGGGCCATTCTCTTAAAGCTGTCCAATTTGTCTTGAGGTAAGTAACCGGCTTCGCAGAGCACGACCATAATGTCTTTGTAGTCTTCCGGATCGCGAAGTTTCAGGTCGGCGATTATGTGGCTTCCAATGTCCAGGCAGGCTTCCACTGCCAAGTGGAGTGTTCGTTCTATATAGCGCCGCAGTACTTTATTTTCTTTTAATTCCTTCAAGGTGATCTGCTTTTCTGCTTTCAGATCCGCAAGGTACTCGGTCAATAGAGCAAGCTTTTCCAACAAGAGCAGTTCGTCAACCACGTTCTTCACCAATCCTTTTTAAGACAGATGCGTTGCGCAGCCGGTAAAACCGCTGCATGTCAAAGTAGAGGCTGCGGGTGTTCACTTGAACCTCTCGTGACTGAAGTCACGAGATTCCTGCGACTCCAACCTCTCGTTCCTGGTTCATCGTTCACGGCCTTCCGAAGAGAGGTCTTACCGGAACTCCACAGGCTATCCCCGCAGTTCCTGCGGTTCATTATTTTTAGGCTGCAAGAATCCGCAGTCCTTCTTTCAGGATGTTGGCTGCGGCGTTTCTGTCCCGGTCGTGAATGGTTTTGCAGAATGGGCACTGCCAGGTTCGCATATCCAGGGTGATCATCGGATTGATGCTGCCACAGTGGCTGCACTGCTTGGTGGAGGGGAAGAACTTATCGATAGCGACCAGGGTTCTTCCATACCAGTTGGCCTTATACATGAGCATCCGTTTGAATTCTCCCCAACCGGCGTCCTGGATCGATTTCGCCAACTTGCGGTTCCTGACCATGTTCTTCACTTGCAGATCTTCCAGGCAAATAATTTGGTTTTCTCTTATCAGTCTGGTTGACTGCTTGTGAAGGAAATCCTGGCGCTGGTTGGAGACTTTCTCGTGAAGTTTGGCCACTTTGACTTTCTGCTTGAGGTAGTTCTTCGATCCCTTTTTCATTCTGGAGAGCCGGCGCTGCGCTCTTGCCAGTAGCTTCTCAGTCTTGCGGAAGTACTGGGGGTTCTCCACCGGTTCTCCGCTGGAGGGGATCAGGAACTGCTTCAGGCCGAGGTCGAAACCGATCAACCGGCCAACTTCCGGGAGAGCCGCTACCTGGTCCAAACAGGCCACCGCAACGAAGAACTTACCGCTGGGGGATCTCCGAACGGTGGCGTTGATAATCTCTGTCGGGAAGGCTGTCTGCTTTATATTCTTACGGAAATTTACCCAGCCGAGCTTCGGCAGCTTGACCCGGCAGTTCTCCAGATCTACTTTGATGTTGTCGTTGGTCAAGTTGGTCCGGTAACTCTGTTTATTGCCGTGCTTCTTCTTGAAGTTGGGATAGCCCTGCTTGGTGTTGCCCTTCTGACGTTCCCGGAAGAAGTTCTTGAAGGTGGTGTCCAGATCCCGCAGGCTGTTTTGAAGGGCGAACTTATCCACCTCGTTCAGCCAGAGGCAACCTTCAGACTGCTTCAGCAGGGTCAGTTCCAGGTTGCATTTGCTATAACCAAGCGTTGTTCCGGTTTCCTCGTAATATTTGCTGCGTCTCGCCAGAAAGTAGTTGTAGACAAACCGGGCGCAACCGATAGCTTTGGAGATCAGTGTTTCCTGCCTTTCTGTCGGGTAGAGGCGAAAGACATAGGCTTTTTCGATCTGCTTGGTTTCCACCGGACCACCTCCCATGGATAATTATACCAGAGAGGAGGTTTAATGGCAAACAAATATTCGCCGGCCTAACTCATGAAGTCACGAGGGTGCGGCCAGCAAACCTCAAAATTGACCCGCAGTTTACTATCTTTTTCTACAATAATTTTGCCGTATTTGCGTATCTGATACTGTAGCGGCAGCCCTGCCTGTTCAAGGTCGATAACCTGAACGGGGCGGTGGATGGTCTCCTCTAGAGCGATCTCCAGGTCGAGTCTCCTCTCAAACCTGGCAAGCTTATCGACATCGTCCTGGTTGTATAGAATGGCGATGTCAACATCACTGCCGGGCCGGAACCCGCCGCGCGCCAGAGACCCGAAAATATACGCCGCTGCAATGTCCGGCTGACGTGCCAGAAAATGTGATACGGCGTTGATAATCTCCTCCGCTGGCAGCATTTAGTTTCCCTCCACTGGCATTTCCTGCCTGAATTCTACCATGTTGTCAGCAAGCCCGCAAGATCCGCAGCAAGTGGCCAGTCGGGGGCAGTTCGGTTTTAATGCTGGTGAACAAATTGGCTCACAGACAGGGTGAAGCTCTTCTGGGCGTTTACCCAGAGGTGCAGCGAGCGGTAGGGTACGGTATCTCCCTGCCGGAACAGCAGGAACTGCACCTCCAGGTTCTGGTGCGGCGCATTGGCGACAATAGTGAGTGGAGCTTCATATTTCTGCTCATTGCTCGAGGGGATCGGCTGCGAGGTAGCCGTGATGTAATTTCCCATCTTTACCTGTATGATGTAGTTGACGGTGCCGTACTCGTGGTTGACCACACCCACGATCACTTCTCCCTGCTGCCCCACCGCCAAATCGGTGGGATAGCCCTCCGCCTTTCCGTCAGGCCCCAGGATGTAGAACTATAGTTGTCTAACCAACTTGGAATCTAAAAGTGAAATCCAATCGCTTATGAGGTTGAAATTTCAGGTACTAAGAAATGCGAGTTAGTAAGCTCGTTCAGTATAACAAAATCACAGGTTGATAGATAGAAATAGCCACCAAGATAGGCGGCTGAATATCGTTATTCTTACCCACGTTTGCTGAATAGATGCCAGCTCGATGACATGGCATTTCTGGTTTATGGGTTATATGAGACTGATCATTTATATTATATTGCGTTGCGTAACGCCAATGCCGGTTGTTGATCGGTCTGGCTATAACATCCAATTTCCTCCTTCATATGTACCAGCACATCTAGTAAAGACCACATTTTCACCGGTTCTCTCAGATCATAGAACGGCATAATCTCCGGAATAGTATTCAGCCATTCGTCGTCCTCGACATGCTCAGAGAAGTCAACGCATTCCAACCCTACAATATCTCCTGTAGAACGGTCATGCAAGAGATATAGATCAATAGCAACTGGTTCCGCTTGAATTTGTGGTTCTGGACGAATAGATCCGAAAAGCACATCCCGATACCGGTCATAGCAGATTTCAACTGTTTTATCCACGACTCCACGTCATCACCTTTCCGATCTTGCTCCAATCTGCATTTATTATGACATGCGGGTCTATCGGCGGGTAGGGGGAAAGGAATATTTCGGAGATCGGAGTGGCATGGAGTGATGCCGGTTTGTTGGTGCAAAGCATGGTGACGCTTGGAATCTAACGCAACCACAGTTCAAAGATCCGAAAACGTGTTCTTGCCAACTGTGATATTTTTGGATATAATATGAAGAGCGGATAGTTCTTATTCCTAGACGAATGGAGGTCATTAAATGGCCACTTTGACAGCGAGAGAGCGGTTGGCGCTCAAGAAGATCCTACAACACTTGGCTAGTGCATGTGGTCCCGAATTGGCTTCTGTCATACTTTATGGCTCCAAGGCTAGGGGTGATTTTAATGATGGATCCGATATCGATATTCTGGTTTTGGTACGTGATCGTAATAGGATAGATCGATATCAAATTTACGATTATTTATTGGATGATGATGTAGATTATGATCTAAACTTTTCTTTAAACATTTACGGAGTGGATGAGTTTCAGCGTCTGGCATCCCTAAAAGCCCCCTTTGCCATAAACGTGACTAGGGACGGTGAAACTCTTTGGACGAGTTAACTGGACTGAATTTGGGAATGCACCGGATCAAATCTGCTAAGGAGAGACTTGCCGTTGCTGAAGAATTATATGCTAACAATCATTATCTAGATGCTGTGTCTAAAGCATACTATGCTATATTTCAAGTTGCAAGGGCTGCGTTGGCAACTTTATCGATTGACCTTGATAAAGGAGGCGTGTCCGGATGTCAATGGGGATGGAATTAAATACCAACGGTTTGACCTACGAAGACCTTCTGCTGCTGCCGGACGATGGGAAGCGCCACGAGCTGATCGGGGGGGAGCATTACGTGACACCGTCACCAAACTTTTTTCATCAAAGTTTTGTAGGGGAATTATCTCGCGTCATTGATAACTTTCTTGAAGAAAAGAAATTGGGAATATTGTTGTCAGCTCCATTCGATGTCCTGCTCTCACCCAGAGATGTGGTCGAGCCAGACTTGCTCTTCGTAAGCAGCAGCCGGATAGGACGCATCACTGACAAAAATGTTAATGGAGCGCCTGATCTGGTGGTCGAGGTCATCTCGGAATCTACCAGGCGTACCGATAAGAAGACCAAACTCCGCCTCTATGAAAGTTCAGATGTTATCGAATACTGGCTGGCCGACCCGGTTGTTCAAACCGTTGAGATATATAGCCGCAGCCAGGAGAACAGGCTGGTCAGGACAGCCGAATACGAGGAGACAGATATATTGAAATCTGACCTTTTCCCCGGTCTAGTCATCAACCTGGCTGATTTATGGGTTGACAGACGACAGAATGTTGAGTAGACAAGAGCGGGTTTATTTGTACTTGGTCAGGATGGAAGTTTATGTTCCGGGGTTTTCAGCGCTGGAGAGATAGCCACGTGCCTTCAGGTGGCTGTATGATTTGACATGGTATTACCTATATAGTATTATTTTAGCGGTAGTACCTTCTGCGTAAGAGGAGTGACTGTAAATGGGCAAGGTAAATAAAGAGGTGTCCCTGCTCACAAGAAAAAACCAGACAACAATTCCAAAAAAAATCCGCGAACAAAAAGGTCTGGCGCCGGGAGATAAAATCGCTTGGATTCTCAATCCCGACGGTACCATCAGCCTGCAAAAAGTGGTTGATGACCGGGAAATTGAAAAGTTTATCGGCATTGTTAAAACCAAACAGGAAACGGATGAAATTATGGGACAATTGAGAGGACCACGCAATTGATCACGGCAGTTGACACCAATCTCCTCGTAGACATTGTAATCAATAGCTCTCGTCAAGCATTAAGCAGACAACTTCTAAAAGAAGCACGGTTACAGGGGTTTCTCATCATCGCTCCTGTGGTTTACGCTGAATTAGGTGCTCTGCTCGGTGAACAACAGAAACTTCGGGAGTTTCTTGTTGCCAGTGGAATCCAGAAGATAGAGCCATTTGGCGAAAAAGCCCTCTGGCTAGCCGGTGAAGCCTGGCAGATTTACAATAGGCGCCGCCCGCAAAAACTGGTCTGTCCAAAGTGTGGGGGACAGACGGAGGCATTTTGCCCGGAATGTCAAAATCAAATATTGGTCCGGCAACATATTCTCACAGACTTCCTGGTGGGTGCCCATGCACAGGTACAAGCGGAACAGCTTCTTTCCCATGATCTAGGCTTTGTTCGAAGCTATTTTCCGGAACTGCGCTGCCTTCCGGCTTGATGTAAATCGCTTTCCGTTTCAATTTTGTCAGTTGCGTTTTTGCGAACCACCGGCCTCGTTGCGGGGGTTGTCGGCGGCGGAGAGATAGGGTCTACCTGGATGCCGGTAAGGCGCAGCAGGAGTTGGGCTGGGCGCCGCAGGTCACCTTCGAAGAGGGGCTTGCGCCGCACCGTAGAATACCTGGCCGGCAAGCAGCCACAGGTCGCCGGGTTCAACGAGTTCTTGGCTTCAGTGGGGGATTGCCTTGGGCGCCAGCATCGATAAGGTGTCGGCAGAGACCCGAAAATACTGCCGCTGCAATGTCCGGCTGACGTGCCAGATAATGCGTGCGGCCTTGATAGTCTCCTCTGGTGGAGGGTTAAACGGGGATTGACTATGCTAGGCGGAAGTATTACAATTTTAACAAAAGCAACAGAAAGTTTGTTGAATTTGTTGGATCTGTAATATTCGGAAAGGAAGAAAAACGTGGAGGAGATCGTCAATCCCTTCAATCCTTATTTTCCGGCGGATTCAAGGATATTCGCCAATCGGGCGAAAGAGCAACAGTTTTTCATCCAAGGCCTCCGGCAGGGTTTACACCCGAAAGGCCCCGGGCCATGGAATGTCGCTCTACTGGGCCCGTGGGGAATTGGAAAAACGAGTCTATTACGACGGTTTGCGGCTATTACTAGCGATTTTGACCGTCCCGCCATACCGATTTCACTTACCATCACTTCCGGCTTGGATAGTCTGGATGCATTCATTTTTCTATTTTTGGAGCACGTGAAAGAAATCCTTCTTTCTCGAAAACGCTGGTCTGCAAAAATACAGCAAGAACTAGCAAAATGGGAAATGTCTTTACAGTTAGGCCCGGTTCGCGTAACTCATCAAGGCAGCCAACCCAGGGAAAGCGTGCATGCCAGTATATCGCTTCTGTATAAAGGGTTATATAGACTCTGGGAAAGCATCTTACAGGGACAAGTGTCCGGAGTTGTAATATTCTTAGATGATGCCCATAACTTATTGCAGTTTAATCCGCAAACCCTTTTGGTGTTGAGAGGTGTTTTTCAGGACTTGCAAGGAATCGGAGCAAAATATCCATTGGTAATCACAGGACCGGAAGACATGTTTGAAGCCACGCGGGACGTGGCAGAACCGGTGACCAGGTTTTTCGAACGCATGAAATTAGGAATGTTTTCTCTGGAAGACACAAAAGAAGCTATCCAAACACCTTTGAGACAGTTGAATACTGGAATATCCGTTGAGGAAGACGCAATAACGATGATATGGGAAAAGAGCCTTGGCCACCCGTTTTTCTTGACATTTATCATGCGGGATCTCGTCAATCGGCATCTCTATTTGCAAAAACGCAGCCCGATAAGGTTAAAGGATGTAATGGAAAATTGGCAGGAAACCCTTGCCCACTTACAAGATGACAAGCTCCACATGGAATGGAAAAATGCTACTCCTGCGGAACGTAATGTTTTACTGGCCCTAGCCGCTAAAAGCAAGGAGGAATCCCTAGTCGAAACAGTAGGAAAAAAAGGCTCCGGTTTACTTAACAGGTTACTAAAAAAAGGACTGATAACGAAACAAGAGCGGGGAAACTATGAGTTATATCATCCTCTTTTTAAAGAATTTGTGCTCAAATACCAAAAAACATGAACACGCCGGGTATTACCCGGTATTGCTGATGGACTACCGCGCGCTCGATGTCAGGGGGTCTCCTTCTGGCGATACAATAGACCTGCGGCCTCTAAATGTTCGGACTTCGCTCTCCCGGGCTTTCCTTTCCATCCAATAATCAGTGCTACTAAGAAAGAGCAGCCCCCATAAGTTGACAACAGGTTCAGGGAGTTCTCGCATTCCATAGAAATCCTCCAGGAATACCTCGCTGATTCGGTCTGATCCGTAATATTCGAAAAGCCATAAAATGTGATCCCAGGCGCCGTGCACTAACGCAGTTTTTACTATCAAGTCAATATGCTGCTTGGGATCTATTGTGCCAATCTGATAGTTTCTAAAAAGGGGCGCGAACATCTTGGGCAGCTTCAAGGCCTGGTCCCCTTCCTTTTGATGGTTGTCTGGGACTTTAATTCGGCAGAAACAATACGACCGAAAAACTCATCTATTGCCTCGCTGCTTACAGTGCTACCAAGAACTGATTGCAGGGCAACATCTTTATCCTTAACGTCCTTGGTGTACACGAGTTGCTGCAGGAAGAGCTTGGGAGAAAATAAGATCTCCCCTCCAGTATTATACTTTTGCTGCGCCTTCTTTAATATGTAATCAAGGGTAACCTTGCCCATGCGTAACAACTCATAAAGATCTACGTAATCCCTGTAGCTCGTCCGCCTTCCTATGGCATAGGCCTTCATAAGGGAAATTTCTGCAGGGGACGCAAGCTTTATGCCTTTTAACCGGCCCTTGCAGATTTTCTCTCCATCTACAAGTGATTCCATGAGAGGATAGGGATAAGCAAGAAAAGTTACCTTTGTATTGTTAACCGACATAGTTGCCTGATCTGTTTTTCGGAAATCCACCCGGATGTTTTTCTCCGGAATATAATTGATGATCTCGCTGTAGATCTGATCGAAGTTGATTTTTTCTTCATTGCCTCGTTGAAAATAATCCAGATCGTTTGATTTTCTGTGGCAAATCTGAAGGGCTAGCGCAGTTCCGCCGGCCAGGTAGTAATTACGCCCAAGGTTGCTGTTCCCTATCAACGAGCAAACCTGCCATGCATCCGCATCCAAAACCTGATCTAAAGGCGCCATAAAAACACCCCTGGCTATATTTTACCATGCCACGCCCACGAGGCAAAGCTAGCAGGCAGCGGCTCCAGGGCGGCCTTTTTTTGTTTTGAGCGCATGTTAGAACACGGAACTCCAGAAAATAACCCCCCAGAGCCTGAGGCTGCGGCAGCAGAGGCCGCAGCCGCTCGCGCGCGCACCGGAAGGACGTGCAGCCGGACTTACGTGGTATAATTGTTTCCGAAGAGATATCCGATCTTCTGAGGGAAGAAAGGGGCATCTTTATAATGAAGATACTGGTGACTGGCGGGGCCGGGTTCATCGGCTCCAACCTGGTGGACGGGCTGTTGGCGGCGGGTTACGAGGTAGTGGTGGTGGACAACCTGAGCAGCGGCAAGCGGGAGAACCTGAACCCCAAAGCCCGGTTTTACGAGCAGGACATCTGCGACCCGGGGCTGGATGAGGTCTTCGAACGGGAGCGCCCCGATCTGGTCGACCATCACGCTGCTCAGATCGACGTGCGGCGCTCGGTGGCAGACCCTCAGGGCGACGCCCGAACGAACATCCTGGGGCTGCTCAACATTTTGGAAAACTGCCGGCGCTACGGGGTCAGGGGGGTCGTCTTCGCCTCTTCGGGCGGCGTGGTCTACGGTGAGCCCTCCAGGCTGCCGGCCACCGAGACCTTTCCCAAGGGGCCGCTCTCTCCTTACGGGGTGAGCAAGCTGGCCTCGGAGTTCTACCTCTGCTACTACGCCCAGGTGATGAACATTCCCTACGTCACCCTGCGCTACGGCAATATCTACGGGCCGCGGCAGGACCCGCACGGGGAGGCGGGGGTGGTGGCGATCTTCGGGCAGAAGCTGCTCCGGGGCGAGACCCCGGTGATCTACGGCGACGGGGAGCAGTTGCGGGACTATGTCTTCGTGGGCGATGTGGTCAGGGCGAACCTGCTGGCGTTGGAGCGCATCCAGAGCGGCTGCGCCTGCGGCGCCGCCCCTGGCGGCTGCGCCATTAACGACTTCGCCTTCAACATCGGCACCGGGCGTGGCGCCTCGGTCAACGAGTTGTTTGCGATCCTTAAAGAGATCACCGGATTCCAGGGCGAGGCCACCCATGGCCCGGAGAGAACAGGGGAACTGCGGCGGATCTACCTGGACGCCGGTAAGGCGCAACAGGAGATGGGCTGGGCGCCGCAGGTCAGTTTCGAAGAGGGGCTGCGCCGCACAGTGGAGCATCTGTCCGGGAAACAACCAGTTGAGAGGCCACGAAATTGATCACGCAGTTGACACCAATCTATTTGTACTTGGTCAGGATGGGAGTTTATGTTCCAGCCAAAATAATGGAAACCCAATTTTAGCGCTTGCTGCCTTTATTTCGGGATCGCCGGTAACTACAGCAGCATTATATTTCAGCGCTGCCCCAATGGCAAAGGCGTCGGCATAAGAAAGCTGGTGCAAGGCTTTTACTTTGGATGCTTCCAGCGTCAAAGACTCATCTCCAGGTAAAAGCTCCAAAGGCCATTTTTTGATGGTCGACACTACCTTTTCGGCCTCGACGGACCCGTGCTTTCGATAAGTCCGGTAAAAGACCTCTCCCAGGTTCATCCAAGTTAGATACAACAGAATACTTTCTTCCTTTGCTTTTGCCAGCAGTATCGCCACCTGATCGGCCCCTGCCTCATCCCCAAGGTAGCAGAGCACTGCATAGGCATCAAGAACATACCGGTCAGGGAAGTTGTTTTTCATGAACTTCCTCCAGTTGACGTTCCTCCTGTTTGTAGGCAGCCTGGGATTCCGTCAAGGATTGATCAGACTTTAGCATGCCACGCGCCCCTATAATCGGATCCGTAGGAAGGGGCACAATCACAATCTGTCCATCTTTTTCAGTAATCAGGGCTCTTCCCGGTGCTTTAATACCGTATTTCTGCCGTAAATGAGCTGGTATAACTATCTGCCCTTTAGTAGAAATCATTACGGTTGACATTATCATCCCCACCTTAATGTTTTACTTTGATATCCATTGTAAATGATTTATGTTCCAAGTTCAACTTCAATATTCGTGGCAAGTATCTTTAACGAGTCAAGAATTGAAGAGAAAGCTGAGCAAATCCAGCAGCAGCGGGTTGGTTATTCAAGCCTGCCGGGGCACCGGCGGCTTCTGTACAAGGCGGGAATAAACAAGAGCAAACAAAAGGTACCATAGGGGGAAGAGTATATAGGCAATCCAGAAATGCACCGCCAACAGGGTGTTTTCACCGAAAAAATAACCGCTGCACAGGATCAGGACAAGCCTGATCACGTTCTGCAACCAGGTGCCCGCCACCCCGAACAAAAAAACGGGCACCGCCCGTCGCCAGGGCAGGGGCCGGTCCATCTGGGTAGGCTCGTTCCCTGCCCCAAATGCTGCGGTCAAGTCCACCATCAGCAAGTTTGCTACTTGCATGGAACCGCTGCCGGACAGAGCAGAGGCATAGAAGCTACCACAGGATTTGCTAAGGCTGGTTTGTTGGGGATATCCGGCACGAGGTCAATACCTTTTCGGTCTCAACAGACAAATGTTTGCGCAGGCGGCCTGGTTATTTACGCTCTCCCTTCCGGTTGAAGCGCCGGCGTTTTCGGTACGAAGTGGAAGTAGAGGAGGGCAAACAGCAGGTACCACAAGGGGAACAAGACGTAGATCGTCCAGAAATGCATCGTCCACAGGGCATTTGACCCAAAAAAATAGCCGCTGCACAGGATGAGGACGATCCGGATCACATTCTGCAGCCAGGTGCCTGCCAACCCGAGGAGAAAAACCGGGATGATGCTGGACTGGGTCAGCGGCCGGTCCAGCATCATCAGGGTGAAGATCACGACGAACACAGCTATGGTGGTGGGGCCGGCGCAGCTGCTGCTCACCATTACCTGTATCGGGGCGCCCGAGGGCAGTGGGACCTGGAACACCTGTCCTTTGAGGGCGATAGGCAGGCCGATCAGGTGCAGCAGCCAGGCGGACGGGGCCGCTGCAGTGACAGCGTAACCTGCCGCCAGGTAAGTGTCCACCAGCAAGGGTAAACAGACGGCAAAGGCGTAGGCTGCCAGCAGCAGCAGCGGGATCGTGGCGGCTGCTCCGAAAATGACGACAAATACGCCCACCGAGGCAGTCAACAGGCGCAGAGGCCAGAAGGAAACCGATAAAGGAATGAAAAAGGCCAGGCAGATGATGGCCAGGCCGGCAGCCACGAACAAAGGCGCCGGGCGCTTGTCCATGGCTGAACGGATCTGTCTGCGCTTGAGATAGATCATCAGGGCGGCCAGCGCCAGGACCCCCCAGGGCGTCACGTTGTTGTTGATCACGATGTAGTTGTAGGACAGGGTGGCAAGCAACGCCCGCCAGTTCACCCTGGCCAGCAGGAACTCCGCCAGCGTCAAGCTGGCTGCTCCCCACCAGATCATTTTCGTCCTGATCGGTTTTATGCGAATCACCCCATTTCCATGACCAGATGGTTAGCTGTCGATTGCCAAAACAGCAAGCCCCTGCGGCCTCATCTCCTGAAAAGATAGATCAAGGCGCCGGTGTTAGAGGTCATCCACTGCCAGACCCACAACTGCACTTTGTAACCGTAAGAGACCCCAATGATGTAAGGGAAGACTGCATCCAGCACCACGTCGTCCATGCAATGCACGAGGATCGGCAGGTAGAGGCCCTTTGTTTTCAGGTACAGCCAGCCGAAGATGAAACCGGCCGCGAACACGAAGAACAGCTCGGGGACCGAACGCCAGGTCAGGTGCATGATGGCGAACAGCAATGAGGCCAGAAAGATACCCCACCGGCAGCCGAAGAGCCGGCACAGGTCGTTCTGGATGAAGCCTCTGAAAAGCAACTCTTCTCCCAGGCCGACAAAGAATAGCATATAGACAGTGTTTACCGCGACCTCCCCGGTGGTGAGGCTTCCATAAGTGGGGGCGATCCTCAGGATCAGATACTCCACGTATCCTAAACCCCCGCCGATCAGGATGCCTGCCGGAATCATCCAAGCCCACTGGCGCGCCCCGGGAATCGCCCCGAAGATCTGCTTGAGATCGAGCTGCTTCTGGTTTATGTGCAGCCAGCAGAGGGCTAGAACACAGGAATAGACGGCCGGCAGCAGGAAGTACTGGTGGATGAAGAACCACGGCAGGGATGATGTGAACAGGATGTACAAGGGGACGAGGGTAATGGATTCTAGGCTGGCAGCCAGGTCATCCCGGAGCGAGAACACGGTCAGGATCGTGTAGAGAATGATTACCAATGCCAGGGCGATGAGGATGCCATAGGCCACATTCTTATAGGCGAAGATATACTCGCAGACTGCGATGGATGCCATGATCCCGACAATCAGCAGCAACGGCCAGATCAAAGAGCGCCTGACGGCCGAATGGTCGTCAGGCGTCAGGAAGCGGTTATTCCAGGCGTCCGACGTCTGAAGCCCTACGGCTGAAACGGGCGCCTGCTTCGGAGGGAACGCCACAACGGGCTCTGACGCAACTTCCCGGCTGTTCTGGGCAGCGTCCTGAAACAGGCTTCCGTGCTTAGTTTCCTGTGCTATCGAATCTTCTGGAAGCAATTCTTTCACTTCACTCCCGCTATCCCTGGCAGCTTTGGTGGTGATCGACGTACATACAGGCCCCCGGGCTCCGGGGGTCAATGACAGTTTCGAGATTTAAGGTGCAAATTCCTGCCATGATCAAGATTTCATAAAAAGAGGGGGAAGATAGCACCCACAAAACAAAAACCGTCTCCTGACCTGAGAGGAGGCGGCCTTCTTGCTTTATTTACAGAGGGTGCTATATGGTCATCATCACGAGCTGCGTGTAGATTATGCCGATAAAAATGATCAGCAGGATCCAGGACAGGGTGGAGAAACGGTACCGGAATCTTTGCAGCAGGAGCAGGCCACCGGACAGGGGGCCGGATGAGCTCACCCGGTCTTCGATCGACGCTCCGGCCAGCTCCAGGCAGATCAGCAGAAAGATCAGGCAGGCGGAGATGATCAGGCCGGTATTCACTCCCTTGGTGGACGAGAAGTTCCCGTTGTAGTAGGAAGTTGTCACCATGGAACTCATCACGGTGGTGGAGAAGGACGCAAAGGAGATGAAGCTGCTGGCGATCTGCGGCGGAAACGGTGGAATACTGACCTGCTTATCATAATTGCCCAGGGCGGAACTGGTCACCAGGTTGAAGCCGATCTTGTCTCCCAGGTTCACGGGAGAGGCGAAGTCGTACTGGTACGTCTTGGCTGACAGGGGCGGGATAGTGGTTAGTCCGTCCCTTAGTAGTTGACCATTGACATAGAATTGGTAATGGGTTACCAAGTCGGTGGCGCCCGGGTTGTTCAAGGCATACGATACTACTACCGGCTGGCCGAGTTGCGGCGCCTCCGGCAGTACCGTCAGACTGACCGGCTGACGCGCCTCCCTGGCGGTCAGCCAGAAAGTGCTCACCAGGACGATACCCAGCAGGACGATGACCAGCTTGAAAACACTGCCATTCAGATGCTTCTTTTCCTCCACGAGCGCTCATCTCCTATCCAATCATAAAGGTTGTTCTCTCGAAATCGTCTAGGCAACCGGGGTGGCCAGACCCCTCTTGCGAAGCCAGCAGTAGATCCCGGCGGAGAGTCCGATCACGCTTACTGGGGCCGCCGCGGACGGGAACTCGGGAATACTTTTTTGTACTATGAAGGGACATTCGGCCAAGTAGCCATTGCATGGGGTGCAGGCGGGTGATACTCCTGATGTTTGAGGATTAATATTACTCGGATAAGTTCCAGGAGGCACGCCTTCAAAAACGCAGGCGTGCCAGGTGCCCGGTTTGTCCTTGGAGAGAGAATTGAGGTTGACGAATATTTCAGGGTAACTAACACCTGTTCCCGGGTCTTTATATCCTGAACCTACTAGACAATTTAGAGGTGAAAGGCTATCACGATCCGCAGGGATGCCTGAAATAGTATCAACAAGTGTGTTATCACCGTCGTAAATGCCAACATAGCAGTCCTGGCACGCAGTCAAGCCTTGAACATACCCCAAGAGGTATACGGTGTCGATGGCGCCGGAAAAAGAAAAGGTGTTGTTGGTCGGTTGCGAGCAGGTGATAATTCCATTAGGTCCACAATAGACGCTAGAATATTTAATATTGTTATAATCATTCCACGTATACTTAAGTGGCGGCATATAGCCTCCGTTGTTGAGTGGCACGGGTAACACGGCTGCGACGGATGGCTGCGTACCTCCCAGCGAACCTGACCGAGGTCTCGAACTGTTTACCCCGTGGCTATTGCCCCCTTTGGCCCCGCTTGAGGACCGAAAGGCAGCCTCTGCCTGAGCCAGGGGCAGCGACAGCATCATGATGCACAATATAGGCAACACCAGCCATAACCTCAGAATTTTTCCTCGCATTCTTGTTTCCCTCTTTTCAAAGCGCCGGACGGCGCCGGATTCGGCGGCTTTAATAAAACTACCAGAAAAGTGAGGTTATTAAAATACAACCAAAGCCCTAAATTATATCGGAATATTTCGACTATTATGCTCGAAACTGTGGGCCTCACGAACTGGCGCTGTACTGGAACGGATAATCGGCTAGCAGATCGGATCGTCCTTATTCCAGGTTGCGGGAACGATGGATTGTTTGATGTGCAGATAAACCATCATGTGCCAGTTGCCGGTAGCGGCGTCGAGATATTTGTCGAAATCGCAGGCAGTCAAAGAGGAATGAACCATCCTGATTACTAGCACTAAAGTCCATATTTACCAGCGAGTGATACCTGCTTCCAGATATTTAAAAAGATTATTGTTAATATTCTATACTTGTTTGATAATTCCTGCTAGTCCCAAAAAATAATTTTTTTAAAATTTTTTACAGCCATGTATCTGAGAGCCCACCGGTTTTCGGCTCACGTGAGCCGAAAACCGGTGGGCTCTCTATAAAAAGAAGTGTGTGACAGAAACCGATTAACCGGTGTTTAAGTCCAGAGTCTCCTGCTCGAAAGGAGTGGTTGTCTGACCGCTGTAGACGTCTAGCTGCAGTTTCGAGCCCTTCTTGACACTAACGCCGGAGATCGGCATCATAAAGCCGTAACTGTGCCCTGCAGGGATAGTTACGTCCTGCGTGTAAGGCTGACTGCCGTTCAGTTTTACACTGATCTCGAAGGCAGTAGCTTTCGGAAAAGGGTTGGTGAGGTCGAGCTGAAGCGTCCAACCCATGGCGGTCTTAGTCAGGCTCTCATTCTGGATGGCACTGTACTCCCTGCCCTTGAACATCGGATGCACGAAGGTGAGGTACAGCAACACGCAAAGCACAATCAGCGAAGCGATATAGGCGATGGTGACCCGCGACGTTTTCATCATATTAGGCGCAGGAGACTCCCGCCTCTTTAGGCGGCGAGAGGAATGCGCCGTTCCTCCTATCGCAGAGCAAAGTGCTTGCTCTTTCGAGCAGCTTGAGATACTTGCAGTTTGCCGAAGCGTGAACCTTAGTTCCGGCAAGGGTTCGCAGATCAAAATAGCCGCTTGAACGCCTGCCAAAGATGAAGCATTCCTGACCTCCAAAGAGCACCTTATCGAATAGCTGGAAGCCGAGCTTTTAACCACCGGCGACAGAGCTGCAGACTTGGGCGCGCATCCGCAGGTGTCGTGACCGATCCAACGTAGTGTTCGCCCCTTGCGGGTATCGACCACTGAGGCTAGTCAACCGGGGCTTGCTTTTTTGCAAGCCCCGGCTTCAAGCCCTCTAGGGCTAAGCGGGGGTAAGTTGATGTTACCTGTTCTTACTGGTTGTTCAACCTCAGGTAGTTCCAGATCATGGCGCAGGCCTCAGCACGGGTGGCATTGCCCAGCGGGCTGAAGTTGCCGTCCGGATAGCCCTTGAGCAGGCCGTCATTGACGGCCACCGCCACATATCCTCTTGCCCAGGATGAGATGCGGGCATCGTCCTTGAAGCCGGCATTAACACCCCTGCTCGCCGCGGCCTCTTCCTGCTTGCCTAAAGCGTTGACCAGGATGACTGCCATATCCTCCCTGGTGATCGGATCGTCCGGCTTGAAGGTGCTGTTGCCATAACCCTTGATGATGCCGGCGTAAACCGCCTTCTCGACCGAGGCGTAGAACCAGTCACCGGTGGAGACGTCGCTGAAGTCCGGCACTGCCGGGTTGTAAGCCGGGAGATTCAGAATCTTGTCGATGATAGAGACGAATTCCGCCCGGGTGATGGTATTCCCGGGTTTAAAAGAACCGTCGGGGTAGCCGGTAATATAACCCAGCCTGGCCAGGTTGCTGACGGCATTATAGACCCAGCCGGATACCGGGAGGTCGGAGAACGTGACCGGCGTGGGCGGCGTGGCCGGCGCCTGCGAGGCTCCTGCTGTGGTAAAACTCATTATCGTTCCGTCCGCCGCGCTGTTGGCATTATTGGCATAGGCCTGGAAATAGTAGGTCGTACCCGCCGTAAGGCTGGTCAGGCTGGACGTGAAACTGCCGGAGTGGTTGTCCGTGCCCACCTGCAGCGTGTTGACCAGGTTTCCCTGAGTACTGCCCCAGAGGAAGCCGTATGCGGTGATGTTCGAGCTGCCGCCGGAAGTGATGCTGCCGTTCAGGGTGGCAGAAGTGGCGGCTACAGATGAGGCGCCGCTGGTCTGCACGATCGGGGAAGTGACACCGCCACCGCCGCCGCCACCGCCACCACCGCCACCACCGCCACCGCTTGAAGTAACCGTCAGGGAAAGAGTGACGCTGGCGGTCTGTGCCGTCGGGGTGGTGCTATCGGTGACGGTGACAGTCACATCTCCGCTGAAGGCTGCAGCCGGAGTGCCGGTGATCTCACCGCCGCTAAAGATGAGGCCGTTGGGCAGGCCGGCGGCGCTGTAACTGTAAGTGCCCGAGCCGCCGCTGGCGGTGACGTAAGTCGTGATCGCCTGGCTGGTGTAAGCCAAGCCCACAGTGCCGGCCGGCAGCGGGGCGCCGGTGGCAACTAGGGCCAGGTTGGCGGCCGGGCCGATAGTGAGGGGGATGCTCATGGATACGCCGGTTGTCGTATCATTAACCACCACGTCGTACTGGCCGGTCCCCAAACCGGCGGGCAGGGTGAAGAAGGCGTGCGTGGTGTCCGTTACTGTCGCGTCAACTGTCTGGGAGACACCAAGATTGATGGCCGGTTCCTGGGTGGTGGCGTAGACCACCTGCACCACGACAGCTTCATCTTGCGAGGCATCATCGGTAAAAGACGAGTTGTCCCCGGTGATATCGATCTGGGTATTCTGGTAGCCCTCATCCAGGGTAGCGGGGCTGATGGTGGCGGTCTCCGAACCGATGAGGATAGATGCGGTCAGGGCGCCGTCGGTGGTGTCGGACACCTCGATGTTCCCCTCGCCGCCATACGGTTGTCCAAGGCCGGCGGCCAACTGGAAGGTCAGGGATGTGGCACTTTTCACGATCACGTTGCTGGCATACTCGTTGTTATTTGAATCTGTGAGGGAAACGGTGGCGTTGCCGGAAGTGAAGTGCGTGTTGACGCCGGAAATGGTGATCACCGTGCCAGCGGCATAATCGAGCGCCAGTGCCGTGGGGTTGGCCGTGATGCTCGGTGGTAAGCTGGCCGGAGGCAGGCTTGTCAGATAGTTGAACAGATTCTGGAATTTCGGCGTACCCCAGCCGGTGACCGGATTCCAGCCGTAGGCGGCGTAGTATGGACTAGGCGAGCTGCTCAGAGTGTCATTGTCCCCGGTATAAACCTGGTTGAAGACCGATTGGTAATCAGTTGCGTCATTCTGCCCGAGGTTATAGAGCAAAGGGTTGAAGTAGCCGAGGGGAGACTGACCCTTGGCGGCCAGGGCCTGGTTGATCAGAGTCACCATGCCCGCCCAACTGGGAGTGCCGATGCTGGTCCCTCCATACGTCATCCAGGCGCCGTCGATATAGATCGCCATTTCTTCCGAGGCATTCAGGGCCACGTCGGGAACGCCGCGTGAATAGCCGGAGTTGTCGGGGTTATAGTTGGTCCCCTGATAGACATAGTTATCCACATTCGCCTGCCAGGAAGGGGCCAGGAAGTCTTCGCTGAAGCCGCCGGTGCTGCCATAGGGGGTACCGGGGCTCGCGCCGTCACCCAACTCGTCGTTCCAGGCAGTCTCCCCGTTATAGGCGCCGTCGGGTGTGATGCTGAGATCGGTGCCGCCCACCCCGGTGACATAGGGGTCGGAAGATGGATAGTCGACCGTGAGCGCCGGGTTTAAAGAATAGGTGGAGTTCGTGCTGTCTAAATCATTCAGACTCCATTTCCCGGAGTCGCCGGAGGCGGCCAGAATGGTCATCCCCTCGGCGGCTCCCTGGGCGAAGATGGCGTCAAATGTCGCCAGAAAAGCGGTTGGCAGCGAGCCAAAAGCGGGGTCATTGGAATTTTCGGGAGAACCCCAGCCCATGCTGAGCACGTTGGAATTATGCTGCACGATGGCCTCGTTCACGATCTCTTCGATGGTAGAATAGTCATCGTCAACGCCCTCGTACACGTCGATATTGGCCCTCGGCGCCATGGTGTGAGCCATCTCCACGTCCAGGGTGGCCTCCGACGATCCGGATGATGAGTCGGAATAATCTGTTCCCGGGGTGCCACCCACGCCGATCTGGCTGACGATCTGGTTGACCTGATCGGCTGTGGTAGCCGGCAGTCCGGAGCTGGAGTCGAACTGGGCGATATCTTGCGGATCGATGGCGTTCCAGATGGCGACGTCGATGGTCTGCCCGGCGCCGTTGACCCCTGATTCAATCACCGGCTGCACGTCATAGGCGGTCCGGATACCCAGGGGCGTGATCCCGTATACGTCCTGGTACACGGCGGAGGCGTGTGACGGAGCGCCGGCTGTCAGCGGCCGCACTGCCGCTTTGGCCTTGTGCGAAAAGGTTTGAAAATAATCGATATTGTCCAGTCCGGCAACCGACTGAATAATACCTGACAGGGCCACGGGGATCTGCGGTGCCGTGGTGTTGGCATAGCAGGTCCGACCATCGATGTTGTAATCGGCCAGCGTCACCTGGAAGGCGGCGGCTGCCTGGCCGAGGGTTCCCGCGGCCAGGACCAGCAGGCGGTTAGGCGAGGTCTGAACGGCAAACCCCTGTCCCTTCAACCAGTCGACTACCGACTGGTAATCACCGGCGCTTGGCGCGTATGCGCTCAGGAACTGCTGCGGAGTGAGAGCAGCCGTCCGCTTGTTTTTGGTAGTGGCCACGGCTGCATGCAGCCCCCCGGGATCGGGCAGCTTCAGTCCGATTGCCAGAGTGACCGTCTGGCTGAGGCCGGGAGTTCCGACGGCCTGAAGCTTGGCGGTCACCGCCAGCGGTTGATTGCCCGGCAAGGAAAAGCTGGAGATCTGCGGCGCAGCGGCGGCCGGCCAGACAGCCAGTTGCATCAGCACTGCGGCACAGGCGATGGCAACAATGGTTTTTCTCCATACAACACTCGCTTTCAAAATGTGGTTCCTCCTCATAGTTGAGATAGCTTAAGCACTTAAGACTTTTCTGCATTTGAAGTGTGAATTCCTGCCGTTTATGTCAGAAAAAAAAGAAAAGCAGAATAAATCGACCATCCTCTCTTCCAGTATAACTGCCTGCGCCGGGGAAACGGTTCAGATGCAAGAGAGAGACTCCTGCCCGGCGGCGAACAGTGATTGTTAAGCTATCGAGAATGAACTATGATTCGGTTAGTCACGAGGGATAAAGCTTGGCGCGCCACCTCTTCGACACAGACTTGTTCAGAGACGACCACACCCGGGGACATGGCCTACTCCATTAGATAGAGTATTCTCTGTGTCCATTCCCTGAAAAAGAGGATTTTAGGTAATTATCAGAGAAAGAGTTTGTAAGCGTCTATTGACCAGTTGCTATAAGTTGCTACATCTTGAAGCCCTGAAATATTTAGGTATTATTTTTTTTGGAAGAAAGGGTGAATAAAAAATTGATGAAGAAAGAAATAGGCAAGATCCTTGTAGCCCTGGTGGCTGTCATGCTCATCTTGTCTTGCATTCCTTCGGGTTTGGCATTTGCTGAAGGAACAACGGCAACACCGGTCATCAACACCCCGATCTACGCCGGAGCTACCAGCGTGAGCGGAACGTCGGCAGACAGCGCCAGCATCTCGCTTACTATCAACAATGAGGGGGCGCAGACAGCGACGGCTGGTTCCAGCGGGAACTGGACCGTCACCGTCCCAACCTTGAATGAGTACGACGCTATCTCCGTAACCGCCCAGGTATACGGAGAGAATATCAGTCAGGCGGCAATCGCAGCGGTGCAGGCGGTCACACCAACACCGTCCATCAACACCCCGATCTACGCCGGAGCTACCAGCGTGAGCGGAACATCGGCAGGCAGCGCCAGCATCTCGCTTACCGTCAACAACGAGGGGACGAAAACAGTGACGGCAGATTCAAACGGGAACTGGACCGTCACCGTCCCGCTTTTGAATACGAACGACAGCATCTACGTAACCGCCTGGCTGATGGGCGATGCGGTCAGTTATGTAACAACCGCAACGGTGCAGGCAGACTCGATCCAGACACCAACACCGGCCATCACCACCCCGATCTACGCCGGAGCTGCCAGCGTGAGCGGTACATCGGCAGACAACGCCAGCATCTCGCTTACTGTCAACAATGGGGCAGTGCAGACAGCGCCAGCCGGTTCAAGCGGGAACTGGACCGTCACCGTTCCGACTTTGAATACGAACGATGCCATCTCCGTAACCGCCCTGGTGGCAGGTGATACGGTCAGCCAGGCGGCAACCGCAACGGTGCAGGCAGACTCGGTCCAGACACCAACACCGGCCATCACCACACCGATCTACGCCGGAGCTACCAGCGTGAGCGGAACATCGGCAGACAGCGCCAGCATCTCGCTTACTGTCAACAATGGGGCAGTGCAGACAGTGACAGCCGGTTCCAGCGGGAACTGGACCGTCACCGTTCCGGCTTTAAATACGAACGGCACCATTTCCGTAACCGCCCTGGTGGCAGGTGATACGGTCAGCCAGGCGGCAACCGCAACGGTGCAATCCATGTCAACGGTACCTGTATTTTCTGACGTCCCCACATCTTACTGGGCGTATGATGCCATCAACAGCCTGAGCGTCAAGGACATCGTCTCCGGTTACCCGGACGGTACCTTCAAGCCGGATGCCTCCATCACCAGAGCGGAGTTTGCCACCATGCTGGTAAAGGCTCTCGGCCTGAACACTGCCGGCTCCACCGGCCAGTTCACGGACGTCACCACCGGTGACTGGTGCTATGGCTCCGTCAACACCGCCGTCTATGCCAGCCTGACCTCCGGCATTGGTGATCACCTGTTTTCCCCCAACGATCCGATTACCAGGGAGCAGATGGCCGTGATGGTGGCCAAGGCTCTGGGAACCAATGCCCCTGCCGTTGACAGAACCGAACTGAACGCCTTCAGCGACAGATCAGCAGTCAGCAGTTGGGCAGTCACCGGCATGGAAGATGTCGTAAAGGCAGGCATCCTCAGCGGCATGCATGACGGCACGCTTGCTCCCAAGGCAGAAGCCACCAGAGCTCAGGCAGCGGCGATGATCTACAAGTTGCTCACCGTATTGGCCAAGTAATGTCCGACACTATCGGCGCAAAACACCATCTATGATTCGCACAAGGCGGCCGCGGCGAACACCGGGCCGCCTCTGTCTTGGCGTTAGGCCAAGACCCAGTTGAATCGGCTACTTTTTACAGGATCCGCCTTTTTAGTCACCGGTCAGATCAACTGCCGAATTTTTCATGATTTAGATATTGCCAGCAAGACTCCTTCGCAGGCATAATAATCGTCTCTCGGGAGGCTGCTCCTTTCATCCTACCCCTAATAAGGAGTTGGTTGTCAGGGGCAAAGATCTATAATTCATGTTTCTTCTGGGGTGCAATATTCGAAATAATATTCAAAGTATTTTTCTTTTCAGCAGGATCTTCGAATTTTCTGTGGAAATGTTTTCCGGTGTGCGTACTAAAAGTATATCATTATAAATTGTTGATGCCTTGCTGACCACACACTCGCGACTTTAGCTGTGAATTAGTCCAGAAAATGTCATGCTTGCTCTTCTTGTTCATTTATTATCCATGTTGTGTCCAACAAATCGGTTTATGTTTCGATCGGATTCTTTAGGAGTGACTTGTTTGAGCTACCTAAATAAAGAGACAGGGGCTTCCTGCGCCGAGCAGTACTGGCTCGACCTCTTCTCGGGAGAGATCCCGGTCTTGAATCTGCCCACGGACTACCCCCGCCCCAGCCTCCAGAGCTTCGAGGGAGACCGGATCCTCTTCCGGTTGGACCAGCAGACCACCAAAGAGATCGATGACCTGTCCCGTCAGACCGGGGCCACCCCCTACATGCTGCTGCTGGCCGCCTTCAACATCCTCCTGGCGAGATACGGCGGCCAGGAGGAGATCATCACCGGCACCGTGACCGCAGGCAGGGTCCACACCGACCTGAGCGGGATCGTGGGCATGTTCGTCAACACCCTGCCCATCAGGACCAGCCCCTCCGGGGACAAGACCTGCCGCATCTTCCTGTCCGAGGTCCGGGAGCAAGTTCTCAGCGCCCTGGAGAATCAGGACTACCAGTTCGAAGAGCTGGTCGATAAGGTGGTGAAAAGGAGAGACCCCAGCCGGAACCCCCTGTTCGACACTCTGTTCGTCCTCCAGGACCCGGAGTTCACCGCCGGTTCGGAGGGCCTGACCCTGACCACCACGGAGACGGCCAACACCACCTCCAAGTTCGACCTCCTCCTCTCCGCCCTGGAAGAGGATGACGGGATCGGCTTCGAACTGGAATACTGCACCCGGCTGTTCAAGAGGGAGACCGTCCAGAGGATGGCCGGACACTACCTGAACATTCTCCGTGAGATCACCGCCAACCCGGACCAGGCGCTCTCCGATCTCCAGATGATCTCGGAGGAGGAGAGGCATCAAATCCTCCACGACTTCAACGATACCAAAGCAGACTACCCGAAAGATAAGACCGTCCACCAACTGTTCGAGGAGCAGGTGGCCAGGACCCCGGACAAAACCGCCCTGGTCTTTGAGGACCAGAGCCTCACCTACCGGGAGCTGAACCGGAGAGCGAACCAGTTGGCCCGGTTGCTCAGGAGCAAAGGGGTGGGCCAGGATACCATCGTCGGGATCATGGTGGAGCGCTCCCTGGAGATGATCATCGGCCTGCTGGGGATCGTCAAGGCCGGAGGAGCCTACCTGCCCCTGGACCCGGACTACCCCGAAGAGAGAATCGGCTTCATGCTGGAGGACAGCTCCGCCACCATCCTGCTGACCCAGTCCCGCCTGAGGGAGAGAATCAGCTTCCCGGGCGAGACCATCGACCTCGACGACCCGGAGACCTTCCGGGGGGATGATTCCGACCTGCTCAACATCAATAAGCCGGAGGACCTCCTCTACGTCATCTACACCTCCGGCTCCACCGGTACCCCCAAGGGGGTGCTGATCGAGCACCGGAATGTAGTCAGGCTAGTGAAAAATTCCAACTATGTC